>Ga0081455_10002952_pt1 | contig 19888 bp, 19 predicted proteins | sample TabmetS3T2R1_FD_70207 | JGI IMG/M metagenome (GOLD analysis project Ga0081455, IMG submission 70207) | Tabebuia heterophylla rhizosphere microbial communities from the University of Puerto Rico - S3T2R1 | ecosystem: Host-associated > Plants > Roots > Rhizosphere ... | reverse complement strand
CTCGCCGCGGCGCGCACACAGATCTCGGTCTACGTGATCAGTGGCTTCTGCGCCGCGCTGGCCGGGTTGCTGCTCGGCGTGCAAAAGCTGTCCGGCTACAGCCTCAACGGGGTCGGCCTCGAGCTCGACGCGATCGCGGCCGCGGTGATCGGTGGCGTATTGCTCTCCGGCGGAGTCGGTTTCGTGCTCGGGGCGCTGATCGGTGTGCTCGTTCTCGGCAGCATTCAGGTCCTCGTCACCGCCGAGAATCTCGACTCCTACTGGACCCGGATCATGACCGGCATCTTGTTGTTGATCTTCGTGCTCGTGCAGCGCGTGCTGGTCAGGGACACCCGATGACGGCAGAACCCACGCCGCGCCGACCTGTGATGGCCGATGTCGCCCGACTGGCAGGCGTAGCGGCCGCTAGGCTGCCAACGGTTCTCGGAGTATCCGACGAAACAAAGCAGACGATCGCACGCGCTTTGGCCGATACAGGTCAAACACGAACCTGGAATCTAATGATAGATGTAATCGCGCAGACTGGGCACTATGGTCCGAATGCGCAAAGCTTAACCGACTTTATTACAGAAGGTGAGAAGAGATACTGGCTCCATATTGCGCTCGATCGCGATTCCGGAAGTGTGCTCGGTACTCAGCTCGAAGAAGTGATTGAGTAGTTACGCCTTCATTGCCTTATAAGTCACTATCAAGGCGCTTTTCGTTCGGAATGCAGGCGCGTTTGTAGCACGGCGGTAGCACGATTGCCCCACTCTTTAAAAGGGGTATCCCATCCAAAATAGATTAACGCAGCTATAACAAGGATTTCGATCAACAGTCGCATACGGGAATGCAGGTTCGCCAAAGAACCTGGGCAAAAGCAATCTTAATTTTTCTGGGAAGGGCGCTGTGGCCACGGCACTGTGGCCGTCTTTCAGTATGAAAATGAGCGTCAGGGAACCGGCCACAGGCCGGTGGCTACAGCGATGTACATCCGCTACTACGCAGCATGTCCTTCGACCAGGATCATGTTTGTCCTGGCCGTGCGGTGGCGCATCTTTCGCGGTTCACGGTACTCTTCGCAGTTGAGCCATTCCCTGGCGCGATCCGCTGATTCGAATTCAAGCACCACGATGCGCTTCGGTTTCCAGTCGCCTTCCAGCACTTCTGTTTTACCGCCGCGGACGATGTATTTGCCGCCGTACTTTTCCACAGTCGCACCTGCGAGGTTCTTGTATTCTTCGTACCCAACGGGATCGACGACGTCGATCTCAACGATGATATAGGCCGGCATGGGCAAACAGTTGAACAGTTGAACAGTTGAAAAGTTGAAGAGTTGAAGAGTTGAAGAGTTGAAGAGTTGAAGAGTTGAAGAGCTAGGTCGTCATCCGCCGTTGTGGAGTCTGTCTTTGGCCGCTAACTCAGGGATCTTTTTTCGCCGACGCAACCGCAACCAGTTGTTCCACGTTTTGCGAATGCTGTCGCGCGGAGTCTGGTATTTTTGAGTCAATTCGTTGCTCTTTACGATCTGGGCGAGAATTCCTTTTACGGAGAAATCATCGGTATTGACGATTGTGTAAGCCGTTCCAACTGCTGCGGCGTGGTGCGCGTCACTCGCCGCAGTCATGGGCAAACTACGAATCTGCGCGTACTTGAAAGCGTACCTGTTATAGCGACGCAGGGTGGTCGCGGCGTTGAAAACCTCGATGGCATCAATGGGTAGTGTTTCAAGAGTGGAAAAACGTATCCCTGCTCGAAACAAGTCGTATGGATGCGGAGGAATGGCCAGCCCGCCTCGCTGATGGATCATGTCACACACTTCGCGTGCCGGTTTTCCCTTCAGGTAAGGAAGCTCTGCTCCAATGCAGAGAAGATGGCCATCGGCGGTGGTTACTTCTACTCCGGGTAGAACCAGAAAATCATCCACTGGCAGTCCGTCCAGCCGCATCAAACCTTTTTGAAGCAGGTAATTGACGGCGTCGCACGTGTTATGATCGGTGATTGCGATGCCGTGCAAGCCTTTGGCGCGTGCGGCTGCAATCATGTCTTCCGGACTGGAGACACCATCCCCGGAAAAAAAAGAATGCGTATGCAGATCGATGTTAAATGGCATGGCTGAAAGCCCCAGTTAAAAGGTTAAAAAGTCACAATGTTAAAAGGGGGAGAGAATGGCGTGTTATGGCGCTCCTGCGATACACCTTTGTAACCATTTAACTTTTCAACTTTTCAACTTTTCAACTGTCAAACCAGCTCCTCAATAGCAAAAGCCGGCTCAGGGGTAGGTTCCCCTGGAATACGATTAAACTGATGATCGTACAACCGCCGATAGTAGCCGGATTTTTCGAGAAGCTCGCCGTGTGTACCGACCTCCTTAATCCGGCCGTTGTCCATCACGATGATTTGATCGGCCGATAGAACAGTGGAAAGCCGATGCGCGATCGCGATGACCGTGCGACCCGCCGAGAGCTCGGCCAGAGCCCTTTGAATTTGTTGTTCCGATTCAGAATCGAGTGATGAAGTAGCTTCATCCAGCAAGAGGATCGGCGCGTTCTTCAGCACCGCGCGGGCAATGGCAAGACGCTGCTGCTGGCCGCCGGAAAGAAGGCATCCTTTATCGCCAATCACCGTTTGGTAACCCTTTGGCTGGGCCAAAATAAAGTCGTGCGCATACGCGGCTCGTGCCGCTTCGCGAACTTCTTCCGGCGTCGCATCCAGACGGCCGAACTGGATGTTATTGAATATTGTATCGTGAAATAAGAAGGTCTCCTGAGTGACGAGCCCGATCTGTTCGCGCAATGATTTCTGCGTCACTGCGCGCAGATCGCGTCCATCGATTTTTACTGCTCCGGAAGTCGGATCGTACAGGCGCAGGATCAACGAGAGAATCGTGCTCTTGCCTGCGCCACTGGCGCCGACGAGGGCGTATGTCTTGCCGGGCTCGACATGGACAGTCAGATTGCTGATGGCATCTGTGTGTGTGTTGGCATAACGGAATGTCACATCCTCAAAGTCAATTCGGCCCTGTGACGAAGTGAGCGCAACAGCATCTGGCGCGTCTTCGACGGTTGGCTCTGAATCAAGAATCGCGAAAATTGCAGTTGTCGCGGCGACCGACCGTTGGATCACAATATGGATCCTGCTAAGCGTTTTGATCGGGTCGTAGAGAAGGAAAATTCCGGTCATCAGCCCCAAAAATCGACCGGCGCTCAGGTTTGCTACGTAAACGTAAAGCAACGCCATTCCCACACCAATCGCGGCGATGATCTCGACCATAGGGCCCGTAGCTTCCAGCGACCGGATGATGCGCATCATCTGGGAGAACTGCAGCTGATTGCTACGCTGGAATTCCTTCTCTTGGTACGTTTCGCGCGCAAACGACTTGATCACGCGAATACCTGAGAACGTTTCCTGCATCGTCACGACCATTTCGCCCATGCCTGCCGCTTCGTTTTGCACCGCCTTTCGCGCGCGCCGACCGTAAATACGAAGGGGCAGCAAACACGTAGGAAAAAGAATCAGCGTGACCACAGTAAACTTCCAGTCCATCACAAGTAACGCACAGATCGCGCCTACAATCGTGACTGGTTGTTTAAAGACATCGCTGCCGATCGTAGTCAAAGCCATCTGCATCACCCGGGTATCGTTCGTGATGCGGGACATCAAAAATCCCGAGCGCGCCTTGTTAAAGAAATCCATGGATTGGCGCACCATTTTGCTGAAAAGCTGAACGCGGATATCGGAAACCACCTTGTTGCTCACCCACTGCGTGCAATAGGTGCTCCCAAAGGAACAGAGGCTGCGCAGGGTCATGATCACCGGAATGGCAAGGCAGATCAGAATGACGGAATTAATCTTGGGGCCGGTATCCAAGGCGTGAAGATTTGAGCGCAAGGCCATCGGGCTTGGAGCAGCGCCGTGGAAAATCGTGCCCGCAACGCGCGCAGTCGCCCACGGCAAAAATGAAGTGACACCGCCGTAGGCAAGGCCCAGTGCCAGGCCCAGTACAAACCGAACTTTGTAGGGCTTAACGTAACCGTACAGCCGCCGGTACACACCGGAGGCTGCATGTAACGTTTGCCAGAATGATTGTTTTTTCTTAGCCGCTTTTGCGCCGCTCATGACGTTCGGGCCGTCGCATGATGCGACAACAGCGAATTCATAGCACGAATCACTGCTTCCGTCGAGATTTGACTCATGGGAAGCCGCGGTTGGACCGGGGAAAACTCAGCGACCGGCTCAGGTATTTTGCCTTGCAGAATGAGGGCAGGGCTCTCCCTGGGTCGCCAGTGAAAGGGGTTGGTTGGACCAAACAGAATTACCTGTGGGGTATGAGTCGCGGCGGCGAGGTGCATGGGGGCGGAATCGACTGTAACGAGCAGTCGTGCTTCGCTAATTAACGCGGCCAGGGTAAGCAAGTTTGTTTTCCCGGAAAGGTCGATGATTTTGGTCTCGTTTTTGATCGGCGCAATGTGCGCCTGCTCGTGTTTCGATGTTCCACTCGTCAGAATGAGATCCATCTTATTGTCCCGCCCAAACTCTTTGATGACCTGCCTCCATCGACCTGCTTCCCAAAGTTTTTCGCGCCGGGCCGAACCGGGATGCAACACAATGAAAGGCTTGCGCAGGTTCCATTTGGCTCGGAGTGCGGCGGCCTGGTCGTGCGCCCACTGCGGTAACTGCAAGCGCAGCGAGGAGGAAACATCCCTGATGCCGAGCGGCTCGAGCAAAGAGAGATTGTAATCGATTGTGTGCAGGTCGCGCATACGGATGTTGACAAAATCAGTGTAAAGAAGGGCGCGGCTTTTCGATTGATCGCGCACCCGGTATGACACGATCCGTTTCCGGGCTTTGGACAAAAGCGCCAGAAAAGCAGACCGATCGTTTCGTGTGAAATCGACGCAATAATCAAATTTCTTGCCGGCGACCGCGAGAAAGGCGGCAAGATCAGTCAGATTGCGTCGTGCCATCAAAATGCGATCGACACCTGAAATGGCTGGCAGCAGATCGGCGCATTCGCTGGAAACAACCATGGTGACGTGCGCTTCCGGGAAGCGTTCGCGCAAAGCCGCGATCGCGGGAGTGGTCAGGATCAGATCGCCGATTCGCTTGAGTTGCAGGAGAAGAATTTTCATCGAACGCAAAACTGCAGCGGCGCTTCATGGCGCCGAAATAAGACAATCGGCGATCACAGACCGCCGCTACAAGTAATTATCGAGCCATTCGCATGGCCATTTCATATGCACCCAGTAATCGCGTCCGAAAGTGGTCCCACGTAAAATTTTCCACTACACGACGTCTCGCAGCGGCGCCCATTTGTTGAACGAGTTCAGGGTTCCGGTGCAGATGCTGGAGTGCCGCTGCAATTGCGTCGACATCGCCCGGCTTCACGATAATCCCTTCCACACCATCGCGCACCACATCGCCTGCTTCGCGCGTGGTGACTTGAGGCAGACCACACGCTGCGGCTTCGTATGTCACTTTGGCGCTGCCTTCCCATTGCGATGGAAACACATGCACGGTGCCCTCACTAAGGTAATTCTCCGGGTCGCGGGCAAATCCCACTACCCGGATGTTATCCCGCCAGAATTGTTGGAGAAAAGGCTTTGCTTCGTCGTGGACATGACCAACCAACCAAAGCTCTGCATCAGGCAGATTAAGTCGATACCATGCTTCGAGGACGTGTTGGATGCCTTTGCGCCTGATCAAAGCGCCCGCAAAAACGGCGCGAAACTTTGAAGGTCGAATTCCCGGCTTAAATCGTTCCACGTCTACGCCGCGAGGCAGGTAATAAAGTTTTTCCTCCGGAAAACCGCGCACGCGAAACGTGTGGGCGGCCCTCTCTGATAAGACCAGCAGGAGATCAGCCAGCTGGTATTCCTCTATAAAACGCTTTCGATGGAGCAGCAGTCTGGCCTTCCATTTTTCCAGGCCACGGCTTGTGTCTCCCGAATCATCAATCTTCTGTCGTACCACCTTGTTTTTCCCGCCGTCCCGATGCCAGGTTGGTATCTCGACGATAGACGGAATGCCACGCCTTTTAGCTACTTGCAGCGATCGCAAACAGTCGCCCGACCAGCTGTGAAACAAATCGTAACGACCGGTGGCCAGGTGCCGGGATGCGATCCAATCCAGGTACTTTTTTTTCGCTCCGTAGTAGTAGGGCCTGTCGAAAAATGAGATGAGGCGCACCGGGTGCCAGCGCAAAGAATGGATCAACGAAGCAGGGATTTCCTTCTGCCTGTTATCATAAGCGATCGCTTTGCCCAGAAATCCGCCTCGATAAGATGCACGCAACGTCTCAAACGCATCTGTATCCAGCCCGGAACCGCCGATGCGCGCAAAAATGGAATAGAGTAAATGGCTGGGCAACGTACGTTCAGTGGCCGAAGCGGAGTGTAATGGCGGCGGAGCGTTTAAGGTTTCACCCGGCATCGGCTTACAACTATTCTGGCGAACATGTGGCAAGTAAAGTGCCCGATTATGTCATGTCGAGAGGAGTCGAGACATCTCTATTGTTAAATCTGCAGGATAGCGGCTATTGGAATTAAGAGATTTCTCCACTGCGCTTCGTTCCGGTCGAAATGACTACCCACACGAAAAGACTCAGCATCGTTTTTGTTCGACGCGGGTATTCGCCGACAGGCGGCGCGGAGACGTACTTGAAACGCCTCGCCAGCGGAGTGGTCGAAGCCGGGTATAACGTGCAGCTTGTCACGACAAATGACTGGCCGGAGGCCGAATGGCCGTTTGGATCGATCACACGTTTGCGGGAAAAATCGCCAGTCGGATTTGCAAACGCGTTGGAGCGAATACGCAAAGATCTTCGCTGCGACGTCCTGTTTAGTCTGGAGCGTATTTGGGGCTGCGACGTTTATCGGGCTGGCGACGGCGTGCATCGTGCCTGGCTTGATCGCCGAAGAAAGTTCGAACTGCCTCTGAAACGATTTGTCCGGAACCTTACCTCGAAGCATCAGGATCTGTTGCGCCTGGAACAGTCCCTTTTTTCCGATCGTCGTACCAGGCGTGTGATTTCTGGCTCGCAGATGGTCAAAGACGAAATCGTCAATTTTTATCGTTACCCGGCTGAAAGAATCGACATCGTCCGCAATGGTGTTCCGCTGGAAAAGCTCCGATTCGATCCAGGCCTTCGCGAAAAGTCGCGCGAGGATTTGAATTTGAAGCCAGATCAAACCGCGCTGTTGTTTGCCGGCTCCGGATGGGAGCGAAAAGGACTTCTTTTTGCCATCGAGGCGGCAGCGCTTTGCGGAGACCGCGACCTGCGTTTGCTGGTAGCCGGCCGCGGGAATGCAAAGCTTTATAAAGCGAAATCATTGCGCTTCTGGCGTGAAGACCCGGTGAAATTTCTCGGTGAAGTTTCGGATATGCTGCCTGTCTATGCTGCTGCGGACATTTTTATTTTGCCCACGGTTTACGATCCCTTTTCAAACGCTTGTCTGGAAGCGCTGGCCTGCGGTTTGCCGGTGGTCACCACTCGTTCCAACGGTTTCAGCGAAATCATCGAGAACGGAACCCATGGTTCGATTGTCGATCAGGCGGCCGATCTCCGCGGTTTGCGCGATTCGATTGTTCTCTGGTCCGATGCTTCGCGCCGCGCATCGACCAGATCCGCAAATATGCAGCTTGCAGCACAGTTCGGCATTTCAAAAAATACTAGGGAGACGCTGGCGATTCTGTTCGCCGCGGCTAAACGAGAAACGGAATGATGCGTTTCACTTTGCGCCGATAGGCAGCGTATTCGGCCGGAAAATGTCTCAGCATCAAGTCCTCCTCGCGTTTGAGTTTCAGCCAAAAACTCAGGAACAGGAGTAACAAACCTAACAATCCGCCGAAATAACCCGCGGCAATAGCAGTGCCGGCAAACATGGCGAGAATTCCTGTGTAAATCGGATGACGCACAACCCGGTAGGGCCCGCGCTCAATGAGTTCATGGCCTTCTTTCAGGGTGATCACGCCGCTCCAGTTTGTCCCAAGCGTTACTCGTGCCCAAATGGCAAACACAAGACCGCTAATGCACAGGAAGGCGCCGGCCCATGCGCTTGACGTCGTATGTGGAACGACGAGCCAATTGAACGGTGATGGCAACGCATTCGACTTGATCACCAAAAAATAACCGATGACGAGCACAAGCCAGTAACGCGTCCGTTCCGCGCCACGTTCACGGTAGATGGTACGCTTGGTCGAGACAGCTCCGAGCAACCAGACTAGTATGAAGATTATCCAACAGCCACGAATGACCGCGAAACCTGCCGAGTTTCCATGAACCGCCATTATGTCGGGCGCAGTCCGTCCGCTTGTCTCAGCCTTGAGTCCGGTTCACGTGGCGGCGAGCGCGGCATCGGTGTCCGGGAAAATCTGGAACACCTGATCGAGCCGCGAGATTTCAAAAATCGAGCGCACGGTTTCCTGTAAACCAGCCAGCAAAAATTTACCTCCGTAAGCTTCCACTTTTTGCATCGCCTGAATGAGAGCCGCCAGGCCGGCGCTGTCGATGTAAGTGACGTCGGAAAGATCGACCACCATGCGTTTCGGTTTTTTTTCGATCATCGCGGTGAGCGAGGCTGTGACCACGGGAGAAACATGCAGGTCGATTTCGCCCTTGAGCGGCAACACGTTGGGACGCTCTCGATGCGGTTTCGGGGCAGGTGGGGAGGGGTCCTTCTTTTTCATCAACCCTTCATTCGTCAATGGATCACCATCCGAGCGTATGGATTACTTTTTCCACATTCGAAAGGTCTTCGATTAAAAAATCCGGGTGATGTTCTGCGAGTCGATCCCGGCTCCAAGTGCCAGTTGCCACGGCGATGGTACGCGCGCCCAAGACCCTGCCGCAAGCGATATCGCGCGGCGTATCGCCAATCACGTCGATTTCCGACGCAGAGAACTCGCGACCGTGCTTTTCTTTCGCGCGTGCACGGGCAAACGGTCCAAGCCGATTTCGGTCCCGATGATCATCGGCGAACGCTCCAAACTCGAAAAAGTGCCAGACTCCGTAATGCTCCAGTTTTAGTTGTGCGCCACGAGAGACGTTACCGGTGAGAAGTGCCAGCACGAGATGCGGCCGCGATTTGAGACACCGAAGCAATTCCAGAACGCCCGGAAGCAATTTGCCTTTCCGACGAGGCAATTCGCGCGAAAGAAAATGAACGTAGCTGTCCAGGAAAGCGCTCACGTTCTCATTCGTGGCGGGAATCTTGTGCTTGTTTAATATGTTGACCACAATCCCCGAATCGGTCATCCCGGCCACTTCGATGTCTTGTAAATCGTCGGTGATGTCGAAACGTTCTTTAAACGCCGACTTAAGCGCATGAACACCGGCGCCGCCAGAGTGGATTAGCGTCCCGTCGATATCGAAAAGGAGAAGACGCTTGGAATCCGTCATTGCGCGAAGTAAAGCGCGATACACCTCAGTGAGATTAAGCGCAAAGACAAACCGACTGGGTAAAGCTCCAAAACCCAAGCTTCAAATTCCAAACAATCCCAACCTTCCATACCCAAACCTTGCCCGCGCACAACGCGTTGAGGTTTGTGATTTCAAGTTCTTTGGAGCTTGGGATTTGGGATTTGGTGTTTGGGCCGATGGGTCACAAACCTGGCGCGTGCATCATCAAAACCGCGATCATGCTGCCCAAAAATACCAGCAGGACGATCGCCAGACCGATAAAAATTCCAGTGCGAACCGGGTCGCTTTGACGCTGCTGACGCCGGAACGGAGAAACGTTAGTAAAATCTGCGGGCGCGGCACTCAATTCTGCGGGTCTCGCTTTGATTTCTTCCAGTTGAGGTAAAGGTCGCGATCCGCTTTTGTCCCCCTCGTAGCTGGCTTCCGCTGCGCCAAATCGGATTCGATCATCAAAGCTCAGCAACGTTTCAGTGACTGGCTTGCCATTGACACGTGTGCCATTGGTCGAGCCGAGATCTTTTAACCGATACGTTTCGCTCGCTAACTGCAACTGTGCGTGGCGCGCCGAGACTGAAGGATTATTGATGACGATCGTGTTGTCCGGGCCGCGTCCGATGGTGACCAGTTCGTCAACAAGTTCGTACGTTGTTCCGCCAACGATGAGCTTGGGCATGCTCTGGCAATCTATCTGAAAAGCTAGTGTCTGGTCGAGTGATTCCTTTCACTTTGAGCCGTATTCCTTGACGTTTGACGCTCGGAGTCGGCAGCCGTACGCTGATCCTTCACTTCGTTGGAACAGAACCGCGTAGATTGTTTGAGGAATAAACGCCATGGCGACATATATCAGTTTGGTCCAATTCACTGATAAGGGTATCCAGGCTGCAAAAGACACCACGCAGCGCGTTGCCGACTGGGCAGCGAAGGTCCAATCAAGGGGGGTGCGCATCAAAGAGATGTACTGGACGCTAGGTCAGTTCGACCAGGTATGCGTCTTTGACGCGCCGAACGATGAAACGGCGGCCGGCGTGTTATTGGAGGCGGATATGCTCGGTAATATCCGTACGCAAACATTGCGGGCTTTCACCGCCTCCGAGATGGAGAAAATTCTCGCTCAGGTGCCCTGATCAGTTAGTTAGGCCTGGAAACAGCGGGCCGGGACATGCTGCCCGGTTTAGCTCATCGCGTTACTTGCAGCCCGTCCGCGACCATTCCGTTGAGCAGCTTTGGGACGTAGTGATGCTCGATGAGCAGCGCAGGACCAAACCATTGACAATGTTCCTGCAAATGTTGGCTAATCCATTCACTTGCCTTCTGAGTTAGCGGCCTAACGAGGGTAAGCGTGCCCTGTGGTAAAATCCAGATGTCGGTCTTATGCGCGGAGCGGTTCATTTCTTGCGGTCCGCATTTGCAAGTGGCGGGTCAGTCTTTACGGGAAACAGCGGCCGTAGGACGGCGAATGTGTGCGATAAGCACGCAAAAGAAATGACCAAAAATAAGATGAGACGCTTCACTTTACCGGGGTTCATCATCCTTCTCCGGAAATCACCGGGCGAAGTTCTTGAAGAAGTCCCGTAAAGGGGAGCGGCGAGGGTAGCGCCGCTCGCCGCTCAACAGTTTAGCCGAAACCTCACAACCTTTCGAAATGCACACTTCAAACAAGGTGCACTCGTTTGCCTTTAGCCGTCGCTGTTAGTATTTACGGCGTTATCGGAGTATTCATGTCGTGCTGAATTTCAGCGGCGCTGAGAGCTCGTTGGTAAACTCGTATCTCGTCGATTGTCCCTGGAAAATATTGTCCGTAAGCACTGTCTCCGCCAATCTGCAAAGGATTCGTCGAGATCGCGATTTGTCCGGTCTGTGCGCGGCTGCTTACCTGGACGCCATTCACGTACAATCGCACGGTTATCCCATCGTACGTTCCCGCCAGGTGCGTCCACGCGTTGGTCGAAAGCTTTCCGGTCCCAAAGAGTGGCGAGCCAGCCGCACCGCGTGTCGCTGGTTTGGCGCTCGTACTGTCGGCTTCCAGATAATAATTGTCGTTGGCCTTGTAGATAACGTCCCGCCAAACACCGGTCAATCTGCTTGGATTGACCCAGGCTTCGAGTGTCATGGCGGTTCTTAATTGGAGCAATGGCGAATTAGGGATGTTTACCAAAGCACTTGTCCCGTTGAACAAAATCGCCTTTCCGTATTTTCCAGAAGTCGTCCACGACGCTCCACCTTGCAGCGTCCCGGAATTCCTGTTACCAGACGCGTCGTTTACCGTGGTTCCGGTCCCTTCGTTAAACCCGTACGCTGCGACCAACCCGGCTAACGGAGGAGTTGTTGTTGCTGTCGGGGTTGGTGTAGGTGTCGGAGTAGCTATCGGGGTTGCCGTCGCAGTAGGAGTCGGCGTGGGAGTGGGACTGTGAGCAGGCGTAGGAGTCGGCGTGGATGTAGGCCTTGGCGTAGGTGAAGGCGCTACCGTTGCTGTTGCCGTGGGCGTTGGAGTGGGAGTCGCGTTATTGTTTCCTTTAAACGCAGCTGTAGCGCCGCCCCACGGTCCAACCCCTGCTTGCGCGCAACATGACGTGAAAGTGAAGTTAACCTGATTGGTCGTTGAATTGTAGATGTGCGCGTAGGCGTTATCCATATCCAACGTTGAAACGTCCGGACTTTCCAAGTCATTGGTAACTGTATCGAAAGCTCCACCGACTGGGCTCGTCATCGCGTTTTCCTGATGATAATCAATCGAGTTAACATGGAGCACTAATCCGTTCGTAGTTCTTGGAGTGATTGTCCCAGTCGTATGCGGCCCATAGGTGTTGTTGGTTCCTTGTTGATTGGTTGCCAGGTCAAACGGAGACGATGCAGCGCCTGTGATATCATATAAGTTGAACTGCATATCCCCTGTCCCAACCGCGCTAATCGAAACTCTAATGCCACTTAGTGTTGGTGACGTTGAAGCATTTGCCGCATAGACAATCTGTGCTGATGTATTGCCCTCCTGCCCATGGGTAATTGCGCTGGCAGGCAAAGACCATACGTTGCCGTGAGAATCGGTTACATTGGTAGCGATTGGTCCTGCAGCGTTGTACAAGCCAACCAACAAATTGCCGCTGGAAGGAAATTGCATGACGATCGGTTCCGATCGATTTTGAGCGCGGACCGCCTGCAAAAGAGTGTGCTGCAAGTGAACGATTCGTATTCCAGATGGCGGCGCTGTACCCGCTGTTGCTGTTTTAAGAGCAATTGCTACCGATCCCCAAACAGCCGACCCACTTGCCGAAAATGTCGGTGTAATGGGTCCAGGATTAGATTGGATTTGGTATTGATCAGCTGAACCGACCTGGAGATCGGCGCTAAGCAGTGTAAATCCCGTCCCGGCAGTGATACTGGTCCCATTAAACGCGCCGCCGTTCACATTGGAACTGGATAACGACGCGCCCCATTCATAAATCAAATCTCCCGGTGTGGTCGTGGTGATAGTGCCGGCGCTACGTGAAGTGGCACTGGCAGCGCTTCCATCAAACGCGTTTGCGGTCGCCACATTGTAAAACTCCGAAACAACCGCCTGGGGATATGCGTTTGTGTGCGATAACCCATTAAAGCGAACTTTTATCGTCTGGGTTCCAGCGGCGGCGTTAAGCACATAATACAAATTCATGCGTTTGGACAGCGAAGCGTTCGTAGCAGTCGGACCGGCTATCCAATTGTTACCCTTCTCATCGGTAACGCTCGCTACCGAGCCAGCGCTGTTAAACTGAACACCGAGAATCAGGCAGTTACCAGCCCTGGCAGGATTGGGCAGCTGAATTGTCAAAGTATTAATCGGATAACGATCCATGCCGGTGGCTACATGCTGGACCAAGGTCGGAACCGCGGTTGGCGCGTCGAGCGAGGAGGCATCGAAGCTGTTAACACCGGCCCAACTGCGGGCACCAAAAAAGAATATCAAAAACAACGCGAAAACGGATGAAGCAATGCATGCCCGCTTCAGGCTCTGGGAACGCGCCAAGATCGCAACTTTACGCAGAGACAAGGTGAAAAAATTGCGTAGCGAGATGAAAAAGTGGCCACGAGAGCTACGAGGAATCGCGGCAGAAGAGCTGTTCAGTTGTGGGGGTTTTGCTTCATAGGTTTTTGTTTTTGTCATCTAAAGTGGTTCCTTTCGTTTCGTTCTTAATCGCATTGCGTCTATCGGTTGGCCGGAAGACAATCTCGGCAAAACCTTCGGAAGGTGGAGGTTGTAAATTTCGCCGACAGTCGTCAGTTGGCGCCTGCCGTTAGCCGAGCCGGAAAGAGGTGAGCCAAAGCGCGGTCAGTCGACCCCAAATAATCTATCGATCATTCAGGGCGGTCTGCCGTTCGCATCTGGCTAGCTGTAAGTCAAGTCTGACTTTTTCTGAATTTGCGCTGAGCGTTCCTCCTGATTGACCATGCGCAGCCGCGCTCGCATAGTGCCCCTTTCATGGCAATCGAGTTTACGCGCAACTTCTGCATCATCGCGCACATTGATCACGGCAAGACGACGTTGTCGGATCGATTACTCGAGCGCACCGGCACAATCCAGGAGCGAGAAAAACAGGATCAACTTCTCGATTCAATGGACTTGGAGCGGGAACGCGGAATCACCATCAAAGCGCATCCGGTCACCATGCGCTACATCAGCAAAGCTGGCCAAAACTATCGGCTTAACCTGCTCGACACTCCCGGGCATGTCGACTTTAGCTATGAGGTCTCCCGCAGCCTTTCTGCTTGCGAAGGCGCGCTGCTGATTGTGGATGCAGCGCAGGGGGTGGAGGCACAAACCGTAGCGAACGTTCACCTGGCTCACAAACAGGGACTCACAATTGTTCCGATCATCAACAAGATCGATCTGCCGAACGCGGATGTTGCCTCTGTGCATCGTCAGTTGGAAGAAATTCTCGCCATCCCAGCGGAGGAAGCGATCGATGCAAGTGCAAAGATGGGAATCGGAGTCGATGAAATTCTTGAAGCAATTGTAAAACGTATTCCGCCACCGCGACCACCGGCAGACGAGACCTTGCGTGCGCTGGTCTTTGATTCCGTGTTTGATGTTTACCGGGGTGTGGTCGGCTATGTGCGTGTCGTTTCTGGAACAATGGAAGCGAATCACGCGATCACATTGATGAGCAACAACACGCGTTATGAGATCAAGGAAGTGGGCGTGTTTACGCCGAAGATGCTTCCACAGGAAAAGTTAAGCCCCGGTGATGTCGGCTACTTCATCGCGAACATCAAATCGACCGCCGACATGAAGATTGGCGATACCATCACCGGCCAGCGTCATCCCGCTCGCGAACCGCTCCCGGGTTTTCAGGAAATTCATCCGATGGTCTTCAGTGGCATCTATCCTATTAACACGGGCGACTTCGAACATTTGAAGACGGCAATCGCAAAGCTGCGGCTCAACGACTCCGCGTTTATCTATCAACCGGAAAGCTCTGTTGCACTCGGATTTGGATTTCGCTGCGGTTTTCTCGGATTACTTCACATGGAGATCATCCAGGAGCGGCTCCGGCGCGAGTATAACATGGACATCATCGCCACTAGTCCGAGCGTCGTTTATGAAGTGATCACCACGCGCGGAGAAACATTGTCGATCGATAACCCCGCTCATCTGCCTAATCCGAGCACGATCCAGGAAATTCGTGAGCCAATCGTAAAGGCATATGTGCTGTGCCCCAACGAGAATATCGGCGACATTCTGCAACTGATTCTGGAAAAACGGGGCCAGATGGAGCGCACGGAGTCGCTTGATACCCGTCGGGTAATGTTGCATTGCGAATTGCCGCTTAACGAAATTCTCGTCGATTTTAACGACAAGATTAAGAGCATTACGCGGGGGTACGGCTCCATGGACTACGAGCACGCCGGATACCGCGCAGCGAAGTTGGTGAAGCTGGACCTTCTCGTCAATGGCGAGCCAGTCGATGCCTTTTCGACGATCGTGCATAAAGATCGCGCAGAGGCCAGGGGACGACAATTGGCCGCCAAACTAAAGGAAGTAATCCCGCGCCAGCTCTATCAGGTGGCGATCCAAGCGGCCATCGGCGGAAAAATTATTGCGCGCGAGAGCGTTTCGGCATTGCGAAAAAACGTAACCGCGAAATGCTACGGCGGCGATATTACGCGCAAGCGGAAGCTGCTGGAGAAACAGAAGGAAGGAAAGAAACGAATGAAGAGCATCGGAAAGATTAACATTCCTCAAGAGGCGTTCATTGAGGTATTGAAAGCACAATGACGTTTGTGAGATTCCTCGACTTCACTTCGCTCCGCTCGGAATGACAATGGACCGCAGGAGGCGTTTATCGAGGCTGCCAAAAGCACAATGGTTCTTGTCATGTCGAGCGAAGTCGAGACATCTCTGGTTATTTCCGCTTTAAAAAAATTAGAGATTCTCCGACTTCGCTCGGAATGACAGAAAGACAGTCTACTCACCATGTTTACATCGCGCCAAGTAAAGCATAGCCGCCTGCTGCTGCGGCACGCCCGGAAGTATTTGCGTTACAAAGACGACCAGCTCAGCAGTGCGGATCGGGACAAAATTACTGCAGGCATGAACGATCTGCGTGAGGCGCTAAGGCAGAGAGACCGGGAGAGAATTCACAGCACCGCCGATGCGCTCGATAAAACACTTCACAGACTTACGCCGGTGACCTGGGAATCGCATTGGCGCGAGAATTGTGAGGTCATTTTGGTAGCCATCGTTGTGGCAGTCGGGATTCGTTCTTACTTCTTGCAGCCGTTTAAAATTCCCACAGGATCGATGCAGCCGACCTTGAATGGGATTATCGGTTATCCCAGCACTGCCCCTACACCGAATATTCTGCGTCAGATTGGCGAGTTTATCGTTTTGGGTCGCAACTATATTAACGTTGTTGCGCGCGAGGATGATCAGCTTCTTGAGATTCAGCCCAAGAAAATGTTCTTTTTCTTTACGTTTTCACAGCTGATTTGCCAGCGGCAGAAATATCTTGTCTATGCAGCGCCTGAAACGCTTAGCCATGATTTCAATGTTTTCCCAGGCCGCATTTTTCAACGGGGGGACATCATTGCCAGAGGCGCAATCGACACGGGCGACCAGGTGTTTGTAGACAAGTTTAGTTATAACTTTGTTAAACCGCATCGCGGCGATGTTTTTGTGTTTCGGACCAGTCACATTCCGGGGATTCCTGACCAAAGCCAGTTCTATATTAAGCGGTTGGCCGGGGTGCCCGGCGATCGTTTGAGAATCGACCCACCTTTTCTTTATGTGAACGGCCAGAAAGCAGAGGGTTATGGGTTTGCCCGAGTCATGTCAATGAGGCCTCCTTATCGCGGTTACGCGCCAGGCCACGAATATCTGTCAAAACCAGATCGTACGTTTACCGTGCCAAAGGACGGCTACTTTGCTTTGGGTGATAACAGCTACAACAGCTACGATAGCCGCTACTGGGGACCAGTGCCTGAAGCTAACCTGGTCGGGCGTGGTTTGCTGGTTTACTGGCCGTTTAAGCCGCACTGGGGCCTGATTCGCTAGCGATGGAGTAGTGGAGTAATGGAGTGTTGGAGTACTGACTGGGTCGGCATTACTCCGTTACTCCAATACTCCATTCCTCCAGTTGTTGTTCTCGCCGCAGTATGGCGACATTTGCCGTGGCTGTTTCCACTCCTTGGCCTTTGCGGTGGCTACGCGATTGTAATGATGTTCAATCCCGTGCGGCATGCGCTCGGGGACGGTTTTCGCTGCATCCGGCGTTACAAACGCATCTGGATTACCTTTGCGCTCCTTGGATTTGGCTATTTCCTTTTTCAGTTTGTCACTTTCACTCCAATTCGAAACTGGGCGGACCTCGATCTGAACCAGATCATCTCGTTGCCGCGCTGGTACTGGCCGCGATTCGTGGACATATGGCGCGAAACACCGCTGCCTGCCCTGGAGGGAGTCGCAGGTATTTTCGACAACGCGACGACAACTTATCCGCTTTCTGTCGTCGCCGCTGTCTTCATGCTGGCTAACTGGCGTGGGCTTCACGGCGCACTGCTTCGAGCATTGTGGAAACGTTATCGGTTCTGGGGACATCTTACCTACTTGATTTTGCTGCTGAGCGCACTGGCATCGCTCTTGAAACCAATTGTGTTCTGGCGGCTGCCGGAGTGGAGTGGGTTGGTCTCCGCTGCCGGGCTCCTGCGAATCTCGGCCACGGTCGACGCGACAGCGTTCATTTTCGAATATCTCCTGGGAGTTTATATCCAGGTGTATCTCATCACTGTCTGCCTGGCTTGGATAAAGGGGGTGAGCTTTGAAGAGGGAGAACTGTTTCGCTTTGCCATGCGCCGTTTCAGTTATGTCTTGGAATGGGCGGGGATAGTGGTTGCCGTAAGCATGCTGATTGTCCGGTTGCCACTGTTGCTTGCTTATTTCACCAGCATTCCGGGCGTCCTCGATTATCTCCCAGTTGCAAGGCTGCTGATGAGCATCCTGATCATTGCGTTTTGCTCGGTCCAAATCTCACTGGCACTCCATAATGAAACGGTGATTGAAGGAATCCGCGCCCACTTCCTGTTTGTCCGAAAAAATTCCGGACTCCTCGCGTGGTTTTTGGCTATCTGCGGCCTCCATTTCTTTTGTATCATGGTTTGCGATGCCATAGTACGGAGCGCGATTGCTGATCGGTTAGGCGCGCTGTTCCTTTGGAAATTGAGTTTCGCTTTTCTTCGGGCAGTAATCACAGGTTGGCTCCTGGCTTCGTGGGTCTGTTTGTTTCGCCAGTGCAAAACCGGCCGCATCAGCGGCGAGAAATGGATTCAGTATTAAAAAAACCGGCTTGAGCAAAGCAACCGTGAACGCAGCAACGATTACCCGCCAAAGCAAATCAAACCTCGCTCTTGCGTTTGTTTCCTTGGGGCGCGAACGAAAACGCGACATCACCGTCTTTTACGCTTTCTGCCGTGTCATTGACGACATTGCCGATTCGTCACAGCTAACGGTGGTTGAAAAGCGAGTGCGTCTTGCGAAATGGCGCCAGATGCTTCATGCCACGGTCCCGGACGAGCCTGTTCTCGCTCGCGACGTAAGGCAATTGATCGCCAAATACTCGCTGCCAACGGGCATGCTGGAGGAAGTCATCTCCGGTGTCGAAATGGACCTGAGCACGCTGCGATATCCCACGTTCGAGGAGCTCAGAGTCTATTGTTATCGAGTCGCCAGCGCAGTCGGTCTGGTAAGCATCGAGATTTTTGGCTACCGGAACCAGCGCTGTAAACAATATGCAACCGAGCTGGGGCTGGCCTTGCAGACCACGAATATCATTCGTGACGTCGGGAAGGATGTGCGGAATGGACGGATCTATTTGCCGCAGGAGGATATGGCGCGATTCCATTATTTTGAAAACGAACTGCTGCAGCGGAATTACAATGAGCGCTTTGTTCAATTGATGGAGTTCCAAGCGCAGCGAGCACGTCGCTTTTTCGCTAATGCGGCCGCGACTCTGCCTGATGAAGACCGGAAGGCCATGACGCCGGCTGAGATCATGAGTTCGGTTTACCGAGGCTTGCTTCGACGAATTGAACTGGACAAGTTTCGCGTCTTCGAAAAAGATTATCACCTTAGCAAAATGGAGAAGACTGGTCGGATCGCCGCGCAACTGTTCAAATCTTTTTTTTGAATGCGCTGCAGCGGACATCCGTCTGATTTGTCAATTGCGAAACCTAACTACGAATATGAAAGTAAATTCACTGAAAATTCTCGCCGCTGTTGTAACCGGGCTGTTTGTGGCAGGCACTACTCTGTACGCGCAAAGAGATGCGCTTGATACTCGAACGAGCCACGCGGTCATGACAGGGGAAGCGATCACCAAGGCAGATGCAGAAAAAAAATACCCGGCGCCGGGTGGACACTATCCGCCGGCTAACCGAAATCCGCATTATCCTTCGGGAGTCGTAGCGAGCCCATACCCGCCGTATCAACAGTATGACTGCTCAAAGGTTGCACATGGCGGGCTGGTGCTGGACATACGCGCAAAGAAAGTATTCGTGTATCCATAGGACGAGTTCGAGCGGACAACTGCCGTTCTTGGGCTGTCCCCGCAACATCCGATGATCAGTGCGGTTTAATGGGCGACGGATTTGCATATGAAAAGGGGAATCGTTGTGGCGACAGCAGGCGTCGCCTTGATTGTTTGTGCTCTAACTTCATGTGACACGCCTGTTGGCCAGGGCGCAGCATGGGGCGCCGCCACCGGGGCGATCATCGGCGGCGCGGCGACTGGTCATGTTCGGGCGGCGTCAATTGGCGCAGCAGCGGGAGCGGCCGCCGGCGCCTTAACCGGCGCAATTGTTCAAGAGAATCAAGCGGCGCGTTACGGGCCACCGCCGCCGGGCGGCTTTCCGTACGCGCGATGGGCTGGGACACCAGGCTTTTATTACAGTCCTTACACGGGACGCGTCTATAATCTTCGAGGAGTTCCGCCTGGGGGGCTTACGCGCGACTTCGATACTGGC
>Ga0081455_10002951_pt1 | contig 19892 bp, 18 predicted proteins | sample TabmetS3T2R1_FD_70207 | JGI IMG/M metagenome (GOLD analysis project Ga0081455, IMG submission 70207) | Tabebuia heterophylla rhizosphere microbial communities from the University of Puerto Rico - S3T2R1 | ecosystem: Host-associated > Plants > Roots > Rhizosphere ... | reverse complement strand
GCTCCGAGGTTCACGGCCGCCACTGTACCTTTCGTCGATTCGCCAACCGCATCGGGGGTTGGCCGTTGCTTGAATCCGTCGTGAACATCAGTGAAGGATCTCGCCCCCACGTCGTCACGGCGATCGCTTCGTCTGCCGGTGGTTCGTTGCTGGACGTGCACTCGGATGTCCACCACAACCGCTCGGTGCTGACGCTGGTGGGCGAGGAGGCTCCCCGCGCCGTGGCGCGGGCGGCAGTGGCCGCGCTCGACCTGCGCCGGCACCAAGGCGTGCACCCGCGTTTCGGCGTGGTCGACGTCGTGCCGTTCGTGCCACTGGCCGGGTCGACGCTGGCGGACGCCGTGGCCGCCCGCGACCGATTCCTCGACTGGATGGCCGCGGACCTGGGGGTGCCCGGATTCGCCTTCGGGCCGGAACGAACGCTGCCAGAGGTGCGCCGCCTGGCGTTCGCGGAGCTGCCGCCCGACCGGGGACCGGCGCGGCCCCACCCCAGCGCCGGCGCCACCGCAGTGGGGGCGCGACCACTGTTGGTGGCCTGGAACGTGTGGCTTGCCGACCCCGACCTGGCGTTGGCGCAGCGGATCGCCCGGGACATCAGGGGCCCGCGGCTGCGGGCGCTGGGGCTGCCCGTCGGCGGGCGGGTGCAGGTCTCGATGAACCTCGTCGCGCCCGACGAACTCGGCCCGGCGGAGGCGTGGGACCTGGTGGCCCAGCGGGCAGCTGTCGCCGGGGCGGAACTGGTAGGCCTGGTGCCACGGTCGGTCCTGGAGCGGATCGACCCGGCGCGGTGGGCGGAGCTGGACCTGGCAGAGGACCGAACGATCGAGTCACGCCTGGCCGGGTTGTCGTGATCCCCAGGCTGGGGGCGCTGCCAGCCGCCCGGCTGCCCCCTCGTGGCCCGGTCAGGCCGAGGCGGTGCTGGCCGCCTGGCGTGCGAGGGCGCGCTGGCGGCGGATGCGCCGGCGCTCGCGCTCGCTCATGCCGCCCCAGATGCCGAACTTCTCACTGTGGACGAGGGCGTACTCGAGGCACTGGGCACGCACGATGCAGCCCCGGCACACCTCCTTGGCCTCGCGCGTGGATGCCCCGCGCTCGGGAAAGAAGAGGTCGGGGTCGACGCCCAAGCAGTTGGCGTAGTCCTGCCAGGTGTTGTCTTCGGGATCTGTGGCCACGGGGAGTTTCATCTGGCCCCCTTCCCGCCTATCTCAGCTGGGTCCGTGTGCGGCCCGTGCGGAGCACCACCATCCCGTACTGATGCCACACGTGTAATTACAATGTTGTGATCTTCCACCACAGACGGCGATTGCGCAAGGGGTAGGCGGGGGTGACGCGCGCGCCGGCGGTCGAGGCAGTGCGCGGCGACATCACGACGCTCGAGGTCGACGCCATCGTCAACGCCGCGAAGGCGAGCCTGCTGGGGGGCGGGGGTGTCGACGGCGCCATCCACCGGGCCGCCGGCCCCGACCTGCTGGAGGAGTGCCGCACGCTGGGCGGATGCGACACCGGCGATGCCAAGGCCACCAGCGGCTACCGGCTGCCGGCCCGGTGGGTGGTCCACACGGTCGGACCGGTGTGGCGGGGCGGCGGCGAGGGCGAGGCCGAGAGGCTGGCGTCCTGCTACCGCAGGTGCCTGGAGATCGCCGACGAGATCGGTGCTCGGAGCGTCGCGTTTCCGGCCATCTCCACCGGGGCCTTCGGCTATCCCCCGCGCGAAGCCGCCGGGATCGCCGTCGACACCCTGCGCTCGACGCCCACCCACGTTGAACGCGTCCTCCTGGTGGCGTTCGACGCCGAGACGCTGGGGTTGTACCGGGAGCGGCTCGAGCGGGAGTCGGGCTGACCCGTCACTCGATCGTGTCCGCAGCCCCCTGCCGACGCTGGCGCCCGGGGGCCGTGGGGTGCAGGATGGGCGGCATGAGGCTGGGGGACGACGAGGCGAGCCGGCCGCGGCACCTCGTGAACGGCTCGGTCGGTGAGACCCTCCTGGCAGCGGTGATCTTCGCGGTCGCCATGGGCTTCACGTGGGTGAACCACGGCGGTGACGACTCGGTCGAGCTCGCAGCGCCATCGGCCCAGGCCGGCGAGACCGCGTCGACCACCATCCCGCCGAGCCAGCCGGCGGTCGCGGTGTCGTTCACCAGGACCGGCGCGATCATCCGCCCTGCCCCGTCGACGGCGCGCATCGTCGACCCTGACACCGGCGAAGACGTGGTCGTCCCGCTGCCGCCCGGCTCGACGGTGGTCGACGGCGAGGTGGTCCCCATCGGCAGCACCGGGACGACACGCCCGGGCAGCACGGCGACGACCAGGCCGGGGAGCGGAACGACCCGGCCCACCACCACGACCACCGGGCCCACCACCACGACCACCGGGCCCACCACCACCACGACCGAGCCCACCACGACCACGACCGAGCCCACCACCACCACGACGGACCCGACGACGACCACCACCGAGGCGCCGCAGGGCCTTGCCGGCGGCCTCCTCGGGGGCATCGCCGACCTGCTGGGTGGCTGAGGCGGACGGTCAGGCCGACCGGCGGCCACCCGAGCGGCGCAGCTCGCGCTTCTGCTCGATGAAGTCGACGAGCACGTAGTCGCCGAGCGTCTCGGGGGTGGTGAAGAACGCGCGGCCCTTGTTCAGCCGGGTGAGCTTCTCGACGAACGAGCGCAGGTGGCCGGTCGGGTCGAGCATGAACGTGTTGATGCGGATGCCCTCGCGGGTGCACCGCACCACCTCCCGCAGGGTGGCGTCAACGGTCTCGCGCACCGGGGGATACGAGAAGAACGGCTCGGCGATGCCGGGCTCGAAGTGGGCGGTGGGCTCGCCGTCGGTGATCATGATGATCTGCTTGGTGCCGGACTGGCGGGCCAGGAGCCGCCGGCTGATCTGGAACGCGTGCTGCATGTTGGTCCCGTACACGAAGTCCCAGGAGACCTCCGGCAGGTCCTGCGGCCGGATCTCCCGGGCGACCTCGCTGAAGCCGACCAGTCCGAGGTAGTCGCGCGGGAACTGCAGGGAGATGAGCGAGTGCAGCGCCATCGCCACCTTCTTGGCAGCCAGGAAGTTGTCGCGCATGGGCATCGACAGCGACAGGTCGAGCATGAGCACGGTCGACGACTTGACGACGTGCTCGGTGCGCTCCACCTCGAAGTCGTCGGGTGACAGCAGCACGGGTGTGCCCCCGCCGCGGCGCCCGATGGCATTGCGGACTGTGCGCTCGATGTTGAGGTTGAAGGGGTCGCCGAACTCGTAGGCCTTGGTCTCGTAGGTGCGCTCGTGCCCGGCGCCCGACCGCTCGAGCTCATGACGGCCGAGCTTGTCGCGGGCCAGGCGCTGGAACAGGTCGTGCAGGGCGTTGCGGCCGATGCGGCGGAGCCCCTTGGGCGTGAGCTCGAGCCGCCCTTCGCGCTGGTCGACCAGTCCCGCCTCCTGGAGCAGGCGAGTGAGCCGGGCCAGCTCGTCGAGGCTGCGGGCGGAATCGTCGCCGAGCAGTTCGCGAGCGCGGTCGATGTCCACCTCCGCCAGCGCGCCGGGGTTGGCGGCTCCCCGCAGGAGCTGCTCCAGCCGGTCGAGGTCACCCAGCTCCTCCATGGTGACCGCCGCCTCGGCCATGCCGAGCGGGTCCTGGCCCTGGAAGTTGTAGCGCTGGTCCCAGCCCATCTGCGGGAACAGGCCCCGGAGCTGCTGACCGAGCTGATCGACCTGCCAGCGCAGGTCCATGTCGTCGAGGAGCTGTTCGGCCAGCTGCTGGATCTGCGCCCGCTGCTCGGGCGTCATCGACGCCAGCATCGCCTGCATGGCGGCCATGCGGCGGGCCAGCACCTCCAGCAGCTCGTCGAGGTTCTGGGGGTTCTCGGGGAAGAAGTCGCCGTAGCGCTGCATGAAGCCCTCGAAGTCCGGCTCCTCGCCCCGGGAACGCTGGTCGAGCATCTGGTTCAGCTCGGCCAGCATGTCCTTCATCCGGGCCATGTCCTCGGGTGTCATCGACTCGACGGCGCCGGTCATCCGGCTGACGTACGAGTCGAGCACCTGCTGGCGGAGCCGCTCGACCAGCTCGTCGAACCGCCGCTGGGCCTCGGCCGAGGCGAAGTCGTAGTTCTGGAGCTCGCGCACCATCCCCGCGAGGTCGGCAGGCAGCATCTCGAGCTGCATGTTGCGCTCGTCGGCGGCGCCCTGCGCCGTCTCGGCCCGGCGCGGGTCGCCGCTGGCGCGCGCGTCCTGGACCTGCCGGTCGATCTCGGCCCGCTCGGTGTCGATGACCTCGCGCAGTTCCTCCGCGATCTCGTCGTAGACGCCGCCCAGGTCGAACCGGTCGAGCCGCTCCTGCCGCTCGCGACGCAGGCGGTCGAGCAGGTCGCGGATCCCCTCGACCATCTGGCCCTGCCGGTCGCGGAATCCCGACTGGAGCAACCGCCTGAGCGCGGCGTTGAGGTCGCCGTGGTAAAGCAGGTCGTCGGTCATCTGCTCGAGCACGGCGTCGGCGTCGAGGTCGAAGCCGACCTGGGTGCCGTCCCAGCGGCTGTAGCGGAACTGGGGGCGGGGCATTGCTTCGCCACCGTACCGGTCGACGTTCCCGAACGCGGTCGTGCCCGCTACCTTGACGGCGCCCATGCAGGTGGAGATCTGGTCCGACGTCGTGTGTCCGTGGTGCTACGTCGGCACCCGCCGGTTCTCGGCCGCACTCGAGAGGTTCGACGGCGACGTCGACGTGTCGTACCGGGCGTTCGAGCTCGACCCCACGGTTCCCCCCGGAGGCATCGACCTCGCCGAGTACCTGGCCCGGAAGTTCGGCAGCCCGGCGGCACTCGACGGCGTGCGCGGCCGGCTGGCCCGCGTCGGCGCCGAGGTCGGCATCGACTTTCGCTGGGACGGCCAGCGCCGGGTCAACACCTTCGACGCCCACCGGCTCGCCGTGTGGGTGGACGAGGCGGCTGGCACCGGGGCTCGGGCGGCGCTGGAGCAGCGCCTGTTCCGTGCGTACTTCACCGACAACGACGACGTCTCCGATCATGCCGTGCTGTCCGGGCTGGCGGCCGATGTTGACCTGGACCACGTGGCCGCGGCCGAGGCCCTGGCGACGGGGGCGGGCGCCGACCGGGTGAGGGCCGAGGAGGCGCGGGCCACCGAGCTCGGGATCAGTGCGGTGCCGACGTTCGTGATCGAGGGCCGGTGGTCGATCCCCGGTGCGCAGGACGTCGACACGTTCGTCCAGGTCCTGCAGCGCGCCGCCGAGCGCATCGTGCCGCTGGCAGCATCGGAGGACTGAGTGCCCTGGTGGGGCACGGGCGCGGCGGCGACCCAATGCGAGGGCGCAGCGCCACGGTCCGACTGGGCGGGATGGGAGGCCGAGGGGCGGGTGCCTCCGTCCGGCGACGGCAACGGCTTCCGCACCCGCTACGCCGACGACTTCGCACTGCTGGCCGAGCACGGGATCACGCACCACCGGGTCACCGTCGAGTGGGCCCGCCTCGAACCCAGCGAGGGCCGCTGGGACGAGGACGAGGTGGCCCACCTGCGTCGGGTCCTGGAGGCGGGCCGCGACGCCGGCGTGGCCGTGTGGGCATGCCTGCTGCACGGCTCGGCGCCCGGTTGGTTCACCGACGATCGGCGGGGCTGGCTGGACGACAAGGCGGCCACCCTCACCTGGCCCCGGCATGTGGACCGCGTGGGCGAGGCCCTGGGCGACCTGGTGGCCGGGTGGGTGCCCATCCACGAGCCCGACCTCCAGGCACGGCTGGGCTACGGCGAGGGCACGTTCCCACCTGGCCGCCACGGCGCGGACGACGAGCGCGACGCGCTCGCCGCGCTGCGGACTGCCGAGGCCGAGGCCGCCCGCCTGCTACGGACGGGCGACGCTCCGGTGGCCGTGACCGCCCGGCCCGGCGAGCCCCGCGAGGCCGACGACCTGCTGGTCGTGAGCGCGGCCGTCGACGAGCTGGAGGCGCCGCTGGAGCGGGCGGTCGAAGCCTTCCCGGATGCCGGGATCGTCGTGGTGACCGGCGACCCGACCGGCGAGGGGCGGATCCAGCGGGCCGCCGACACTGTCGCCGCCGCCCACAGCGACGGCGTGCCCGTGGTCGGGGCGTTCCACCTGCCGGCGATCGATGGCTACGAGTGGCACCGCGGCTTCGACGCGGGACTGGGTCTGTTCGACCGGGACCGCAACCCGAAGGACGCGCTCGCGGCGCTGGGGGCGCTCAGCTGAAACCTGCCGCGGAATTGGTGGCTATGGCCACCAGAACCGCGGCAGGAATGGGGACTTCGGCCGGCTCAGCTGCGCGAGCGGTAGGTGGCGCGGCCGTCGACCGCGTCCTTGTTGAGCCGCTTGGACAGGTGCAGGCCCTCGAGCACCAGCTCGACGGCGCTGGCAACGGCGGCGGGGCTCTCGTCGCCGCCCGTCAGCTCGGCCACCGACTCGCGCAGGGCGGGGACGTCCTCGACCAGGCGCGCGAGGTCGGCGGAGGACACGTCCTCGCCGGTGTGGACCACGGCGCCGTCGTCGAACGACACCACCACGTCGCGCAGCTGGCCCGGGTTGACGCGCCGCTTGAAGACGGTGAGCACCGCCGACCGCAACAGGTGCTCGGCGATCTGCTCGTCCCGGCCCTCGTCGAGGGTCTCGATCTCGACCTTGCCCATGGTCGACGCCGCGAGCGCGTCGAGGTCGCTCACGCGGGGGCTGACCTCGCGCTCGCCGTGGCGGAGCGCCCGACGGGTGGCGTTGGCCACCAGCACCTCGCTGTTGGACACGGTGAGGCGCACCGACACGCCCGAGCGCTGGTTGATGTGGGCGCTGTCGCGGGCCAGGTGGCTGAGCGTGGCCACGATCTCGGTCATGTACGGCGGCACCGACACCCGCACGCCCTCGACGTCGAACGGCCGCGCCTCCTGCGCGGCGATGGCGACCTCGGTCTCGACGTCCAGCGGGTAGTGGGTGCGGATCTGGCTGCCGAAACGGTCCTTCAGCGGGGTGATGATGCGGCCCCGGTTGGTGTAGTCCTCGGGATTGGCCGAGGCCACCAGCATGACGTCGAGCGGCAACCGGATCTTGTAGCCCCGCACCTGCACGTCGCGCTCCTCGAGCACGTTGAGCAGGCCCACCTGGATGCGCTCCGCCAGGTCCGGCAGCTCGTTGATGGCGAAGATGCCCCGGTTGGTGCGGGGCACCAGGCCGTAGTGGATGGTCAGCTCGTCTGACAAGTAGCGGCCCTCGGCGACCTTGATGGGGTCGACCTCACCGATGAGGTCGGCGACCGACGTGTCGGGCGTGGCGAGCTTCTCCCCGAAGCGCTGGTCGCGGTGGACCCACTCGACGGGGGTGGCGTCGCCGTGCTCCGCGACCAGCTCGCGGGCGTAGCGGGACACCGGAGCGTCGGGGTCGTCGTTGATCTCGCTGCCGGCGACGATGGGGATCCACTCGTCGAGCAGCTCGACGAGCAACCGGATCATGCGGGTCTTGGCCTGGCCCCGCTCCCCCAGGAAGATGATGTCGTGCCCCGCCAGCACGGCGTTCTCGAGCTGGGGGAGGACGGTCTCGTCGTAGCCGATCACCGACGGGATGAGCTGCTCACCAGCGGCGATGCGGCGCACGGCGTTGCGGCGGATCTCGTCCTTGACCGGGATCGAGCGCCAGCCCGACGCCCGCAGCTCTCCCAGGGTGGCGGGACGGGAGGCACGCGACATGACCGCCAAGCTATCGCCGGCCTGCCGGACAGCGATCCGCGGTCAGGCGAGCGGCCGCAACGTCAACGCCAGATCGATGGCCTCGTCGCGGTCGAGCGCCGACTCGAGGCGGTAGGTGACGTCGGCGTCGGTCCAGACGAGCGTGTTGCCGGCCAGCCGGGCGGTGTCATGGACGACAATGCCGTTCCGGTCGGTCATCACGACCTCGTGGGGCTCGCCCTCGATCCAGTACGCGGCGTCGTCCCCGACCCGGACCAGCTGGACGGTCGTGCCCCCGGTTGCCTGCTTCGACATGCCGCCGGCATCGGTCGTGCCCGGCATCGCCGTGAGCAGCAGGCCGATGCCCGACTCGGCGATCTCCGGGCGCTGGGCCGCGGGCGCCCACACCAGGTTGACGGCCCTGGCGGGACGACCGACGAAGGCCCGGGCTGGGTCGCCGGCGCCGGTCGGTGCCGCCAGGCTCCAGCCGGCGGCGGCCGCCCGCGCCTCTGCCTGGGCCAGCGAGACCGGGGTCCCCAGGTCGTAGGTCCGGCCGGCGGCGACCGGGACCTCGTCCGTGTAGGTGACCGTGACGCTCCCGATGCCGAGCCAGCGCGCGACCGCATGGCGCGATGCCGGGGCCACGAGCGTCGCCGCCAGGCCCACGAGCAGTGCGGCGGCCGCGGCCACCAGCACACGCCGCGAGCGCCGGCCCGGTCGCCGCGGCGCGCTGCCCGTCAGCTGCGGCGTCCGGGCCGTTCGGATGCGGGCGACCGCCAGCGCGACCGGGTCGCCGGGCGGGATGTCGAGCCGTCCGCCCAGCTCGTTCAGCACCAGGATGAGGTCGTCGCGGGGCTCAGGCATCGCCGGTCCCGCCGATCTCGATGCGCTCCGGCAACAGATCGCGGAGCCTGGCCAGACCTCGCGCCGCCCGGGACTTCACCGTGCCCCGGGGCAGGCCCAGCACGGCCGCGGTCTCGGCCTCGTCGAGCCCCACGAGGTAGCGGCACGCGATGACGTCCCGCTGCGGCGTGGGCAGCCCCGCCAGCGCCGCGCCGACGGTGCGGCGGCGGTCGGCGGCGAGGACCGCCGCCTCGGGCGAGGGGGCCGCCCCGCCCGAGGCCCGGTCCTCTGCGAATCGCAGCTCGTAGCCCGCACGCCGGCCTGCCGACCGGCGGCGGTTGCGGGCCTCGTTGGCCACGATGCGCAAGAGCCAGGGCCGGAACGCAGCGCCGTCACGGAACCCGGCCAGCCCGTACCAGGCCTTGACGAACCCATCCTGCACCGCCTCGTCGGCGTCGCCGGAACCGCACACCACCTGCGCCAGCCGGCGCGCCGGGCCTTCGTGCAGGCGCAGCAGCGAGGCGTACGCGTCCACGTCACCATCCTTCGCCCGTCGTGCGAGCTCCCTGTCGTCGGGTGGCCGGCCCACCACCGCATCGTTGCGTCAGAGGGGGACCGGGGCCACCTGCTCGCGGCGCCGGGCCCGGCGGACGGCGACGGCCCCGCCCACACCCGCCAGCGCCATCACGGCCGCCGCGACGACGATCACGACCGGCCACGGCGAATCGTCCGAGGACGGCGCCGGGGCTCCCTGCGGGCTCGTCGCCGATGATCCGGCTGACCGGGTTGCGTTGGCCAGGGGCACGCCGAGCGATCGGAGCATGTCGCGTAGCGTGGCCGGCGCCGAGTACCAGCCATCAACGGTGTCTGCATCGAAGATCCGCTGGCCGGCCGCCGTGTGCACCAAAGGTCCCCCCACGGCATCGGGGTAGAGGTCCTGGAGGATCTCGGTTGTTTCATCGGTGTCGGTCATGAGGCGCCACGTGATGGTGTAGCGGGGACCGAGCTGCTTCGTCGGCACCTTGTCCGTGAGCGCCGGCGCCGCTGGCTGGCCGGGCATGACCTCCCAGAATCCGGTCAAGGCGGGCAGCTTGCCGTCATCGGGGTGGTCCACATCTATCGGCTCGTCGAGCCCGGGACCGGCGATGGTCGCCGACTCGATCCCCTTGGCCTGCGCCGGCCCCGCAAGTGCCACGACGAGCGCCAGCGCAACCGCGCCAGCGCCCGCGCCCATCGACATCGTGATCTCCCGTCGCATGCCCGTCCTACACCGCGCCCCCGCCCGTGGTTCCGTCGGTACTCTGCGGCACAGGAGGACCCAGGTGCAGCAGGCAGCAGTCGACGCCACCCCTATCCCCCAGGGCTTGACCGACGCCGAGGTGGCCGAGCGGGTCGAGGAGGGCCGCGTCAACCGGGCGCCGGGCGGGACGAGCCGGTCGATGTGGGACATCGTCCGGGCCAACGTCTTCACCCGCTTCAACGCCATCCTCGGCACGCTGCTCGTGGTCATCCTGACCATCGGACCGCTGCAGGACGCACTGTTCGGCGTCGTCCTGGTGACCAACACCGGCATCGGCATCTACCAGGAGTGGCGGGCCAAGCGGACCCTCGATCGGTTGTCGCTGCTCACGGCCCCCGCCGTCACCGTGGCCCGCAACGGCAAGCGCCGGGAGATATCGCTGGAGGATGTGGTCGACGACGACGTCGTGGAGCTGGGGCAGGGGGCCCAGATCGTGGCCGATGGCAAGGTGCTCGAGGCCGACGCCCTCGAGGTCGACGAGTCGCTGCTGTCCGGCGAGTCCGTGCCCGAGGCCAAGGCGCCGGGCGACGAGGTGCTGTCGGGCAGCTTCGTGACCGCCGGACAGGGCTGGTACCGGGCCGACCGCATCGGCGCCGAGTCGTACGCCAACCAGCTGGCCTCGGAGGCCCGCCGGTTCTCGTTGGTGCGCTCGGAGCTGCGGAGCGGCACCGACCGCATCCTGAAGTTCGTCACGTGGCTCATCATCCCCATCGCCATCCTGCTCATCTTCAGCCAGCTGGCCGAGTCGACGGACGACTCGGTCGGCGACGCCATCCGCGGCACGGTGGCCGGTGTCGGCAGCATGATCCCCGAGGGGCTGGTGCTGCTGACCAGCATCGCCTTCACGGCCGGCGTGTTGCGCCTCGGCCGCCGCCAGGTGCTGGTGCAGGAGCTGGCCGCTATCGAGGGCCTGGCACGCGTCGACATCGTGTGCACCGACAAGACGGGCACGATCACGGAGCCGAGCCTCCAGGTCGCCGGCGTGCATGCCCTCGACGGCGCCGATGCCCATGAGGCCGAGTCCGCACTGGGAGCGCTGGCGGCAAGCGACCCCGAGCCGAACGCCAGCATGCGGGCGCTCGCCGAGCGCTACGCCTCGCCGGGCTGGACGCCGACGTGGCGCGCCGCGTTCTCGTCCGCCAGGCGCTTCTCGGGAACCGGCTTCGGCGTGCACGGCGACTGGGTGCTCGGCGCCCCCAACGTGCTGTTGGACGCGGCCGGGGGCCACGGCGACGGCGACGGCCACGGGGACCATGGCGACGGGACCGACGACAGCGAACGCAGCCGGGCGGCGGCGCTGGTGGACCAGGAGACCCGCCAGGGCCGCCGCGTGCTGCTGCTGGCCCGTACCCGGGGTGAGCCGAGCGGCGACGGCCCGCCCGCGGGGGAACCCGTGGCGCTCGTGGTGATCGAGGAGCGCATCCGCGAGAACGCCCGCTCGACGCTCGACTACTTCGCCTCGCAGGACGTCACCGTCAAGGTCGTGTCGGGGGACGACCCGCGGACGGTGGGGGCCGTCGCCGCCCGGGTGGGGATCGCCAACGCGGAGTCGCCCCGCGACGCAAGGGAGCTACCTGACGATCCCGACGAGCTGGCCGACGTGATGGAGACGACGGGCGTCTTCGGCCGTGTGGGACCGCAGCAGAAGCAGGCGATGGTGCGGGCGTTGCAGGCACGGGGCCACACGGTCGCCATGACCGGGGACGGCGTCAACGATGTGCTGGCGCTCAAGGAGGCCGACCTGGGCGTCGCCATGGGGTCGGGCGCACCGGTCAGCCGCGCCGTCGCCCCTGTGGTGCTGCTGGACTCGGACTTCGGCAGCCTGCCACCGGTGCTTGGCGAGGGCCGGCGCGTCATCGCCAACGTCGAACGTGTCGCCAACCTGTTCCTCACCAAGACCGTCTACGCCGCGCTGCTGGCCCTCATCGTCGGCGTGGCCCGGGTGCCATTTCCGTTCCTCCCCCGGCATCTGACGATCGTGAGCAGCCTGACCATCGGCATCCCGGCGTTCTTCCTGGCGCTGGCACCCAACGCGCAGCGGGCCAGGCCGGGCTTCGTGGAACGGGTGCTGCGCTTCGCGGTGCCGGCGGGCACCGTCGCCGCCGTCTGCACGATCGCCGCCTATGCGTTGGCGCGCTCGGAGAGCGGGGTCAGCCAGACGGAGGCGCGCACGACGGCCACGATCACCTTGTTCCTGGTGGCCCTGTGGGTGCTCGCCATCCTGGCGCGGCCCACCAACCCGTGGCGGGCGGGGCTGGTGCTGGCGATGGCGGGCGCCTTTGCGGTCATCATGGCGGTGCCCGGGTTGCGGGACTTCTTCGCACTGAACCCACCGCGTGCCGAGCTCGTGCTGTCGGCGATCGGGATCGCCGCCGCGGGAGGTTTCGTCATCGAGCTCGGCTGGCGCATCACCGGCTGGGTGCGCTCCCACCACAGCGGCGAGCCCGACCAGACCGGCGATTAGCCTCGCCCCACCATGCACCTGAGCGACGGCTGGCGCGCCGCGATCGCCAACGACGACCTCCGGCGCGTGTACCAGGGCGCTGACTTCGACGACGGCGCCTGGGAGCCGATCACGGTGCCGGGCCATTGGCGGTCGACCGCGGCGTTCGCCGACAGCGACGGCCCGCTGTTGCACCGCTGCCGGTTCGAGACCGACCGCCGCGTCGATGGCCGCCGTCGCTGGCTGACCCTCGACGGCATCTTCTACCAGGGCGACGTGTGGCTCGACGGCGGCTATCTCGGCGACACCGAGGGCTACTTCGTGCCCCACACGTTCGAGGTCACCGAGCAGCTGCGCGACCGGCCCGAGCACGTGCTGGCGGTGGAGGTTACGTGTGCGCCCGAGCGCGCCAAGACCGCCAAGCGCAACCTCACCGGCGTCTTCCAGCACTGGGACTGCCTCGACCCCACATGGAACCCCGGCGGGATCTGGCGGCCGGTGCGGCTCAGCGAAACGGGGCCGGTGCGGATCTCACGCTTGCGGGTCCTGTGCCGCGAGGCCACCCCCGAACGGGCGGTCGTCGCCCTCCGGGCAACCCTGGACAGCGATGCCCGCCGGACGGTGTGCGTGCGTACCGAGCTGGGCGCCCTCGATCACCAGCTGACCCAGCCGCTCGCCGCGGGTGTCAACGAGCTGGAGTGGACCGTCACGGTCGAGCGGCCCGACCTGTGGTGGCCGCGGGCGCTGGGCGACGCGGTCCTCCACGACGTGACCGTCGGCGTCGACGTTCCTGGCGCAGGAACCCCGAGCGACGTCCGCCGCCTGCGCACCGGGCTCCGGTCGATCCGGATGCGGAACTGGACGTGCTCGGTGAACGGCGAGCGGCTGTTCCTCAAGGGCGCCAACCAGGGGCCGGCCCGGATGGCCCTGGCGGAGGCGTCGCCCGACGAGCTGCGGGGCGACGTCGGGTTGGCGCTCGACGCCGGGCTCGACCTGCTGCGGGTGCACGCACACGTCTCGCGTCCCGAGCTGTACGACGCCGCCGACGAACGGGGGCTGCTGCTGTGGCAGGACATGCCGCTCCAGTGGAGCTACGCAGCAGGCGTGCGCCGCCCGGCGGCGCGCCAGGCACGGGCAGCCGTCGACCTGCTGGGCCACCACCCTTCGATCGCCATGTGGTGCGGCCACAACGAGCCCATGGCCGTTGACACAGCCGCCGCGGCCAACGGCGACCGCGGGGCCCTGCGGCGGGGCGCCCTTCGGATGGTCCGCGCGCAGCAGCTCCCAACGTGGAACAAGACCGTTCTCGACGCGTCGATCAAGCGGGCGTTCGAGAAGGCGGACGGGACCCGTCCGGTCGTGGCCCATTCCGGCGTGGCGCCGCATCTGCCACAGCTCGACGGCACCGACAGCCACCTCTACTTCGGGTGGTACTGGGGCGACGAGCGCGACCTGCCCGGCTTCGCCCGGACCCTGCCCCGCATGGTGCGCTTCGTGAGCGAGTTCGGCGCCCAGGCCGTGCCGGCGGCGGACGACAGCGGCGACGGCGCCGCGTTCTGCGACCCCCAGCGCTGGCCCGACCTCGACTGGGCCCGCCTGCGCGACCGCCACAACCTCCAGAAGGCACGGTTCGACCGCTACGTGCCCCCGGCCGACTTCGCCAGCTTCGACGACTGGCGCATCGCAACGCAGCGGTACCAGGCCGAGCTGATCCGGCGCCACGTCGAGGTGCTGCGGCGGCTCAAGTACCGGCCGACCGGCGGCTTCGCACAGTTCTGCCTGGCCGACGGCCACCCCGGGGTCACGTGGTCGGTGCTCGATCACGAGCGCCGGCCCAAGCTCGGCTACGAGGCCCTGCGCGACGCGTGCCGGCCGGTGATCGTCGTCGCCGACCGCCTGCCGGCGACGGTGGCGCCCGGCGACGCACTGGCGCTCGACGTGCACGTCGTCTCGGACCTGCGCGTGGCGGTCGACGACGCACGCGTCACCGCCCGGCTGGAGTGGCCGGGCGGTTGTCATGAATGGCGCTGGGCGGGCGATGTCCCGGCCGACTCCTGCGTCCGGGTCGGAACCCTACAAGCGGTGGTGCCCGAGGCCGACGGCCCGCTCCGCCTCGACCTCGAGCTCCACCTGACCCGCCGGGATGTGATCGTCAACCACTACCGATCGACGATCGCCGACTGACATCTCACTCCACCGGCACGTGATGGCCCCCGGGCAGGAAGTCGTAGCCGAAGAGGCTGTCGACGCTCGAGCTGCTCTCGGGCCCATCCTGCAGCCACCGCACGTACGCCGGGGCCTTGGTCATCTGGATGGCCTGGCTGCTGGCCCGATCCTGCTGTTGCTGCACGTATGACTCGGCCTGGGCCATCTGAGCGGCCCGGTTGCCCGAGCTGCTGGCGGCCCGCACCTGCTGGTCCACGTACGACTCGGCCTGGGCCATCTGAGCGGCCCGGTTGCTGGCGGCGACCGTGGTCGACCGCTGGTACTGCTCTGCCTGGGCCGTGAGCCTGTCGCTGGCTGCCTGGTACGCCCGCTGCTCGCTGGCGAGCTCGGCGGCTGCGTTGCTGAGGTGCTGGTCGCTGCCGGCCACCGCCGACGCCCGAGCCAGCTCCTCGGCCTTGTTGGCCAGGTGCTGATCGCTACCGAAACCGGCGACGCTCGGAGCCGCCACCCTGACAGCCTCGGTGTCATCGCTGTTGCCGCATGCGGCGAGTCCAAGAGCTCCCACGAGGGCGACCGGTGCCGCCCAACGCAGTGCCCGCTTGCTGAAGTACGACATTGGTCTGTCCTCCTCGTGCCGGGTGACCGCCACCCGACAACCCGACGATGCGCCGCCCGGCCCGACCGTTCCGCCGCACCTGACGCAAGCGTCAGGTGCCGTTGGTCATTGACGAATGTCACGCGGCCAATCGCCCGGCGTTCGGATCACGAACTCGACCTCGGGCCCGGACTCGTGGTCGTGCCGACTGACGGCATCCGACCGCCGTTGGAGCTCGTGCCACGGGAGGGGCTTGACAATTGCAGAGCTACCCGGCGTTGGTGCCACCCCCGGGCAATTCCAGGTCGCGCGTCAAGTGACGCCGTTTCGTACCCGCGAGCCGCGCGTACAAGGCGGAGGCGGGGCGCGACCTACGGAGTGACGTTCTGCCCGCGTGGTCGATCTGGCCTGAGCGACGGCCGCGAGGTCGTTCCCGGATCAGTGTCGGGTGGCGCGTGCCTCTACGTCGGACGCCGCCCCCACGACTGGATCAGCGTGAACGTGGTGCCCCAGCGTCCCGGCTCCTTCAGCTCGACCTCCGCGTCGTTGCGCAGCCGCTCCAGGATGTCCGGCTCCACTAACGAGAGCAGCTGCGACTCGAGGGCGGTGGCGAATTGCAGGGGTAGTCGCAAGTACGGATGCCCGTGCGGGAGTGCGAGGACTTCGGCTCTCACGTTTGCCTCGATGCCCGCGCTGCGGAACAGATTCAGGTGCGTCCGTCCTGCGTCCCAGCTTCCTCCGGTCCGCCGGAACGCCTCCACGATCAGCGTGATCAGCGTCTCGAGTGCAGGGGCGGGAGGGTTGAAGTGCCACGAGGCGACGTCGGGGTCTTCCAGCACGACTGTGCCGCCAGGACGGACCAGCCGCAGATACGTCGCGAGCTGCTCGGGTCCGCGGCCGAGAGGGGTGATCTCATACCTGGCGTGGACCAGAGTGAACGACTCGGGCTGCAGGATCGTGGCGAAGAGGTCGTCTTTCGCCAGCGTGATATTTCCGAGCCCGGCGTCGGCCACGAACTGTTTGGCTTCAGCGAGCATGCCGTCGTCAATGTCGGTCCCCACCACCTCGCCGTTGGGTCCGACCCACTCGCTGAGCAGTCGCAGCCATCCGAGCACCCCACAGCCGATGTCGACGGCTCGGCCGCCGCGATCGTCGCCGAGCTCGTCCAACAGCCGGCGACCGGCCGGCTCCCACACCCGGGATTGGAGCTTGAGCCGCTCCAGCTCGGAGACCTGGCCGGCGAGCAAGTACTCGGACGAACTCATGGCATCTCCTCTCAGCCACTCCCTCATGGTCCGAGCTCAATGTCCCGGGGTTTGGTCGGCGCGACAAGTACAAGGCATGAACCTGGTGGACGCTTGCCGGGAAAGGTGTCGCGGTTCGTGGCAACGCGACGGTTTAGGGCAGGCCGGGAGGTTCAGACAATGAACTGTCCCGGTCACGGGCAGGGTGGCAGGCTACGAGCGTGAGGTCCTACGGGCAGTACTGCCCCGTCGCGCGGGCGTCGGAGCTCCTGGGCGAGCGCTGGTCCACCATCATCCTCCGCAACATCCTCGTCGGCTGCCAGACCTTCAATGAGATTGCGCAGGGCGCCCCGGGCCTGTCTCGCGGTCTGCTCTCCAAGCGGCTGCGGGAGTTGGAGCGCGCCGGGGTCATTGAGATCCGCCCCAAGCCGGATGGCCCTGGCTCAACCTACGAACCCACGCAGGCGGGTCGAGAGCTGTCGGAGGTCATGTTGGCCCTCGAGAGCTGGGGTCGGAAGTGGGCGGAGCTGAAGCCCGAACACGCCCATCCCGGGGTGGTGCTGTGGGTATGGGCGAACTTCTTCCTGGACCGCGATCGCCTCCCTCGGCGTCGGGTGGTCGTCCGCTTCGAGTACCCCACGCTGCCCGGGGCCGCCTACCGGAGCTGGCTGCTGATCGAACGGGGCGCCGCCGAGTATTGCCTGAAGTACCCGGGCGGCGAAGAGGAACTGATCGTCATCGTCAACGATCCTCTGGCGTTTGCACGCTGGCACATTGGACAGATCGAGTGGAGCGATGCCCTGCGATCCGGGGCGATCGAGGTGAAAGGGTCCCTGGCGCTGGCACGGGCGCTTCCGACCTGGAACCGCCATGGCTGGTCGGCAGACGACCCGCGTGGGCGTTTCGAACCGGCCCCGCACCAGACGGCCCCGTCGCCCGCGACCAGTCCCGCCTGAACCAGGTCCACGGCGCGTCTCCGGGCGTCGTGCGGACCGGCAACTACGCTCACAACGTGCCGACCACGGACGGCGACCTCGGCGTGGTCGAGACGCGGCGGCGCCACCGCCACGCGAGGCGACGATGACCGACGACGGCGTGCGCCCCGGTCTCCTCGCCCGGGTGCGCGTGGCGGTGGCGGACCCCGACTCGCTCCGGTCCTGGAGCCTGGTCGCCAACGACGCGATCATCGTTACCGCCGGCATCCTCGAGGGGTTCGCAGGGGCGGGCGCCAGCCACGCGACGCTGGTCACCGCAGCCACGTCCGCGACCGTCGCGGGAATGCTGAGCGCCGGCGGCGCCGAGTGGGCCGAGGCGGCCGCCCAGCGCGAGGCCCATCTCAGCGCCGCCGACGAGGAGGCGGCCGACCTCGTCCGTCAGCCTGACGTCGAGCTCGCCGAGCTGGTCGCCTATTACGAGTCGAAGGGCCTCAGCCCCGAGCTGGCGTACGAGGTCGCCGACCAGTTGATGGTGCGCGACCCGCTCGACGCCCAGCTGGAGAGCGAGCACGGCATCCTCGAGGTCATGCCCCGCGCCGACCTGGCGCGGGCCGGGGTCGGGTCGGCCGTCGCGTACGCCCTCGGCGCCGCCACCCCGCTCGTGATCACCCTCGCGGTGCCGGTGAGCGCCGAGGCCTGGGCGGTACTCCTTGCCGTGCTCGTCTCGCTCACGGCGACGTCGATCGTCGGAGCACGCACCGGGCGAATGAACGTGGCGCGCACACTCGTGCGGACGCTCCTCGTCGGCATCGGGACGATGGCCGTCAGCTACCTCGTCGGCAAACTGGTCTTCTGATCCAAGCGCGGTCCTGAAGTCCTGCGGTGCAGCTGGCTCATTTTGGGAAGGGCGCGCTTCGATCGTCACGGGCCGGTCGCGGGAAGGTGTCGAGTAGCAGCAGACGTCGGAGCGAGAAGAAGGTGGTGGTCATGACCGTTGGCACTGCGCGCAAGCAGGTGGTCCAGGAGTACATCGAAGGGTTTCGGCGTACCGACCACGACATGATCCTGTCGTGCCTGGCCGACGACATCTCCTGGCTGATCCACGGCTACCGCACGTTGGACGGCAAGGACGCCTTCGACGCGGAAATCGAAAACGACGCCGCCACCGGCAATCCCACCTTGCACCTTCAGCAGCTCATCGAAGAGGGTGACACTGTCGTCGCGATCGGCCATGGCCAGATGACCCTCACGGTCGGCGGACCCGTCGACTTCGTGTTCGCCGAAGCTTTCACGTTCAGGGACGACAAGATTTCACGGATCGAGACGTTCCACATCAATCTCAACGCGAACGACGTCTTCAACGCGCCCGACGCATGACCGGGTGGCGCTCCTCGCCCGCCGGGCGCTGACGAGCAGCATGACCGTGATGTGCCCGCCTGGCTACTTGCAGATCACGGCTCGATGACCGGGGACCGCTCGGCGTGACGCCGACAGAACGCTGAGCAACCCGATCGGGTGGCCTGAGCGAGTGGTTAGGTCGACGTTTGGTCGTCTTGGGTAGGGCGGGTGGGACCGAAGAAGTCGATGAGCAGTTGCGTGACGCGCTCAGCCTCGTCGTGATGGACCCAGTGCGACGCGTCGGACAGGCGCTCGACGCGGTCGAGGTTGGGTACGTCATCGTGATCGGGCTCGGCGAGTTCGGAGCCGAGGTAGCTATCGCGCTCGCCCCATATGACGAGTGTGGGGGTCGAGATTGGGCGCAGCGCCGCTTCGGCGGCCTTCGGCGACTGCCTCACCGACGACCGGTAGTAGTTGATCATCCCGGTTGCTGCGCCCTCGTGCGACCACGCCTCGACATAGCGATCGATCTCCTCGGGCGTGTATTCCGGTTGGGCGTCCTGCAGAAAGTGCCGGAAGAAGTGCCAGTTGTTCGCGTGCACGACGGTTTCGGGCAGCTTTGGAAGGGCAAAGAAGAAGAAGTACCAGGACTTTCGGAGCTGGCCAGGGTGGTGTAGTCCCTGCGAGAGCTTCCGCGGATGGGCCGCATTGAGGATGGCCATCCGGTCCACGATCTCTGGGTTGCTCATCGCGGTGGCCCAGGCGACGCTTCCGCCCCAGTCGTGGCCGACGAGGAACGCTGACTCGGCACCCCGTTCTTGAACCAGTGCGCGGATGTCGGCGGTCAGATGGTCGGTGTCGTAGGCCTTCGCGTCGGCCGGCCGCGACGACAGGTTGTAGCCGCGCATGTCGGGTGCGACGACTCGAAAGCCCGCGTCCGCGAGTGGCTTGATCTGCAGCCGCCAGCCGAACCAGAACTCTGGGAAGCCGTGCAGCAGAACGATCAGCGGCCCTTCACCCACCTCGACGTAATGCAAGCTCACGTCCCCGACGTCGGCGTAGCCCTCACGTAGCTCGGTCCCGTCCAGATCCATACCTGTGAGGCTTCTCCTGCGGTCGGGGTCCTGTCAACGAAGGGCTGCGCAACGGGTCGACCAGGGGCATGCGTACCTGCGTCGGCGCCAGGAAAACCTGCTCCTAGGCGAACCGCTTGACGAAGTCGAGCGCCGTCTGGGCGACCTCCCGCCAGCCGTGATCGATCGTGAGGGAGTGGCCCCGGTTCGGCATCTTCACGATCTCCGTCACGCCGGGGTTGCGCCTCTGCCGCTTGTAGGCGGCGTTCGCGATCGCCCACGGCACCGTG
>Ga0081455_10002950_pt1 | contig 19909 bp, 17 predicted proteins | sample TabmetS3T2R1_FD_70207 | JGI IMG/M metagenome (GOLD analysis project Ga0081455, IMG submission 70207) | Tabebuia heterophylla rhizosphere microbial communities from the University of Puerto Rico - S3T2R1 | ecosystem: Host-associated > Plants > Roots > Rhizosphere ... | reverse complement strand
TCCTGCGCGGCGAGGGCCTCGGCGCTCCGGCTGCCGTGGGCGAGGCCTTCCGTGTCACGGGGCTGGTGACGAAGGAGATCGGCGCCTCGCTCTCGCGGCTCGTCACGGGGGAGGGGCGCGACGAGATCTCGAGCCCCGTCGGCATCGTGCAGGGCTCGTCCGAGGCGGCCAAACAGGGAGCCGACTCGTACATCTGGGTCCTGGGGCTGATCTCGCTGTCGATCGCCCTGTTGAACCTGCTGCCGCTGCTGCCGCTCGACGGCGGGCACATCGCCTTCGCGCTCGTCGAGGGCGCGCGCGGCCGCTCCGTCGGCCGCGAGGTCTACGAGCGCGTCAGCGTCGTCGGCATCGCGGTCGTGCTGCTCCTCTTCTTCATCGGGCTGACGAACGACATCGACCGGCTCTCCTAGAGCATGTCGCGCAGGGTGAGCACGGTCCGCCAGTTGCGGGCCGTGCCGACCGTCTCGAGCCGCCGCTCGAAGTAGTCGATCGTCAGCTTCGTGCGCGCCTGGCCGTTCGGGTAGTGGACGAACACCTCCCGGCCCTCGACCGCGAAGCGGTCGGGCAGGAAGCGATCCGCCTCGAGCCGCCCGACCTTCGCCTTCGTCGGCCTGTCGCGGAGGAAGAGGACGTGGAGGTGCCTGGGCTCGTCCGCGTCGTCCGAGAACGGATGAGCTCCCGCGATCTTCGCGAGCTCGGCGCGCGTGCGCAGGAGCACCTTGGCCTGCACTCCGATCGCGTCGGCGACGGCCTGCTCGAGCGAGGCCGCGAGCGCCGCGGCGCCCTTCGACGGCGCGGTGAAGACGACGTTGCCACTCTGGACGTAGGTACCGACGTCGGTGAGGCCGAGCGACTCGAACACCTCGCGCAGCTCCTTCATCGGAACGCGGTTCCGGCCGCCGACGTTGACCGCCCGGAGGAACGCGACCGCCCGCATCACCCGGTGTCATACCGGCCCGCGAGCGGGTCGGGCAACTCGAGGGCGCGCTCGAGCCGCAGCCGGTACTCACCGCGCACGATCGTGACCGCTCCGAGGGAGCTCAGGTGCTGCGTCGGCCACTGGCAGTCGAGCACGCGCAAGTCAGGGCTGCCGGCCTCGCGGAGGAGCTCGACGAGCCCGGCGAGCGCGACCTTGGAGGCGTCACGGCGGAGGTGGAACATCGACTCGGCTGCGAACAGGCCGCCGAGGGCGAGGCCATAGACCCCGCCGGCGAGGCCCTGCTCGTCCCACGCCTCGACGCTGTGGGCCCAGCCGAGCTCGTGCAGGCGGGCGTAGGCGGCGATCACCTCGTCGTCGATCCATCCGTGCGGTCGGGCGGGGTCGGCGCAGCCGCGGATCACCTCGGCGAACGCCGTATCGACGCGAAGCCGGTAGCGGCGCCGCGACCGGCGCAGCGAGCGCGAGACGTGGAAGCCCCCGAGCGGCAGCACCGCCCGCTCCGCGGGCGACCACCACGCGAGCGCGCGATCGACGGGCATCGGGAAGAGCCCGAGCCGGTAGGCGCCGAGCACGGTGCCCGGCTCGAGGTCGGCGCCGACGCCGCAGAGGTCGTCGGGCTGGTCGTCCGGCGGCGCCTCCAGTGCCCAGCGGGTCGGGGGAGGCTCGGTGGGCATGCGGGCCAGTGTGCCGCGCCTGAAGGCGCCGCTACCCTTGCTTCGATGGCGAGCGAGGTGCAGATCCGGGTCGGCAACGTGCCGATCGGCGGCGGCGCGCCGGTGGTCGTGCAGTCGATGACGCTGACGAAGACGCACGACGTCGAGGCGACGACGGCGCAGATCGCGGCGCTCGCGTCCGCCGGCTGCGAGGTCGTCCGCGTCGCCGTCCCCAAGAACGAGGACGCGGCGGCGCTGCCGCTGATCGTCCGGCTCTCGCCGCTGCCGGTGATCGCCGACATCCACTTCAATGCGTCGCTGGCGCTGAAGGCGATCGAAGCGGGCGTCGCCGCGGTGCGGATCAACCCGGGCAACATCGGCGGCCCCGAAAAGGTCGCGCAGGTCGTCGAGGCCGCCAAGCGTGAGGGCATCCCGATGCGGATCGGCGCCAACTCCGGCTCGCTGCCGGCGCACCTGCACGAGCTGGCCCGGCAGGACCAGGCCGAGGCGCTCGTGGCGGCGGCGCTGGAGGAGGTCGAGCTGCTCGAGCGGCTCGACTACCGCGACTTCAAGATCTCGGTCAAGTCGACGCACGTGCCGACGATGATCCGCGCGTACCGGCTCCTCGCGGAGCGTGTCCCGTACCCGCTCCACCTCGGCGTGACCGAGGCCGGGACGACGTTCGCGGGCTCGATCAAGAGCGCCGTCGGCATCGGCGCCCTGCTCGCCGACGGGATCGGCGACACGCTGCGCGTCTCGCTCACCGCCGACCCGGTGAAGGAGGTCGAGGTCGCCTGGGAGATCCTGAAGGCGTTGGGCCTCCGCGACCGCGGGCCGGTGATGATCGCCTGCCCCTCCTGCGGCCGCGACAACGTCGGCGTCGAGAACCTCGCCGTCGAGGTCGAGGGCCGGCTCAAGGACTATCCGCAGGCGTTCGAGGTCGCGGTCATGGGCTGCGCGGTCAACGGGCCGGGCGAGGCGGGCGATGCGGACTTCGGGATCGCCGGCGGGCGCGACGTCGGCTTCATCTACGCGCACGGACGGGTGCTGAAGAAGGTCTCGTCCGAGATCCTCGTCGACGAGCTCTTTCACGAGATCGACACGTGGATCGACGCCGGGATGCGCCGCCCGAAGCGGCTGAAGATGGCGAAACCGGCGGCGCTCGCGATGGCGGAAGCCTCGGAAATTCCCCTCGACTAGGGTTCTGGCCATGGTGCGGCGCGCCTCCCAGCTCTTTCTGCCGACCCTGCGCGAGGCTCCGGCCGACGCGGAGGCGATCAGCCACAAGCTGCTCGTGCGCGGCGCGTTCATTCGCCAGTTAAGCGCCGGCCTCTGGACCTTCATGCCCCTTGGGTGGCGAGTGCACGAGAAGATCGTCCAGATCATCCGCGAGGAGCTGGACGCGATCGGGGCCCAGGAGATGCTGATGCCGGTCCTGACGCCGGCGGAGCTCTGGCAGGCGACCGGGCGCTACAAATCGCCGGAGGTCTTCAAGTTACGCGATCGCAACGACCGTGAGTTCGTTCTCCCTCTGACGCATGAGGAGACGGTCACCTTCCACGGGCGGGAGATTCAGTCGTATCGTGATCTGCCGCAGATGCTCTACCACTTCCAGACGAAGGACCGCGACGAGCCGCGTCCGCGCGCGGGCCTGATCCGCGTCCGCGAGTTCATCATGAAGGACTCGTACTCGTTCGACCGCGACGAGGAGGGGCTCGAACGGAGCTTCCAGCTGCACCGGGGCGCGTACGACCGGATTTTCGAGCGGTGCTCCCTGGAGGTCTACCTCGTGCAGGCGGAGTCAGGGCTGATGGGCGGGAGCTCGAGCATGGACTATCTGGCGCCGGCCGATACCGGCGAGAACACGCTCGTCACGTGCGAGCGTTGCGACTATGCGGCCGATCTCGAGATCGCGTACGGGATCCCTCGGGCGCCGGCGTTCCCGGAAGCACTCTCTGCGCCCGACGAGGTTGAGACGCCGGGGGTGGCAACGATCGAGGACGTTGCAAACCTCCTCGGGATCGACGAGGCGGCGACCTCGAAGGCGATGCCGGTGGTCGCCGACGGCAAGGTCGTTCTCGGGCTCGTCCGCGGGGATGACCGCCTGGACGAGGGCAAGATGCTCGAGGCCCTCGGCAGCGCATATCGGCCCGCGACCGAGGAGGAGATTCGCGAAGCATTCGGGGCCGACCCCGGCTCGCTGGGGCCGGTGGGGACGTCGGTCGAAGTGATCGCGGACGAGGCTCTCCGCGAGGGACAGTTCGTCGCGGGTGCGAACCGAACGGGCTATCACTTGCGTGGAGTGCAGGCGGGCCGCGACTTCGAGGCGCGCTTCGCGAACATCCGCGAGGTCCGGGAAGGCGACACGTGCCCAAACTGCGGCGGCGCACTCCGGTTCCAGACCGCGATCGAGGTCGGGCACATTTTCAAGCTCGAGACGGACTACTCGGTGCCGCTCGGAGCGACCTTCCTCGACGAGGACGGGCAGGAGAAGCCGTTGGTCATGGGCAGCTACGGGATCGGGCCGGGGCGCACGATGGCGGCGGTCGTCGAGCAGCACCACGACGAGCACGGCATCCGGTGGCCGCGTAGTGTCGCCCCTTACGATGTGCACCTGATCGCGTTGCCGGGCCTCGAAGAGCAGGCTGGGGAGGTCGCGAGGAAGCTGGACGAAGCCGGAGACGAGGTGCTGCTGGACGACCGCGATCAGCGCGCCGGAGAGAAGTTCGCGGACGCAGATCTGATCGGGCTGCCGGTGCGCGTGACGGTGGGCAAGAAGACGCTCGAGGACGGCGCGGTCGACGTCCGCCTTCGCGAGACCGGTGAGGAACGGCGCGTGATGATCGACGACCTGACAAGCTTGCGCTGATGGCCCGTCGCCGGCGCTTCAGCGACGATCCGTTCGGCGAGACGCTCGAGCGGCTGATGACCGAGAACGGCGTCACCTACCGCGCGCTGGCCGCGAAGACGAAGCTCTCCGCCGGCTACCTGAACCACCTCGTGCACGGCAACCGTCCCGTGCCCTCGAACGACATCGTCCGCTCACTCGCTTCGGCGCTCGACGTCGAGCCGGAACACTTCCGCGAGTACCGGCTGCGCGTGATCACGGCCAGGCTCGAGGAGATGCCGGCGCTGATCGACCGCCTGTACAAGCGGCTCGGCGAAGGCCGCTAGCTCCCTAGCTACTCGTACTGGAGCGCTTCGAGGACGTTCAGGCGCGCGGCGCGGCGCGCCGGGAAGATCGCGGCGAGGATGCCGACGAAGATCGCCGCGACCGCGAAGACGATCAGCTGCGCGATGGGGAGCGTGAAGTCGATGAAGTCGACTCTCGCCACGAGCAGCCCGCCCAATGCGATCCCCAGCAGGATCCCGAGGACGCCGCCGATCTCGGCCGTGATCACGCTCTCGTGGCGGACCATCCGGCGGATTTGCCGCCTGGTCATCCCGACCGCCCGCAGCATCCCGACCTCGCGCGTCCGCTCGAAGACCGTGAGCACGAGCGTGTTCACGATCCCGAACAGGCTGACGATCACGGACAGGGCCAGCAGGACGTAGAGGATGTTCAGGATCGAGCTGAGGCCCGAGATCTGGTTGTCGATGAACTGGTTCCGGGTCTGCACCTTTGCATTTGGGAAGTCGGCGAGCTGCTTGTCGAGCGCCGCCCGGTTCGCGTCGGTCTCGCCGCCGTTCATGATCACGAACGAGTAGAGGTTCCGCGGCTGCGGGTTGAACCTGTCGAAAGTCTCCGCCGAGATCGTCACCGGGCCGAACGGCGAGCCTCCGGTCGGCGGGTTGAAGATGCCGTCGACCCGAAAGCTCTTCTTCGTTCCGTCCGGAAAGGTCAGCGGGACCTGCGAGCCGACGTCGAGATCGTTGTCCGAGGCGAAGCCGTCGTCGACGAACGCGCCGTCCTCGCCGAGGTCGGCGAGCACCTGGTCGGAGCCGTCCTTCCATTCGATCGAGAAGATCCGGCTCGCGTCAGGATTGACGGCGGTCATGTTGAAGACGCTCCCGAACGCCTTCGCCTGGCCGGCGCGGACGTTCCCCACGGCCTCGACCCCCGGCGCCTTGGCCGCGGCGTCGGCGACGCTGATCGGAATCGGCGAGAAGTTGTTCTGCGCCGTGATCGCGTAGTCGGCCTGCTTCCAGAGATCGTCGACGGCGCCGCGGAACGTCGACACGATCCCGGCCGCGAGCACCGACACGAGCGTGACGAGCGCAAGACCGATCATCAGCGCTGCCGCGGTCGAGGCAGTCCGTTGCGTGTTGCGCTGCGCGTTGCTCCGCGCGAGCTCACCGGCCACGCCGCCGATCTTGGCCGACGGCCAGCCGAGCCAGGTCGCGAGCGGCTTCACGAGCCGCTCGGCCAGCAGCGCGACTCCGAGGAAGACGGCGAGCGCCCCGACGCCCATCCAGAGGAGAATCGATGTCGTCCCGAGCCCGGGCCCGAAGAGGCCCCACGTGAGCGCCGCGAAGCCGAACAGCGTCAGCAGGATCGACGCCGGCACTCGGAAACGGGCGAACCGAGAGCGCGGCAGCGTCGCGCCCTCACGGACGGCAGCGATCGGGGGCACGCGTGTCGCGCGGAATGCAGGTCGGAGGCTGGCGACGACCGTGACCACGATCCCGGCCGCCAGGGCGATGATCACCGCGGTCGGCGTCAGGATGAGCCCGCTGTTCGGCAGCGTGAAGCCCACCTGGTCGAAGAGCCAGAAGAGCCCCTTCGCGAGCCCGACGCCGACGGCGAGGCCCGCGAGCGACGCGAGCGTGCCGACGACGAGCGCCTCGAGCAGGATCGAGCGGAGGATCTGCGGGCGCGAGGCGCCGACGGTGCGGACGGTCGCGAACTCTCGCGTTCGCTGGGCGACCGTGATCGACAGCGAGTTCGCGATCACGAAGCTGCCGACGAAGAGCGCGATGCCGCCGAACGCGAGCAGGAAGCCGCGCAGGAAGGAAATGAAGCTGTCCGTCTCGGCGGCGTCGTCCTGTGCCTGCTGCGCCGCGGTCTTGACCTGCGCGGTGGGCGGGATGGCGGACTGCAGCTGCTTCACGAGCTGCTCGTCGGGGACGCCCGGCTTCGCCGCGACGGCGATCTGGTCCAGCTGGCCCGGCTTGCCGAAGAGCTCCTGCGCGGTGGGGAGGTCGAAGCCGGACAGCGTGGCGCCGCCGATCGAGGACACCGACCCGAATTTCACGAAGCCCGAGATGCGGAACCTGTGGACCGCTCCCTTTGACTGGACGCCGATCGTCTGCCCGATCTCGAAGTTCTCCTTGTCCGCGGTCGAGTGGTCGATCACGATCTGGCCCCGGCCGGGCCAGGCTCCGTCGATCAGCGTCAGCGGATTGAAGGGCGAATCGCCGTTCGCGATGCTGAAGCCGATGTTCCCGGCGAAGCCGTTCACGATCGCTTTGCCCTTGTCGTCGATCAGCAGCGCATCGCCTTCCACGCTGCCCTCGGCGGCCTCGACGTCCGGCAGTGCGCGCACCTGCTCCAGCAGCCCCTCCTTCAGCGTGGGGGCGGCCGAGCCCGTGTCTTCCGAGAGGTCGAAGGCGGTCTTCCCGGAGATGACCGCGTTCGACCCTTGCCGCACCTCGGTGAAGATCGTGTCGAACGCCTGGTCGATCGAGTCGGTGAGCATGAACGTGCCGGAAACCATCGCGACGCCGAGAACGATCGCGATCGCCGTCAGAGCGGTGCGGAGCTTCCGGCCGAGCAGCCCTTTGAGCGCGAGGCGGTACATCGGGAGCCTTCGATCGTACTCACCTAGGGCCGGCCTCGCGCCGGTCCGATGTCACTCCTCGACCGCGTCCTCGGCCTGCTCGGCGAGCTCCACGATGTCGCCGTCCTTGAACAGGATCTTCTGAAGGGCGACGCGCCACTTCTCCTTGCGCCGGGCCAGGTACGCGAGGTCCATCGAGAAGTGGAGGAACTCCTCGCGTTGGGCGTGCTCCATGATCCGGCGCGCCTCGTCGTCGGTCTCGAGGGCCATCCGCTGCTCGTACCACCCGATGGCCTCAGCCTCTTCCTGGAGCGACGCGATCACGCGGGCGAAGGTGCGAGCGTCGGCGTCGAGCTCGTCGGGCGGCTCGTGGTACTGATCGGTGGGCATGGCCGGAACGATGCCAAACGGTCGGCCAACAGCATCGTCTGGGCGGTACGCTTGTCCGCAACGGGGCGTGGCGCAGCCTGGTTAGCGCGCTTGTCTGGGGGACCTGAGGCGTCGCTTGCGACGCCGCCAAGAGGCCGCGCGTCCTCGACGGGCGGCCGCTAGTCTTGTCCCCCAGCGGGGCGTGGCGCAGCCTGGTTAGCGCGCTTGTCTGGGGGACAAGAGGTCCCGAGTTCAAATCTCGGCGCCCCGATTGAGAAAAGGCCCTGCTGAGAGGGCCTTTTCCGTGAGTAGGTTGCTACTCGAGATGCGCCCGACAGGCCCGGCGGGAGGGGAGCGTCGGATCGCTCCCCTCCCCGTTCTCGGGCTACCGGCCGTTGATGCGCTGGAGGATGTCCCGCTGCGCGAGCAGCTGGGACTCGGTCGAGGCCTGGTTGAGCCGTACGGCCTCTGCCGTCGCGATCACGACCGAGAAGGCCGTGTCGGGAACGCGGTTCCCGTCGGTGTCGACAAGCTCGCCGAGGTCGAACGCGCCGTTGGCGAAGTTCAGCCACGCCGCGAGGATCTCGCGATCGAGCTTCTGTTGTGCCGATCCTCCGTTACTCGGGAGCGACAGCACGTCGAACGCCTGGGCAACTGTCGAGATCGCCCGCACCTCGTTGAAGACGGCGCTCATGTGCCGCGCGATCGCGAGGTAGCACTGACGCCGTGCCTCGCTGAAAGCCGTCGGACGCGGCCGGTACTGCGTCTGCCAGTACCCGGCGCCGCGCTCCACCGACGCGTTGCCGGCGATGATGACGGCGACGGTGTCGTCGTCGGCGTTGCCGGCGTCGTCGTCCGTAGCGTCGAACGTGACCGTGTAGAAACACGCACTCCCGAAGGCGTGGGGCTCCGAGTCCGTCTCGTCGCGTGGGTGGATCGTCGGGCTCGGGTCCGGATCGGGATTGATCAGCAGATCGTTGAGGAAGAGCGTCGAGACGTCCGGCGAGGGGCTTCCGTCGCCCCAGTCCCAGGTGAGCCTGAGGTCGTCGCTCCCCGGGTCCGTGGAGCGGCCGGAGAACGGCACCGGCACGCCCTCGTGGGCGATGAACGTGGGCACGCCGTTTACGGACGTCGTCCCGGTCTCGTCGATCGCTGCCGTCGGCTTGACGTTGGTGATCGTCACCAACGTGGAGTTGCAGTTGCCCGTCGTGTCGTCGTCAGCCGCGCAGACGGTGACGGTGAACGTGCCGTCGTCGCCGTATGTGTGGTTGGCGGAGTAGGTCAGCGTCGCGTCCGGCCGGGTGTTCTCGAGCGTGCCGGAGAGCGCCACGGCACCGTCGCCCCAGTCGATCGTCGCCGTGAGCGAGTCGAGCCAGCCCGGGTCGGTCACGACGCCGGAGACCGTCACGGCGGTGTTCTCCGGCTTGGGGCCGTTGTTACCGACCGTCACGCTTGGGGCCACGTTCGTGACCGTGACCGTCGTGGTGTCGGTATCGGAGAACCCGTTCGCGTTCGTCACCTTGACACCGACCGTGAAGACGCCATCCTGGCCGACGAAGTCGAACGCAGGCGTCTGGCCGGTCGCGTCGTCGTAATCCCCGTCGTTGTCGAAGTCCCAGGCGTACGTGAACGGACCGTCGCCGTTCTCCGTCGAGCCCGTGGCGCTGACGCCGACGTTCGTGCCCTCTGGGGTCGACTTCGTAGGACCTGCGTCCGCGATCGGAGTACAGGTCGCGGGGCCATCGGTCGCCTCGACGGGATTCATGTCGCCGTTCCCGGTCGTCGTGGCCGAGAAGCCCATCTCGCGACCGGCGAATGCGCCCCAGATCAGGCAAGTGTCGTTGCCCGAGTTATCGGTGACGTCGGCGGCGAGGATGCCGTCGCGGGCCGAGAGGAACGTCGGCCCTGCGGCAGTGTTCTTCATCCCGTCCACGATCAGCTGGAACGCGAACGTCTTACCGGTTGCGGGGTAGCGGGCGACGAGCTTCGTCCGCATGTCCCAGAACGCCGCCGCCCAGATCTCGCCGTCGTTGTGCACCTCACAGGCCCCGCCGATCTGGCACAGGCCCGAGAGCTTGCGCGTGCTGTTCGCCATCGAGAAGTTGCGGAACCCGGTGGTCGCGTTGCCGGTGACGTACTCGCCGATCACCGGGTCGTCCCACTTGGTCGCGCTCGTGATGTCGCTCCAGCCCTCGCCCAGCGCGCCGGTCTGCACCGACGAGCCGAGGTTGGCATTGGCGATCAGCCGGCCCGAGAGGCCATGGCCGTACTCGTGGGCGATGACGTCCCCGTCGAGCGCACCGTCGCGAAAGACGAATCGGGGCGCCTCGAACATGTACATCTGCATGCGTGGGCTGGTTCCGTCCGGCTGTGTGTTGAAGTTGGCGTTGTTCACGCAGCGGCTTGTCGGGTTGGTGCAGTTCTGGGCTACGCCGTCTTCGTAGCCGTCGGTCGCCTCGGCAAGGACTGGATCGCCGACCTCGAAGTTCCTGGAGGCCGCCGTGAACCCGAAACCGACCAGGAAGTCGTGCATGACGTTCGTGTAATAGAACATCTGCGTGATCGCGGCGTCGATGTCCACGTATCCGGTCGGCCCGGCGGGCACCAGGGTGTGGATGGTCGCCTGGGTCGCCCAGTCGTTCGCAAACGCATAGTTGAAGCGCTGGAAGTTCGGGTCTGGTGACGCCGGCGTCGACGTTTGGTACTCGATCGTGTTCGAGTTGGTGAGGTCCTGGTAGGCGTTGGCGAGGTTCCCGCTCGTCACCTGACCCGTGACCCAGCCGGCCGGAAACGTCTCGTCCGTGCGGGTCGCGCCGCTCACTCCCGGGTGCTGGGCGGTGTAAACGGTGCCGTCCGCGTCCGCGACGCCGTTGTCGAGGAAGAGGACTTTGCCGGTCTGTGCGTCGACGACAGCCGCGTAGTCGGCGTTCGACGAGGCTTCCAGGCTGATCTCCCACGCGATCCGCACGTCGCCGGGCCCGACCGGGAAGGTGACGAGCTCGGCCGTGATGTCGCGCGCCTGCCGGAGGCCCTTCGCGATCGTGTTCTTGAACTTGACCTTGCCCCCGGCGGGTGGGAGGGGCCGGAGCGTGCCGGTCGCCTGGAGGCCTGCCTCCGTCGCGGCGGCCAGCACGGCTGCCTGGGCAGGGACGCGGGCACTGTCGGCTACGCGCGCGTCCGGGAACAGCGTGCCGGTGACGATCACGATCCGGCCGCTCCGGTCGACCGTCACCTTGAGCGCCGACCCATATACGCGGCGCGATCCGTCACGTTGCTCGAAGGTCAGGTGCGTCGCTCGGTTGTGGGCGGTCGTATAGCTCGAGCTCACGAGGCGTGCGGTCTCCCCTGGCGACAGCCGCCACAACTGCGCGTTCTTGCGCAGAAAGTCGCGTGCCACCTGTTCGGGCTTGCGACTGCTCGGGCGGGTCAGCGCACTTCCGTCCTTGATCACGACGAAGGGGACGCCCAGCCGCGGATTGACCAGCATGCGCGCCCCGAGCTCTCGCAGCGCCGCGTTCTGGCCGGACGTCGGCTTGATCGAGGGCGGGACGCTGTCGCGCACGTCGAAGTGGCGCGTCTTGTCCCCGGCTACCGCCGGCGCGGGGGTGGTGAAGGAGGCGGCCGCGGACGCGACGACGAGTGTGCCGAGCGCGAGAACGAGCAGCAGCGCCGAGCGCGCTCGCCGACGAGTGTGCCGGGCCGCTGTGAACGTGGCCTTACCTTCCTGCCACAGCGAAGACTTCCTCATTGGTCCTCCTTTTGTTCCGTGAATGCCGTACGCCTGCCGGTTCTCGGAGGAGGTGGAGCGGAAGGGGCCCAAACGCCGCAGAGCCTCCTTCCACATCGCTGTAGACACTCGTCTACGGCAGGTTGTGGAAAACGCTACGAGTTGCCGCTCATCCGCACAAGAGAACTCCAGTTCATGCGTTCGGCGCCTCAGCCCGGGGGTGTGGCTCGAGTGCTCTTCGCGCGCTCGGGGCGGCCGAGAAGGTCGCTGCGGCCGCTCAGCCGGAGCAAACCGAGTATCGACTGTCCTTCCACCAACGGATCGCCGAGCGCAAAGTCAGCGTAGACGCGATACCGATTGCAGCGTCCGAGCCGGCCCCGATGCACGTATCCCGCAGTCTGCAGGTCGCTCAACACTCGGTACGCATACCGCTCGGTGATCTTCGCGGCTTCTGCAATCTGCTTGACCCGGAGATCCGGGTCTCGAGCAATAGCAAGCAACACCTGCGCGTGAGTGGTGATGAACGTCCACCCTCGGTCGGGGCCTGCTCCGAATCGACGCTGCTTGCTCGCTTCCACCGCCGGGAACTCCTCAGCTAGCCAGCTACCACCTAACAGACAAGACGTCCACCCTCAGCTCCTGCTTCCCTCCCTCCTGCGCTGCGCCTGGCTCGTCAAGCGGAAGACGGAGGCCGACCCTAGCGTCTCTGGTAGGCAGATAATCGGCGCCTGCCGTGACCTACTTCCCGACGGCGAGCATCGAGGGCATCACCGGGGGGCCGGTTTGCACTTCTCCCAGATCCGGAGACGTGCCGGCGTCTGGGGTTCGAGGGATGGACGACGTCGTGACGCACTCCTGAGGGTACTCGCTTGCCATACCTTGCCCCCGTGAACCTCGTCGTCAGCAGCGGCCCGCGTTAGTGGCGCAAAGGGACAGGAGCGTCAATGTCCCTTGCGTGGCACCTGCGTCCGGCGTCGGCCGCCGACCGCGGGTTCCTGCTCGCCCTCCACCGCGCGGCGATGCGCGGGTACGTCGAAGCGGTCTGGGGCTGGGACGACGCTGAACAGGAGCAGATCTTCGATGAGCGGTTCGACGAGTTGTGCCAAATCATCCAGATCGGCGATGTCGACGTCGGGCAGGTGGTCGTCGACGAGCGGCCGGATGAGCTGTTCCTCGCGAACATCGAGCTTCTTCCCGAGTGGCAGGGACGCGGAATCGGGACGGCGATCGTGCGGGATCTGTGCGCGCGGGCGGCCGCGGCCGGCAAACCGCTCACGCTGCGCGTACTGCGTGTCAATGTCCGCGCCGCGAAGCTCTACGAGCGCGAAGGCCTCCGCGTGGTCCGCGAGGCGCCCGAGCACCTCTACATGAGCACCGGCTGAGAGATCGCGCACCGGCCGCAAGGCGCCGTCAACTCCGGCTGTATCCGGGTCAGAACCGGCGGCGCCGCGAGCGGCCCACGGTAAGCTCGAGCGCAGACCCGGGTGGTCGCTGCGGCATCAGATGCTCACCAACGAGGCCTCCGTAGGGCGCCGCACGGTTCTGACTAGCCCCCCGTTTCCGCAGGCTAGGCTCGGCGGTCGCTCGCCGCGATAGTCCAGCTGGGTCAGATCGAGGAACCCCAAAATCTTTCGCGCCGGAGAGACCTCCCCGCGCTAGGGTCGCGCCGTGAGGCGCCATCTGCTCCTCGCCGCCGCGAGCGCCGCTGCGCTCCTGTTGGTCGTCTCGGCAGCCGCCGCTCCCGGGGATCTGGATCGATCGTTCGCCGGCAAAGGCTGGGTGCGGACGCTCGAGCTGCGCGGTGCTTCCGTCCCCTACGGAGGCGCCGAGGACGTCGCGCTCCAGCCCGACGGGAAGATCCTCGCGGTGGGCGAAGACAGCGGACGCTCCTCGTCGGCGATCGGTGCGTTTCGCTACACGCCCGGCGGGGGCCTGGACCGCTCGTTCGGACGGGGCGGCTTCGCGGCCACCAACCTGGGGTCGTTCTCGCACGCGCACGCCGTCGCGGTCCAGCGGGACGGAAGGATCGTCCTCGCAGGTGAGGCGCCGTGCTCCTATACGGCCTGCTTCGCCCTCGTCCGCTTGCTCCCGAACGGGACCCTCGACTCCCGGTTCGGCACGGGCGGCGTCGTGCGAACCGGCCCTCGCTGGTGCGGGTGCCACTTCCGCGCAGTCGAGGTCCTGCCCGACGGCCGGATCGTCGCCGCGGGCCGCATGTACAACCGGTGGGGCCAGACCTTCGCGGTCGCGCGATACCTATCGGACGGCAGGCCGGACGGGACGTTTTCCGGCGACGGCATCGCGTCGGTGGACGTCGGCGGGAGCTACGAGGGAGGCGAGGCGCTCGCCGTGCAGCGCGATGGGAAGGTGCTCGTCGCGGGCGGCGGCGGAGCGGGCGGCCAGCTGTTCACTGTCCTGCGCTTCCGGCGCGACGGCCGGCTCGACCGCACCTTCTCTCGCGATGGCCGCGTGACGGTGAGCTTCGGCCGAGACCGCTGGGACACCGCACACGCGATCGCGTTGCGCCGCGACGGCCGGATTCTCCTCGCCGGCGAATCGCGGGCCGGCCAGGTCGGGCCGGCAAAGATCGGCCTCGCCCGCCTGACGAAACGGGGGGCCCTCGACCGGAGCTTCGGACGGCGGGGACGCGTGCTGACCACAGCGGCTCCGGCCGGCGGGTACGCCAAGGCCCTGCTGATCCAACCGGACGGGCGCTTGCTCGCCGCCGGGCTCGCGGATGCCAGCCGCGACGGCACCGAGTCGGACTGGGTGCTCGCCCGCTTCCAGGCTCGCGGCGCCCTCGATCGCTCGTTCGGCCGGGGCGGCATCGTCGTCACGAGCTTCGGGACCGGCGACGACTGGGCCGGTGCCCTGGCGCGGCAGGCCGACGGGAAGATCGTCGTCGGCGGCGAGATCTACCGCGACCAGGCCGTCGCTCGCTACCTGGCGCGCTGAGCTCGGGCTCGCGGAGCCGTCACCGCGTCCTCCACGTCGAGGTCGTCGAAGGTCGCCGAGACAGTGCACCCCGTGTAGTTGCCGCATCCAAACGAGTACACGCCAATCAGGAAGAGCGCTGATCTCGTCCCGGGTGGTGCGACCAGGGTTCCCGCGACCTGCTTCCACGGCCCGCCTGGCGACCACATCTCTTTCACGAAGGCGTATGGGAGGGCTGCAAGCGGCCCCCGGATGCAGTTGGCCTGGCCGAAGAACGTAGCCCCCAGATAGACCGCTCCCGGCCCTCCCGAGGACGAGTCTCCTGCGTCCCGGTACCAGAAGGACGCCGGATGGGCGCCTGGTCCGAGCGGAGCGCAAAAGCCAGGAACCGTGACCGCCTGGCCACCCCATGGTCCAAATTCGCTGCCCGTTTCCCCGGTCCACCCCGAAACCATGCTGAAGTCCCCCGAATGGGCATTTGAGAATTCGCGGTCGAGGAAGCTGCCACCCGGACTGGGCTCCCAGCCGCAGATGACCGGCGTACGAGTACCGCAGCCACCCTGCTCGAAGCTCGGGTTCGGGACGACGTTAGCCGCCTGCGCCAGTGATGGAACGGCCAGTGCGATCGCCGTGACTGCCGGCCCGAGCCAGAACTCGATCTTGCGTCTCACGCGCTTCATGCTTCGCTCCTCGTGGCATCTGCTGCATTGTCTCTCTAGCAACAGGACGGGGCGAACCGACGTCCTCTTCCGTCGGATGGCGCGAGAAGCGAGAGCCGGGGCACAGAAAGGCCGAACTCCCTGCGGCGAGAGATCGGATACCGCGCCTCCGGCTCTCAGCAGGGATTTCGGCTTCCGTGCGGTGAGCCTTGAGAGCTAGCCCTGGGGCTGTCGGATTCGTTTGGCATGATCAGAGTGCGAGTGCCGACAAGGCGCTGCTCTCCCGGTGCCTTGGCACACGCGTACGCGAGCGCCGGGGCGAGCCGCAGGCCTCGGCGCTCTTTTATGCCCGCAGGCGCCGGATGAGACGTCGACCGGAAGTGCCTTTAGGATGCCGCGCGTGAGCTTCGACGACTGGATGCTCGCACTGCACGTGCTCGCCGCGTTCTCCTACGTGGCCGCGGTGACGCTCTTCTGGATCTTGATCGTCGCCGGTCGACGCATCGACACGCCCGAGGGGACGCTTCGGTTGGGCGGAGTCGCCCGAGTTGGCAACGCGGCCGTCGGGATCGGAGCCGTCGGGACGATCGTCCTCGGCATCTGGCTCGCGTTCTCCTACGGCGGCTACGACATCTGGGACGCCTGGATTCTGATCGCAATCGTCCTCTGGTTCCTCGCCGCCGGGGTCGGCCGCCGAACGGGCGAGGTCTTCCTGGAGGGCCCGAAGAAAGCCCAGGAGCTCGAAGCAGCAGGACAGACCGGCCCGAACGCGGAGCTCCTCGCCATCAACCGCACGCAGCGGGGCGTCCAGCTCCACGTCCTCAGCACGATCATCCTCCTACTGATACTCATCGACATGATCTGGAAGCCGTGGGCGTGAGCGTCGTCGCCGTCATCCGCCCGGACAGCTGGAACTTCCCACTCTTCCTGCACGTGCTCGGCGCGATGATCCTCGTCGGCGGACTGCTCACGGGCGTGGCCGCGCTCGCGACGGCGAAGGGGAGCGAACGGCTCCTGCGGCTCGGCTACTGGTCGCTGCTCGCGGTGTCGCTGCCGGGATGGATCCTGATGCGGATCGGCGCCCAGTGGATCGCCACGAAAGAGCACTGGGACGACGTCCCCGACGACTTGATCCCGGCCTGGCTGAACATCGGGTTCCTGATCGCGGACATCGGCGGCCTCGTCCTGCTCCTGTCGCTGATCCTCGGCGGCGTCGGCGTCTACCGGATGCGCGAAGGCAAGGGAGTCGGCCTGCTCAAGGCGACGCTCGTCCTCTCCTTTATCGCCCTGGCCGCATACGTCGTCGCCGTCTGGGCGATGGCCGGCAAGCCCGACTGATCCGTTCGCGGACCTGACAGTCCGTTTGCGCCCGCCGGGCGCGGGTACGTCTGAGCTGAACCCGTGAAAGGAGGGGTCATGCGCGTCCTGCTCGCAGGAGGATCCGGAGCGGTCGGCCGGCGGCTGGTGCCGCAGCTGGTCGCCGCCAACCATCGGGTGACCGCGACCACACGGAGCGAGGCGAAGCTCGACGAGCTGCGCGAGCTCGGCGCAGAGCCCGTCGTCATGGACGGTCTCGACGCCGCCTCGGTCGCGAACGCGGTCGAGCATGCCCGGCCCGAGGCGATCATCCATCAGATGAGCGCGCTGGCGGGCAAGCAGGATCTCAAGCATTTCGACCGCTGGTTCGCGGTCACGAACGAGCTACGCACGGAGGGGACGAAGCACCTGCTCGCGGCCGCGCAGGCGACCGGAGCCCGGCGGTTCCTCGTGCAGAGCTACACCGGCTGGCCCAACAGCCGCGAGGGCGGCCCGGTGAAGAGGGAGGAGGACCCGCTCGACCCGGAACCGGCCCGCGAGCAGCGAGAGTCGCTCGCCGCGATCCGCTTCCTCGAGCGGACCGTCCTGGACGCGCCGGTCGAGGGGGTCGTGCTGCGCTACGGCGCGCTCTACGGGCCCGGTGCCTCCGAGGGATTCGTCGACGAGCTGCGGAAGCGTCGCGTCCCGGTCGTCGGCGACGGCGCCGGAGTGTGGTCCTGGCTCCATGTCGACGACGCGGCCTCCGCGACGGTGGCAGCGCTCGAGCGAGCGCCGAAGGGCGTCTACAACGTCGTCGACGACGAGCCGGCGGAGGTGGCGGACTGCCTGCCCTACCTGGCGGAGGCCGTCGGTGCGAAGCCGCCCCTGCACGTGCCTGCCTGGCTCGGCCGGCTGCTCGCGGGCGAGGTCGTGGTGCGGATGATGACCCAGGCACGCGGCTCCTCGAATGCGAAGGCCCGCCGCGTCCTCGACTGGGAGCCGAGCTGGTCGACGTGGCGCGACGGGTTTCGGCGAGGGCTCGCCGAAACGCTGCCCGCGACCGGAGGCGAGAGCCGCTCGGCCGCCTGACGTCGCTATCGGCGCGGGAAGTCGCTACGCTCGAGGCGATGAGCAGTCGCCGCGCAGTCATCGTCTTGCCGCTGGTCGGGCTGAGCGTGCTCGTCTACGCCCTGATGGCCGCGGCGACGCTCTACACGGGAGTGTTCGGCGACGGCGGGGTCGCCTGGAACCTGTTCCTGGCGTGGATCCCGTTCATCATCGCCGTCGCCGTCTACGACGGCTACCGCCGCGGGGCGAACCGCGCGTTGCTCGTCGGCGGCGGCGTCCTGTGGCTCCTCTTCTTTCCGAACGCGCCCTACCTGACCACGGACCTCAAGTACCTCCGCGGTCTCGAGGGGCTGTCGTTCAAGTACGAAGTCGTGCTCCTCTCGACCGCGGCGACGGTCGGGCTCGCGCTCGGCTTCGCCTCGCTCTACCTGATGCAGGCCGTCGTTCGCCGCCTGCTCGGGTCGGTCAACGCCTGGTTCTTCGTCGTCGCGACGCTCCTTCTGAGCTCGTTCGGCGTCTACCTCGGCCGCTTCCGGCGCTGGAACTCGTGGGATGTCTTCACCCGCCCGGGAGCGCTCCTCTCCGACCTGCTGCGCGCGGCCGGTGATCCGAGCGACCACCTGCACGCGGTCGGCCTGGCGGTGGTCTTCACGGCGTTCCTCGGCGCGGGCTACCTGCTCTTCTATCCGTTCGCCCGCGCGGCGCTCCAGGAGCCGAACCGGCGCTGACTCACAGCGGGCGCGGGCTCTAAGGTGTCGCCGTGCCGCCGACCCGGGTAGCGATCGTCGGAGCCGCGCTGGACCTCGGCGCGGGGCGCCGCGGCGTCGACATGGGTCCGTCCGCGATCCGCTACGCGGGCCTCCAGGAGCAGCTCGAGGCGGTCGGGATCGAGGTCGAGGACCACGGCAACGTCCACGCGGCGATCGCGGAGACGCGAGCCGGGGGAGAGGAGCGCGCCCGCTTTCTCGCCGAGATCCTCGAGACGTGCGCGCGGATCTCGTCCGTGGTCGAGCGCGTCCGCTCCGACGGGTTCGTGCCCCTCGTCCTCGGCGGCGACCACTCGATTGCCATGGGCACGCTCAGCGGGCTTGCTGCCGACGGCCCCGGCGGTGTGCTCTGGCTCGACGCGCACGGCGACCTGAACACGCCGCTGACCACTCCCAGCGGCAACGTGCACGGGATGCCCCTCGCGGCCGCGCTCGGCCTCTGCGACGAGACCTTCGGCCACGACGGCCTCCGGCTGCCCGCGGTCGATCCCGGGCGGGTCGCGCTCGTCGGCGTGCGCTCGCTCGATCCAGGCGAGCAGGCGCTCGTGCGCGACCTCGGCGTCTCGGTCTACACGATCAGCGACCTCGACCGGCGCGGGGTCGAGCCGGTGATCGAGGAGGCGCTCGCGCGGGTCACCGGCGGCTCGTTCGTGCACGTGTCCGTCGACCTCGACGTCGTCGACCCCGAGGTGGCGCCCGGAGTCGGCGACCCGGTCCGCGGCGGGCTTTCGTACCGGGAGGCGCACCTCGCGCTGGAGCTCGTCGCGGAGGCTGGCGTTCTCGACGCGCTCGAGCTCGTCGAGGTGAACCCGATCCGCGATCACGAGAACACGACCGCCGGGCTCGCCGTCGGCCTCGCCGCGAGCGGCCTCGGCGGGCGAATCCTCTAGCAGAACACGTCGGCTGCGCAGCCGAAGACGAGCGCCGCCTCGGCGTCGGATTCGTCGAGCCCGGCGAGCGACGGGTGGCCGAGGTCGACCTCGACGTCGGGCCACACCTCGACGCCGAGCGCCTCGGCCCCGGCCGCCGAGCCGTAGCGGAGGAGCGTCTCGACCGGGATCACGTTCCGGCGCAGCGTGCGCCGCCGCGCGATCCCTTCCAGCTCGCGGAGCTCCTCCAGCGGGTCGATGCGCACGTTCGAGTCCGAGCCGATGCACAGCTCGATCCCGCGCTCGAGCACGCGCTCGACCGGCAGGAAGCCGTCTCCGAGGTTCGCCTCGGTGGTCGGGCACGCACAGATCCGCGCGCTGGCCTCGGCGAGCAGGTCGAGCTCCACGTCGGTGGCGTGCGTCGCGTGGACGATCGTCGTGCGGGGCCCGATGCAGCCGCTCCGGCCCAGGAGCTCGATCGGGCGCAGGCCGTGCTCGGCGAGGCAGTCCTCGACCTCGCGCGGCTGCTCGCTCGCGTGCACGTGGAGGACGAGCTCGTGCTCGTCGGCGTAGCGGCCGAGCTCCTCGAGCCAATCGGGCGGGCAAGCGCGGACGGAGTGGGGGGCGACGCCGACCTGGATCCCGCGCTCGCGGAAGCGCTCGAGGCGGTTCAGGTAGTCCTTGGGCGAAGGCTGGCGAAAGCGGTCGAGCCCGCCCTGCGCGTACGCGGCGTAGAGCAGGACGAACGTAATGCCGGCGGCCTCGGCCGCGCCGGCCGCGGCGAGCGCCTGCTCGAAGCCGAGGTAGTGGAATTCGCCGACCGCGGTGTAGCCCGCGGCGCGCTGCTCGCGGTAGACGAGCTCGTACTCCGTCCGCACACGCTCGGACGTCTGCTCCCCGGCGAGGG
>Ga0081455_10002949_pt1 | contig 19918 bp, 18 predicted proteins | sample TabmetS3T2R1_FD_70207 | JGI IMG/M metagenome (GOLD analysis project Ga0081455, IMG submission 70207) | Tabebuia heterophylla rhizosphere microbial communities from the University of Puerto Rico - S3T2R1 | ecosystem: Host-associated > Plants > Roots > Rhizosphere ... | reverse complement strand
CAAAGAACGAAAAAACACTCTTACAGAGGTGGCTTTTCTTCTCGGCTACTCCGAGCTCAGTGCCTTCAACCGCGCTTTCAAACGCTGGACCGGCTCGACTCCTTTGGACTACCGCCGAAGTGTTACTGCCGCACACGCGCATGAGACCTCTCTCACACGAGCGGCCCGCTCACCTGAAGACTCCCAGGACAATCAAAAACAAAGTGTCTTCAGGGATCTTTAGACAGGGCGCACCATTTCAGCGGTCGGCTACAGGCCGGGGATGCCTTCCACTTTCACGACGGTGAAGAGGTCAACCTCTTCCTCGGGCTCGTCACCCACGGCGGGCGTGAGGCCAAGGGCCAGATTGGTGACATACACTTTGTGGCCCACGATCACCAGGCTGGCCGGGAACAGGAAGCCTTTCGGCCGGCGTTTGTCCGGCGGGCCGATGATCCCCTCGAAATCGCCCACTTTGAAGAGGACGCGCCCGACCTTCACCGGGACTTCGTTCGCCGTGGTGTCGATCTCCTCAAGGACCACCAACTCATCTCCCTGATTAGCGCAGACCCACAGGCGGCTGCTCGCATCGAAGGCGATGCCGTCCGCACCATTAATGCTCTCGGCCCAAATATTGTAGGAAGCGGCCGTCAGATCCGGCTTGAGCGGGATGCGCACGATCGTGTCATTCCCGGTGTTGGCCACGTACAGCGCGCCGTCGCGGAGGGTGATGCCGTTGGCGCCGAAGGGTGGGAAGCCGGTGGTCGCCAAGGTCGCGTCTTGCGCCGCGGTGATAACGCAACTGCTGTCGCCACCCGGGCAGCCGCCAGACGGGATGCGGAAGATCGCCCCCTGAAACGAGTCCGAGACCCATAGGTTGCCGACGTCGTCGAAGAACAGGGCGTTGGGCGAGGCGGTGGTTTTCGAGGATGGAAAGTTGGGGAGGTAATTGCAGCAGGGCAGCGTTGCGTAGACTTCGGGAGCGTTGGAGAGGTTGCCGTTCAGGATCTTGAGGATTTTTCCGTTGCCAAAGTCGGCGGCGAAGAGGCTTCCACCCGCGTTGAAAGCCAGGCCGAGCAGGGCGACTCCGAGGTTCTGTGTTCGCTGGAGTTCTTGTCCGCCCGGACCGAGCTTCACGATGAAGCTCGGGTCGGGAGGAAACGTGAACGTAGAGACGTAAATCCGGCCAGCCGTATCGGCGGCGATGCCCTCGGGAAACTTGACGTCGGAGGCCAGGGTAGCGAAGGGGGTTGCCTGCCCGATCTGTACTCCAGAAGCGGCTATTCCGAGTTCCGTTGTCCCGACGGTTACGAGACCCAACAACAGGGCTGTCAGCATAAAACTTGTTCGTTGCGTCATGGCGTTTCTCCTTTACACGTGGGGTCAATTCGTCGCTGTTAGAGTTGCTCCATTTGAATCCACAGAGCCCGCCTCAGTCACTGCCAGTTTGGTCCTACGCCTTTCCGAGCCGTGCCAAAGGTCGGATACGGCGCCTGCATGTCGGGCCGAATCCTGCCAGAGCGCGGGGCACACGTCAAGCAGGGCCTCGCGGCCGTCGCAGACGAACCACGACCTTTGAGAATCGAATTTGATGGGAGCCCTCTATGATGTAACGTCACGAAGGAACGGTAGGGAGTCTGTTTTTTTTTGGTTGGAATCGTAACAGTCGGCGAGAAGCGCTGAAAATCAAAATTAAAGACGCGATCACCGTGAACGGCGATCCTCAATCTCAGCGATCACCGGAAAGGATGATGCTGCTCCTCGCCGCGTGACGCTGATCGCGGCAGCTTTGTTGGCGAAGTTGATTGCGTCGGCAACAGAGTTCGATTGTGCGAGGGCTGCGGCAAAGCCACCGATAAAACAGTCTCCTGCTCCTGTCGTGTCGACAGCATTCACCTTGTGGCCTTTGACCTCATATCTTCCAGTCGGGCCGCTGAAAAGCGCTCCGCGAGGGCCCAAGGTTGCGATTATTACGAGCGGCCCACGCTCGTGTAGTTTCCCCATCGCTGAATATACAGAGGTTGGATCATCAGGATTGACGGTCGTGTTAGAGAATGCTGCAAGCTCCACTTCATTGACAACTAAATAATCAACGTTCCTAAGTATTCTCTCCGTGGCAGATTTAATCGGCGCCGGATTGAGGACGGTTGTCGCGCCAATTTTCTTTGCTCGCTTAAAGACCGATTCGATAATTTCCAGTGGGATTTCGAATTGACAGATGACGATGTCGCCCCGTTCAATCCTCATGCGCGCCAGATCGCGCGAATGCCACACCATATTAGCGCCCGATACGACAACAATGGAGTTCTCGGAAGCCGAGTCAACCGTAATAAGCGCGATGCCGGTTGGCGCTGTGTCGAGAATAGTTATCTCTGAGGTGTCAATATTTTCCCTCGCCAGGAAATCTCGCATCTCTTTCCCAAAAGCATCAGACCCCACGTTTCCGACAAAATGGACATCTCCGCCTAAACGGCTGGCTGCAACCGCCTGATTTGCCCCTTTTCCACCCGGAAACTGTTGAAACCGATTGCCAAATACCGTTTCACCAGGCCTCGGCAACCCGTCCACATAAATAACGAGATCACGGTTAATGCTGCCGACGATATAAATTCTTCGCATATTGCTCCATTTTAAGGATAGCTCAAGGGGAGAAATTTAGAATTCCGCAAGTCTCGTCAGCGGGCCTGCTTTCGATTAGATTGCAGGTGCGCCTCGCTACTCGAATTTCTTGCCGCCCAGATAGATCGTCTGGATGCTCCGCATGTTGGTGATGTTTTCAAGCGGATTTTTTTCCAACACGAGCAGGTCGGCGGTCTTACCCTTGGCCAAGGTGCCGAAATCCTTGTCGATACCTAGGGCTTCCGAGGCACCCTTTGAGAAAGACTGAATCACCTGCATCGGCGTCAGGCCTGACTGGACCATCAGTTCCATCTCCCGGTGCTCGGAATAACCCTGGATGAAGAAACGGTCGGCGGCGCCTCCGCTATCGGTGCCTAACGCGATGCGCACCCCGCCATCAGAAAGCTTCTTCAGATTGATCTTGTTCATCTCAAAACCCGCCTTGATCAGCTCGCGCTGCGGGTTTTTTTCCTGCTCGTCGCGGATCCTGGTTTTCAGCACCGTCAGCCGCTCCGCCGATACAAATTTGAGGAAGAAAGGATCGTCGATCCACGACGGCGCGGCGCCGTAGGCGAACAGCAACTCGTCGCGCACCAGTGTCGGAGTAAGCGACACGTTGCGTTTCCTGAGCATGGCGATCAGCTCCGAATCCACCTCGCGATCACGGACATTGTGGGCAAGGACATTCAAGCCTTGATCTACAAGCATCTTCGCGTCGGAGAGCTCGTATATGTGGGCGAAGGTGAGCTTGCGGTACTTGCGCGCCTGATCCAGAACGGCAGCGCAGAACTCGGGAGTGAGCTTGGCCCGAGTGCCGAATCCGCTGTCCACCCATACTTTGATGTAATCGGCACCCGCGGCCACGATCTCGTCCACTTTGGCGCGTGCCTGCTCCGGTGTCACCACCTCAGGGTCGGGCGCGAAACGGTACTTCACCGTGGAGACCCTCGCACCTCGCAGTTCACCGCGCTTCTGCGCTTCGCGCACATGGACCACTTCGTCGGGATCGGTCTGCAAGCTGGTCGCCGTCGTCACTCCGTAAAGCGCATACTGGCGCAACTGAGGCTCGGTTTTGCCACCCACGTGGCCATGGGCGTTGATGATTCCCGGGGTGACAAATTTACCTTTGACATCCACGACCGTGGCGCCAGCTGGGCTTGGAATTTTCGATGACGGTCCCATGTCTCGGATGCGGCCGTTTTCCATCACGATCGTGACGTCTCTCTGGAGGTCCGCACCGGTGCCATCAATGACGGTGGCATGGCTGAGCACGGTCACTTGTGCCGTCGCGGTCCCGGTAAACAACAGTGCAGCTGCCAGAATTAAAAGAGTGTTTGATCCCTTCATTTGGATTCCTCCCCTCTACTCAGACAATAATTGGTTTGATGTGAGATGGTGCCGAGATCGGGGAGACATTAGCCAACAACGATTCTTGCTGTCAAACGGAACAATCTCCGGGAGCCCACAGCCCCAAGCTCATCGTCTCCGGCTTTCCACGGTTATTGTTCAAATTGCGCGCGGGCCGACACAAGTCATAGCCTAGACAGCTAACGGACAAATACGGACGAGACCAAGCCTGGCACGTTTCGTGCTGTTCCCTTAGCAGTTTCCTTGCTTGAGCAGCACATGAGGCGAGCTTATGTATAACAACAGCTACGCTCAAACTCTTAGATTGATCGGGCAGGATTTGGAAGAACTTCCCATAGAGGCGTTCGAGCTTGAGGTCGACAAATCAGTTTTCATCGTAAGAGGAGAGATCGTGGTTTCTGAAACTGAGCCAAAGTCCTCTGCGCCGCAGCCGCAAACAGGATTCTTTCCGGGATTGTGGAGGTCCAAAACGATTTTCCCTGAGCCTTGCCTGCAAATTCAAGCAATCGAACGACATTACACGGCTGCTGACCTTGAACGTTTTGCAAAAGAGGGGCGTAGTCACTCTAGCGATGAGAAGCCAGATTTTTACAAGCCGGGCGAATTCTTGCCTGCGATAGGGTCGTACCTCGATACGAAAAGGGGCAGGTTACTAAAACTTTGTAAAGATGGCCAACAGGTTACGCTCCACTACGAGACCGTGCACGGTGAAAAAAGAACCGAACCCCAAAGTATCGCCTCCTTCTACGACCTGTACATTCACATTCGCAAGCAGAGACATGGGAGTACAACGTGAAAGACAGTTTCTTGTCTTGCTGAAAAGACTTCGATCGTAGGGATCCATCAGATAGCGCCGACGTCACCTAGCTAGGGCTACTTATAAGCCCCCCACCCGATGGCCCGCCACGGGACCGCCGCTCAGGACAGTTTCACGGCCATGAATGACTGTTTAACGAAGTTAACTGTCGAAGAGTGAGTTTGTGGTATCAAAAATCGTACGCGCGTATCTTTCCGGATACGCTAAAGCATCCTTTTTCGTCATGAACCGAGTGGAGAATCATGAGGGCCTGTGCCATCTATTTCAGGGTTGCCTTGGGAGGAGCGCTCGTTGCGCTGGCTTTGCCGAGTGTCTTTAGAAACTTCAGAGGTGGGCACATAAGAGATAACCAGATAGATGATAACGAGAGCTAGTAATAAAAATTCGTGCATAACGACTTTGTCCGCGATCGATCTTCTAAGAGCTACCCCTTAGACGTGTCTCGAACCAAAATAGTAGCAACATAGATGCCAATGATGGCCCTCCCAGGACAAATAGGGGTTGCCGGTCTTGTGCCGTTATAACATAAGGAATATTTCTGTGGTCTGAAGGACGCACATGGCTAAAAAAATCTTGGTCGTTGAAGACGGTGCCGACGTACGGTCAGTTGTCGTTGCCTTGTTGACACGAACTTGCGGCTACGAGGCTATAGAAGCCGCAAACGGGAACGAAGCGGTAGCCAAGGCCGTTTCTGAAGAGCCGGATTCGATCTTGATGGATGTAAGTCTTCCTGACATTTTCAGGTATCGATGCAGCCAGGGCTGTCAAAGGTAATCCAAAAACTGCGCATATTCCGATCATCGCGCAAACGGGCTGGAGCTCGGGTCGATGGAAAGGAGCAGCACTGGCGGCCGGAATGGTGGCTTACCTGCAAAAGCCGGTGTCAATCGAGATGATCATATCTCCGGATTATTAATGCGCCCAAGTGCTTGTCGCCCTGCCCCAGTAGACCTTGTGAAACATGACAGCCTTCTGGCGACGGCCGGTTTTCCTCCCTTTGGTGCCAACGGCCTTGCGTTGAGCAAGGACGAGACCAAGCTCTTTATTGCGAATACTGGGGACGATCGCATTTTGCAGCTGGATCTGGAAACGGAGGACAAAGACATTAGCGTTTTTGCTGAAAGCATCGACGGCGCCGATGGAATCGCGTCTTACAAGGGAATGATCGTGGCTGCGGCAAATCAGGGAGACGTTGTGGTAATTCTCAACGAGAACGGCCGCATCATCGCCAAGCTGGGCGACTTTCTAGGCATCCGAAAGGACGGGTCGCCCCGCGGACTGCTTTTCCCGGCCAGTATTGTGATCGTCGACGACAAGATATTTGTGACAAACCTCGCCTTGCCGTTGACGATGGCGGAAGGGGATGAGCCCGAAGAGGACGTTAAATTATACACCGTCTCGCGGATCGATATCCCGAAGCATTTGCTTAAACAATGAGGAGGAAAGCAGAGTCCTGGTCAGCGACTAACCCGGGCGTTGACCTGTCCACCCTGAAGCAAGCGACAAAAAAACTTGATCACTGCCGTGTCATTAAGATAAGGTCCTGGAAGATGGACGCAGTTGCCAAGAAGAAGGTTTCGATTCGTATCAACGGTGTCGAGCATAGCCGCGACGTGGAGCCGCGGCTGTTGCTGGTGCATTTTCTTCGGGACGTCGTAGGGCTGACCGGTACTCACATCGGATGCGAAACCAGCATCTGCGGGGCGTGCACGGTTATGCTAAACAACACCGCGGTCAAATCCTGCACCGTTCTTGCGGTTCAGGCCAATGGCGGTGAGGTTCTGACAATTGAAGGACTGGCTGAGGAAGAAAAGCTGCACCCGCTCCAGGAGGCCTTTTGGGAGTGTCACGGGCTGCAGTGCGGTTTCTGCACTCCGGGAATGATTCTCGCCGCGCATCAGTTGTTGATGCGGAATCCGCAGCCGACGGAAGAACAAATCCGCCACGCTCTCGACGGCAACCTCTGCCGCTGTACTGGCTATCAGCACATCGTCGATGCGGTTCAGTACGCGGCAAAAAGAATGCCCAGGAAGGCGAAAGCCAAACGGCGATAGATGAAATTTTTAACGAGAGGCAATAGGAAAAAAACTCCGGTAATCTAAAATCAAAAATCTAAAATCCAAAAGAGAGAGGAAAAGATGCCGGTCAGTAAGCTTGTAGGTGCTCGGGTCAAACGGCGTGAAGATCCGCGACTGATTCGCGGGCTCGGCCAATACGTCGACGATGTCAACCTACCGAACACACTCCACGTGTCGATTCTCAGGAGCCCTTACGCCCACGCAAAGATCAAAAGCGTCGAGACGGAGGTCGCGCGCCGACATCCCGGTGTCGTCGCCGTCGTCACAGGAGCCGAGCTCAAAGATCAGATCGGCGCTCTGCCCGTTAGCGGTGGTAATGAAACACTCAGGGTTCCCAAACACTACGTTCTCGCCGTCGACAAGGTCTGTTACGTCGGCGAGGGAGTCGCCGCTGTCGTTGCCGAGGATCGCTACACGGCGCGGGATGCGCTCGATCTCATTCAAGTGGAATACGAATCCCTTCCGGTAGTTTCGGATCCGGAAAAGGCTCTCGCTCCGGGATCGCCAGTTATCCATTCAGAATGGCCCGACAACGTGGCCTTTCGCTCGGAACAGAAGGAAGGGAACTTAACCAAAGCCTTCAAGGAGGCGCATAAAATCGTAAGGCAGCGCCTTGTGCATCAGCGCTTGGCGCCAATCGCCATCGAACCGCGCGGGGTCGTCGCCCATTATCTATCCTCTGACAAGGAGCTTACCATCTGGTCATCGACGCAGATTCCGCACATGCTCAAGAGTAATCTCGCGCAGATACTCAAGGTGCCGGAGAATGAGATGCGCGTGATCGCACCGGAGGTGGGCGGTGGATTCGGCAGCAAGCTCAATGTCTATGCCGAGGAAGGGCTGTTGGGCTACCTCGCTCTCAAACTCGAGCGTCCGGTTAAATGGATCGAAGGGCGCAGAGAAAACATCCAAGTGACGATCCATGGCCGCGGCCAGGTGGGTGAAGTGGAAGCGGCGGTAAAAAAAGATGGAACGATCCTAGGGCTCAAATACAAAGTCATCGCCGATATCGGCGCCTATCATCAACTGTTCACGCCCGCCATTCCACCTTTCACGGGCCTCATGCTCTCCGGTTGTTACAAAATTCCTGCGATCAGCATGGAACTCACGGCCGTCTTCACGAACAAGATGTCTACGGATGCTTACCGGGGAGCAGGGCGGCCCGAGGCGACCTATGTGATCGAGCGGATGGTGGACCGCATCGCGCAAGAGCTGAAGCTCGATCCCGTGACAGTACGTCGGAAGAATTTCCCGAAGCCGGCGGAATTTCCCTTCAAGACGGCGACCGGTTTAGCCTATGACAGCGGCAATTACGAGTTGGCGCTAGGCAAGGCACTTAAGCTGGCCGGCTACGAAAAGTTGCGCCGCGATCAGAAGCAACTCAGAAATCGAGGACGTTATTTGGGGATTGGGGTATCGACGTACGTTGAGATCTGCGCCATGGGTCCGAAGGGCATGTGGGAGTACGGCAAAGTGCAGGTGGAGCCCAATGGAAAAGTAACCGTCCTGTCGGGCGCATCCCCGCATGGGCAGGGGCAGGAGACGTCCTTTGCGCAAATTGTCGCCGATGAACTGGGGGTTGAGCTGGATGACATTACGGTAATCCATGGAGACACGGCCGCCGTGCCCAAAGGTATCGGTACTTTCGGCAGCCGGGCCACCGCCGTCGGCGGCATCGCCGTCTATCAATCGGCGCAAAAGGTCAAAGAGAAAGCCCGCGAGCTTGCCTCCCATCTGTTAGAGGTGGATGCTGACGATCTGAACTTTGCGGAAGGGCGCTTTAGCGTCAAAGGGGTGCCGAGAAAAGGCTTCACGATACAACAAATTGCGCAGGAAGCTCACCAGGCTGGCAGGTTTCCAAAAAACATGGATCCCAGGCTTGTCTCAGAATCCAGTTTTGAGCCGGGGAATTTTACCTTTCCTTTCGGAACTCATATCTGCGTGGTGGAAGTTGAGCCGCAAACAGGGCAGATCGGAATCAAAAAATACATCGCCGTGGATGACTGCGGTAAGGTCATCAATCCTCTGCTCGTCGACGGACAGATCCAAGGGGGAATCGTTCAAGGCATGGGACAAGCCCTGTTTGAGGAGGTAGTCTACGACGAGGATGGCCAGGTCCTTACCGGCAGCTTGATGAATTACGCTTTGCCGCGCGCGGCGGACCTGCCGCGTTTGAATCTGACCCGCACGGAAACACCGACGCCGGTGAATCCGCTTGGGATCAAAGGCATCGGCGAGGCTGGAACCATCGGCTCCACACCGGCCGTGGTGAATGCGGTGGTAGATGCGCTGGCGCCTTTTGGCGTCACGCATATCGATATGCCTCTCACGCCGCAAAAAATCTGGCTCTTGTGCCAAGAAAAGAAAGCGGCGGTTTCGCGGGGACGAAGATGATCCCGGCTGCCTTTGATTACATCGTGCCGCAAAGTATAGACGATGCTCTGCGGGCATTGGCCACTCACGGAGAAGAGGCCAAGCTTCTAGCGGGCGGACATAGCTTGCTGCCGCTGCTGAAGCTCAGGCTCGCCAGCCCCAAGCTGCTGATCGATCTCAGTAGAGTTCCCGGCCTTCGCGGTATTGCCCAGCGAGACGACAAGATCGTCGTCGGTGCGCTGGCCACACACTATGAGATCGAAAACTCTGAGTTGTTGAAAGCAAAATGTCCGTTACTGCCACAGGCGGCTGCTGCCATCGGCGATGTCCAGGTGCGCAATCGCGGCACCATTGGCGGCAGTTTGGTCCACGCCGATCCCTCTGCGGACTGGCCGGCAGCGATCCTCGCTCTGGGAGGGAGGCTAAAACTTAGCGGATCCAAAAGAGAGCGACAAATGGCCGTTGAAGAATTCTTTCTCGGGCCCATGACCACAGCCATCGAGCCCGCCGAGATCCTGACGGAGATCGCCGTGCCGGTGTCGTCGCGGCGCTGCGGCAGCGCCTACCTAAAGATGGCTCAACAGGCGTCGGGCTTCGCCGTCGTCGGCATAGCGGTTTGGCTGCGCATGGACACGAAAGGTCGCTGTGAAGATATCGGCGTTGGCGTAACCGGCCTTAGCGAGAAGCCGTTTCGCTCGAAGGCAGTCGAGGAGCTTTTGCGCGGCAATAAACTTACTTCCAAATTGGTCGAGGCAGGCGCTGCTCAAGTGACGGAAGGCAGGGAACCGCTAGAGGACCTGCATGCCTCTGGGAAATTTCGTGTCCACCTGGCCCAGGTTTATACATCGCGGGCGCTTCAGGAAGCCATGAAAAGAGCGGTGGCTCGGAAGGTGTAATTGTGGATCTGCACATTTGAAGGATTCATGAAAGTCCGTCGAGACGACTCATCGCCTTCACGCCGGGCTTCACAAAAGCAATTCCTATCATTACTGACATGAAGGTCGTGGTTCGCGGATTGACCAAAGTGTACACGACGAGCCAGGGCGATGTTCGCGCTATCGGCGGCGTTAATCTCGATGTGCGCGACCGCGAGTTCTTTGGCATCATCGGCCCGACGGGCTGCGGCAAGACGACGTTGTTGCATATCATCGGACGTCTGGAAGCTCCGACCACCGGCACCGTGGAGTTTGTTGGCGAGCAACACGCGAAGTCGCCCGTTTCTATGGTTTTTCAAGAGGCGGCGCTGATGCCCTGGCGCACGGTCGAAGAAAACGTGCCGTTGGGTGCCGAGTTTCGCCGGGAAGAGCCGTCAGTTTATAAACGCATCAGCCGGTTTTTCCTCGAAGTGGTGCGGCTGTTGGATTTCGCCGGCGCTCGTCCGCACGAACTTTCGGGCGGCATGAAGCAGAAGGTTGCCATCGCGCGGGCGCTGGCTAATGATCCCGAGGTCGTGCTGATGGACGAGCCGTTCGCCAACCTCGACGCGCAAACCCGTGTCGTCATGCGCGAGGAGCTTTTACGGATATGGGAACGCGACAAGAAAACTGTGATTCTCGTCACCCATAACATCGAAGAAGCGGTTATGCTTTGCGATCGTATCGCAGTGATGAGTTCGCGGCCAGGATTGATCAAGAGCATTGTTAGCGTCGATGTGCCGCGTCCGCGCACTATGAAAAGCATGAAGGATCCAGATTTTTCCGATTGTATGGACAAGATCTGGAACCTGCTCAAGTACGATGTCGAGGAGGCGCTGGAACGCGGCCGGCCCTGACGTAAATTCCAATCGGCGAGCACGGTAGCCGTATCCGCATTTCAAAGAGCTTGGCACGCGGTTTGTTCCACTCGTTAACAGCGTCTCTCTTCCCCCTTCGGTAGACCCACGGAAGTGTGCTGCTATGCTGCTGTCATAGCCTGTTGAATATCTGGCCGGAAGCATGATGATCTCATCCTAAACGGGAGATTTTGACGCGCGAAGGAGGGCATATGCCGCTGGCGAACTATGGCGTATTGAAAGGCAAGGTCATCGAGGCCAAGCGAGAAGACGATCAATCCTCTCCTCATTACCAGGTCCATATTATCGCCAACAGTGGGCACAACCGGATCGCCGTCAATGTTAAATCCCAGGCCAGCCCGTCGGAGCTGCTGTTTTTGGTGGACGACAATTTCCAGCATCCGCTCACGGCGCGCCTTCCAGACTTGGCGGAAGGCTTCACGCCCCTGCCACGGACCCCCGGCGGACAGGGCCTGGACTATATCCGCGCTAATCTCTTCAATCGCCTGGACATGAGACCGCTGCCGCCCACTCTGCCCGGGCCGGACAATGACTTGAGTGATCAGCTCGAGCATTTCATCAAGCGGGCGATTCAGGAACCGGACGCCACGGTGTATGCCTTTGGCCAGCGTTGGGGTCCTGAGCCACACACGCGCGACAAGATCTTTAACTTCCTGCCCGGACTCGGCATTCATGACATCCACATGAACCAGGGCAACGTTCCCCCCTTCCTCGGCGATGACGGCGTGTGGCAGGATGGCGGCCTCGTGCTGCAATTTTTGTCCACGCAGCAGTGGGTGGCCGTCTTCTTGGCGTTTCAATCTCAGGCCTGGCACACCGACGACACAACGGGGCACACGATTCAGGACATGCCGCAACTCGATCACGCGATTCGCATCATCGGAGCGCTGGTTAATCCGATCGGGCCGGCACCGGAGCACGAAACAGTCACAATCCTCAATGCTTCACCGAGCCCGATCGATCTGCTCGGCTGGCAGATCGCCGACAAGTTAAAGAACAAGCGCGGCCTATCAGGCACGATCGACGCCGGAGCGACCTTGGTCATCTCGCTGCCACCCAGTGTGCAACTCGGCAACAAGGGCGGAATGATCACGCTTCTCGACAACAATGGGCTCAAAGTGGACGGCGTGGCCTACACAGAAGAGCAGGCGAAAAAGGAGGGCTGGACACTGGTGTTCTAGTGAAGCTGGGGACGCGCGCAGGGACGCGCTAACGGGCGGTATTCTCTCGATAACAGGACCACAATTGGGAACAAAATGCTCAGCCATGTCAACTGGAAGACCAAGTTGACATAAAGCTTCCTCATCGGATACTGTCGGCCCATAACTGAAATTCGTAGCATTCTTCAAACCCATGGTTGGGATAGGGGGAAGTTATGCCGTCTGCTGCATTCGAAGCCGCGCTGCCATTCGTCCTCCGCTGGGAGGGAGGTTTTGTCGATCACCCCAACGATCCGGGAGGGCGCACGAACCAAGGCATCACGCAGAAGGTCTACGACGCTTGGCGCCGGCGCCAGGGACTGTCCCCGCGCGACGTCAAGATGGTCGAGCACGACGAGGTCCTCGCGATTTACGAGTCCGGCTACTGGATCCCTCCGCGCTGCGATCTGCTTGAGGCCCAGCTCAACCTCGTGCAGTTTGATACCGCGGTCAACATGGGTGTCGGGCGCGCGGTGCGCTTCCTGCAACAGGCCCTGGGTTGCGGCATTGACGGCGACTTTGGCCCGACGACCGAACGTGCGGTCGCCGCCTGCGATCCCGGCAACACTATTGTGAAGTACTGCGACACCCGCGAAGCCTTCTACCGCGATCTAGCGCGCACGAAGCCGAACCTTGCAGTCTTTCTCAAGGGTTGGCTGAACCGCCTCAACGCGCTGCGGCGCGAGGTCGGCCTTCCGGGATATGAATCCGCGGTCGCGCTCGATTTCGGCGACACCGGCTACATCGCCAAGATTCCCGACATCGACGATGACTGAGACTGCGGAGGGAGGTCGCCATGCCGCACGTCACTTTAATCCACGGCATTTCCAACAAGCCTCCCCTGAAGATCTCTTGTGCATCTGGCGCGAAACGCTCGCGAACGCCGCTGAGCCGGTGCCATTGGGCGACCTCGGCGTCACTAGCTCTGGCGAAGATACTTGGTGATCGAATGCCGCCAAGCGCCGAGGACATCGCGGTGGAGAACGACGGCGGTGGCTGCGCCGTTCTTGCGAAAGTCGTTCGCCAGCTCACGGTCGAACCCGCAGACCGGGTCGAGGCGGTCGAAGACGTTGATCCACCCACCGCTCACCGTCTCGCCAGGAAACCGGGCATCACGGCTGCCGATCCAGCGCACCATCCGACACCGCGTGTCTGTCGAGCGCTGCGCCAAATGCTACAGTTGGGATAGCACTGCGGCCATGGACAGCGAGACGCAGTTCGACGAGGTGCGCGAGCGGGCCAAGAAGACGCTCGCGAGGCTCCGCGGTGTGGACGATAATCTGAACGCCGCGAAGGCTCTGGTCGAAGCACTGCGTAACCAGCGCGACTACGATCTTATGGGTCAGCTCGCCGAGGCCGTGAGCCGCCGCGATCCGAAGGATGTGAAGAACCGCCGGCTTTACGCGCAATACCTGATCGACACCGGTAAGGCCACGGCGGCGATCGACCTGCTGCAGCCGCTCGCGCGACGGCTGCCGAAGAATGATCCGGAGTTCGCGGAGGCCACGGGGCTGCTGGGGCGCGCGCACAAGCAAATTTTCTTTGATGCGGGCGACAAAACCACCCCGGGCGCGCGGGAGGCACTGAAAAAGGCGATTGCCACCTACCGCGCGCCGTACGAGGCGGATCACAAGAACACCTGGCACGGCGTCAACCTGATCGCATTGCTCACACGCGCACGCGGCCTCGGCATCAAGGTTGCTTCCGAGCTCAATCCCGGTGCGATTGCTAAGGAGGTTGTCGCCACACTTCAGGCCACCCCGGCGGAAAAGCGCGACGATTGGTTTTTGCCGACGCTCGCCGAAGCGTCGCTCGGTCTGGACGATTGGGACGTAATCGAACACAACGTCGGGGAGTACGTGACGGCGCCAAGCGCGAAAGCTTTCCACGTCGCGAGCACACTCCGGCAGTTTACGGAAATCTGGAACCTCGAGAAGCGGGACGATCGCGGCCGGGCACTCGTCGACATCCTCCGCGCGCGTCTTATGGAGCTGGAGGGCGGGACTCTTGAGATCGCCCCCGAGAAGCTGCAGCGGTTACGTCAGCAGGCGCCGCCCGACAAAGCACAACTCGAAGCGGTGCTCGGCAAAGATGGGTCGCAAACCTACCAGTGGTGGAAAACTGGTCTCGAGCGCGGGCTTTCGGTCGCTTCCGTTCGCCAGCGCCTCGGCGGGCGTATCGGCACCGGCTTCCTCGTGCGGGCGGGTGATATCGGCCGGGAACCAGCCGATGAGCGGCTTTTGTTGACAAACTTCCACGTCGTCAACGAGCATGGGGTAAGTCCAGGTGTCCGGCCCGACGATGCGGAGATCGTGTTCGAGGCCGTCGACGCGGGCAAAACCTACGCGGTCGCGCAGATCCTGTGGAGCTCGCCGCCCGATCGCCACGATGCGAGCCTGTTAAGCCTCTCTACGCCGGTCACCGCCATCGAGCCTCTACCTTTCGCGGCGGTGCTGCCTGTCATTGACGACACGGCGCGCGTGTATATCGTCGGCTATCCCGGGGGCCGCGATCTTGCGTTCTCCTTCCAGGACAACGAACTGCTCGATCACGAAGGCCCTCCGCTCTGCAAACAGCAGATCCCGGGGGTGTGCCGCTTGCACTATCGCGCCCCGACCGAAGGGGGGAGCTCTGGCAGCCCGGTCTTCAACTCGCGGCTTTGGCAGGTGATCGCGCTCCATCACAAGGGCGGCAAGATCGGCATGCCTAAGCTCAACGGTAAGGAGGGCACGTACGGCGCGAACGAGGGCATCTCGATCCAGTCTATCGTCGCGGCGATGAAGGGCTGAGGGGCACTCGATGTAACCTCACGCGACTGGTGTGTGGGAGCGTGTTTCAAGAAAAGGTGGTGCTCGTCATGAATCAAAGGTTTAAGGGCCAGCCACGACTCAGCCTAGGTTCACTTGCACAATTCTCGCCACTCTGACACTAATTGCTTGACGCGATCTACAGTCGTTGAAGTAACTGACAATGGATTCTGTAAAGGAGGATTGCCCATGTCAAAGATCAAAGGGCTAAGCCATGTCGTGCTTTATGTGAATGATCTGGAGAAGATGGCAGCGTTCTATCGGGACTTTCTCGGGCTTGTTCGATACCGCGAGCATGCGGGGCGCATGATATTCATGACGCCTGATCCCGCGGTCGAAGACCATCAGCTCGCTCTGGCCAAAGGGCGCGAGGGTCAAGCCAAAATTATCGCGCACATCGCCTGGCGCGTAGAGACACCCGCCGACGTCAAAGAGTATTACGAACGATGCAAGGCGATGGGAGTGCCGATCGACCATTGCGTAAGCCACGCCTACGAAGAGATGGGCAACACCGTCTCATGTTATTTCCTTGACCCTGAGGGAAACTGTATTGAGGTCTACGCCCTGGTAACGGAACGCGACGACGCGCGGATCAACCGCAAGCTCGACTTGGACAAGAGTGTCGACGAGATCGTCGCTCAGGCAAGCGGGCTCAGCGGCCAACCCGTAGCTCACTAAAAGATTTCAGATCCCTGGCATTTGAGCGGACAGAGGAGCGCTCCTGCGCTTTCGCGTTTGCTTGAACATCGCTCGCGATCAGTACCCGATTACAAAACGATCAAGCCTGCTGCTCCCGCGCTGCTGCAAAGGAAAACGCCGAGTAGCCTTCTTGAATGAGCTCGATGACTGCGTCTTTGTTCGGGTCGGTGTTGTTACCGATGGGGTCGCCGCCGTTTTGAACCGCCTGAATCTGATCGCGCAATAGTTTACGGAACATGATGATGCCACGGTCAGATTCGCCTAAGTGCTCCTTCCCGCGATCCGAGATGGGGCCCTGAGTCTCCCAGGCCATGTGGTCCTGGCTGGCAAAGTTATCCAGGTGAAATTCACCGTTGGGATTCTTGGTGCCAACATATTCCATGGGCGGGTCGTCGGGTTGTTCCGCGTCCTTACCATCCTTGGTGGGATTGAAGCGGAACTGATACACCTGTGTGTCAAAATCGTCGATGGGGGTGCGGAAGTGCAGGGCGTAACCCAAACGCACGGGAACGAACAGGATGTTAGGAAAGATCAGCGGGTGGGGCGCCTCCGCCGGAACGTCATCGCCGGCGAAAACTCGCTGTTTCTGAATCCCTACCCAGTTTGGATGAATAACCAAGTCGAACTCGATCTTGCTTAGAGGCTGATAGTGGAAAGGCACGTAATCCTTGGCTCCCTTTAGCTTCAGATTGTGCGAGTGGAGATAATAGGTATGCGTAGGGTCGACTGAGTTCTCCATCGCCTGCAGCCAGTTGCATCGCAAAACCTCGCAGATATCAATTTTCTTTACTCCGTCTCGGCGAACTAGGATATCCCATTTAGGCAGAGTGGGCTTTTTCTCCGGCGGTCCCATGTAGGCGAATAGCAGGCCGCCGAGTTTCGCCACCGGATAGGCGGGATGCTGGATCTTGTCTTTGAAGCCGGCCGCTGGGTTTTCGAATGGCTGTTCGATGCATTTACCGCACGGATCGTACTTCCAGCCATGATAGGGGCACCGGATGCCATCCTCCTCGACGAATCCGTAATAGAGCGAGGCTCCGCGGTGGGAGCAGTGCTCGCCGACGAGACCGTAGTTTCCGCTTTGATTACGGAACAGGACTAGATCTTCCCCCAAGACTTTTAACCTCTTCTTGGGTTTATTGTCGCTGAGTTCCGATGCCACGGCGACCACGTGCCAGTAGCGCCTCAGCAGTTGGCCGGCCGGAGTGGCGGGACCGACTCGTGTGAAGAAGTCATTCTCTTCTTGACTGAGCATAAATAAGCTCCTGTTCTTTCGTTACCGGATCTGTTGGCGATGCTAGTAAAAGCCCGGCGGGGTGTCAACGTGGTGTTAGCCACCCACAAAGATAAAATTGGAAATGAGAAGAATCGCGCGCGACACGTTGACAAGCTCGAGACCGGCGGTGTTTAATCCACCGTTAAATTTGTGCTCTGATGCGGACCCACCTAATCGTGTCCAACGGAGTCCGGAGGTCATTCTATGATCAAAGGTTTTATTTTGACACTCCTAGTGTTTTCAGTATCGGTGAGCGCCACAAAAGCGCTGGGCCAGGCTGTTGATGTTGCCGCTGCCAAAAAAGAGGGCAAGGTCATTGTCTATGGCTCCGTGGTTCCCCAGGCGATGGAAGAGCTGCACAGAGGCTTCGAGAAAAAGTACGACATCAAGGTCGAGTATTGGCGCGGATCTTCCACGGCAGTCGCGGAGCGTGCGCAAACGGAGTGGCGTGCCGGCCGGCCCGGCTTCGACGTGGTGGAGTCCAGTTGGGACGTCATGCTCTTGATGAAAAAAGAGGGACTATTCGCTCGCTATGTTCCTCCATCTTCAGAAAGATTTCCCGAGCAGTTTAAGGAAAAAGACGCGCTGATTACGCCGTGGCGGCTGCTGCCTATCAGTATTCTCTTCAATACCGAACTGGTCAAAGCCGGCGAGGCGCCGAAAAATCTCGACGAGCTTTTGGATCCCAAGTGGAAAGGGAAGATCAGCATCCCCGATCCCTCGCGGCACACGACGACGGCAAAATTTTTCTGGAACCTAGAAAAATTCATGGGAGCCAAATGGCGCGAATACGTGAAAGGTTTGGCGAAACAGCAGCCGCTTTTAGTCGAATCCCTGGCGCCCGTAACGCCCGCCATCATCAAAGGCGAAGCCCATATCGGTATCGCCTACATCAAATTCGTCAAGCAGTATAAAGGACCGGTCTCGTATGTCTCGCTCGACAAGTATCTCTCCGATCCCAATCATCTAGCGCTGGGAACCAAAGCCGCACGGCCCAATGCCGGCCGGCTATACATCGAATACGCGGTGTCCGGGGATGGGCAGAGAATGATCGCCAGCGATGGCGAATTCGTCCTATTCCCCGGCGTCTATCCGCCGATCTCGGGAGCTGAGAAAGTAGCGCCTAACATGGTGCCGATGGACAACCCGACTGAAGAGGAAGCGAAGAGTCTAAGCAACGAATTTCGCCGGATCTTCTTCGCCCATAGGAAGAGAGTAACTTGACACCCGAGGCGAGTGAACTGTAAGAAACGACCAGCGGCGGCGGAATCAGCAAAACGACGACGAAAGGAAGCGCAAAATGGAAGAAAGAATCGTTTATCTCAATGGCGCGTTCGTGCCCGAAAGCCAGGCGAAGGTTTCCGTGTTGGACAGCGGCTTCAACGCGGGTGACGGCGTTTACGACGTGACCCGGACTTTCCGCCACAAACCTTTTAAGCTGCGCGAGCACACCGAGCGACTGTTCCGCTCGCTTTGTTACACGCGCATCGATTGCGGGATGTCCCTCGAAGAGATGGAAAAGACGACGTTGGAAGTGTTGGAACGGAACAAGCCGCTCTTGCGCGAGAACGAAGACTGCGCGCTCTGGCAAGTGGTGAGCCGCGGCGTCCGCTCCTCTACGGGCAATCGAGTGAGCGGCCGTGCGACGGTAACGGTCTACAGCGTGATCGTCAATTTCCCCGAGTTCGCGAGTTTCTATGTCGAGGGCGCGCCCGTGATCATCCCTTCCACGCGCCGGATTCCACCGCAGTGCCTCGAGTCCAAGGCCAAGATCACCAATAAGATGAATCACAACATGGCGGCCTTCGAGGCGAAGCAGGTGGATCCCCGGGCGATTCCCGTGATGCTCGACATCGACGGTAATCTCAGCGAGACCAGCGCGCATAACTTTTTCCTGGTCATCGACGGTAAGCTCTGCACGCCCACGGACCGAAACGTCCTCGGCGGTATCACCAAGGCGGTGATCTTCGATCTCGCAAAGCAACTGGACGTCGAAATCGTAGAAGGGAATTACACGCCCTACGATCTCTACAACGCCGAGGAAGCATTTCTAGCCAGCACCAGCCCCACTTTTGTTCCGGTCAGGACGGTCAATGGCGCCAAGATCGGCAAAGGTGCACCGGGCCCGGTTACCGTCCGATTGATCGCAGCTTGGAACAAAATGGTGGGCACGGACATCGTCGATCAGGCCCTGAGCCATCTCGACAAACAAGAGCGTGACCGGTTGCTGGGCTTATGGCAGAGGAAGAAAGCGGCGTAGCAAGTTAGCCTATCGCCTATGGCTTATAGCGTATGGTTTCTGGGTTCTACCTATATGCCATAAGCCATCAGCCATACGCGAAGTACAACCCGCCTCGCCTCTGAGATCTTTTTGAGCAGCCCGCCCACAGAACGGAGCTTCACTGTGAGAATGACGGCTCTCAATATCTCACGGAGTAGGTAAAGTCTTCGCCAAGACGGCTGGCGTAGCCGCACGCTCTCGAGTTAAAGCCTTGGTAGATCCTCCGGCTTTAATCCAAACCATTTGACGGCATTCTCGCCGAGCACATGGCGCTGCTGTTCTTCGCTGAGCCCCGGAATGCGCTTTAAATGGCGCACGGATTCGGGAAATTCCGAATCCCAGTGACGGTAGTCGGATGCATACATCACCTGAGTGATGCCGATGGTGTCGAGGACGTAAGGCAAAATCGTTTCTTCCGGCTCGCAGGTAAAGCGGACCTGGGAGCTGCGGATGATCTCCGACGGCTTGCGTTGGCAGAGCGGCCACTGCGGGCGAAGTTTTTCAAAATGCTCGTCCAATCGTTCGGCCCAGAAGGGAACCCAGCCGCAGGCACCCTCCATGAAACCCACCCTGAGTTTCGGGTAGCGATCGAATACACCCTCGCCGGTCATGTGCATGAGCGCGATCATA
>Ga0081455_10002948_pt1 | contig 19919 bp, 15 predicted proteins | sample TabmetS3T2R1_FD_70207 | JGI IMG/M metagenome (GOLD analysis project Ga0081455, IMG submission 70207) | Tabebuia heterophylla rhizosphere microbial communities from the University of Puerto Rico - S3T2R1 | ecosystem: Host-associated > Plants > Roots > Rhizosphere ... | reverse complement strand
AATCTCAAACAGTTCTTTGGCGGCGCGTTTCAGTGGAATTATTTGATCTACTGGTTGATCGCGGGCGGCTGGCTGGCATGGGACTACAACCGCGAATCGCAGGATCGAAAGTTGCAAGCGGCGCAGCTTGAGTTGAAGACGACACAACTGGAACAGCGGTTGACTGAAGCGCGCTTGCTCAACCTGAAGGCGCAACTTCATCCGCACTTTCTTTTCAATGCGCTCAACACGATCTCAGCCTTCGTCGAAAAAGACCCACGCGGCGCGCGGCAGATGATCGAACATCTGGGCGACCTGCTGCGCTTCTCGCTCGAACATTCCGAAGACCAGGAAACGACGCTCGCGGCGGAACTGGCAATGCTGGACCATTACCTGTCGATTCAACGCGTGCGGTTTGAAGACCATTTACAGTTACGTATGGAGATTGCGCCGGACACTTTGCCGGCGCTGGCGCCGAGTTTGATCCTGCAACCTCTGGTTGAAAACGCGATTAGGCATAGCGTCGCGCAGCGGACAACTCCTGTTAACCTGACGATTCTCGCCGCCAGAGACGATGGACACCTGCGCCTGCAAGTCAGCGATGACGGCGCCGGCTTGCCTGCGGGGTGGCGTTGGGATACACACGCCGGCGTCGGATTGACCAATACCAAACAGCGGCTCGAACAGCTTTATCCGGCGGCCCATCAATTGACCGTGAGCAATGCTGAAGGCAGCGGCGTCACGGTCGAGATCATCCTGCCGTTTCGCACGAACGGCGCCGAGTCAGAGGAAGACGCGCATGGAAAAAATACGAGCGATCATCGTTGATGATGAAAAACCTGCGCGCCGCCGTCTGCGCGAGCTGATGGAAAAGCAGCCTGACATTGCCATTGTGGCGGAATGCTCGAACGGCGCGGAGGCGGTACGGCAAATCCGCGCCCTGCAACCCGATCTGTTATTGCTGGATATCCAGATGCCGGGTCTCGATGGATTTGGCGTCGTCGAGGAAATCGGCGCGGCGCAAATGCCCGCCACCATCTTCGTGACGGCTTATGATCAGTATGCGCTGAAGGCCTTCGAGGTCAGCGCGCTCGATTATCTTTTGAAGCCATTTAGCGATGAACGTTTTGAGCGCAGCCTGGCGCGCGTTTTGTCGTTCGTGCGCACGCACAGGCGAGAGGAATTGAGTCATCGGATCCTTTCATTGCTGGATCAAATCCAGCCTAAACAGCCTCAAAATAACAGCGCTCCGCTCGATTGCCTGATGATCAAAGATGGCGGGCGCATCCTATTTTTGCGCGTGGAAGAAATTGATTGGATCGAAGCCGCAGGCGTCTACGTTCAAGTCCACACCGCCGGCAAAACCTGGTTGCATCGTATCTCACTCAGCGAACTTGAAGCGAAATTAGACGCCAGGCAGTTCTTACGCATTCACCGTTCGACAATCGTCAATTCGAAAAAAGTCAGAGAGCTTCGTCCGCATTCACACGGAGACTTTCTGGTCGCGCTACACGACGGCACGCAACTGAAACTTAGCCGCAGTTATCGCCAGAAAGTCGAAGCCAGTCTCGGTCAATCATTGTAAGCCTGGCTCTGTAAGTCCCGCCGTTTCGTACCGCTCATTTCGCCATTCGCAACAGCATTGCGCGCCTTGCAACAAAATGATTGCGGGCGATTTCCGCCGGCGTGTCTAATGCAGCGTCGCTACCAGTTTCAACCTGTTTCAACCTGAGATGAAATGCATTGAAGACAACCAGACTTGCCTCGTTCGCCGCGCTTTATTGCGCATTTACGATCACCAAGTATGAAGAAAGCGCGGTTTACCGAGGGGCTAATTGCTGGGATTTAAAATCCGGGAGGTAAAGTTATGGGATTGTTGACGACTCAGATCAGGCAGATCCTACGGATGCGGCAAATTTCGATGGCGGTCCTGGTATCGCTGGTCGCTGTAGCCGCCTTCACATCCTTCACTTCTGGGCGTTCGACTTCCGACGCTCAGAAGAAGGCGGAGGCGAAGACGGAGAACAAGCTGGTCGGCACGTGGAAAATGGTCAAGGCCAGGTATGGCGGCAGGGAAGCCCAGTTCTCCGAGGGACACACGGAGTTCAAGCACATCACCCCGGCGCATTTCATACTTGTCGCCATTGAAAAAGATGGCACGGTCCACGCGGCGATCGGCGGGCCCTACACCCTGAAGGGGGAAAAATACGAAGAGACGCCCGAATACGGCCTCAGCGAAGTCTTCACGAACATCAAAGGGAAGCCGCAGACGTTTGATTGTAAAGTGGAAGGTAACAAGTGGTATCACAACGGCACGGTGAGTAACGGGCTGACCATCGAAGAGGTGTGGGAGCGGGTGGAGCCGAAGTAGCGCGCCGAACCATCCGCTGCGCTTGACCAGGCCCGCAGGTAGGCTTCTCGAGATTCATAGGGCGCCGAGCGGGTCTGGCAGGCGCCCTTGGTCGTTCGGCTCGCGCTGGCGCCGCGCAAATGCACGAAGGAAATGAGAATGACAGGATTTGCTTCGCTGATCGCGCAGCGCTTTGTTGAAGTGGTTGAATCGAGTTCAGTTCGGCTCGGACCCTTCCCCCACCTGGTAGTCGACGGGGTACTGCCGACTGACGTCTTCCGAAGAGTGTCCGACGAGCTGCCTTCGTTCAAGGCTCCGAGCCTTGGGCGATCAATTCTGGCTGAAGGAGGCGCCCCACGAGATGTGGAACTTGAGGTTTATCGAGACGCTGATTCAGGATCTGCGCTTCGGCGCGCGAATGTTATTGAAGCAGCCCGGCTTCACGGTGATTGCCGTGCTGACACTGGCGTTGGGCATCGGCTCGGCAACAACCATCTTCAGCGCGGTCTGGAACATTTTGCTGGATCCGTTCCCCTACAAGGATGCGCATCGCATAGTCAACGTTCAGATCCGCGATACGAGCAGCAGCCGTCCGGGCGGGCGCACATTCTTCCAGACGCCGGAATTCCTCGATTACCAGGAACAGAACCGCGTGTTCGAAGAGGTCTACGGCAGCTCATTCGTTGACGTGCTCTACAATAGCCGCGACGGGATGGAGCAGTTTAACGGCGCCTATGTCACGCCCAACACCTTCAGCCTCCTGGGCGTGCCGGCGCAACTTGGTCGCGGCGTCACGCCGGATGACGCCAAACCGGGCGCGCCGCCGGTCTTCGTAATGGCCTACAAACTGTGGGCCAGGCGCTTCAACCTTGACCCGACCATTCTGGGCAAGACTTTCACGCTCAACGGGACGCCGACCACGCTGGTCGGAATCATGCCGCAGCGCTTCACCATTCTGGGCGCGGACGTCTGGATTGGCCGGGCGATGGAGCGCGGCGACCCGAGCGCCAACCGAGATTTCTGGTTTTTCCGGCCGAAGTTGAAGCCTGGCGTCACCATCGAGCAGGCGCAAGCCGATATGGAGCTGATCGCGCGGCGGATGGCGCAGGTTTATCCCGATAACTATCCCGAGAACTTCAGCGTCAAGGTCGTCAGTTGGGTCGACAACCTGGTAGGGCCATTTCGCAAGACGCTCTATACGATCGCCGCCGCCGTCGGCCTGTTGCTGCTGATCGCGTGCAGCAACGTGGCGAACATGCTGCTGGCGCGCGCCACGGCGCGGGAGAAGGAGATGGCGATTCGCTCCGCGCTGGGCGCCAGCCGGATGCGATTGGTCGGCCAGTTGCTGACCGAGAGTTTGCTGCTCGCGCTCTGCGGCGCCGTCGCGGGCTGTTTCTTCTCTTACGCCGGCATCAAGGGTCTGGTGATAGTGATGCCCGATACCCTCACCATCCCGGATGAAGTCCAGATCCGGTTAAACCTCCCCGCCCTGCTCTTCAGTTTGGCGACGGCAGTCAGCTCCGCCGTTCTCTTCGGCCTGGCGCCCACGCTGCAAACGGTCAGAAAGGACCTGGTCGATCCGCTGAAAGACGCAAGCCGTGGCGCCGGCGGCGGCTTCCGGCGGGGACGGCTACGAAACGCGCTGGTGGTGTTTGAAGTGGCGCTGTCCCTGGTCTTGCTGTCGGGCGCGGGGCTACTGATGCGCAGTTTCGTCAAGTTGCAGCAAATGGACCTGGGCTTCAATCCGGAGAACATCCTGTTTGCCCGCCTGCCTTTCCCGAAAGGCCAATACACGACGGCCGCCGAAAAACAGCGGTTCTTCGAGCAACTATTGCCACGGCTGCGCGCGCTGCCCGGTGTAGTGGCGGCGACCGAGACGACTACGCTCCCGCCGTTCGGCGGCATCGGCAGCGAAATAGACATCGTCGGCAAGACGCACACCGAGAAATGGCGGGCGATTTTCCAACTCTGCAGCGAGGGGTATTTCCCGACGCTGCATCTGCGGACGATACTCGGCGCCGCCCTCTCGGAAATAGAGGTGAACGGCGCGCGCAAAGTCGCCGTCGTGAACCAGACGTTCGTGAACAAGTTCCTCGGCAGTGAACACCCGATTGGGCGAATGGTCAAAATCAATATGCTGGAGAGCATGCCCGATTCTCCGGTCAAAGACCCGGTCTTCGAAATCATCGGTGTGATCTCGGACGCCAAGAATCAGGGAATCCAGGAGCCCCCGGCGCCGGAAATATTCGTGCCCTATACGATCACCGGCGCGTTTTATCGGAGCATTATGGTCAGGACTTCGGCGCCGCCTCTTTCGCTGCTCGACGACGTGCGGCGGGAAATCCGGGCCTTGGACCGCAACATCGCGTTGACGGGGACCGGCAGTCTGGAAGATTTCCTGAAGCAGTTCAGCTACGCCGAGCCGCGTTTCGGTCTGGTTCTGATGGGAGTCTTTGCGAGTGTCGGATTGGCGCTAGTGGCGCTGGGAGTATTCAGTGTGATCGCCTACACGGTCGCGCGGCGGACACACGAGATCGGCGTTCGGATGGCGCTGGGCGCCGGGACCGCTGATGTGGTGTGGATGGTCTTGCGTCGTGGCTTGCAGTTGGTCGGGCTGGGCATTGGCGTAGGATTGCTGGCGAGTTTCATCGTAACGCGGGTGATCGCCAATCAGCTTTGGGGAGTGTCGCCGCGCGATCCGTTGACGCTGGGCGCGGCGGTGGCCGTGGTGGCGCTGGCCGGATTGGCGGCGTGTTATTTCCCGGCGCGGCGGGCGACGAGAGTTGATCCGCTGGTAGCGCTAAGAGTCGAGTGAGGTCGCGAATGATGAGATTTATCGAGACGCTGATTCAGGACCTGCGCTACGGCGCGCGAACCTTGTTGAAACAACCCGGCTTCACGTTGCTCGCCGTGCTGACGCTGGCGTTGGGCATCGGCTCGGCAACAACCATCTTCAGCGCGGTCTGGAACATTTTGGTGAATCCTTTCCCCTACCCGGATGCGCATCGCATGGTCGCCATCCGGATTCAGGATACGAGCAGCAGTGGGGGCGGCCGGGGTCCCGGGACGCTGGAGTTCCTCGATTATCAGGAACAGAACCACGTGTTCGAAGACATCATGGGCGCCACTGGCGACAATGTGCTCTACGACAGCGGCGATGGGATGGAGCAGTTTTCCGGCTGCTATGTCACACCAAACACGTTCAGTTTCCTGGGCGTGCCTGCGCAACTAGGTCGCGTCATCACGCCGGACGACGCCAGGCCGGGCGCGCCGCCGGTCTTCGTGATGGCCCACAAACTGTGGGTCAAGCGCTTCAACCAGGACCCGAGCATTCTGGGCAAGACTTTCACCCTCAACGGGACGCCGACAACGCTGGTCGGGATCATGCCGAAGCGCTTCACCTTTTATTTCCCAGACCTCTGGATCGCCCGGGCGATGGATCGCGCCGCCCCGAGCGCCAACCGCGAACCCTGGTACGCTCAGGCTAAGCTGAAGCCCGGCGTCACAATCCAGCAAGCGCAAGCCGAAATAGAGGTAATCGCGCGGCGGCTGGCGCAGATTTATCCCGACGACTTTCCCCAGAACTTCAGAGTCCGGGTCGTCGATTTTGTCGAAGATATAGTCGGGCAGTTTAGCAAGACACTCTATACGATCGCCGCCGCCGTCGGCCTGTTGCTGCTGATCGCATGCAGCAACGTGGCGAACATGCTGCTGGCGCGCGCGACGGCGCGTGGAAAAGAGATGGCGATTCGCTCCGCGGTGGGCGCCAGCCGGATGCGCCTGGTCGGCCAATTGTTGACCGAGAGTTTGCTGCTCGCCATGGGCGGCGCGATCGTGGGTTGTCTCTTCTCTTACGCCGGCATCAAGGGCCTTGTGACGTTGATTCCGGAGGATGGCCTCATCCCTAGTGAAGTCGAGATGCGGTTGAACCTTCACGCGCTGCTCTTCAGTTTGGGGACGGCTGTCGGCTCCGCCGCTCTCTTCGGCCTGGCGCCTGCGCTGCAAACGGTCAGAAAGGATCTGGTCGAGCCGCTGAAAGACGCCGGGAAAGGCGCCGGCGGCGGCTTCCGGCGGGGACGGTTGCGGAATGCGCTGGTGGTGTTTGAAGTGGCGCTGTCGCTGGTCTTGCTGTCGGGCGCCGGGCTGATGATGCGCAGTTTCGTCAAATTGCAGCAGATGGACCTTGGCTTCAATCCGGGGAACATCCTGTATGCGGGCCTGCCATTCCCGAAAGGCCAATACACGACGGCCGCCGAGAAACAGCGGTTTTTCGAGCGACTGTTGTCACGGCTGCGCGCGCTGCCCGGCGTGGTGGCGGCGACCGAGACGACCACGCTCCCGCCGTTTGGCGGCATCGGCGGCGAAATAGACATCGTCGGGAAGACGCATACCGAGAAATGGCGGGCGATCATTTCACTATGCGGCGAAGGCTATTTCCCGACGCTGCAGTTGCGGACGATACTTGGCCGCGTCCTGTCGGAAACGGAGGTGAACAACGCGCGCAAGGTCGCCGTCGTGAACCAGACGTTCGTGAACAAGTTCCTCGGCAATGAAGACCCGGTCGGGCGAAAGGTCAAAATCAATATGCTGGAGAGCATGCCTGATTCTCCGGTGAAAGACCCGGTCTTCGAGATCATCGGCGTGATCTCGGACGCGAAGAACCGGGGCATACAGGATGCGCCGTCGCCGGAAATGTTCGTGCCCCATACGATCACCGGCGCGTTTGAGCGGGGAATTATGGTCAGGACTTCGGCGCCGCCGCTTTCGCTGCTCAACGATGTGCGGCGGGAAATCCGGGCCATGGACCGCAACGTCGCGTTGGCGCTGACCATCACTCTGGAAGATTTACTGATGCAGTACTCCTACGCCGCTCCGCGTTTCGGTCTGGTACTTATGGTAGTTTTCGCGAGTGTCGGACTGGCGCTGGTGGCGCTTGGGGTGTTCAGCGTGATCGCCTACACTGTAGCGCGGCAGACGCACGAGATCGGCGTTCGAATGGCGCTGGGCGCGGGCCACGCTGACGTGGTGTGGATGGTTTTGCGGCGTGGCTTGCAGTTGGTCGGGTTGGGCGTGGGCGTGGGATTGCTGGCGAGCTTCGCAATGACGCGGGTGATCGCCAATCAGCTTTGGGGCGTGTCGCCGCGCGATCCGTTGACGCTAGGAGCGGCGGTTGCAGTGGTGACGCTGGCCGGATTGGCGGCGTGTTATTTCCCGGCGCGGCGGGCGACGAGAGTTGATCCGCTTGTAGCGCTTCGAGTCGAGTGAGGTCACGAATTCGAAAGTGGAATTGCGGTGATTTCGGACAGGCGCATCATCACGATCTCTCGAAACCTCGGGTTTTCGTCAGGCTATTTTTTGTCGCACAATTTTTGTCTGCGGAGGTCGATTGCAACTAAAAAATGCCCGCATCGGCTATTGGCGCCAGATCAGTAAAGATGAACCCGTCGCGCTCAACGGTATCTCCCTTGGTGAATCCAACCGGACGATTGAACATTGGGCCGTCGAAGGCGAAACTGTGGAATTCTCCATTCTCGCCGCACGGGTCAACCCCATCGGGTAGCGCCTTCAGAAAATCGCCGTTGTATTCTCTCCCAGCCAGAGTCGCTGGCAGATGGCGTGGATCAATGCAGGTAATCTGAGCGCGTAGTCCTCCGTCAATCATCTCCCCCGCCAGTTGATCGGTTGGCCGACCCCATAATGGGAAGAGTGGCGCGATTCCAGTTCCCTCCATCATCCTTTCACGATACTGGCGCACGTCAGCCAGGAATAGATCGCCGAAGGCGATGCCCTCTATGCCATCCGACTGTGCTGCGCTGATCGCTGCGCGCATGCGATCTTCGTATACCTCGTTACCGCAGGGGAACGGCAGGCTTATTAGTCGAAGTGGCAGCCCGACGCTCTCCGCCTGGCGCCGCAGCAAATCTGTCCTGACCGCATGCATCGCCACCCGATCGAACTGCTCATTGATGGTCGTAAGCAGACCGGCCAATTCAACATCGGATTGCTGGCGCAGCAAGCGCAACGCCCAGGCGCTGTCCTTGCCGCTACTCCATGAAAGCAGAATTCTTTTTCTCTCACTCTTCATTTGAAAGTCTCGTTGAAAGAGGCGCCAAGCTCAGAAGTTGACTCAGGACGAAAAGAAAACGATCTTGGAACACCGCATGCCGGGCAAACAAGATTACAAAGTAGTTGAGCAACGCCTGCCAAGCTTGACATTATGATCCATAAATGGGATTACCTAAAAGTGGACGATTACCGATTGATTGCCGAAACCTCACGCGTATATTCAACGCGAAATACTTGTGTCAATATTGCTGCCGGGATCGCATAGATTGGAGGCTTCGGGAAGCCGGCCTCACAAACAACTTTCGCCACTACGCCGTTCAGGCAATTCAATACAGGAGTTCTCCTTATGCTCAAAATTCTTCCCTGTCTTGATTCAGACGAACTGGCCGATTCCAGGCGGCGGGAATTGAACATCCCACACGATGGCGCTACCGCGCTTGGAAGGCCTGCAGTGGAAGCCGCCGACAATGGTTATTACGTCAACAGATCCGGCGCGAAAGTCGATTGGAGTCATTACGTGCAGGCCGCCTGCGCCGCAAAAGTAAGCATTCCTCCGGAACTGAGTCTGCCGGCGCATACGCATCGTGCTGGCGACCCAAGCCGGTTAAAAAACAAGCCCTACCCACGCGACCAGTGGGCGCTCGATTCACCGCTCGCGAGTGAAGAACCGCTAGATACACATCTGAAGTGGCTGGCAAATCAATTAAGACCGCACTACGCATATATCAGGTCTCTGAAGTCTCCTGATACTGATGTCTATATTCTTTGTGGCTACACTACTGAAGTGGAGCAAAATGACTTTTCACTTTCTTCAGAAGCCCTGGAGATTTTTACAACCCTCGACATCTCGCTAGAGTTCAGCATTTTGGCTGTTTAGGCGCAACGGCCCGCTATCCGTGTCCCTTCGAACAGGGGGGTAAAGAAAGGACAAGCATATGAATGACCAAGATAAACTCATGTATAGTGTCGCGATAACTGAAGTTATCAACCGCTACTTCGCTGCCCTAGATCAGAAACAGTTTGATGTAACAAACATGAGTCAGATTTTTGCAGATGATGCAAAAATAGTGCGGCCCAACGGAGCAGTCACGACAGGGCCAAAAGAAATTGGCGATAGCCATAGCCATAGCTTAAGCCGTTTCCGAGCCACACAGCACCTAACCAGCGGCTTTATCATTACGCTGAAAGACGAAACTTCCGCCGAATTCCGGGCGAACTTGGTTGCTATGCACCTTTGGGCTGAGGGCCACGGTGATCCAAGCGCCGATCCAAACGATAACTATTTTCTAGCAGGTGGGGTGATAACTGGATACCTGATCTCGGGTGCGAACGGTTGGCGAATTACTGAGCTCACCAATCAGGTGATCTGGAGACGCGGTACCGGCTTCCAACAGATGCTTAAGAGCGTGTTTTAGAAGTCCAAAGCGTGATCTGCTGGTGAAAAAGGAAAGCCGCTGAATTTTATAGGTAGGCGCTATCACTTTACCATAGACGAAGTCTAACAACGGACGATGTCAAGTATCACAGTCGAAATTGCGACTTCGTGTGGCGCCAGTAAAAGATGTGACGATTTGCAGTGGAGATAAACATAATGATCCTAAATATGCTCACGATGGTTTCTCTGGCCGTGGCTTGCGGATGGGCGCAAGCGCCGGACGGACGATGGGACGGAACGATCACCTACGGCGCTCTGAAGGTTCCATTCATAATCCATTTCGAAGCCAACGGCAAAACGCTCACGGGCTCTTTCGTGAATGGCGACGCCCGCGTATCTTCCACGGAGGGCAGCTTTGAAGCGGGGGCCGTGCGCCTCACTTTCGGGGCATCCGGTACACGGTTGGAGGCTACACTAGCGGATGGGGAACTCAAGGGCGCATATGGGAGTGGTGGGCAGGACATGCATCCGTTCACTGCGTCAAAGTTCTGTTCGTGCGGCCCCGAAGGCGATGCAGGACCGGATATCTCGGGAACTTGGGAAGCGCCGGACTCCGGCTGGCGCCTGACAATCCGGCGGAAAGGCGACGACACCCTTGCCACCGTTTCGCGCACGAGCGGCGAGTTGGGACCGTTAGCTGGACGCTTTGACGGAGTGACCTTCATGCTTCACTACTTTGATGGAGCCCGCGCCGCCGTGCTTGAAATCGAGCAGCGCAAGGACGGCGGCCTTGACTTGAAATTCACGGAGCCGGGTACTGACGTAAAAAAGTATCGGGCAGTCCAGGCGCCAACCCGAAAGTAAGCCCGGCGCGACTTGAAAGAGCCGCAAGCCACGATATTACCTCTGAATGGCGTGAGTGGTGAACTCCTACACGGGATGAGCACGACGCTTTATCGGCGTCGCCCATCTGATTCGCATTTGACGAATGTCTCGACTCGCCTGGATGCAAGTTTCCTGCGCGCGCCCGGTCAACTCCGTCGTTGGGCCTGGTAGAGATGAAAGACGAAGTTAAACAACACAGTTGGAAAGTGGGACAGGCCACCCACGAGGGCTTCCCTCTGCTTTTACGTTATCCCGATGACATCGAATACGAGAACCCCAAATCTCGATTTCCAATTTTAGTCACGATTACACACAAGCTTGCGCTGGTACAGAATTCTGGGCTGCCGGAAAGGACGTACAATGAAAGGCTTGAAGACTTTGATGTATATCTGACGCGCTTATTCGAAATCAAGAATGCAGGTGTCGTGGTATTAGTAGAAACGTTCGGCGGAAACCGTGCTTACTATTTTTACGTTTCACGTGATCTCGATCTGCTGGCCGAAGAATCCAACATTAAGGCGCAGTTTCCGCAGCACGAATTGAGCTGGGAACGCCAGGAGGACGCGACCTGGAGCTTCATTAAGCGTTATGCTCGTGACTTCAACTTCACATAGGCCCAACGTATTAAGAACTCGTGTGGGGGCATGTCAGAAATTTTGTGTACACAAATTTTCTGACACCCTCAGAACTTCAGGTGGCCTTGTTCTTTTCATCCCAGATCATCGGCTCCCATAACTCCACCTTGTTCCCCTCCGGATCCATGACCCAGGCGAACTTCCCGTTTTCATGCGATTCGGGGCCGCCGATGACTTCAACTCCGTCGGCGCGGAGTTGCGCGATCATCTCGCCAAGATTGTCGACCCGGTAGTTGATCATGAAGGCGGAGTCACTAGGGCTGAACCACTGGCTTTCTTTTTCTGCGATGTGCCATACGGTGAGCCCATTGTCCTCGGCCTTGTCATCCGGCCATCTCAGAATAGCGCCGCCAAAGCTCTCTAGTGTCATGCCCAAGTGCTTCTGATACCAGGCTGCAAGCGCGGCGCTGTTGTTTCTGCTTTTGAAGAAGACGCCGCCGATTCCGGTGACTTTCGCCATCGTTGCCTCCATCCACGCGAATTGTCGCTGCCCTTAGCCGCCCAACATGAATTATGCGGACACCGCATGTTTCCACTATCGGAAATATGTATCCATTATCAGATAAAACTTTCCGCGAACCAAACTATTTGGCTTCGATGCCTGAAAATTTCTGGTGCGGGATTGTGGACGATGCTCCAGACCTGGGGCGATGGTGTCTCTTCGGTGAGCGGGCGTGGCGCCGTCAGAGATCCGCAGGAAGCGCGTGGCTCAACTCAAGACTCGCCACCGAAAGGACACGAAAACACCGTGACAATGAAAGATGGATTGAAGAAATGACGTCGGCTGCTCCGGAATACTGCTGACACCTGTTGTGAGGACAACTACACCGAAGAATGTATAAACGGGTACGGCAGGCCCATGTCTGCTCTTTTTATCGTTTCATGCCGCTTCGCCGAAAGAACACGTTTGATGCGTCAAGCTTACTCGCCGAAGGTTCACGCTTCAGATGAGTTTTACTTTGAATTCCTCATCCTTCCCGGTTCGATTGGTCAGACTCGCCACCACAGCCAGCAGTTCAGCCGGCGCAACCGGCTTGGGGATATAGTACTCGTAGCCGACGGAGAGGGCATGCCAGCGGTCTTCCTGACGCCCATAAGCCGTCAGGGCAATGGCCGGAATATGCCCGCCGCGCTCGCTCTCCCGCGCTCGCAATTTCTTCATCAACACGTAACCGTCTTCCTCAGGCATGCCGATGTCGGAGATGAGAATGTCAGGCCGCCAAACGTCGCAGGCGGCCAAGGCCTCCGTCGCGGAGACCGCAGTTCGCACCTCCGCGCCTTCATGCTTGAGCATCATTGTTATAAGCTCACGCGCATCGGCGTCATCGTCCACAAACAGCGCGCGCACACCTGCTAGCGAATGCGGATTTTCGGACGCCAATCTCCCACGCGCCGCCTTGCCGCGCGACTCATCCGGCGAAACGGCGCGGGCCGCTGCGATCGGCAGCGCGACCGTGAAAGTCGCGCCTTTGCCAAGCCCATCGCTCGCGGCGTGAACCGTCCCGCCGTGCAGTTCGACTATGTGGCGCACGATGGCGAGTCCCAGTCCCAATCCACCCTGCTGGCGGTTCATTCCGCTGTCCTCTTGCCGGAAGTGTTCGAAAACGTAAGGCAGAAACTCCGGCTTGATCCCCTGCCCGTTGTCGGTGACCACGATCTCGACATGCGAGCCTGCGCGCTCAAGTCTTACTTCAACACGCCCGCCCTCCGGCGCGTATTTAACCGCATTGGAAAGCAGGTTCCATACGACCTGATGCAGCCGCTCCTCGTCACCCGACACTGTCTCCCCCGCCGGGTCTAACTGCGCGCTCAGGTGAATCCCCTTCGCCTCCGCCGCCGGGCGGACCATCTCTATGGCGGCCTCGATGACTGAGCCGATCTTGAGCGGGGCGAGGTCCAGGCGCATCTTGCCGTTGATGATGTGCGAGACATCGAGCAGATCGCTGATTAGCTGATTTTGCGCTTTGGCGTTGCGCACGATGGTCTCGAGAGCGCGTTCGGCCTGCGCGGCTTCGAGGCGGCCACTGCGCAGCATCAGCGCCCAGCCGTTAATCGCGGTGAGCGGCGTCCGCAGTTCGTGTGAGACCGTGCAAAGGAACTCATCCTTGAGTCGGTTGGCGTCTTCGGCCGCTCTCCTTGCATTTTGCTCACTAACCAGAAGTTGCTGCCGTTTCGCCTCCGCCGATAACCGCGCCTGGCTCAGGGAGGAAATTGATATACCCGTGCCAAGAAAAAGGAGCAGTTCAAGCCGCTCCGCAAAATTCTTGGCCTGGAAGGTGTAAAGTGGCTCGATGAAGAAGTAATCGGCGAGGATCGCGCCAAGCGCAGTCGCCAAAAGCCCCGGGCCCAAGCCACCATGCCACGCGGCCACTACAACCGAGAGACTGAACAACAGAAGCTGGGCTACATCACCGAGAAATGGTTCAAGCAGAAACCTGGCGGTGAACACGACCGCTGTTGCCGCGATCGCTACAAAATATCGCAACAACTTGTAACTTGGCGCGGACATATATTTCTACCCTTTTAAGTTTATACCCTGGAGAGATTCGGATCTATCCTCGGGAAAGATTCGGGACAAAAGCCAACTTTCCGCCTTGTGTTTTCGCCAGATCGCCATGGCCGAATTCCTTTCTGACGCGCTGAATGAAAATCATTGTAAGGACTTACTGAGACTGATTGCTGGCCTGATAGATACCCTTGCGAATGTCAGCGTCATTTGAGCACTTGATGGCTAAATCCCTACTTACCGCGATTGGCCAGCGAGGAAGGATTTAGTTTCATTCATTCATCCCACTATCAACGCCACAGCGGAATTATCTCGTTGCTTGGGGTCACAGAAGATGGCGCCTCTGTTGAATTCGCAATGGCCGGTCATGACAGTGTGATCGGGTTTCCAAGAATCCTGAGAAAAAACGAGACTGCGTTCCGCGCTCAAGCGCAGATTGCAGGCGCCGCGCTTCGTGTTAGCGCAAAGGTTTTGCAAGCGGCGATAAAGCAGGAGAGCTAGATTTACTTACCACCGCTCGACCATACTCACATTGGAGTTTGTCCAGATCTACGTTTACCTCTCACGAATTTCGTCACGAACGCGACGGAAGATAGAAATTCGAGAAGGTCGGGGTTAAGGGCCGTCCGGGGCTGATCGTCTATGCCTATCAAAATGGCCTCGCCAAACCGCCCGTCATCACAAGCCAGCCGTTGAGCAAAGCTGAGAAGAAAGACCGGAAACACACACCTCCTGCGACAATTCTCCCTTAGTCACTGGGCGAATTGTTGACCACAAAAAGGGCGATTGCGCCAGTGAAGAATTATCGCAATCGCTGATGTACATGCGCGTATATTTGTATAATATCAATGTCGTTCCTATAGGGGACCTGGTTTACATCCCGACATCTGCGAAGTAAGGTTTTTGTTTTAGGTGACTACATCCCCCACATCTTGCACGATGACAGTAGATGGGAAAAGGCAGACGTCTCGGGAGTTTTGCAATTGGTTCACAAGGATCACAAAATTACTCAGACTAACAAACAGCCGCTTCCCTTGTCTGATGAGCGAGAGCGCCTGCTCCAGAATTTGGATAGAAAGGGCGCAGGATACAGCACACCATAACAAATCCGCTCAACACAAATAAGAATTGAAAAGGAGGATGAGGTAATGCGCACTGAGGGGGCGGCGCGATAGGGAATTCTTCGAAAAAGGCCACTATTGGGAGGTAACAAACGGCCTTTAATGATAAACAGCGCTGACCGTTTCTCAGCGGGAGGTTTATCGGAGAAGGGACTTTAAGGCTTCTTCTCCGCAGTCCGTCCTGCGCCTGGCGCCGCGTGGATATCTCTTTGCCAAATTACTTAGCTTTGCCCTTACTCACGTCGCCTTATCACTCAAATGGGGTCACCCGCGCCTTAGGCATAGGTCGCTCGCCGCTTGGCGCGCTATGAATGTGACACGAAATCATTTTTATCACTATTTCGCTCTTTTATAGCCGGTGGACTCAGGCCCCATTAGTAGAGCGACCATATTTTATTGATCAAGTTCGGACAATCAGTACGCCGCCTCGACACGAGGTTTCCTTTATGGTCATAGCGAGTCTGGGGGAAGGGTGTGTCAACACGCCTTCGCCTTGAGCGCAAGAGGCTATGTCTGTCCAGATTGCCGCTCGTTCTATACATCGAGCTTATCACAGCCTGGAGAGGCGGCGGGCGGAGGCAAATCGGCGCAAATAAAGCAGAAAAGTTAACAACACGCTCTAGAAATATCTTCCTTGCTCACCATGTTCATATATTCATGTTGAGGTACGTTCCCCGTGTCACAGGTATTTGTCAGACTCGGTAGCAGTTTCGCTCAAATAATTCTTCTCGTCTTTCTTTCTCTATACCGCGGTCATGCGGGGGAGGCAGCCTGCCAAGCCGGCGGCCCAGGCGCCTCGGCCGATCAAGCGGGGCGCACGTCCGCCATTCCCGACACCGGCGCGCAAACAACATCCCGCGAGACGCCCGACAATAAAAGTAAAAAGGATTCCTTCATTTTGACCGAGGTCGAGCCGCTGCTCCTGCTCTTATTCGGCTCGATTCTGTTTGCCGTCGCGACGGGCATCAAGTTGAAGCTTTCGCGCGTCAACCGGGCCTCGGGCCAGTACTTCGAACCATTGGTCTCACAGACTGCCGGCAGGTCTGAGACGCGTTCGTAACCGGTGTGTTTTGTATAAGTAGAGGTAGTTATGGAAGGTCTGAGACCACGAGGCATGATCGAATATCTGGAGATCCTCTGGAGGAAGAAGTTGCTGATTTTTTTGGTGTCCGCTTCAATGTTGATTGCGACGCTGTTGATTATCCGCCGCATCCCCAACCTCTATGAATCGCGTTCATTAATCGTCATCTCCGGCCAGGCCAATGACGATCAGCCGCTGCCAGGTATGCTGTTCGCCTCTTTGACGCAGCAAATTACCAGCCGCGGAAATCTGGCGGCAATCATCCACCGTTACGAGCTTTATCGTAAGGATTCCGGGCAGCCCCCCGACCTGGACGCCGCGGTAGCGCGTCTACGCAAAGAAATCAAGCTCGATGTCAAAATGCGTAACTACTACCCTGACGCGCCGGAGTCGTTGGCGATCAGTTACCGTTACATCGATCCGACAATCGCCCAGCGCGTAACGGGCGATCTGGTTTATGTCTTCGAGCGGGCGAACGTCACAATGCGGGAGCAGGCCTCGAGAGAGCTTGAACGGATAAGCGCCAAGATCGCGGAGGTCGAAACGCAAATGAATGAACTCGCGGGGCAACGCGAACTGGCGATTCTCCGCAATGGAAGCGCCGGATCTCTCGAAAACGACCATTCAGCAGTCCGTGCGCAACGTCTTAGCATTTCCAGCTCGATTGATTCCCTGGACGACAAGGAGTTCATGCTCGAACGGCAAATAGACGAGCAGAAGCGGCAGATCACAGAACAGGAGAAGCAGGCCAGTTCCGCTACGCTTGCCGATGGGCTTGCGGCGAGCGGCGCTTACGGCGTTCTACTGGCGCGGAGGGCCGAGGTCGAAGGGCAGGTCAAGGACTTCGCCACCGTAGTAACCGAGAAGAATCCTAAGATGATCCAGGCGCGGTCACAATTGGCGGCGATCAATCGCGAGATCGCGCGGCTTGAATCGAGCAGTGGAACGAGCCCTGCCGCAGCCGGCCCCTTGCTCTCGCCCGAAGCGCGAGAACTGCGCACGATGCGGCTCGGATTACAGGGCCTCCAGATCGAGTTGGATGTCACGCGGCGCGCCCTGAGCCGAAAAACGGAGAGCTTGACCATGCTGCCCAACTCGGAAGCCACAACCGCGCTTCCTGAAACCGTCCGCGCCGATCGGCTTGAGCAGTCGAAGGCCGAGTACACCCGCCTGCTGGGGCGATATAACTGGCTGAAAGACAAACAAGACTCGCTGCAAAAGCTGTCAGGCGGCGGCGCCTCGAACACGACGATGTTTCAAGTGATTGATTCGCCCAGCGTCTCGCGGAACCCGGTCGCGCCAAACCGCAATATGCTTAGACTGCTCGGACTGGGAATCGCGCTGGGGCTGGGATTGCTGGTGACGGCGGCGCGCGAGTTCTTGCGTCTGCTCATGATCAACGACGACCGCGATGTGGAGTATTACCTTGGCGCCCCTGTGTTGGCCCTGATCCCGGAAACGTTGACGCCATTCGAGCGTGGCCGCCGCCGCCGGTTGTGGTTGCTGCGCTGGTTGGGGCTGGGGCTGCTGTCGGCGATGATGATCCCAATTATTGTAGCCGTGCTCGACCGCTTACAGATATTTCAGATTCTAGGAACCCGATAGGCGCCGAACGCATGGAGATGGAAAGGCACAAACGATGATACAAGCGACTGAAGATAGCATTACGCCAGAAATGTCGCTGGAAATTTCCGCGCAGGGCTTGGCGGCGCAGAAGCCGGATGATTTCAGGGGTTATTTACTGGCTGAACGGGACAGCGAAGCGATCTCCAGATCGGGAGGACTGACACGAACAGATGGCATGGCCATGCATCTGCGCCAGCGGATCTACCCGGCGCGTGAAGCGGCGCTGAAGCTGGCGTGTCTCGATCAGCGCCTGGTCGCGTTTCACGACTTCGATCCGCAAACCATGGCGCCATACAACCGGCTCGCGAGTTCGCTGATCTCCGGGGCCGCCTCACAGAACCTCCAGCGCCTGTTGATCACCTCGGCGCAGTTCGGCGAGGGGCGGACTTGTGTAACTCTCAATCTGGCCGCGGCGCTCGCCCGCGCGCGCCAGCAGGTGTTGGTTGTTGATAGTGACTTTGCGCGGCCATCGGCGCTGCGTCTACTTGGAGTTGAGGCGGAGACGGGGCTGGCCGAAGCCATCGCGAACGGCCTTCCAATCGGAGAAGCGATGATCCGGGTGCAGCCAGTCGGGTTCGATCTTTTGCCGACTCGGGCGCAAGTCGAGAACTCGATGGAACTGCTGGCCTCCCCCGTCTTTGAAGCGATGATTCAGATGTTGAAGCCGGACTATGACTTCATCCTGTTCGATTCCGCGCCGCTTCTGGTCGTATCCGACGTCAGTCTGCTCGAATTGCACACGGATGCGACACTGATGGTCATACGCCCCGGCTACACTTCTATCAGTCAAATGGCCAGAGCCATTGCCTCGCTCAATGAAAAGCGGCTCTTCGGCGCCGTGCTCAACCGCGTCGCGGCTTAAGGGGGTTTGTTGATGATGTCGAAAAACATCACCAGACCGCTCGCGCTGTTGATCTTTGAAGGCGCGCTGATTTATTCGTGCGGCGTCGCGGCGATCTATATCCGGTTCGGCGCCGAAGCGTCGGAAGCGCTCGGCGCTCAGCTCGGATGGCAGAAGACACTATTGGTGACGGCCTTGATTCTTGCGTCATTCTATCTTTTCGACCTTTATGATTTTCATTTGATCCGGCGCCGCGCGGCGCTGATCCTGCGGCTCTCGCAGGCGCTGGGGATAGGGGGCATTGCGCTAGCCCTGATATTTTATGTCTGGCCGCAGATGATGTTGGGCCGGGGCGTCATTCTGCTCGGCATGATTCTGACGCTGACGTTGATGACAGGTTGGCGCTGCCTGGCCATATGGCTGCTCGGCCATCCGCGATTTGCCGAACGCGTGCTCATTCTGGGGGCCGAGCAGGACGCGGTAGCGCTCGCGCGAGAGGTGCTGGCGCGCCCCGAAGCCGGGTACGACGTGGTCGGATTCATCGGCGATGATCCGGCGCAGGTCGGTCGGAGCCTGATTAATCCATGTGTGGTTGGGGTGATGGCCGATTTGGAAGCGGTCGTCAGCCGGTATCGAGCCGACCGGATCATTATTGCGATGCCCGACCGGCGCGGGCGATTGCCGCTCAATCTGTTACTCAAACTGAAAATCCGCGACGGCGTGGCGTTGGAGGAGGCCGAAGTCTTTTACACCAACCTGACCGGCAAGATCGGCGGTGGGCGGTTGCGCCTCGGACAATTGGTCTTCGCGGACGCCTCACGCTGGACGCGCTTCTACAAACGCGCGCGCCGACTCCTGGACGTGGGGCTCTCGCTCATCATCGGGCTGCTGACCTCGCCGCTGATGCTGCTGACGGCTCTGGCGATCAAGCTCGATTCTCGCGGGCCGATCTTCTACCGACAGGAGCGAGTCGGAATACACAACACTACTTTCCGGATCATCAAGTTTCGTTCGATGCGCGTGGACGCCGAAGCGAACGGCCCGGTTTGGGCCGGCGAAGCTGATGCGCGCGCGACCCGCGTGGGCCGGTGGATTCGCAAACTGCGGATTGATGAACTGCCGCAATTGATTAACGTCATTTACGGCGAGATGAGTTTGATTGGGCCGCGGCCAGAGCGCCCGGTCTTCGTCAAACAACTTGAACAACGAATCCCTTATTACTCCGAGCGTCACCTGGTCAAACCCGGGCTGACCGGATGGGCGCAAGTCCGTTACCCGTATGGCGCTTCGTTCGAGGACGCGCTGGAAAAACACCAGTACGATCTCTATTACATCAAAAATCAATCACCGATGCTCGATGCGCTGATTCTGCTCGAAACAGTGCGGATTGTGCTCTTCGGGCGCTTTTCTCGCTGAAGCGAGGGACTTTCGAAGGAATTATGAACAGAAGTAAG
>Ga0081455_10002947_pt1 | contig 19924 bp, 13 predicted proteins | sample TabmetS3T2R1_FD_70207 | JGI IMG/M metagenome (GOLD analysis project Ga0081455, IMG submission 70207) | Tabebuia heterophylla rhizosphere microbial communities from the University of Puerto Rico - S3T2R1 | ecosystem: Host-associated > Plants > Roots > Rhizosphere ... | reverse complement strand
GGCAGTCGTGGGCGTTGCCGGCGCGGGCTGCGTAGTCGGCGGCCGCCAGCGCCGCGCGCCGCCCCGCGCCGCCGTCGTACGCCTCGACCGCCGCCGCGGCCGCCCGGCGGGCGATCTCGTTCACGGTGGCCAGCACGGCGATCTCGCGGGCCGACTTGCCCCGCCGCTGGTCCGCGACGAGCGCGTCGATGCCGACCAGCCGATCGCCCAGCGCCGCCCCGACGTCGTCGCCCACCTCGTGCGGCAGGCTGGTGTCGAGCCCGGCGACGCCGAGCCGCCCGGCACCCCACCCGTCGGCCACCTCGGCCACGGCCGACCCGATCGAGGCGGCGTAGCGGATGTCGGCCACCCAGCTGACCGTGCGGATGTAGGGATGGTCGCGGGCGCCGCCCTTGCCGGCGAACAGCACGGGCGGTTGTCCGGTGCGCGCGACGAGCGCGCCGTGGAACGTGGTCGGGGTGTAGTTGGCGTAGTAGATCAGGTTCTCCGGCGTGTGCGCCGCGCCGAAAACGACGACGCCGTCCAGGCCGCGCTCGGCGGCAGCGGCCAGCAGGTCGTTCAGGCGGCTCTCGTTCTCGTCGCCGGGCAGAACCTCGCGGTCGAGGAAGCTGCGCCCGCGCCGCAGCACCGGCTGCATCATCGGCAGGAACGTCGGCGCCTGCGTGGTGAGAGTCATCAGGCCTCCACGATCTCGAGTCCGGCGATCCGGCCGGTGACGATCTCGCCGACCGACTCGCCGACGATCACCGGCTCGCCGCACATCAGGTAGCCGGCACCCGGCATCATCTGGTTGGGGTGCAGCACGAAGCTGTCGCCGGCCTGCAGCTCGAAGGTGTTCTTGCTGAGGAAGTCACCCGGCGCGACGCTGCCGAAGCCCATGCCGTGCCCGCGTACCCGCATGTACGGCGGCCTGGTGTACTTCTCCATTCCCAGCTCGACGAACGGCGCGTCCATCGCCGCGACGACTCCGGATACGGTCTGCCCGGCCCGGCACTCCTCGACCCCGGCCGCCATGACGTCGACCAGCATCGCGTGGTCACGCACCAGTTCCGGACTCGGGACCCCGAACGCGACGGTGCGGCAGATCTGCGCGAAAACCCCGCCCACACAAGGGGAAAGCTCGGTCAGCAGGATGTCGCCCGGCATCAGCACTCGACCCCACGGACGTTGTACAGCCCGGTTGCGGGTCGACGCCGACAGGAACACGAACGCGTCGTCGGCGCCCAGCTCACGCAGTCGCCGCTCGATGATCGCCTCGGCCTCGACGTCGGTCAGGCCGATGAGCAGGTGCTCGCGGAGCGAGTCGAACGCGATCTGCGAGATCTCCGACGCCCGGCGGAACTGCGCGAGCTCGAGCTCGTCCTTGCTGCGCGCCTGGTCGTCGAGCTCGGCGTCGACGCGCACCAGCTCGTACGCGTTGTCGGCCGCGATCGAGCGGTGCTCGACCGGGTTCAGCTTGCGTACCCCGGCGCTGCCGACGCGCTGCCCGGCGCTGCGGGCGGACAGGTCAGTCGCCGCCGCGGCGAACGGGTCGTCGGTCGCGACGACCTTCGGCGCGGACGCGACCTGACGCGCACGCGCCGCCTCCCACTCACCCTGGGCGTACAGCACGCGCTCGCCGTCGGCGGTGACGACGACGGCCGCGGCCAGCATCGGCTTGAACCCGGTCAGCCAGATCACCGGGTCCATGTCGGTGAACAGGTGGCGGCCGCTGGACACGAACACCGCCGTGGCAACGCCGGCCTCCCCCATCGCCGTCGTGGCCCGCCGGGTCCGCTCGGCGAACACACGGGCGACGTCGACCGGCGGCGTCCACTCGGTCACTGCTCGCCTCCCGCGCTCAGCTCGGCCCGTCGCTGCTCGGTGGCCGCGGCGTCGAGCCGGCCGTCGGCGTCGAGCACCGCGCCGTACGCCGACACCGCGGTCTCGGCGCTGACGTACCCGCGGGCCAGGTCGGTGGCCAAAGCGTCGACCGGTCGCTCCAGTGGTGAGCCCCAACCGCCCCCGCCGCCGGTGAAGACGCGGGCGACCGATCCGGCCGGGGCGTCGACGCGCCCGTTCACCGGCTCGAACTCGCCGCCCGGGCGCTGCAGCGCGTGCCCGCCCGGCCGGGCGTCGGCGCCGCCCCACAGTCCCCACGGCGGAGTCAGGTGCCGCCCGGCCATCGACAGCCGCCACGACCCTTCGACCAGGTTGCGGATCTCGGTGACGACGCCGAGGCCGCCCCGGTGCTTGCCCGGCCCACCCGAGTCCTCACGCAGCGAGCGCGTCTCGACGCGTACCGGAAAGCGCAGCTCGAGCGCCTCGACCGGCGAGTTGCGCACGTCGCCCTGGCAGACCGACACGGACGCAGACATGCCGTCCTCGCCGGGACGCCCACCCCAGCCGCCGCCCTCGATGCCCTGCGCCACGAACCGGCCACCGGACGGGTCCTCGCCGAAGAAGGCGAAGCTGCCGCCGAGGGTGCCGAAGTGCGCGGCCGGGATCTTGTCCGGCTGGGCCTCGGCCAGGGCGGCGATCACCGTGTCGACGACGGTCGGCAGCGCGACGCTCCAGCTGGCCATCGGCGCCGGGAACCGGGCCATCATGAAGTTGCCCTCGTTGATCTTGACCGACAGCGCGCGGAACGAGCCCTCGTTGACCGGCTCGGTCGGCGTGGTCAGCGCCTTGTAGGCGACGTACGCCCCGGCCAGGGTGCGGGCGTTGATCGAACCCTTGCGCTGCTCGGAGCAGCCGGTGAGGTCGATCGTCATGTCCGAGCCGCTGACCGTCACTTCGATCTCGATCGGCACCGGCACGTCCAGGTCGGCGAAGTCGTGGTCCATCACCGAGCCGGCCCGGTACACGCCGTCGGTCATGCCGGCGACCGCGTTGCGGCAGCGGGCCTCGGTCGAGTCGAACACCTCCTCGATGGCCGCCTCGACCTGCGCCACGCCGTACCGCTCGACCAGCTCGGTCAGCCGCTGCTCGGCCGCCCGGCAGGCGGCGAACTGCGCCCGCATGTCGCCGAGGGCCGCGTCGGGGAAGCGGATGTTGTCGGAGATGATCTTGAGCAGCTTCTCGTCGTAGACGCCCTCGTCGATCAGCTTCAGCTGGTCGAGCTGCAGTCCCTCCAGCCACGCGTCGACGCCGGCTCCGCGCGCGCCGAATCCGGTGCTCATGCCGCCGACGTCGGACCAGTGCGCCCGCGTCATCGCGAATCCGAACAGCTCGCCGTCGATGATCACCGGCGTGTAGGTGACGACGTTGTTCAGGTGCTGGCCGGCCACGCGCTGGTGATTCATCAGGAAGCCGTCGCCCGGCTTGAAGCCGTCCGGGCCGAACCGTTCGAGCGCGTCGGTGATGATGACGCCGAGATCGGCGACGAAGTGCGAGACGCCGCCGACGTTCTGGGACAGCAACCGGCCGTGCTTGTCGATGAGCGCGCAGCAGAAGTCGCGGACCTCGTAGATCATCATGTTGTACGAGCCCTGCTGCAGGTCCAGCGCCATCTCGTCGGCGATGGCCGCCAGCGTGTTGCCGACCACCTCGACGGTGACGGGATCGGTGGTCGTCATGCGTGCGCTCCGGTGGTGTCGATCTGGATGTCGATCGCCCCGTCGGGTCCGACGACGGCGACGTCGCCCTCGCCGATGACGAGGGTGCTGGCGTACTCCTCGATGACCGCGGGGCCCGTGACCTGGTAGCCGACGGGCAGTTGCTCGCGCTGGTAGATGTTCCAGTCGGCGGCGCGGGCCTGGCTGCCGACACCGGTGACGACGCGCCGCTGGGTCACCTCGATGTTGCCGGACGGCGCGCCGATCGTCGGGCGGATGCGTTCCCGACGCCCGATGCCGACCACGCGCAGGTTGACGATCTCCACCACCGAGCCGGGCGAGCTGTGCCCGAACCGGGCCTCGTGCAGGTCGTCGAAGCGCCGGCGCACCTTCTCCAGGTCGCCGCGCGTGCGCAGCTCGTCGGCCGAGCACGGCGTGCGCAACGTGAACTCCTGCCCGCGGTAGCGCAGGTCGCAGAACAGCTCGATCGTCTGGTCCTTCTCGGCGATCAGCTCGGTGGTCAGCAGCTGCGTCACCTCGCCCGACATCTCGTCCGCGACGGCGGTCAGCTCGTCGCCCTCGATGTCGTCGGTGGTCGCGTAGATCGTGCGGACCAGCTCGTGCCGGATGTCGGCGAGCAGCATTCCCAGGGCGGAGAAGTGGCCCGGCAGCACCGGGACGATGACCCGCGGGATGCCGACCTCGCGCGCGACAGCGCAGGCGTGCAGTGGGCCGGCCCCACCGAAGGCGATCAGCGCGCAGTCGCGGGGGTCGACGCCGCGCTCGATGGAGACGCTGCGTACCGCCAGCCCCATCATGTTCACCGCGATGTTCACGACGGCGAGCGCGGTCTCGTCGGCCGAGAGCCCGAGCTGCCGCCCCACGCCGTCGTCGAGGGCCGTCCTCGCCGCGGCGACGTCCAGGCCCATCTCGCCGCCCAGGAAGTGCGCCGGGTTGAGCCGGCCCAGCACGGCGTTGGCGTCGGTGACGGTCGGCTGCGTGCCGCCCCAGCCGTAGCAGACCGGGCCGGGTCGGCCACCGGCGCTTTGCGGGCCGATGCGCAGGGCACCGGCCACGTCCAGATGCGCGATGCTTCCGCCGCCGGCGCCGACCTCGATGACGTCCACCACGGGAACCCGTACCGGCACGCCGCTCGCGAAGCCGCCTACGTAGTAGCCCTGGGCGATGTCCGGAGTGCCGTCGCGCAACAGCGCCGCCTTGGCGGTCGTGCCGCCCATGTCGAAGGCGACGGCGTGGGCGATGCCGTACTCGGCCGCGATCGAGCCGGCCGCCACGACGCCGCCGACCGGCCCCGACTCCATCATCATCACCGGCGCCTGCCGGGCGATGTCCGGGATCATCACGCCGCCGTTGGACTGCATGATGAACGTCCGCCCGTCGAACGACCGCTTCGCCAGCACGGCCTGCAGGTCGTCGAGGTAGCCGCTGACCTTGGGCCCGATGTAGGAGTTCATGGCCGCGGTGGAGATGCGCTCGTACTCGCGGTACTCGCGCAGGATCCGGTGCGACAGGGTGCGGAACAGCCCGGGCGCGAGCTCGTCGACCAGTTCGCCGATCCGCTCTTCGTGCGCCGGGTTGGCGTACGAGTGCAGCGTGCAGACGGCGATCGCCGTGGCTCCCCGCGCCACCGCCGCCGCGATCGCGTCGCGCACGCTCTGCTCGTCGAGCGGACGGATGACCTCGCCGCGCGCGTCGAGCCGCTCGTCGACCTCGAAGATCAGCTCGCGGCCGACCAGCGGAACCGGCCGCCGGAACATGAGGTTGTAGGCCTCGGGACGGTTGCCCCGGCCGATCTCGTAGACGTCGCGCATCCCCCGCGTCACCAGCAGCGCCGCGCGCGCCCCGGTGCGCTCGATCGCCGTGTTGATCGCGACCGTGGAGCCGTGCACGAATTCCGGGACGTCGGCGAGCGCGATGCCGCTCTTGTCGATGCACCGGGCGATGCCGCTGCTGAGGTCGGCCGGATCGGTGTAGTCCTTGGCCTGGTAGATCGTCCCGGTGTCCAGGTCGTAAGCCGCCAGGTCGGTGAACGTGCCGCCGATGTCGGTCGAGATTGCGATCGCCATTAATCCTCGTTCAGCTCGCGGCCGCTGGGCCGGTGGGTTGTGTGGACTGGGAACTGCCCGGTCGTCGCCGCCGCGCCCGCGCCCCGTTGCGCTGCAGCCGGCCGCCGGCGAGCGCGGTTGCGATCAGGCCGACGATCACGGTGACCGCGGCCATGATCACGCCGAGTGCGGCCGCCTCCTCGAGCTCGCTCGTGGAGCTGTACTCGAGCAGCAGCACCGACAGCGGACGCGAGTTGCCACTGGTCAGCAGCACCACCGAGCTGATGTCGCGGATGGCCGTGTCGAACGTCAGCACCGCCACCGCCGCGATGGACGGGCCGATCAGCGGCAGCATGACGTGCCACAGGCTGCGCAACGGCCGGGCGCCGCAGGTTCGCGCCGCCTGATCGTGCTCCGGGCTGATCTGCATGATGCCGGCCTTCATCTGCTGCGTGCCGGTCGCCAGGTGGTTGATGACGATGGCGAGGATCAGGCCGGTCACGCTGCCGTACAGCACGGTACGGAGCGGCGTACCCAGGTAGAGCCAGAGCAGTCCCAGGCCGAGCAGGATGCCGGGCAGCGCGACCGGCAGCCAGGCCAGCACGTCGATCGTGCCGCGACCGCGCAGCTTGCTGCGCACGATGACGTAGGCGATCGCGAAGTAGATGACGACCCCGAGCAGGGTCGCACCGATACCGATCTTGAGGCTGTTCATCGCCGAGGTGGCGAACAGGTTGTCGTGGATCAGGTTCGACCAGTTCGACGTGGTGAACGGGTGTGGGATGTGGAAGAAGCCGAATCGACGCATGAACGATCCGACGATCAGCGCGCCGGCCGGCAACCCGATGATCAGCAGCACGTACAGGTACGCGAACCCGGCCACCACCCAGCGGCGCACCCGGCCCAGCGCCATCGGCACATCGCTGAACCCGCGCGAGCCGACCGTGACGAAAGTGCGGTCGCGCACGAGCAGTCGCTGCCCGATCGCGAGCAACACCATGACCGGGATGATCAGCATGCCCAAAGCGGTGGCGATGCCGTACAGCGGCGGTTCGCGGTAGATCCAGTCGTAGATCTGCGTCGAGAACACCTTGAACCCGATCGGGTTACCCAGCAGGTACTCGATCTCGAACGTCTTCAGCGAGTAGATGAAGCTCAGCAACGCCGCGCCCAGGATGGCCGGCCGGGCCAGCGGCAACGTGACGAAGAGGATCGTCTTGAACCGCCCGGCCCCGCAGCTGCGCGCCGCCTCCTCCAGGCCGGAGCTCATCCGCCGCAGCGACGGGACGATCAGGATCGTCATCAGCGGCACCGTCGACGAGCTGATGTGCGCGAGGATGATGCCCCAGAAGCTGTAGATGTTGAACGGGCCGTGATGGCCGGTGATCCCGAACCACGACCGCAGCGTCGTGTTGACCACGCCGTTGGACGGGTCGAGCAGGACGATCCAGCCTAGCGTCATGGACAGCGGCGGGATGAAGAATGCGAACCACAGCGCCACCTCGACCAGGCGCCGGCCGGGCATGTCCGTGCGGGCGATCAGCACCGACAGCGCGGTGGCGATCACCGTCGCGATGATCGTTCGGGTGATGCCGAGACGCAGCGTGTTCCAGACGGCGGTGGTCAGCTGCGGGTCGGCGAACGCCTTGCGCCAGTTGTCCAGCCCGTAGTGGGACGGTTCGCCGGGCCGGGACACGTTGAAGCTGTTGATCAGCAGCAGCACGACCGGGACGGCCGTCAGCGCCGCGACGAGCAGGACGACCGGGACGCCGCGGAAGCTGCGCAGCCCGATCCGCGACCGGCGACGCGGCGGTGGCGGCTCCGGCGACCGGACCTCCCGAACCGGAGGGGGCGAGGTCGTGAGCGTCATGCCGGCCACACCGACACGTGCGCCGGGTCGACCTGCAGCACGACGGTGTCGCCCACCTGATGACGGGTCCGTCGGGGCGCGTCCAGCACGCCCGTCGAACCGCCGACCTCGACGCGGTACTCGAAGTGATCACCGAGGTACTCGTCGGCGACGATCGTGGCCGGCACCTGATTCGGCGCGAGCGTCTGCGTGGCCGGGACGATCTCGACGTCCTCGGGCCGGAAGAACATCCGCACCCGCTCGCCGTCGAGGTTGGCCAGACCCGCGTCGCGCAGCGGGGTGATCCGGCCACCGGCCGCGTCGGGCAGCTCGATCGAGCCCTCCGAGCCGGACCAGCTCAGCGTCCCCTCGAGGCTCAGCGTGCGGCCGAGGAAATCGCGCACGTACGGCGTGGCCGGGTGGTCGTACATCTCGGCCGGCGTGCCGACCTGCTCCAGCCGCCCGCCGGCCATGACGCCGACCCGGTCGGCGACGGTGAACGCCTCGTCCTGATCGTGCGTGACGAACAGCATGGTGACGCCGAGCTCCTGGTTGAGGCGGCGGATCTCCCGGCGCATCTGGGTGCGCAGCTGCGCGTCGAGGTTGGACAGCGGCTCGTCGAGCAGCAGCAGCTCGGGCTCGTAGACCAGGGCCCGGGCCAGGGCGACCCGCTGCTGCTGGCCGCCGGACAGCGAGGTGGCCGACTTGTCGGCCCACGCGTCCATGCCGGTGATCTGCAGGACCTTGTCGACCCGCGCGCGCCGCTCCGAACGCGGCACCCGCCGCATCCGCAACGGGAACGCGACGTTCTGGGCGACGGTCATGTGCGGCCACACGGCGTAGGACTGGAAGACGATCGCGATGTTGCGCTTCTCCGGCGCGAGCGACTTGCGCGTGCCGGCGTCGGCCAGCACGCGCCCGCCCATGGTGATCCGGCCCTCGTCGAGAGGCTCCAGGCCGGCGATCATTCGCAGAGTCGTCGACTTGCCGCAGCCGCTCGCGCCGAGCAGGGCGAAGACCTCGCCCTGCCGGATCTCGACGTCGATGCGGTTGACCGCGGCTTCGCGCCCGAAGTAGCGCGAGACACCGTCCAGTCGCACCAGCGTCTCCGCCGCGGCGGCGGCCGGTTCCGTACCGGCCGGCTCCACGGCGGTGGACCCGGCGGCCTCGGCTTTGGAGAGCATCACGCTGGACTCCTCCTTCTCTCGCACTGCTCGGCTCATGATCATCACCCGCCGATGTTGCTCGTCACTTCAGGTCTTTGTTGAGCTGGTCGACGAACTGGTCGGTCGTGTTCGACGTGAGCAGCTTCCAGTCGTAGGTGTCCCAGAACGTGCCGCTCAGGTCGGCCTTGATGAAGTCCGGCACGTCGACGTTCACATCGGTGCGCGTCGACTGGTAGCGGTTGGCCTCGTTCCAGGCCTTGTTGCCGTCCGGGCAGAGCAGCCAGTTGGCGAACAGCTTCGCGGCCGCCGGGTGGGGCGCCTTGCTCATCAGACCGACCTCGCCGTACCCGGCCGACACCATCTGCGGCGCGTCGTCCGGACGAGAGACCACCCGCACGGGCAGGCCGTCGGCGATGAGCTGGTCCAGTTGCCCGTTCGCCTCGGAAACCCCGATCGCGACGGCGTACTGGCCCTTCGCGACGGCGTCCGCGGCCTGGCGGTCATCGGTCTGCAGGACGACCTTCTGGCCCTTGTACAGCTGGTTGATGAAGCTCGTCCCGAACTTGTTCTGCAGCATGACGGCCACGTTGAAGCCGAGGCCCGAGCCCGTGGTCGGGTCCATCGCGACGATCTTGCCCTTCCACTTCGGGTCGAGCAGGTCCTTCCAGCCCTTGAGCTCGTCGCTCTTGACCAGATCGGTGTTGACCATGAACTGCTCCTGGCCCTGGACACTGATCTTGGCCACGCTGTTGAAGCCGGGCTGGTCGACGAACGGCGCGCCCTTGGCCTGGCCCTGCCACGTGGCGGCTTCGGTCAGCTTGGGCGAGACGAGGGCACCCTTCAGGTTGTCCAGCCAGTGCGATCCGTAGATCACCGTGGACATCGTGTTTCCGCCGGCCATGAAGTCATCCAGGCTGTAGATACCGGCTGCGCGCTCGCTCTTGATCTTCTGCGCGGTCTCGCCGCTCTGGCCGGCCAGGTAGGTCGTGCTGATGCCGAACTGCTTCTTGAACGCGGCCGGCACGTCCTTGTTCACCTTGGGGTTGGGCGGCCCGGCGATCGAGAGCTTGCCTTCCTTCTCGGCCGCCGAGATCAGCGTGTTCCAGTCGGCCTCGGTGCCCCCGCACGAGGCCGCCATGTCCGCGGCCACCTGGCTGGCCGACTTGGCCGGCTTGCTCGAACTCGACGAACAGGCCGACGCGACGGTCAGACCCAGGATGGCGATGCCTGCCGCCACGGGCAGCCGCAGGGCACGGCGGCTTCTCCACGCGGAAGGCGTGTGGTTTTCGGTCACAGGAGGGACCTCATCTCTTCACTACGACGAATGGGAGGACTTTGGGGGCCGAGGAGCAGCGAGTGCCGCACCGCATGCTGTTATGCAGGTGACGGCTCCGCCCGGGAGGGACGTCCCTGGGTCGAGTGGGAACACGTCTCGGCGAGGGCGTAGAACGGCGCGACGTGCCGGAGGTCGTCCGGATCGCGTTCGCGCAGGTAGGCGTTGCGCAGGATCTCGACCAGACCGTCGGAGTGCCACATGTCACCCCAGAGGCGCGCGCTGCGCTGGGTGCGTGAGGCCGGGCCGACGCGGTGCTGCTGGTACCGGGCGAATCCGTCGACGACGTCGCGGCCGGCCGCGACGGCGTCCGCGAGCGAGTAGCCCAGGCAGTCGGCGTCCTGGATGGCCTGGCAGGCGCCCTGGGCGAGGTACTGCAACATCGGATGGGCGGCGTCGCCCAGCAGCACGGTGCGCCCGTGGGTCCACCGGGGCAGCGGGTCGCGGTCGTACATGGGCCAGTTCACGCTGCGGTCGATGGCCTGCAGCGCGGTTCGGATCTTCTCGCTGGTCGCCGCGAACGCCGCGTCCAGCTCGTCGGGGGTACCCCACTCCGCCTCACCGCGGCGGTACCGCTCGCTGCGGAAGACGGCCACCTGGTTGTAGAAACTGCCGCCCCGCAAGGGGTACTGGACGAAGTGCAGCCCGTGGCCGATGTAGGCGACGACGTCTCGGCTGCCCGACCGGGCGGCGACCGTCTCCGTCGGGACGGCCCCGCGGTAGGCGACGTATCCGGAGCAGATCGGCTCCGAACGGTCCACCAGCGTACGCACGGTCGAGCGCAGCCCGTCGGCGCCGACCAGCGCGTTCCCGGCGTACGTCGAACCGTCGCTGCACTCAGCCACGACCACGCCCTTGTCGGGTTCGGACACCGCGACGACGGCCTTGCCGGTCAGCAGCTCGATCGTGGGCTCGGCCATGCACGCCCGAAGCAGGATGGCCAGCACGTCGCCGCGGTGCGCCACGATGTACGGCCCGCCGAATAGCTCGTCGAACCGGCGGACGTCGACCGTGGTCAGCTCCTCGTGCGTTGCCGCGTCGGCCAGCACGAGCCGGTCCGGCAGCACGCCGACGTCGAGCACATCGCCGAGCAGGCCGAAGCTCTTGAGCACCCGCGTCGCGTTCGGGGCGAGCTGCAGGCCGGCGCCGATCTCGCCGAACTGGGACGAGCGTTCGAGCACCGTCACGTCGAAGCCCCGGCGGCCGAGGGACAATGCAGCGGTCAGGCCGCCGATTCCGCCACCGGCGACGACGACCCGGTGTGCGCTCATCGGCTGCGCCTCGAGACGGCGGCGGCAACGGCTCGGCCCCGGATCGGGTCCCGGAAGGTAGCGGGGAACATGCTGGGGAACCCTACCGACTAACGGAACCCGTTCAACAAACTTCCGCTATATCGAATTATGAACCGGCACAGCCCGACGCTGCTCGTCGGCGAAACCGCCCGAACTCCCCGGCCGAGGGCGGATCTGTGCCCGGATAACTACCTCGGGTGCCCGGCCGGCGGCGCCGCCGACCGCAGCTCAGCCGGCGGCCGCGAGCTGGCCGTCCCGGCTCGCGTCGACGTAGCGGTCCAGGCCGTAGAGCCGGAACGCGTTGGCGTAGCAGATCTTGTCCAGGGTGGCGTCGTCGAGTTCGAGCTCGTCGATGATCCGCAACGCAGCGTCCGGGTCCCAGCACGGATAGTCGCTGCCGTACATGACCCGATCCGCGCCGTAGAACTCCACGGCGAACCGGACCCCGGCCGCATGCGGCGACACCGTGTCGGTGTACATGCGATGCAGGTACTCCGTCGGCGGCTTGGGCAACTTGGCCGCGCCGGAGTTCTTGTCCATCCGCCCGGCCTGGTACGGCAAGGCGCCGCCCGTGTGCGACACCGCGATCCGCAGGTCGGGGTGCCGTTCCATCAGCCCGCTGAGCACCAGCCGGTACGCCGAGACGCTGACGTCGATCACCCGGCCGAGGCTCAGGTGCAGCGCTCCGTCGTAGCCGTGCAGGATCTGCTCGAACGCCTCGTCGTTCGGGTGCACGAAGATCGGCACGCCCAGCTGCTCGATGCGGTCGTAGAGCGGTTCCAGGCGCGGGTCGTCCAGGTTGTCGGACGGGCCGATGCGACCGGGCAGGTTGACGCCGACCAGCCCGAGGGTGCCGACGGCGTGCTCCAGTTCGGCCAGCGCGGCGTCGGTGTCGAGCAGCGGCAGCACGCAGGTGCCCCAGACCCGACCCGGATGGCGACGCTGACCGTCGGCCATCGTCTCGTTGTACAGCCGGGTCAACGCCCGCGAGTTGCCCTCGTCGATGCCGGTGAACAGCCCGGTGAACGGGCCGGTCGAGGAGATGACGTCGACGCGCCGACCGAGCGCATCCATGCGGGCGAGTTGCCCCTCGAGGTCGAACCAGTCGGCCGAGTGCCGCCGGGTGTTGCCGTTGACCCGGTTCAGGCCGTCCTCGACCTCTTGCGGATACCAGTGGAAATGGCAGTCCAGCAACCTGTTCGCTTCGGGCACCGACATCCTCCGGGTACGCCAGGCGACGCCTCGAAACCGGTGTCGCTGGATCCCTTTGTACTCGACGGGTGCCGCATCGCGTCGGCCACTTTCGCGTGACAGAACACTCAGGCGGGCCCGGCGACGGCCAGCGGCTCGGCACACGGACCGGTCGCCGCGCCCGCCGGGCGGCGGGCGAGCGCGATCAGCGTGGCGCCGACACCGGCCGCGAGGACGACCACGATCCAGCCGGCGCCGGCCACGCTGCCGCTGCGGCTGAGCGCGCCGAACAGCAGCGACGTCGGCAGGAAGGTCAGCCACGAGAGCGTGCTCACTCCGGAGGCCACGCCGGTCCGCAGCTCGGACGGCGTGGCGTCGTGCAGCAGCCGGGACAGGTAGATGCCGATGGTCGCCAGCAGCGCGGCGAGCACGATCTGCGCGGCGATCAGCAGCCCGCCGGCCGATGCGAGAGCAAGGCTCAGCCCGCACCCGGCCAGGGCGAGGGTCGCCGTCGCGGCCGTCGCGGGGCGGTCCAGGTCCAGCCGCCCGGCGAGCAGGCCGCCGACGCCCAACGTCGCGGTCATGCCGGCCGTGTAGGGACCGAACACCGCGGTGGCGACTCCGGCCGCGACGAGCCACAGCGGCCCGAACTCGAACATCATCTGCAAGGTGGCGGCGGCCAGCACGCTCGCCACGACGACGGCCGCCACTCGCGGCTGGCCGGCGACGGCGCGCCAGGTGGCCGCCAGCTGGGCGCGGGTGCCGGTCCGGCCGGCGCGGCGGTGCAGCTTCGGCTCGCGGAACCGCAGCAGCACGACCAGCCCGGCCACCGCGAACGGGACGGTGAGCACGTAGGTCAGCCGCGGCGAGGCCAGGCCGGCGACGATCCCGCCGACCACAGCGCTGCCGGTCAGCGCCGCGCTGTTCCACATCTGGATCCGCCCGAAGTACTTCTCGTAGTCGTCGGCGTGCCCGACCTCCTCCAGCAGGCTGTCGTAGACGATCGCGTCCACCGTGCCCGACTGCAGCGCGAAGTAGACACCGAGGACCATGGCGCTGGCGATGTAGGTCAGCACGCCGGTGCTCACCGCGCCGACCACCACGCTGAGCAACCCGGCGCCGCCGGCCAGCATCAGCACGCCGCGCCGGCTCCACCGATCGGCCAGGATGCCGGACGGGATCTCCAGCAGCGGCACGACAGCGGCGTACGCGGCGGCCATCGTCGCCACCAGCGACGGGGTGAAGCCGAGCTGGGTCATGAAGACCTTCTCGACCGGTACCCAGGGGGCGATCCCGGACAGGAAGATCGCGAGCGTGAGCGGGCGGAACCGGGCCGTGATCCGGCGAGCGGCGGTGTGGTCTGTGGTGGCCATGCTCGTGTGACGAGATCGGCCGGCCGAACTAATCGCGCGGAGCTATTCCGATCCGGGCCACACTTCGGGCAGCCCGAAATACGGGAACAGCGACGGCTCGAACGTGGTGATTTCGGCAAGTTGCCCGTCGACGAAGCGCAGCACGTCCAGCGACAGCGCCCGGAACTCCGGGTCGCCCGGGGCGCGCAGGTAGTTGGCGGCGGCCGGCATCCGGTTCGCCGTCGTGGGGACGAGCCGGAACTCGCCCACCGTGCGCAGCGACTCGCCGAGGAACGCGCCCACCTCGGCCCGCCCGGCGTAGTGGCTGGGCTGCGGCGGCATCGTGAAGCGGATGTCCTCGCGCATCATCGCGACCAGCGCGGACGTGTCGGCGCGCGCGTGGGCGTCGATGTAGCGCTGCAGCAGCGCCCGCTCGTCCGCGGACGGCTCGGTCACCGGCTGCCAGTCGCTCGGCTCGTCCGGGCGGTGCTCGCGCAGGGTGGCCCGCGCGCGTTGCAGGGCACTGGTCACCGTCGCGACGCTCGTGTCCAGGCACTCGGCCGTCTCGGCGGCCGAGAAGCCCAGCACGTCGCGCAGGATGAGAACCGCCCGCTGGTTGGGCGCGAGCAGCTGGATGGCCGCGAGGTAGGCCAGCTCGATCGTCTCCCGGGCCACCACCAGGGCGTCGGGCTGATCCGAGCTCGGGGCGACCCGGTCGAGCAGCACGTCCGGATAGGGCTGCAGCCATGGGAGCTCCGACGGCGGTGGACTCTCGGCGTCGCCGACCGGCACGACCCGTTCGGGGTGCGTGCGCAGCGTGTCGACGCACGCGTTGGTGGCGATCCGATACAGCCAGGCCCGGATGGTCGACCGTCCGGCGAAGCTCGTGCGGTTGCGCCAGGCGCGCAGCAACGTCTCCTGCGCGTGGTCCTCGGCGTCGGTCAGCGATCCGAGCATCCGGTAGCAGTGCACCTGCAACTCGGGGCGATACCGCTCGACCAGGGCGGCGAACGCGGCGTCGTCCCCGGAGCGGGCGATCGCGATCTCGTCGTCGGGCGTCATGTCAGTCATGCCCATCACGACGAGATCGCATGCCGGAAATCATCGCCGCCGCCCCGGCCGGCGGTCCAGGCGACGCCGGCGTCAGTCGGGCAGTCGCGGGTAGACCCGCCGGGCGTTGAGCTCGAACACCTTGCGCCGGTCGTCGTCGGACAGCCCGGCGGCGTCGACGTAGCGCTTGGTGTCGTCCCAGTGGAAGCCGGTCTCCGGGTCGATGCCGCGCACGGCGCCGATCATCTCCGACGCGAACAGCACGTTGTCGATGTCGATGACGCGCAGCAGCAGGTCGACGCCCGCCTGGTGGTAGACGCAGGTGTCGAAGAAGACGTTGCCCATTAGGTGTTCGCCCAGCGGCGGGCGGCCTAGCCGGTCGGCCAGCCCCCGGTAGCGCCCCCAGTGGTAGGGCACCGCTCCCCCGCCGTGCGGGATCACCAGGCGCAGCGTCGGGAATTGCGCGAACAGGTCGCCCTCGAGCAGCTGCATGAACACCGACGTGTCGGCGTTGAGGTAGTGCGCACCCAGGGCGTGGAAGTTCGGGTTGCACGACGAGGACACGTGGATCATCGCCGGGACGTCCAGCTCGACCAGCGCCTCGTACAACGGGTACCAGTACGGGTCGGTCATCGGCGGCGACGTCCAGTGCCCGCCCGACGGATCGGGGTTGACGTTGCCGCCGACGAAGCCGAGCTCGGACACGCACCGGCGCAGCTCGGCGATCGATGCGTCCAGCCCGCCACCCGGGGTCTGCGGCAGCTGACACACGCCGGCGAAGTGCTGCGGGAACAGTTGGGTCACGCGGTGGATCAGGTCGTTGCTGACCCTGGCCCACTCGGCCGCTACCGCCTCGTCGGGCCGGTGGTGCTCCATGGCCGACGCCTGCGGCGAGAAGATCATCAGGTCGCCACCGCGCTCGCGCAGGAACTTGAGCTGGTTCGCCTCGATGCTCTGCCGGACGGCGTCGTCGCTGATCGTCGGCGGCGCCGGGCGCCCGCCGGCCAGCTGCTCGCCCCGGAACGCCTTGAGCTCGGGCGGCGCGGTCGTGTAGTGGCCGTGACAGTCGATGATCACGACGTGCTCTCGACATAGGTCAGCCCGACCCGCGCGAGCTTCTCGCGCATGTTCGAGACGTCCAGGCTCAGCTCGCCGGCGGCGTAGCGCTTGCGCAAGTCGGCCTCACGTCGCTCGCGCGCCTGCGACGCCGCGAGCACCTCGCCCGCCGCGGCCCGCTGCACCACGACAACGCCGTCGTCGTCGGCCACCACGACGTCGCCGGGCTCGATCAGCTGGCCGGCGCACACGACCGGGACGTTGACGTCGCCGAGCGTCGCCTTGACCGTGCCCTGCGCCGACACGCAGGCCGACCAGACGGGAAAGCCCATCCGGGTCAGCGCGGCGACGTCGCGGCAGCCGGCGTCGATCACCAGGCCACGAACGCCGCGAAAGGCCAACGCGGTGGCCAGCAGCTCGCCGAAGTAGCCGTCGCTGCACGGCGATGTCGGCGCCACGACGAGCACGTCACCGTCGGCGCACTGCTCGACGGCGACGTGAAGGGTCCAGTTGTCGCCGGGCGGGACGCTGACCGTGACCGCCGTTCCCGCGACGTGCGCCCCGGCGTAGACGGGCGTGACGTGCGGGGCGAGCAGGCCGGTGCGGCCCTGCGCCTCGTGCACCGTCGCCACGCCGTGATCGGCGAAGGCGTCCACGACGGCCCGCTCGGCGCGCGGCGGATTGCGTACGACGATCGGCATTCGTTACTCCCCGGGCAGAAGGGAGACGTGGACGACGTCCTGCTCGACCTCGCCGCCGACGGCGCGGATCGCCCGGTCGACCTCGCCCAGCCCGAACGTATGAGTGGTGAGCCGCTCCAGCGGGAAGCGGTTGGACGCGAGTTGCGCGAGGGCCAGCTCGCAGGACCGGTAGCTGTGCCCGCGGGCGCTCTTGATCGTGATCGCCTTCTCGGTCAGCTTCCGCACCGGGAAGTCGGGGAACGAGGCCAGCTCGCCCTGAATCAGCAGCGTGCCGGCCCGGCGCTTGAGCGCGTCGATGCCCAGCAGCACCGGCGTGACTCCCGCGCCGGACGTGCAGTCGAGCACGACGTCGACGCCCTGCCCGCCGGTGATCTCCCTTATCCGATCGAGGGGATCCTCGGCCTGGACGTCGATCACGTGGTCGGCGCCGAGCGTCTTGGCCAGGTCGAGGCGGGCCGCGTCCCGGGTCGTCCCGGTGACGATGATCAGCGACGCCCCGGCCTGCTTGCACGCGACGGTCTGGGACAGGCCCTGCTGCCCCGGTCCCTGGATGAGCACCGTCGAGTCGTAGCCGACGCCGCCGTCGAACAGCGCCCACTCGATGCCGTTCGACATCGGTGTCACGATGCCGGCCAGTTCCGGAGTGACGCTGTCCGGCACGCGGTGGATCACGGCGTTCCACGGCAGGTACAGGTACTGGGCGAAGCCGCCCCACAGGTGGTACGGGTTCATCGCCGACGTGTAGCCGTAGCGGCGGGCGTCCGGGTTGGTGCGCCAGTCGGTCAGCTCGCAGTGCCGGTACTCGCCCTGATGGCACCACTCGCAGCGCATGCAGCCGACGTAGTGCTCCAGGAAGATCCGGTCGCCCTCACCCATCCCGTGCCGCTCGACGAACTTGCGTCCGGCCTTGGCGATCACGCCGACGTTCTCGTGGCCCATGATCACCGGGTCGGCGAACGGCGGCTTGGCGTACATCTTCACGTCCGTGCCGCAGATGCCGGCGACCTCGACCTTGAGCAGGGCACCGTCGTCGGGGATGTCGGGCATCGGGAACTCGCGCAGCTCGGTCGTGCCCGGCGCGGTCCGCACCGCGGCCACCACCTGCTCGGCCATGAACGCTCCCCTCTTCGGAGGATCGGAATGGTCTGATGGTTTGCTATTCTACGCACGTGACGGAGCGGCTCACGACGGTGACGCGGACGCAGGGCAACAACCGCTCGCTCAAGGCAGGCGAGGTCAGGCCCGACCACTACGAGCTGGCGTTCGAGGAGATTCCCGTTCTCGTACAAGGGTTTCGCCGGATGGTGCGCGACCTCGAGTTCGACATCAGCGAGATGGCGATAACCACCTACCTGTGCGCCAGGCGCTACGGCGTCGCGTTCACCGCCCTGCCGATCTTCCTGGTACGCGGCTTCCATCACGGCGCGATCGTGGTGAACACCCGGGCCGGTATCACGTCACCGAAGGACCTCGAGGGCCGCCGGGTCGGGGTCAATCGTGGCTACACGGTGACGACGGGCGTGTGGGCGCGAAGCGTCCTGGCCGACGAGTACGAGGTCGATCTGGACAAGATCACCTGGGTGCTCTCCGGCGACGAGCACGTCGCCCAGTACCGGCCGCCGGACAACGTCGTGCCGATCGAGGCCGGCCGCACCCTCGCCGAGCTGGTCGGCACGGGCGAGCTGGCCGCCGCGATCGGTGTGGACGTCGACCATCCGGACGTCGCGCCGCTGATTCCCGACGCGACGAGCGCCGGGCTCGATGCCTTGCGCGAACGCGGCCACTACCCGATCAACCACCTCGTCGTGGTGCGCGACGACGTGCTCGCCGCGCATCCCGACGTCGCGGCCGAAGTGTTCGCCGCGTTCGCCGAGTCGAAGCGCCGCTACGTCTCGCAGCTGCGAGCGGGCTCGATCGAGGCGCCCACGGCCATGGACCGCATGCACGCGCAGGTCATGCAGATCACCGGCGCCGACCCGCTGCCGTACGGCATCGCGCCGAACCGGGCGGTGATCGACGAGCTGATCGAGCATGCCGCCGCCCAGCACATCCTGGTCGACCGGCCCGACGTCGACTCGCTGTTCGCCGCCGGCACGAGGGAGCTGATCGGGTGATGAGGATCGCCGTTGCCGCCGACCACCAACAGGGCGTCCTGCGGCTTGACGGTTTGTTGCAGGCTGAAGGCCGACAGCGAGTTGTCGACGAGCAGCTCGCCCGCCGAGCCCGCCACCTGGCTGGTGAGCGTAAAGCGGAATGGCTTGACCGACGAGCCGTCGTTGAGCTTCGTGGCCGTGACGAACCCGCCAGCGGCGTTGATCTTGGTGATCAAGTCGTTAAGCGAGTCGGTCGCGCTGACGTCGATCGTGACGGCGTTTGAGCCGTTGATCGCCGAGCGGGTTTCGTTGCCGACCGTGACGGTCGTCTCAGCCCCCAGCAGGTGCAGGTCCGAGGCGGTCTTGCTGTTTGCCTCAGTCACCTTGAGCGGGCCTCCGCTGCCGGCCGTGTCGACCAGCACGATGCCGTCGCCGGCGTCGTTGACGCGTGCCTGAACCTGCAGGCCGTGCCGGCCGATCTCGTCGATCAGATCGCTAACCGTCTTGATCGACGAGGTGAGATTGATCGTGGCCGACGTGCCCGTGCGGTCGGTGATCGTGAAGGTCCCTTGGCGGATACCGGCCCCGCCGTTGAGGCTGGCCAGCGTGGTTTGTTCGTTGACCGTCTGCAGCCGCAGGTTTGTGCCCGTCACGCTGCTGCTGGCGACGTCGGCGGTGATCCCCAGCCGGTCGGCCGTGGTGGTCGTGCCGTCGCCGTTGGCCACGACGAGGTTGCCGCTGGTCGAGCCCGTCGTGTCGACAAGCTGGATGCCGGTGCGCGAGGCGTTGACGCTGGCCGAGACGCCGATGCCGGCCCCGTTGATGGCGTCGATCACGTCTTGCAAGGTCTCGGCGCCCGACAGATCGACCGTGGCCGCCGCGCCGCTGCGGTCGGTCAGGCTCAGCAACCCCAGGCCGGTGATTCCTTTTCCGCCGTTAAGGTTGGCCAGGAGCGAGGTTTTGAAGCCGCTCAGCACGCGGCGGCCGGTGATCGTGTCGCCCGAGGCCGTGCCGCCCAGGCCCAGGTCATCCAGCACGTGCGACTCGTGCAACTGCGTTAGACCGAAGGTGCCGCCGTTGTCGGTCGACAGGTCGGTCAGTACGATCCGCTCGCCGTCGGCCGAAATCTCGGCCTTGAGCCGCGTCGGGTCGAGCGTGTTGAGCGTATTGAGGATGTCGCCGATCGTCAGCTCGTTGGTGGCCGTGACCGGCTCGACGATCGCACCGCCCGAGGTGAGC
>Ga0081455_10002946_pt1 | contig 19937 bp, 22 predicted proteins | sample TabmetS3T2R1_FD_70207 | JGI IMG/M metagenome (GOLD analysis project Ga0081455, IMG submission 70207) | Tabebuia heterophylla rhizosphere microbial communities from the University of Puerto Rico - S3T2R1 | ecosystem: Host-associated > Plants > Roots > Rhizosphere ... | reverse complement strand
AGCAGCGACCGTCGCCTCTCGATTCCCGCCGCCGTCATGAAGCAAGATCACCGGATGCTCCTCGGTGAGCCCGAGTGCAGCACGGTTCCGGATGATCGTTGCGAATTTCCTTCGGTCTTTGGATGGCCCCCAGTCGCGCGTGTCGACCGACCACAAGATCATCGAAAGACCGGCGGCACGAGCGACGGTCTCGGCACCCTTCACGACACCGCCCGGCGGACGAAACAGACATGGCTCAATTCCCGTGGCATCGAGAATCGCACGACGGGTGTCATTGATCTCCTTCGCCAGCCTGCTGCGCTTCCAACCTGCCGAAACGCTCGGAACGTGGTGCGACCACGTGTGATCTCCGAGCGAATGGCCGTCGGCCACGATTCTTTGCAGCATCTCTGGACTGGCCGCTGCGTGCTGACCTACGACGAAGAACGTGGCACGCACGCCGGCTCCCCGCAGCACATCGAGCACTCGTGGCGTCGCCGTTCCTGGACCGTCGTCGAAGGTCAGTGCGACGGATCGTGCTGCGGGATCGGTCTCGTCGCGAGCGGCCGGTGCGGTGCGGATTACGCCAGTCGCCGGCTTGGGGCACTTCGGCCGGATATTGACCGGATGGTCATGTGCCGGGATCGACGCTGTCTGTGCCGCCGGAACGCTCGGGTCACCGCGTACGGCAACGACGACGGCGTGCGTTATCACGATGGCCAGCACAGCCACCAGTGCCAGGAGCAGACAGACTCGATCCCATCGCACGTGGAGCTGAGCGTGGCCAGCCGGCGTACGGCTTAAGCTGCGAGCGTTGGGAATCGCGCGCCCGCCGTGCTGAGGAGGAGCGAGCGAGGCGTTCTTCCTCGGCGAGCGTCGACGAAGTAGGCGGATCAAGTGCGCGCGATGCGCGAGCAGCTTTTTGAAAGCCTGCCTCGTGCGGTCAGGCAGCGGCGTCGCGGCCACGAGCTCATCCTGCCTTGTCGATGTGCCTCAGTCTGCGATCTGGCCACATGTCGCGGATGAGTCTGGGAGACGTTCCCGCGGTAACGTCTTGGGCGGCGAGCTGAGCCTGCCGGGGCCAGCTGCGCCGTTGCCACGGAGGACCACATTCCCGACGACTTCCGCGCCGCGAGGCAGCCGTCGGCTCCCGATCACGCCGCTCTGGCCCCGCTGGCCCGATGGCTCGGTTCTCGACAAGGAGGGAGCCGCGTCAGGCCGCGGCATGCTGCGAAGCAACGTCGGCGGTCCATTTCACGGCACGGTCGCTCAACTCGACCAGCGAGTGCAAACACTGCAAGCCCCGCTAGCACTACGACGGCGCCAGCAACCAGCAGCGCCAATCCCCAATAGCCAAGCGCCACAGCTATGGCTACATCCGAAGTGCTCGTCCGACCGCCCAGAGCCACGACGAGTTCGCCGACACTTGCGGCGTGCTTCTTTACGCTCGCTCCAACGACACCAGTAGCCACCCCTGAAAACACCAGCCGGACTGGCATCTGACCCCTCTGCCACTGAATGGCCTCGCTCATAGAACCCCCCAAGAGTCGAGTGTCGTCAGACTGGCGCAGAGCAGCTGAGCGCGAGGGGTTACCACCTGCACTGTGGCCGGATCGTTACCCCTGTGCGGGCCTTCCCGAGTTCGCTAGGCGGCAGACACTGTCGGCGATGGCTGTGACATGCACGACTACCCCAAGCGCTGGTCATCACAAACTGCCGAAGCAAGATCAGCAAACGGCGCATGATGCGCGCCTGTGCTGCCTGAGTCTAAGGTCGGGGAGATGAGCGAGTCTCAACATGTCAGCACCCACATCGAGCGGTCGGCCGCCGACGTCTACGCGTACGCCGTGAACCCGGCGAACCTGCCGAACTGGGCGGCGGGGCTCAGTGGAGCCATTGAGCAGCGGGACGGACGTTGGTTCGCCGAGTCGCCGATGGGTGAGGTCGAGGTGACCATCGCGCCGGAGAACCCATACTTCGTCCTTGATCACGAGGTGAAGCGGTCCGACGGGACCACCTTCAACAACCCAATGCGTGTGATCGCCGACGGCACCGGCTGCGAGGTGGTATTCACCCTTCGCCGCCGACCGGACCAATCGGATGCCGACTATACGGCGGACGCGACGGCGATCCGGACGGATCTCGCAACCCTCAAGCGGCTCCTTGAGCCCTGAGCAGACGGTCCCAGATCCGGTGGCGCTGTGGACCAGCAGCGCCTTCGTCGAAGAGGTCCGGGCTTGGGTCGCTGCGCAGCTCAAGCCACGCGGCAGCCGGCTTACCGGTGAGTGGGAGCAGCCGCACACCCGTGTCTGGTCGAGCACCATCAGGATCGAGACAACAGAGGGCCGCGTCTGGTTCAAGGTAAACGCCAGCGGGACGGCACAAGAACCCAGACTGTTGGCCCTGCTCGGTGAGCTCCGGTCGGGCTTGGGGCCAGAGGTCATCGCATATGACGATGCGCGGGCATGGTCGCTCATCCGGGACGGCGGCCCGATGCTCCGGTCGAGAGCCGAGCCGGACGCGTTGTGGGACTACTGGGAGAGACTCTTGCCCGGATACGCCGAGGCGCAACTCGTCCTAGCCACCCACCAAAACCGCTTCTTGGCCACCGGAGTCCCGGACCGGGGTCCCGCTCAGCTGCCCTTGGCGTACCGCCGCCTCCTCGGCGAACTCGCCGCTCAGCCAACCGGGGACGGCGGGCTGACGGCTGACGAGGCATCCGCCCTCCAGCAACGCTTGCCGGTTTACGACGACCGGTGCGCCGAACTGGCTGCCTCGCCGATGGTGGACACCGTGCAGCACGATGACCTGCATTCCAACAATGTCTGCTGGCCTGGCGAAGTGGACGAGCTGTCCTCGGTCCGCATCATCGACTGGGGCGATGCGTCTGTGGGACACCCATTCGGGACGATGCTCGCCACCTTGAACTCCATCGCCTTCCACGCGCAGGTGCTGAACGACGACGGCCGGATCGATGACCTGCACGTGCTGCGGATTCGGGACGCGTACCTGGAGACCTTTGCCGACCTGGGCAGCCGGAAGGAGCTGATTCGCTGGGTAGCACTCGCGCGGAGCACTGGCTGCGTGACTCGCGCGCTGGCCTGGGAGACTGCGCTCCAAGACGCGCCGGCGGGCGTGGCCGCAGGGCTGGAGTACCCGGTACGAAGTTGGCTTCTGGAGTTACTCAAGCCGTGGGCCGACATGGGCACTCATGGGGAGCTACTCGGATGATCTTGCTCCTGGGTTATGACTCCAGTTTGCGGCAACGGGTCGATGCCCATGCAGGCGTCAGTCAGAACCGCGTACGGCGCGGCCGCTGATCTTGCGCGGCTTGATCTCGACGAAGAGGTTCCGAACTCCGTCCGCCCAGGGCACCGGGCCCGTCTCCCAGGCCGATGTGAGCAGATAGTTATGAGCCATCGCCTCAGCGAATCCGACCACCAAGACGCTCCAGCCCGACTTGCCCTGTTCATTGATCTCGTCAATCTCGAAAGCGACAGATGTTCGGCGGACGAGCTCAGCCAGGGGGCCAACGGGAGACGTACGGAAGATCACGCTGCCATTGCGGTATTGATAGGTCACCGGCAAGATCAGCGGGCCGTCCCCGGCCATGAAACCAACCCGACCGGCGGTGTGGTGTGCCAGGAGCTCCATACAGTCGGCCTCCGACAGCTCGACGAGACGGTTGGTGGGTTGTTTCTCATTCTGTCGTGAGGTCATGACCAGACTCCGTTCGTTGCGTCGGGCGTGAGGATGGCTGCGTGGCCGGCTCGACCGCCCCCGCGTTCAGGCTTGCGCGCCGCCCGTGCCGTACAAAGAGTCAAAAGTCCTCCATAGTCCTGAAAGTTGCCTAAGTCCTTCCAAGCGTTCGGCCCTGGGCAGCTTTCGATAAACGCCGGATTCTGAAGATGATGTTTGAGAGGGTGAGCGCCGACGATCTGATGTCGCTCGCCTCGAGGCGGCACCCGCCACCTCTGCAGGTCGGCGCCGCGCTGATCTTGGAGGCGCCCGGCGAACTGGACGTCGGTGGTTTGCGGACCGTTCTGCAGCAGCGGATCGCGGCGGTTCCACGGCTGCGGCAACGGTTGCAAAAGGTCCCGCTCGGTTGCGGACGGCCGATCTGGGTCGATGACCCTGGCTTCACCATCGACGATCATGTGACGGTCGTAACGCCACACCCAGAGGCGGACGGTGCCGGCCTCCTGGATATTGCCGCTGACCTCGTCGCCAAGCCGCTGCCCGACGACCGTCCGCTGTGGTCGGCCACCCTTGTTCCTGGCATGACCGGCGGCCGAGCTGGTTTGGTACTCGTCATGCACCACGTCGTGGGAGACGGGTTGGCTGGGTTGGCCGTGCTGCGCGGGCTCGTCGACGGCTCGGCTACCTCCGCGGCCACAGCCGTCCCACGACCGCGTCCGACCCGAGCCGCGCTGGCAAAGGACGCCTGGAGAGAGCGCATTCGCTCACTGCAGCGGCTGCCGAGAGCGCTTGGCCGACTAGTTGCCGCATTCGATGAACTCCGTCCGTCGCTGGCCGGACGTGCCCAACCGTGCTCACTGAACAAGCCCACCGGACCACGCCGAAGCATTCGCACAATCGTCGTGGATCTGCACCATGTTCGAGAGCTTGCCCATAGCAGCGGGGCGACTGTAAACGATCTTGTCCTGACTGCCGTGACCGGTGCCCTCCATCAGCTGCTCACCGACCGCGGCGAGCAGCTGGACAACCTGGTCGTTTCGGTGCCGTTCGCTGCCAGGACCCGTACAGAGCCTGGGCAGCTAGGGAACCGCAGCGGAGTGATCCCGGTGAGCCTTCCGACCACTGGAGGATTCTGCGACCGTTTGACCGCGATATCAGCGATGATGCGAGCTGCCAAACAATACGAGCGAGGAGCCTCCACAGCTGTTTTGGGACCAGTCTTCCGGCTGCTGGCCCGGCTAGGCCTCTACCAATACTTCATTGATCACCAGCCATTCGTGCACACCTTCGTAAGCGACCTTCGCGGTCCAGACGAACCGCTCAGCCTGCTGGGTTGCCGAGTGCTGGAGGTGGTACCGCTGAGCGTGGCGACGGGCAACGTCACCGTCTCCTTCACCGCCCTTTCCTACGACAAGCGTCTGGTGATCACGATGATCTTCGACCCGGAGACCTGTCCAGATGCTGACCGGCTCAGCAGCGCCCTGAAGTCCCAATTTCCGTGGTCATGATGTGTCGTGCCGATCGCCTTGGGTATGCAAAATATCGCGTCATTGTGGATAAATGGGCGAGAAGGGCTCGCACAGGAAAGGAGATCCGATGTCTACGCAGTCTCAACCCGGCGATACGCAGCCTCAGCCCGACGAGACCCAGGCCCAAACCAGCGAATCGAGGGAGAGCAGATCTGCGGGCGCGATGATCCGCTGGCCGCGAGATCTGACCGATCTGTGGGGTGGCTGGCAGCCTTTCGGGGCGATGAGCTGGCCGTTCCGAGACATCAAGGTCGAAGAGTTCATTGATGGTGAACAGCTGGTGGTCAAAGCAGAGATACCGGGGGTTGATCCCGAGAATGACATCGATGTGTCGGTCGACAACGGCGTCCTGACGATCGCAGCGGAGCGTCGGGAAAGCAGTCGCGAGAAGTTTGACAAGGGCTTTCACAGCGAGTTTCGCTACGGCAGTTTCGTCCGCCAGGTAAGGCTTCCATCAGGTACGTCACCTGAGGTGGTTTCCGCGACATACAAGGACGGTGTCCTGGAGATCCGGATGCCGAAGCCATCGGGTGAGGCTGCCTCACGCCGTATCCAGATTCAGCGCGGCTGACGCGCAGCGCGCTGCAGTTGGCACTGGCGCGCACCAGCTCTTTAATTTGGAGGACTTTGGTCCTGCACACGTATCTCCTTCGGCACATGTACGACATCGCGGTAGCGAAGACAGTTGGTACATCCATATGGGAGAGGTGGCGTACGAGCCATGACCTTTGACAATCCGGGCTGGTCACTGCTCGACCGGGGTGGACGCCTCGAGACCCTTGACCGCGAGGAGTGTCGTCGCCTGCTCGGCTCGACCAACGTCGGCCGTCTCGGCTACTGCACTGACTTCGGGCCTCGAATCCTGCCCATGAACTACACGCTGGTCAGCGAAGCCCTGACGTTCCGCACGGGCATCGATACTGAGGCGTCTCACCAGCTGTTCGATCATCCGATTGCATTCGAGGTTGATCAGGTCGACGAGTTCCTCCAGGCGGGTTGGAGCGTTCTGGTTGTGGGAAATGCCCGGCCCCTCGATGAAGAGTCCTTGCTTCTGCTCGATGTCAGGCAATCGCCGCAGCCTTGGCCGGAAGGCAGTCGAGCGCTGGTCGTGCAGCTGCCGCTGACAATGATGACCGGCCGTCGAGTCCACCCGTCCTAGACACCTTGAGAGGACGCAGCATGATCAGCCCGTCTCCAGCGGGAAGGCCGGACTCCGATGACACGTCGGAGCGCCACTTCGAACCAATCGGCCGGCAGCAATGCTTTGATCTCATCGAGTCCCACCATTTGGGTCGCATAGCGTGGCAGGCCGCGGACCTTCCGCAGATCCTGCCGATCACATACGCCATGCACCAAGGCTCGGTTTACTTCCGCACCTTGCCCGACGGGATCTTGGCGGAGCTGGCCCAGCCGACCAGCGTCGCGCTTGAGGTGGACGAGCTCGATCAGCAAACGCGCAGCGGCTGGAGCATCGTGCTCCATGGACGTACCAGTGCCGTTCGCGAGCCCGACGAGCTAGCCGGTCTGTGGGCATCGGACTCTCTGGTGCCGTGGGCGTCTGGAAACCGAACACTGTTCATCCGCATCCAGCCTGAGCGCGTCGCCGGGCGGGTCGTGCGACGGTCTACCTGACAGCTGAGGCTGCCATTGTCGATTCAGACCGCCCTGGCCGGAGTTATTCCGGTGGCCGTAACCTTTCTGGGAAATGGCGGCTATGGGTGACACCAACGATCCGGGCTCCGCATTCTCGATGGATCCTGAGGGTGATCAGCGACTTTCTGTCGAGTTGCTTATGGGCCAGCTTGTCGAGCAAGCGTCGTTGATCCTGACGGCTCAGCAGCGGCTCCGCCGCCTGCTCGCAGCCAACCGCTCGATCGTCCAAGAGCTGTCCCTGCCAGCAGTGTTGCACCGCATCGTCGATACGGCGCGAGACGTCGCGGGCGCCCGGTACGCCGCGTTGGGAGTCATCGGCGCTGATGGCTTGCTCGAACAGTTCTTGCACGTCGGTTTGGACGAAGAGGCAGTCCAAAAAATCGGTGAGCTACCCAAGGGACGCGGTGTACTGGGCGCACTGATCGAAGATCCCAAGCCCATCCGATTGACTCGGATTGCCGACGATACCCGGTCATCGGGCTTCCCGGACGGCCATCCACCCATGACCACCTTTCTTGGCGTACCCATCCGCAGTCGCGACGCTGTGTTCGGCAACCTGTATCTGACAGACCGAATCGACGGGGGGCCTTTCACGGCCGAGGATGAGGAACTCGTCTTGGCCCTGGCTGCGACAGCGGGCATAGCGATCGAGAATGCGCGACTCTACGAAGAATCCCGGCGGCGCCAGGAGTGGTTGAGAGCCTCTGGCGAGATCAGTCGCCAACTGCTCGACCCCGAGGCCGAGCACGCCGACACCCTGCACCGCATCGCAACGAGTGTGAAGCGCCTTGCTTCAGCCGATGTAGTCACGCTGGTGAGACCCACCGACGATGATCCGAGCCAATTGGAGGTAGTCGTCGCTACCGGTGCGGCTGAACGTGAGCTGATTGGTCTTCGCTATCCGAATGTCGACAGCATCGCTTGGCAGGCGATGCAAGAGGGTCACGGCATTCGAGTCGAGAGGGTTGATCAGCAACCGGACATCTATCTCCACCTGCGGCCGTATGTCCCGGTGAGCCAGGCGATGGCCCTCCCCCTCAGGGCCGAAACCGGTCCGCGCGGTGCGATCGTGGCGGGTCGGATCATCCCGCACGCGCCCTTCACCGAAGCCGACCTTGACATGGCTGAGACTTTCGCGGGCCAGGCCGCCATCGCCTTGGAACTGAGCGACGCTCGGGCCGATCAACAGCGGCTCGGTGTGCTGGAGGATCGGGACCGCATTGCCCGCGACCTGCATGATCATGTGATCCAACGGCTGTTCGCGGCAGGGCTCAGTCTGCAAGGGATCGCCTCAACCGCCAACGACGAGATGGTTGAGCGGCGCCTTACCCGTACTGTCGATGAGCTCGACGAGACAATCCGGCAGATCCGGACCACGATCTTCGCTCTCCAGGACGATATGTCGCGGTCGCTGCGTGGCACCGCCCTCGAAGTTGTTGATCAGCTTGCACCGTTGCTGCCGGTGCGGCCGGATCTGCAACTCGTCGGGCCGCTGGACACCGTTGTCGACGACGCGATCATCGGCGACGTCGAGGCCGTGTTGCGAGAATCGCTGACCAACGTCGCCAAGCATGCCCAAGCCGCGAGGATCCGAGTCCGGGTTCAAGCCGACGCGCAACGGCTCGCGCTCACGGTTACCGACAATGGAGTTGGCCTGGGCAAGACCACCCGACGCAGCGGCTTGGCCAGTCTGCACCGTCGTGCCGAACGTCGCGGCGGTGAGTTCGACGTCAGTAACGCACCGGAAGGGGGTCTACGGCTGAGATGGTCGATCCCGCTACGCCCGTAACCGGCGGCAAGCACATCCGGGTGTTCATCGTTGATGATCATGAGCTGGTTCGCCGAGGACTATCTGATCTTCTTACCGCAACAGACGATCTGATCATCGTCGGTGAGGCCGCGACTGCTGGCGATGCGTTGCGCCGCATCCCAGCAGCTGCACCAGATGTCGCCCTCTTGGACGCGAGATTGCCGGACGGCAGCGGCATCGACGTTTGTCGTGAGATCCGCTCCTCACAAGACAACGTGCGATGCCTGATTCTCACCTCGTACGACGACGATGAGGCGCTCTTCGCCGCAGTGATGGCTGGAGCCTCCGGATATCTCCTCAAGCAGATCGGTGGCAACAGTTTGGTGGAGGGCATTCGGCAGGTGGCAGCCGGTCGGTCGTTGCTGGATCCTGCAGTGACCGAGAAGTTGCTCGACCGGCTCCGGAATCCGGTTACGGCTGACCCGCTGGCTGGCACTTTGACCGCTCGGGAGCGTGAAATCCTCGATCTCATCGCGGACGGCTGCACCAACCGGCAGATCGGTGAGCGGCTGTTCCTGGCGGAGAAGACCGTCAAGAACTATGTGTCCGGCCTGCTCACCAAACTCGGCATGCAGCGTCGCACGCAGGCGGCGGTGTACGGGGCAGAACTGCGCAAACAGACCGGCGGCACACCTCCGAGCCGCATGTAAGCCGATTCGTCACAGGATTCCCACGCAGCGTGGAATGCTCACGCTGTGCATGGCATGTGCACGCCGGGCACAGCGCTGATGTCCCACGCAGCGTGGGATGCCGACAGCCCGGGCAAGAGATTCAGCGCCGCCGCAGGTACCCCAACAGGTTCGAGAGCAATAGAGCAACTGCCGCGATGACAAGCGCGCCGGCAATGGCAACTCTGATATTGGTCACGGCGAGGTAGATGCCGATGAAGATCAGAAAAAGGATCACGACGCTAGCCAGGAATGGCAGCAGCCGGCCGCGGATCAATGCCTCGATACCCGCGATGATCAGAATGATCCCGATGAACCCGGAGACACCCAGGGCGGCGCCGTACATGATCAGGCCGGCGACCGCGAGAAGCATGACAGAGACCGAGATGGCAGCCCAAAAACGCAATGTCCACCTTGCCGGGCGGAGGACGTCTTGATCAGGTAGCGCCCGGTGTCGCAGATGGGCGTGCACGGGTGCTGGTGGCAACGGCGTCACCAAAGCCTTCGACACTGCTTGTTGCTCAGTAGACAAGCTTGCGATCTCGTCCCGAGTGGCAGTGACAGCTGCCTGTGCAGCGGCGTAGCTAGCCGTAGCGTGCGCTCCCTCAACCGCCTGAGCGCGCAGTCCTTCATGCAGAGAACGCAGCCGGTCTATCTGATCGGCTAGCCGTACCTGCGCGTCGACGAGCTCGAGTTCGACGTCGTCGGCACGGCGTTGCAGTGCGTCCAGCTCATCGGCTCGCGTTGGCGGCACCTTGTCAAGCCCGGCCCAGGCCGCTGGCCGATCCCAAGCCAGCCGCACCGAGCCGTTGCGTTCGTAGCGTGGCCCTGCCGGGGCGCGCTCTCCACCGAATGGATCGCGGGTGTCGTACCCCCACAGTCCTCGATAGTCACGCACCCAAGGTGTGTCGTCGTCGATCACGACGCACGTCCAAGGTTGATCACTACCAGGTCCCACCGATGGTCCATCTCCACGCCGGTAGTCGATGAACGGGAGACCGATCCCCGGGCGCTGCTGGATTCTCGATGAGGGCGTTATCGCGCGGACAAAGCGCCGCCACTGCTGTGTCAACCTCTCCAGCGCCGGGGGAGACACCGAGACGATGTAGTCCCCGGCCAGGTAGGCGCCGCTGTGCGACCCCGCACCTGCATGAACCACTGGGTGCGTTCCGTCGACGAGTTGCAGGTCGGGATCGTCCACGCGCCTTCGCAGGTCATCTCCCACCTCGTCATGGGAGGAGAAGGCCACCCAGGCCAGCTCCGGCTCACTACCGCCGGCCTCGGTCAAGAAGAGCGTGATTTGCTCCCAGTCCGCCTCATGATCATTGACCCCACTGAACGTCGATCGCCAGTCGTTCATTGCATAGAAGAACCAGTACTGCAAGACCAGATATCCAGCGTCGTGGACAGCGCGTACGTAGTAAGTGGGTGCCAATGTTCCCGCATCCTGGTAGCGGACATGGGCCGCAGCTGCGAAGCCTCCAGGAACTTTCCCCCGCACGATCAATGAGAATCGCATGAGCGAATCGACGAGGCGTCCGAACAGGCCAACCATTGCGAAGGGGCTTCCACCCTGGAATCGGGAACGATCTGGGCGACGCCGCCAGCGGCGATACGCCTTTCGAGTCAACGGCTTGTCGACGAAGTGGAGCTCGAGATCGATACCGCCGTCCTGACCGCTATAGCTGACCAAGCTTGCCAGGTTGATCTTGGATGCTGGCGCGATCATCTCGGGCGCCTTCTGCCCAGGTATGCGGCGGAAGAGGGCGGCCGCCTCCACGTAACGCTCCACCGGCATGGGGAGGAACAATTCGCCTTTGGTGTAACGCAGTACTGGCTCGAACCGTCGGGCCAGCGTGAGTACCTCCGATACCGCGGATTGGATTGTCGAATCGACAGATTCGGTCAGCCCTTGCTCACTCATGGACGGCATCCTTACGAGATTGCGGTCGCCCACCAGGCAGGGTTGGGGCGGAACCGATCAGCTGGGCGGCCAGTCGCGTCCGTTTCAAGCCGGTAGACGAGCCCGGCTCCGGGCTGGGCACGTCGCTGCTCATCGGTCCAGTGTTCGGTCCCAGTGGTGACATAGAGCAGGTTCAGCGCAGGACCTCCGAACGCGCAGCATGTGGTCTGCTCAGCCGGCACGAGCAACTCCTGGCGGAGTTCGCCGTCGGGCGAATAGCGGTGGACCCGCCCACCGCCGTAGATCGCGACCCACAGATCACCCGCTGCGTCGACGGTGAGCCCATCGGGTGATCCGACATCCGATGGCACCTCCACCATGACACGTTGATCGGAGAGGGTGCCCTCTTCGCGATCGAACCTGAATGTGTATATGACACCTGGGCCGGTGTCGGCGAGGTACATGGTGGCACCATCCAGGCTCCAGCCCAGTCCGTTGGAAATCGTCAAATCGTCGAGCATCAACTCGGTGTGCCCGTTGCGATCCAGACGGTAGAGGGCTCCGCCTCCAGGATGTTGATCATGGGCAAGAGTGCCGGCCCAGAAGCGACCTTGCGGATCGCAGGCTGCATCGTTCATCCGGGTCCCTTCAGGTGCCACCGCGGCCAGGGAGCGCAGCCCGCCATTTGGCTCTAGGTAGGTGAACCCGCGGTCCGCAGCAAGCAGCCAGCCTTGATCATCATGTATCGGAGCCACCGCGCCCACGGTGCCAGGAACCGGATGGGTACGCACGGGGACTAGGCCGCCATCTGCTTGTACCTCGTCGCGGTACACCCGTCCAGCGAGAATGTCGACTCGCAACAGCTCGCCGCGACGATCGTCCCATCTTGCGCCCTCTCCCAGCTGGCATTGTTCAGTTGTGCAGGCGACTGCATTGCTTGTCATTTGGGCTGCTCCTCGTGCCTAGGACGTTCAATCGGCACCTCGTCCCCGATTGCGATGGCTTTCACTCGGTCACCCTCCTCGACGACCCAATCGTGTGATGCGGAGGCCATCCGCCGGTACACCCAGCGCGGGTGATTCGGTTAGAAAGCGTTCTGGGCTTGGTGTGATCAGCGCGGCTATCGCCATGCTGAGATCGGCTACGTCGGGCCCCAAGTGCCTGCTGCCGCAGTCGCAACGGTGATGCGGAACTGGTATCGCTCTCGAGGAGAGCTGGCGAGCCGCCTCGTCGTGCCCTGCTTCATCTTGGGCGATCTATGGCAGACCATCTGTGCCGCCGCGGTTCCGTACTGGATCTACTTCGCGGTGCAGCCTGCGCTGCAGGCGCTGGACGAGTATCTGGACGCGGCGGCGGAGTACTCCGACGTGAACGTGTTCTTGTTCGAGCACGGTGCCGAGTCGCCCGGGATCGCCGGGCCCAATGACTTCCAAGCGGTGGTCAACCGGCACAGCGCCGCCGCACATTTCGATGGGCTCGAGCCGGGACGCTTCCCACATGACCTCGGCACCCTGGGCCGCTATGGCGAGGTATTCGATCAACTACCAAGGGCAAGACACCCCGTGGAGCCCGCTGCCCGTCGAAGAGGCGCTGCATGGGCTCAAAGGTGCCGACCTGTCCGTTACCGCGGCCAATTGATCACCTGAGCGGTTACTCGGCCCAGCGTCGATCGGTCGTGAACGTCACGACCACCGACCGCTCATACCCCAAGGCAGCCAGGCGTTCATGCAGGTCCGACCGCACGTCGTCACAGTCGGCGACGGTGACTACCGTCGATTCAGGCCCAAGTACGAAGTCGATCTCGATGTCCATTCGGCCGCCCACCTTCGCGGCGCGTACGAACGACTCCTGGAAGCCATAGCGCTCCTCCACTTCCGTTACACGTGCGTGGAGCGCGGCCTGGACGTCCGGCGGCGGCGACATCGACAGCACCTCCCGCATACCGCCCATCACGAGTCGAAACGGCACTACGAGGAACGCCACGGAAACCAGAACGACCATCGCGGGGTCCACGTACGCCGCGAGGTCGGCGCGGCCTCGCGCGGTCAGGACAAGGGCAGCGAGGAATCCGACGAGGACGCCGGTCGACAGCAGGGCGTCGCCCAGCCACTCTGCCGCCTCAGAGCGAACGAGATCCGTCCCGGGCCCTCTCGGTGACTCTGACCTGGTACCGCGCCTGAGCACCAAACCGACGACGAGGCTGCCAGCTGTCGCGATCAGGGCATACACAACTGCCCAGCCGACTGCGACCTCCCGGCCGCCTCGCATCAGGTCGACGATGCCTCCGACGGCGGCGTAGATGCAGAGCGCACCAAGAGTCGTTGCCTTGAAAATGACGACCACCGGTTCCGCCGCCTCGCGCCCCCACGGGAACCGCTCGTCGGGACCGCGCCGGACGAAGCGCAAGGCCAACACTGCAAGGCCGGAGAGTCCGATGCTGGCAAAGGAGTACAGCCCGTCGAAGACGATCATGCTCGAGCCGCTGAGAATTCCCCAGATGCTTGAGACCACTGCGAACCCGGCGGAGGCCCAGACCGAGAACAGCAGCAGCCGGCGTTCACGCGCTGCTTCGCCGGAAGACACGGAGCAGGATATAGCCATGCGCCGCGAGCTTGTCGATGGGCGATCTGGGGGGCAGATCTTTGGGGCTTAGACGGGCTCAACCCGCATGCCGATGATGCCCAGCCCGCATATGGATGTGGCGCTCAGCCGACATCAGGTGGCTCAGTCTTCCCAGGGAGGCGTGCGATCCATCTTGCGGTAGTACTTCGCAAGATGACTCTTCACTCGATCAACATCTCCATCAGGAATGTCGATGCCGCCGCGAGCACCCTGCATGATGCCGCCAGCCGCGATCACAGCCCGCGGCACGGTCAGGAGTCTGTCTTCGACCACATCGCAGATAAGGAGTTTGTACGCGGTGAAGTTGTCCTTGTTGTCCGCGTCGTGCCAGACGTGCGCATCGCGGTACTTGGCGTTCGGCCCGTCTTCTGCGTCGGCCCATTTGCGAACGCGCTTGTCGGCGGCGTCACCGTCCCACTCCCGGTCGGCATCGGCCAGATCAAAGTCTTGGAAGCTGGTTACCGCCATCGAGACTGCTTTCTCCGAGGTAGGCGGCGACTTTCTCCGAGGTAGGCGGCGACGTGTCCAACTAAACGTTGAGGCGCTTTGTCAGTAACTTCTTTCCTTCCTCGGCGCCTTTGCGGCTGTCGTGTTGAGCTTTACGGAAGAAATCTGCGAGTTCGTCGTCTCCTGCAAGAGCGGCGTCCTCGATGTAGGTCTCCAACCGCAGGACATTGCTCAGGCACGCTTCGGTGAACCAGATGATGTCGTAGTCCTTGTCCTTCGTCCCGGTGACGTTGCCAAGTTCAGGATTGGCGGTCATGGCTCTCCTTTCGCTGCTGATAGACGGATTTAGCGCTTTGTTGCACCTACCCAGAGATCAGCCACCAAAACGATCACAACGCGTCAGGAAGATCAAAAGTCTGCGTCTCGGCCATTCTCGCCAAGCCAACGAGCTTGTGGTGAGACCAGGACGACAAAGCCAGACGCACGAGTGGTCCGGGCAAGATTCGTCCTCGAAGCGGTGCGGTAGCAGTGAGATGCGCTAAGGCACCGGTGGCGCCGCGATCCACCGATAGGCAACAACCCACGTCGCCGATCACCGGCACGTGGTCATACCAGTGCACGGCATTGCCACGCTCCGACTCGGCCGGTTGACGCCAATGCTGCAGAGTGTCGAAGGCGCGATCCTCGACGAGAGTGTGTCCGATATAGGCGGTGTCGAGCACAGCGGACGGTGAGCATCGGATGAGTCGGTGCCTGGTCATGAGAGCGTGTTTTGTCATCGTGTGCGGAGCGTGCTCACCCCCGAATGTGCAGCCGCCGGTTATCCGTTGCTGGATACCCTCCCTGGAGCCAGGGAAACACTTCACCGTATTAGATGCTGCGGCCTTCGTCATTCAGTACGGACGAGAGAATCGTTTCGACGCGTTTCGGATCGGCGATGGCATCGATCTCGACGATCCTGCCCTGCGCGACAGTGAACCCCATGACCGCGAAGGGGCGGCCATGGACGGTGATCACGACTCCAGCGGTTCCGTTGATCAGCGCAGGGTGCAGCTCTGCGCCTGGCAGTGCGCCTATCAGAGCCTGATTGGCTACGGCCGCTGCACCGTGGAACACCCTTGGAGCACTGGGTCGTCTGGCGCCATAGTCGGCGCGAAGTATGACATCAGGATCGAGCACGGCGACCAGCGCGTCGAAATCACCGCCTCGTGCTGCCCGGAAGAAGGCGTCGACAACTTCACGTTGCCGAGCAAGATCAGGATCGGGAGCCGGGATCTCGGCACCTTTCACACGGCGCCGCGCTCTGCTGGCTAGTTGTCGTGCTGCCTGCGGGGATCGGCCGACCATGGGAGCGATCTCCTCGAAAGGCAGCTGGAACATGTCGTGGAGGACGAACGTAAGCCGCTCGGGAGGCGAGAGCGTATCGAGAACCACGAGGAGGGCGAGGCTGACAGAGTCAGCCAGCAAGGCTTCCTCCTCGGGTTGCGACAGCGGATCGGGACTGATCAGCGGATCGGGAATGTGGGTGTCGAGCGCCCGCTCCCGTCGCACATTCCGAGCTCGCAGCATGTTCAGACACACCCGGGCGACGATCGTGGTGAGCCAGCCGCCAAAGTTCTCGACCTCGCTCGTGCCAGCCCGGCTGACCCGCAGCCATGCGTCTTGGACGGCATCGTCGGCCTCACTCAGGGAGCCGAGCATCCGATAGGCCACCGATCGTAAGTGGGGCCGGTGCTCCTCAAATCGATCCGCCAGCCACTCAGCACGCATCTCGTCCTCGTCCATCAGTCACATCCTCCTGGCGCGAGGTGTCAAAGAAGGTGACACCCCACACCCGATGAATGTGACAAGGAGATACAGATATGAGAGCACTGGTGGCAGGTGGCACAGGCACGCTAGGACGGCTGGTTGTTCCCCGGCTGCAAGACGCGGGACATGACGTACGAGTCCTCAGCCGGCGGAGCCGCGACGGCAGGCAGGGCATTGAATTCGTTACTGGCGACCTCGCGACTGGTGAGGGAGTCCAAGCCGCGGTGGATGGAGCCGAGATCATCGTCCACTGTGCGGGCGGCAGGATTGGCGACGACGACATAGCTCGCCACCTCGTACGCGCCGCCTCGCTTGCCGGCACGCGACACCTCGCATTCATCTCGGTCGTCGGCGCCGACCGGATCCCGATCACGAGCGACATCGATCGAGCGATGTTCGGCTACTTTGGGTCGAAGCTTGCCGCTGAGCGAGTCGTGGCGGATTCCGGCGTGCCATGGACGACGTTGCGCGCGACCCAGTTCCACGACTTGATCTTGAAGGTAGTTCGGCCCATGGCGCGGCTGCCTGTGCTACCGGTCGCAGCCGGATCTCGCTTCCAGCCCGTCGACGCCGGCGAAGTAGCGGACCGGCTCGTGGAGCTTGCGCTTGGCACGCCAGCCGGACTGGTGCCCGAAATGGGCGGACCACGTGTGTACGAGATGGCTGAGCTGTTTCGCAACTACCTGCATGCCCGTAACACGCGCCGACCGATCCTGCCCATTCGGCTTCCAGGTAAGGCTGCCCGCGCGATCCGGGCGGGTGCCAACCTCCCTCTGGACGGTTCTCTGGGTCGTCGGACGTGGGAGCAATACCTGGCCGAGCGGGTGATCTCACCGGGCGGCCGCGTGCGAACGTGATCAGTGCCCGGCTGCCTCGACCGCTGATAGCCACGTTTCACGGAAGGCGGCACCGTCCACCTCCTGCACGACCTTGATCGACCGGCCCGCGGGATTCGGGTGGAAGGACAGTACGTCGTCCTTACGTACTGGTTGCAGTCGCATGTCCTCGACCGTTGCCCCGGTCCAGCCGAGCGCCACGGCGCAGGCAACTGGGTCGTAGTGAAAATTGAGCAGATCGTCCGGCAAGCCCGGATGTTCGCGGCCTAGCTTCTCCATCTGATACGCCTGGCCGTAGGCCTGGCTCTGTCGGGCAAGCAACTGTCCTAGTGGCCCGGCGGCCCTCAATCGAGGCAGATCCGCACGGCTCAGGTGCGCGCTCAGAGTTGCGGGGAGCGTCACCATCGTCAACTGGGCTGTCGATGCGACCACCTCAGCTGCCTGCGTGTCCCACTGCACGTTGAAATCCATGTCGGGCCCCCATTGCGGGAGATCTGGCGCGGGCGGCTGCACCCAGCCGCCCATGACGACGACCGGTCGCCGGTTCAGACTGCCGGAGCGGGCGATCTCAAGTAGCGCCAGGTTGGTGTACGGGCCGATGGCGACCAGCGTCGCCCCGGCGTCGAGGCTGCGCTCGAGAAGATCCAGAGCACGACCCGGCGGCGACGGTCGGGGCGTAATGTTTGTCGGCCAATGCCGTTCTTCAATGACATGATCGACCCGGCCAAGGGTGGTGGATGAGGCTTCTGCTCCCGCAGCTAGAGGGATCTCGTCGCGACCTGCTAGGTGCAGCAGATGCGCTACGCATGCCGCGCGCCGCCCTCCGGGATCGGCAACCGTCGTGATGCCCGTGATCTCGACGCCCGCCCAGCCCAGCAACATGGCCAAGGCGCATGCGTCGTCGGTGTCGCCACCGAGGTCTGTATCGAGGTGAACACGCACATCGCCAGGATGCCCACCGGCGCGGTGCCGAGGCTCGCTGCCCGCGGATTCAGGAGGGTCGGACGTCCGCAGCCCTGCCCGCGTGCCGATGTACGGCGTTGCCGGTCCGCTCGTAGAGGTCGGCCGCCTGCTCGGGCGTGCGCCCGATGGCTGTCAGGCCGAATCGGCCGTCAATGGCAAGGCACGACAACATATGCAGCACGACCCCGGTTCCGGTTAGGGGGTCAAAGTGGAGGCCGTCAGCAGCGACCGCGCGGATCACGGTATCCGGCGTGAGCCCGAGCCACGACTCGTCGACGAGGTTGTCCGTCGCCCAATACCACCGTCGCGTACCGTCTGACGCCTTCCATGCCCCGGCATCAGGATCGTAGCTGCCGGGGACCAGGTGGCTGAGGACGACGTACGGGTGAGTGGTGCCGCCCTTTCGGAGATTGATCTCCAGGGCGTAGATGTGCCACTTTCCGCTGTCGTTCTGGGTCGCCGCAAAGTCCACGCTGAGCCGCCCCACAGCGCCGCGACTGGCGAGGAGCTTGCCAATCGCCTCGCCATGGCGCGCAAGTTCGGACACATAGGCGGGATCGGCCGGGAACCGGCAGCCGATGTACACCTGGCCGGTATCGCCGCCCAGCACCTGCTCGTGGGTGGCGAGCACTTTCACCTCTCCGAAGGGCGAGAGCTCAACCTGGACACTCGGGCTCGCAAATCGGGTCCCAGTGATGAGCTCCTCCACGACTGCGCCAGAAACCAGCTCATGGGTGTACCAGTCGGGAAGCGCCAAGCCACGGTCGTCGAAATGATCAAAATCGATGACGACGTTGCCGTCTCCGGCACCGCTGTCATCGAGCTTGACGACAGCAGCCCTAGCGCTCGGCCGCTGCTTCCGGATCTCGAGAATGGCGGCCAGCACCTGTTTGATGGTGCGTATGTCCTCTCGCCCGGCTGGGAGCGGAACGTCCGCCTCCATGAATAGCCGTCGGCCATAGCTCTTGAAGCCAAGATGCCAAAGGTTCGACGCTGGCCCGTCGATAGGTACCTGAAGTCGTTCGGCTACCTCGACCTCACGTTGTGTCACGTTCCACGGTTCGATAAAGGCCGGCCGATTCGCGAACGAGGCACGTAGCGCGGCCATCAGGTCGGGTCGGTCCAGGAGCTTGGCCGCGATGGGGCGAGGAGAGTCATCGGGCACCACCGCGAGCCGGAATCTGGTCCGAGCACTGCCTCGTTGGGCGGGAGGCAGCAACGATGCGTAGTAGTCGAGGACTCGGCTGTCGGGCGCTTGGCAGGTGAGGAAGACCAATTCACAGGTCTCGATCCGGTGCAGCATGAGCGATGTGACGAGGTAACGGTGCTCCAGAGCCGGAATTCGTGTGGCGTAGTGCGAAAGCAGACTCTCGCCCATGCTGAACGACGGCAGCACGACCACCACGTGCTCCACGCTGCTGCCCGGCCGGTTCAAGCTCCAGACTGGACCGAGGCTTGTCTGGAGTTCCTCGAAGGTCTTCATGCTGCGCCTTGTCGTCGAGCACCATTCTCTAGCCTGGTGGAAACTGATGACGAGCCGCCGTAAAGCTCGCGACGATGTGAGGAAAAGGTGCCGTGGAGCTGCCAGGAGCCGACGGACAGCCGTTCAGCTATTCGACTCCTGTCCTTGCTGAGCGGACCGTTCGGGTTGTCTTTGGGGCCGGAACTCTGAGACAAATCGCCGCCGAGGCTCGTACGCTCGGCAATCAGATCATGATCATCTCCGGCGGCCATCAAGCTCGCGCCGCGGCGATGGTGGCGGCAGAGCTCGGCGATGATCTTGCTTGGCAGATCACAGAAGTTGTGCAACATGTGCCCGTCGAGGTTGCCGGGCGGGCGATTGCAGTGGCTCGCGATGCGAAGGTTGGCGTAGTCGTCTCGATCGGTGGCGGCTCCGCGACAGGACTCGCCAAGGCTGTCGCCCGAGACACCGCAGTCCCCATCCTGGCCGTACCTACCACGTACGCCGGAAGTGAGATGACTCCCATCTGGGGGCAATCTGATCAAGGTGGGAAGACA
>Ga0081455_10002945_pt1 | contig 19943 bp, 12 predicted proteins | sample TabmetS3T2R1_FD_70207 | JGI IMG/M metagenome (GOLD analysis project Ga0081455, IMG submission 70207) | Tabebuia heterophylla rhizosphere microbial communities from the University of Puerto Rico - S3T2R1 | ecosystem: Host-associated > Plants > Roots > Rhizosphere ... | reverse complement strand
GGAGGATGGCGGTGCCGGCGGTGGTGACCTGCGCCGCGGCGGTGGGCAGGGTGGGGCTGCCGTGGTCGGCGGCGGGGCCGAGCAGTTCGTCCCGGAGACGGCGGTCGCGGGGATCGCGGGCCACCAGGTCGCTGCGCCAGGCGGCGAGCAGCGTTGCCCCGGGCAGTCCGTACCGGATGGCTTCCTCGTGCCACTGGCGGGTGTAGCGGCGTTTGCGGGCCGGCGTCGGGGGTTGGTCGCCGGTGGGTGCTGCGGCTGCCTGGGCGGCTTGGAGGGCGGCACGGCAATCCCCGAGCGGGGCGCGGACGGCCTGCGGAGCGATCTCGGCCAGCTCGCAGTAGCCGTCGATGGCCTGCTCGAGGGCGGCGATTGCGTCGGTGGCCCGGCCGGCGTCGAGGAGATACAGCCCCCGGTTGTGCTGCGCCTCGGTCAGTCGTAGGCGGTAGATCGGGTCGGGATGGCTCTCGTGCAGGGCGGTGTAGCGGTCGATGGCCTCGGTCGTCGCGGCGATGGCTGCCGGGTAGTCGCCGACACGGCCGCGCAGGCAGCCGAGGTTGGCGAGTGCGGCGGGTAGGCCATGCCGGGCGGCGTCGTGCTCGGGAGCCAGCTGCCGGTACCGGTCGACAGCGGCGTGTGCGTGACTCAGCGCAGTGGCGCGGCGCGCGCCGAGGATCTGGGCGAGGTTGTTGAGGTTGGCCGCCAGGTCGGGGCCGTGGCGTCGGGGATCGTGCTCGGCGAGGCGGCGCCGGATGGTGAGCGCTTCCTCGGTGGCTGCGGCTGCCTTCGCGCGTTGCCCGGTGACCGCGTACCGCACGCCGAGGTTGGCCAGGGCCGCGCCGAGGTCGGCGTCGTGGGCTGCGGGGTTGGCGGCGGCCAGGTGGCGGCATTCGGCAACCGCCTCGGCGGCGAGGTGGACGGCGCGGCGGGCGGTGGCTGAGGTGCGTGGCCTCCCGGTGGGCGGTGTCAGCACGGCTGAGCGGCACAGCAGCGCGGCCGCCAGTGCGCGGCGGTGGCTGTCCGGGTTCGCCTCGGTCAGTGGGCGCAGCAGCCGTACGGCTCGCTTCGCGGCGGCGGCCGACAGCGGGAGGTCGCCGGCGACCGCGGCGAGCTGGGCCAGTGTTGTCAGCGCGGTGGCGAGCCGGGGACGGTACGCCCGGGTTACCTCGGCCAGCGCTGTGAACGCCGTGACGGCCTGCTGGGCCGGTTCGAGCGCGGCGTGTGGCTGGCCGTCCTCGGCGAGTCGCAGGGCGAGGTTGTGCAGGCTGGCCGCCGCGTCGGACCGCCGCTCCTGGATACCGTCGGCCGCCAACGCCTGCCGCAACGTCGCCGCTTCCTCAGCAGTGTGCAGGGCCGCGGTGGCATCCCCCTGCTCGGCCAGCCGGTTGCTGAGGTTGGTCAGCGCGTTCGCCAGCCCGACCAGGTGTGGCCCGCTGCGCTGCGGGCACAGCGCTCGGTAACGGCCGACGGCCGCACGGGCCGGGCCGAGGGCCGCGGCGGGCTCGCCGTTCTCGGCCAGCCGGCGGCTGTGCTGGACGGTGTGGTGGGCCAGTTGCTCATCGCCGCGGCAGTCCTGGACCAGCCGCTGGGAGACCGCGACCGCAATACCCGTCCGGCTGGTGGTGAATCCCCATGCCCGCAGGTCGGCGTCGAGGCGTTCGACCACGTCGCCGGGAAGCACGTACCCGCCGGAGTCGGGCTCGCGGCGGCGGATCGCGGCCGCCAGTTCGGTGGTGAAGCGGCCCGGTGCCAGCGCCACCAGCGGCGGTACGTACCCGCTGGGATGGGTGTCGAGAAGGGCGGCGAGCGAGGCCCGTACGCGGCGCAGACCGGTCGCCGGCGCCTGCGGGTGGTCCAGCGATCGGACCAGCGTCCAGGCGGCGTGCCGAGCCGGGCCTGGTTCGTCGCTGCCGCACACCGCGCCGATGTGCGCCGACCACTCGGCGTCCGAGCGGCACCCCTGCGCGGCCTGGAGCAGGTAGGTGTCGGTGAGGCGGTCGAGCTGCGGAGGCTGCCACAGCTGTCCGCCGTCGGCCGGCCGGTACAGCTCGGCTATCCGCAGCGCCAGCGCGTTCAGCGCCGCCTCGGGCGCGCTGGCCAGCGCCGGGCTGGCGGCCAGCGCCGCCCTTGCCTGCGGCAGCCCGCCAACCGGTCGCAGGAACGCGACGCTGACCGCGAGGTCACGTTGCAGTCCGGAGAACGGCGCCGCGCCGGGCAGACTCCGGGCCAGCAGCCGGCGTTCATGGTCGACGATGCCCAGGATCGGGTCGGCCCACGGCGCCGCCTCGGCCGGTCCGTTCCGGCCGGTGCCGGCGGCATGGTCGAGCACCCGCAGCAGGGCGTGCGCGTACAGGTCCAGCGTTGTCGGGAAGCGCCGCGGCGGTCCTGCCGCCAGCTGCGCCGGCGGGACAGCGCCGGCCAGCAGACCGGACCGGAGCGCCTCGGCCGCGAACGCTTCGACCGCCTGCCTCCACAGCCGGTTACCTGCCTTCGCCGCGGTACGCCCGCGGCGCGCCAGCGCCTCCGGCAGCGGCCGCAGCCAGGTCGGCCGCGGGTCGACCCACCCCGGTTCGGCCAGATCGGCGACGTTGCGCCACCAGTCCGGTTCGTCGCGGGACAGCAGCAGGATGCGTACCCGCACCGGCCGTACCGCCCGGGACCGGGGCCAGTTCACCTCGACCGCCGCCCGCAGCAACGCGGGGACGATGTCACCGCAGCTCTCGGCGTAGTCAACGACCAGCAACACCCCGGCCACGTCGGCTACTGCCGCGGCGCGCATCGCCGCCAGCAACAAGGCCCACTGCCCGGACGGGTCCGCGATCTCGCCGATCCCCGGGTCTACCCGGCCGCCGTCCTGGCGCCACTGCCTGGGCGGGAACCTGACGAAGCCCGCCAGCCACCCGGTCTTCGGCTTGTTCAGCATGCGGCACACCTGCGCGGCCAGTTGCGTCTTGCCCTGCCCGCCCGGCCCGCACACCAACCGCGCTACCGGACCGGGAGCCTGGCAGCACCAGTCCACCAATTCCGCCGCCTCCGGCCGCGGCAGCAGCCGAACCACCCCGGCGGCCGGGTCCAACCACCCGCTCGGCGCCGCTGTCCACGCCGCAGGCTCCGACCGCCGCCCCGACACAGCCTGCCCGATCGCTGGCCGCCCGGCAGCCGCAGGACCACCGAACAGCGCCTCGGCGATGCCCTCCCGCGTGGCCGACACATCGACCTCGGCCACCGCACCGGCCGTCCTCGCTTGTTCCCGGACCGCCGCGGCAAGCCCCGCGTCAGCCACCGCTACATCGGCCAGGATGCGCGCCAGGTCGCTACTCGCCTCCCGGTGCCGCAGCCGGCGGAACTGGCACCGCCCCAGCGCCGCGATGTCCTCCGGCAGGTCCGCCTCGGTCGGCATGTCCGCACCATCGACCAGCACCGGAATGACCCGCACCCCGGTAACAAACGCCTCGACCAGCTCCCGCCGAATCCAGTCCGCCGAATCGTCGATGCGCCGGCCGACGGTCCCCCCGGGCGCCAACCACCCCGGACCGATCACCGCCAGCAACACCGCTGCCGAGCGAACCCGTCCGAGCAGCACCTCGACGAAATCCTCGCCGGCCTCAATCGATTCGCTGTCCAGGAAAACAAGATCAGACCCGAAACGCCGTGCCAGTGCGAGGTACAGCAAGGCCGCATGTGCGCCACTGTCCGCCGAGCGATAGTTAATGAAGACCCCGGCCACAACCACCCCTGCGCATACCCGGCCGACCACCCGCGCCCGCATCGTCGAACGGGCCGTCACGACCTGGCAAGGCCAGACACAGGACAACAGCACTTTGAGAGGACACAGTATTGCCAGAAACGTGCTATTGAACGGGCAATACCCGCCCGACCTCGTACCGGCTATCACCCACGCTATCCGCATCCTTGCTGCGGCGCTTGAATGGAGGATATGTGTCTGAGGGGGACCTGAGTCGCGATAGCGCTCGCGGCCGGATATTGGATGCCTGGGCGGAGAGCCGCGCCGGCCCCGTGGCGGAGTCGGGGCCTGGCGCGGTGTAGGAGTTCAGCCCCGGCCGTTGACGGTGCCGGTGACCTTGAAGTTGGCGCCCAGCTTCACCGTGACCTCTGACCCGTCGGACTTGGTCATGTGCACCTCGTACACAGCACCCTCTGCGTCGGTTTCGCTGCGTTCGACCGTGGCGCCCGGGACGGCTGCCTTTGCGGCGGCCTCGGCCTTGGTCTTGGTGTCGCCGGTCAACGCCGTCTCGGTCTTGCCGTTGGCCTGGTGTGGCCCGCCGCCGTTGGGGCCGCCGCCGCCGTTGGGCGCGGCGCCGGTGGACTCGGCGCCGGTGCCGGCGGTACCCGAGCTGGCGGTGAGGGTGGCGGCGTTGGCGCTGCCGAACAGCGTCGCGCCGATCGCGCCGCCGGCGAGCGCTGTTCCGGCGATGGCGCCGGCGGCGACCAGCTTCCGTACGGGATACATGCGTTTGTCCTCATCCTCGATGCCGCGCCCCACCGGGTGGCGAGGCGTGTGCCGTGGTGACACAGCAGCGAGGTTTCCGGCCGGTCGTAAGGTCGGCGGCAACTGATCCGCAAAGCTGTGCAAGATCTGCCGCGCATCCCGGGAGGGCGGTCGCACCGCTCGTACGCTGGGCGCATGGCAGCCGGGCACGGGCAGCAGATCCTGATCGCCGAGGACGACCGGGCGGTCCGCCAGTCGCTGGAGCGGACCCTGCGGGTCGAGGGCTTCGCCGCGCGGACCGCGCGTACCGGCCGGGAAGCGGTTGACGCCTGCGACGCCGAGCTGCCCGACCTGCTGATCCTGGACGTGATGATGCCGGAGATGGACGGCCTCACCGCCTGCCGCGAGCTGCGGCCCCGGTACCGGGAGCTGCCCATCCTGATGCTCACCGCGCGGCACGAGGTCGGGGACCGGGTCGCCGGGCTCGAGGCCGGCGCCGACGACTACCTGGTCAAGCCGTACGCGAGCACCGAGCTGGTGGCCCGCATCCGCGCGCTGCTGCGGCGCAGCTCGCTGACTGGCGCCAAGGACCAGCTGAGCTTCGCCGACGTACGGCTGGACCCGGCGGCGCGGCTGGCCTGGCGGGGCGAGCGGCAGCTGGAGCTCACCAAGACCGAGTTCGACCTGCTCGAGCTGCTGGTGTGGAACGCGGGGGTGGTGCTGACCCGGGAGACGCTGTACGAGCGGATCTGGGGCTACGACTTCAAGACCTCCTCGCGGTCGCTGGACGTCTACATCGGCTACCTTCGCGGGAAGCTCGAAACGGCCGGCGAGCCGCGGATCGTACAGACGGTCAGGGGTGTCGGGTTCGTGGCCCGCGCGCAATGACGCTGCGGTGGCGCATCACGCTGATCCTGGCCGCCGTGGCCCTGGCCGTCAGCGTCTCGGCCGCCGCTGCCGCCTACCTCAGCACCGCCTCCCAGCTGCGCTCCAGCATCGACGACACCCTCACCAGCCGTGCCACCGCGGTGAACTCGACGGACGGGCGGGAGCCCGACGGCGGTCGCGGCGGGCACGGCGGTCCGGGCGGTGCGGCTGACCCGCCGGGCTGCCCGGCGGCCGGCCAGTTCCAGCCCGCCGCCGCGGCGCAGCTGGTCGCCGCCGACGGGACGGTCACCACGTGCATCGACGGCGCTCCGACGCTTCCGGTGACCGCGCAGGACCGCGCCCTTGCCGCCGGCCAGACCGCGCTGCGGACGGTGACGGTGGATGGCCAGGACTACCGGCTGCTCAGCACCCCCTGGCACGACGGCGGGATCCTGCAGATCGCCCGCGGCCTGGACGAGTCGAAGACCCTGCTGCGCCGGCTGAGCCTGCAACTGCTGGCCCTGGTCGTCGTCGCCACCGCGGTACCGGCCGCGCTCGGCTGGCTGATCGCCACCCGGGTGACTCGCCCGATCGTGAAGCTGCGTGACAGCACCCGGCACATCGCCGCCACCCTCGACCTGTCCGAACCCGTCGCGGTCGGCGGCTCCGGCGAGGTCGGCAGCCTGGCGGCCAGCTTCCGTACGATGGTCGCCGCCGTCGCGCGCTCCCGGGAGCAGCAACGCCGGCTGGTCTCCGACGCCAGCCATGAGATGCGTACGCCGCTCACCAGCCTGCGCAGCAATGTGGAGCTGCTCGGCAAGATCGAGCGGCTGCCCGAGCCGGAGCGGCGCGAGGTCGTGGCCGACGTCCTCCAGGACATCGATGAGCTGTCCATCCTGCTCGGCGAGCTGGTCGAGCTCGCCAGCGACACCGCCGCCGACGCGGTGGAGCCGGTCAACCTAGCCGATCTCGCCGCCGAGGTCGCCGCCCGGGCGCAGCGGCGTACCCGCCGCCCGATCACCGTGACCGCGCGGTCGCCCGGCGAGGTGATCGGCAGCAGCCGCCGGCTGGAACGCGCGATCAGCAACCTCGTCGACAACGCGGTCAAGTACAGCGCGGACGGCGCGGCCGTGGAGATCACCGTCGACGGTACGGCGGTCGCGGTGCTCGACCGCGGCCGGGGCATCGCCGAGGACGACCGTGCCCGGATCTTCGACCGGTTCTACCGCGCCGTCGACGTACGCTCCGAGCCGGGCTCCGGGCTCGGCCTGGCCATCGTCGAGGAGATCGTCCGGTCCCACGGCGGCACCGTCTTCGCCGCGCCCCGCGACGGTGGCGGCTCCCGGGTCGGTTTCACCCTGCCGGGCTGACCGACCCGTGTCCGCGCGGGTCCAGCGCGGCTTCAGCGGTCCGTGCTGGGATGTGCGGCATGAGTGCACCTGTCGTCCTCGAACGCCGCGACGGGTTCCTGGTGGTGATCGGCCCCGCCGCCAGGATCCGGCCGGCCCTGCGCGGCGCGGCCCCGCTCACCGTCGATGGCGGTGCCTTGGCCGGTGACGTCGTCACCCTCCGCGGCCTGCATCGCTGGCGCGACCGCGTACCGGTCGTCGACGACATCGCGGACACCCTCCACGACCCCGAACACGGCGAACTGCTGGTGGCCTACATCGACGAGGAGGCCCTCGACGCCGCGCCCAAGCTCGCCGCCGCGCTGGCCGAGGAGCGGCGCCTGGCGTACGAGCAGGCAGTCGCCCGCGCCGCCGCCGCAACCGCGAACGGCGAGGTCTGGGACCGCTGGTCGCAGGTACTGCCACCGGCCTGACCAGCAGCCGGCCACCCCCGATCGCAGGCTACGTGGCCAGCGACACGTCCACGAAGTCCAGGTCGACCGTGCCCGGCTGCGGTTGGCCGGGTTGCGCCGGATCGCCCTTGGCCAGGGTGAGGGTGGATGCGCCGGCGGGCAGCCGGACCAGCACGGTGGTCTGCCGGATCAGCTCGCGGAACTGGGTGGGGTCGTACCAGACCTGCTGCCACGGGCCGTCGTCCACCCGCAGCAGCTGGCCGGCCCGCACCTGCGCGCGCCGCTCCTGCTCGGTGCCCTCGGTGGAGTACCCGATCGTCAGCCGGTAGGTCCCGGCGGCGGGCACGGAGACCGGGAGCCGCAGGCTGCTGCCCGGCTGGACGAGGCCGCCGACGTAGGCGTCGTTCGAGACGTACGGCGCGAAGAAGTTGCTCTCCGCCATGTCGATGCTGACCAGGCTGCCGCCGGACCACTGGCCGGTCTCCGCTTCGAACCGGGCCCGGTACGGCGTCACGTCCAGGTAGTCCAGGCCCACGGTGCCGGTGGGCAGCGTGAGCTCGACCCGGTTCCAGCCCTCGTGCAGCGTCGCCTGGACCCGGTTCGTACCGAACGGCGCCACCGCCGCGGTCGGTCGGTACGCGAGCACCTGCGGCGCCCCGTTCACCGCCAGCAGGCCGCCGGCCACCGTGCCGGTCGGGTTGGTGTAACGGACATCCAGGTCGTACGCACCGGCGGCGGGCGCGCGTACGGTGAACGCCACACCGCTCAGCTGGGGACCCGACACGTACTGGTTGCCCGAGGCCAGCGGCGCCTCCGGCACCGTCCACCGCCCGCGCGGGATGGCCGCCTCGGCCTCGTACCGGGCCGGCCCGACCGGGTGCGCCGTCGCCGCCGGCCCGGTGCCGGCCGGCGTCACCACCGCCAGGTAGGCGGAGGTGTCCTCGATGCCCGCGACCGGCACCGAGATGGCGCCGTCGCGCACCGGGTAGTCGCCGTCGAACAGCGGTACCGGCCCGGCGGACACGCCGTCGGTGCCGGTCCACTCGGTCCGCTCCACCCGGACGTGCGCGCGGGTGCCGAAGCCGGGCAGCGCGGCCAGCCCGCCGATCCTGAGCTGGATGTCGCCGTCGCCGCCGCCGAACACGACCCGTACGGTCCGGCTGGCCCGGTCAGCGCTGGCGAAGCCGTCCAACTGCGGCAGCCGTTCGATGCCGTCGATCCGGGTGGTCACCGTGGCGTGCCTGGCGTTGCCGGAGGAGTCCGCGGCGGTGGTCCCACCGGACTCGTCGAACCGGTACGCGGCCACGGTGCCGGCGTCCGCGCCGGGTGCGGTCAGCAGCGACAGCAGCTCGTCCGCCGGCAGCGCCCGGCCGTACAGCCGGAAGTCGTCCACCGCGCCGTCGAGCAGCGGATCCGGGTACTGGGAGCGGCCGATCCAGTTGTTCGGGGTGTCGCCGCCGGCCAGGTCGGTCGGGCCCAGGGTCAGGTTCGGGTTGGTGCCGACCGCCTTGCCGTTGACGTACAGCGTGCCGGTGTTGCCGGACCTGGTGACGGCGACGTGGGTCCAGCCGGTGGGCAGCGGGGCGGTGCCGTCGATCCGCTGCTCGGCGCCGCCGCCGTTGTTGGTGATCGAGAACCGGAGGTTGCCGTCGCCCGATCGCGGGGTGAGGAACATGTTCACCTGGGTCCCGGTGCCAAAGTCGAAGACCCTCGACCAGGTGCCCACGGTGTTCAGGTTCACCCACGCCGCGACGGTGAAGTCGGTGATCCCGCGCAGCACGCCGGGCGGCAGCGAGACGTACCGGTTCGGGCTCGGGCCGTTGAGCCGGATCGCGTTGCCGAATCCGGGCTGGCTCGCCTCCCGCGTCGACGGCGCCGGCACCGGGTCGCCCACCTCGATGAACCGGCCGGCCCGGGACGGCGGCGTGGTCTGCACCATCTGCCCGGTCATCTCGCCATACCACCGGTACAGCCAGTAGGCGCCGTTCGGCTGGGCCTGGACGGCAGGCCCGGAGCCACCGCCGACCGGGACCAGGAGGTCGCCGAGCCGGCCCGGCTTGTGCCAGAAGGCAAGATCGGCGGAGTCCACCTTGGCCCGTTCCAGCCGGGCCACGAACCGGGTCAGCCAGCCGGGTACGCCGGAGTCGCGCGGCGAGCCGTACTCGTTGATGCTGATCGGGCGCGGGCTGATGCCCAACTCCCGCTCCAGCGCGCGGTAGCTCGCCACCCGCCCCTCGACATCGATCCCCCGGTCGGTGCCCAACTCGTGCCAGGAAATGATGTCCGGCACGGTGCCGGAGGCCTTCGCGGCGGCGAGGAACTGGCGCATGCCGGCCTCGTAGTCCCGGTCGTGGCTCGGCCCGATGATCGGGGTGGTCGGGTCGATCGACCGGATCAGCCGGAACGTACGGGCCCACATCACGTCGAAGTCGCCCCAGGCCGGATTCCAGGTCCACTGCGGCTCGTTCCAGATCTCGTAGCCGTAGATGTTGTCCGCGCCCGACGCCACGGTTGCCCGGATCATCCGGTCCACCTGGGCGTACCAGTAGTCGTCGCCCTGCCACTGGTACGGGAAGCTGGGGAAGATGTCCGGCAGGCGGACCGTCACCGTTGCGCCGTGCCGCCTGGCCACCGGTACGACCCTGAGCGTGTCGCCGACCGGCGCGGGCTCGCCGTTCGGCTGGTGGGTGGCGCCGGGCGGCGGCTGGGTGAACATCCTCGGTCCGAGCGGGGCGATCCACGTGTCGGCCGGCCAGCCCTCGTCGGCCAGCCCGTACAAGGATCCCGACGCGGCCCGGTCGACCGGCTTCAGCGGCGCGGCGACGTCGACCGCCAGCACCATCGGGGCGCGTGCGGCCGGCTCCGCGGCCGCCGCCGGATCGGGGTGTCCGGCCAGTGCCGCCGCGGCGGTTGCCAGCACGGTGGTGGCTGCCGCGGCAGCGCGAGCCCGGTGTCGCACAACGCACCTCACGGGTCAGGTAAGGCAATTCCAGGAAAACGTTTTCTTCCGAACAAAAGCACTACCCCCACGCCCTGTCAACGGAGTCACGGCCGCCATGGTTGGTCCGCGCCTGCCGGGGGATTGCCCCCGGCAGGCGCGCTGGATCATCGATTGCGGAGCGCGCGTGGTGCCGTCCCGGTCAGCGGTACAGCTGCTGCTCAGACGAGGCGGCCGGTGGTGCGGCTGCGGTCGGCTCGGCGACCCGGGTGCTCGGTGTTGCGGGTTGGGCGATGACGCTGACGGTGAGCCGGTCCCGGGTGAAGTAGGCGAGGTAGAGCTGCGCCGCGAGTTGCGCGGTGTGTTCTTCGCGGCCGACGTACTTGTATTCGGTGTCGGAGCCGTACATGGCGCCGGCGGGTGTACGGGCCTGCATGGCGGCGGCGGCATTGAGGTGTGCCAGGGCGGCGGCCTGCGGTGGCAGGGTCGCCTCGGTGTTCAGGTTGTAGACCTCGGCGAGGGCGTCGAACAGCGCGTACGGGAGCTGCTGCCCGGTTCCCCAGTCGCAGCCCTGCGGGTAGTAGATCTGTGCTGAGTTGTCGGGGTAGACGTGGCCGCCGGGTGTGGCGTAGAGCGGCGGGGTGTAGCTGATCGTGCTGAACGCGTCGTAGATCGGCCCGATCCCGAACAGGCTGGACTGCGGCGCGGGTTGCCCGGCGAGCGTGGCCATTTCCAGGGTGTCGGTGTTCTGGTAGGCGTTGGTGGAGTAGTCGGGTGCGACCCGGCCGTGGTTGACCACCACGCCGGTCTGCTGCACGTTCGACCCGTTCAGCCACTGCGACAGCGGCGTCCCGTCGACGGTCGCTGAGGAGGTGACATCGCTGGGCCGGGCCCACGCCGCGACCTGCATCCGCTGCTGAGCACGCCGCCACACATCGCGCTGCTCGGCGGTCGGCATCATCGCCGTGGCCAACGCCGGCGCCAGCGCGTACCAGGCATCCTCCTCAGCACCGGTGTCACCGGCGGTGAGCACCTTGCCATCCCGGTCCATCATGTACTTCGGAGCCAGGGTCGCGATGTAGTTGGCCTCGGAGATCACCATCCGCTGCACGCACCGCTGGACGGGCACGGCCAGACCCGGCCACACCAACCACGCCGCCCGACCCGCGTACGAACTCCACATCGCGCTCTGCCAGCTCGACCCCCAACCACCGACATGATTCGCCCGGTGACTGCACGCGACGTTGACCACGATCTGACTGATGATCCCGGTCGCCTGCGACGCCGTGGTCGCGTTGGCCGCCGGGTCGTACGCGCCGGTAGCCAACGCCACCGACAGCGAGAACGCCTCCATCGACAACCGCCGGATCGAATCCGTCGCATCGAGCTGGGCGTTGCTGCCGTGCGGGGTGGCCAGCAGGCCCGGCGCCGTACCGGTCCACCACGTCCGCAGCCCGTACCGGTTCGTGGTACGCAGCACCGTGGTCGCCAATACCTCCAGGTCGTTGCCGGACAATGGCGTACGGTCGACCTGCCCGAGCACCGGTGTGGTAACCAGCGGTAATGGGTTGGCAATCTGGTAACCGTCGACATCCAGCACGACGTTGAAATGCCCGCCCACATCCCGGATGGTGAAAGCCCCGTCCGGCCCGAGCGGCACGATCAGCTGGGTCGCCGCCGGCACATCGGTGTACGGATTCAACAAAGACAAGCCGGGAGCCGGGTCACCATTGGCGTACCCGACAAGATATCCGCCGCTACTCGGCAACACCGTCATGGTAACGACGACCGCGGCCGCCCCAGCCGGGACAGCATGCCCGGCCACCGGCAGGACAACAGTGCCGTTCGGAGCCAACGGACGCCGGGTGGCGCGGGTGTCCAACACCCGGACCGGCGTGACCGCGACCAGTGCCCCCGGCGTCGGTGCTCCGCCGCTCACGTACCCGACCAGGTCGAGGACCAGATCGGCCGAAGCGCCGCCGCCGATACCGAAGACGATGCCCCGCCCCGTACCGAGACCGACGATCATCGTCGTGGCCACCGGACGCCCGTGCGCGGTGTTGGTGCTGGAGGCCCGCGGCCTGGCCGCACCCGCGGGCCACGCGGTGACCGGGGCGGAAACCGGGGCGGAGGCGTTCACCGTGGTCACGTTCACCACAACCGCACTCGCGCCGGCCGGCAGATCGGGTGAGTTCACCGTGACAACCAACGGCGTGGCGGCGACCAGCCTGGGTGCGTGCAGACGCGTGTCCAGCAACCGCGTCGGGGTCAACGGAACCAACCCGCCGGCCGGCACCGGATCCCCGCCAGTCACCCAACCAAGCAGATCGACAATCACATCGGCGCTACCGGCGAACCGTAACGCCACCATCCCATCCGGCCCCGGCGCGACCAGAGTGTTGTTCGACGAAACCTGCCCCGGAACGAAATTCAGGGTCGAACTCCCCGAGGGGGCGGCCTGGCTCGGGTAGGCGGTCAGGTAACCGGGACCGCGCACGCTCGCCGCGGTGATATGCAGGAACACCGCCCGAACCCCCGCTGCCGGCACCCCACCACGACCGGTCACCGGCACCGACACGACGGTGTCGGTGATCGGATGCGTCGCCGCGGACCGGGTATCGATCAACCGCACCGGCGCAACCGCCCGGTAACGCCCCGGCACCGGACTCGCGGCCGGCGGCAACGGCGTCACGGCGGGCCGGGCGGCGGCCGTACGGCCAGCAGGAGCCGCCGCGGCCTCAACCGCCGGTACGAGCGCGGCCGCCGATAAGCACACCGCTACGAAGCCGATCCGGCCGATACCGAGCACGCCATGCCGCTGTGAAATGGACACCGCAGGACCTCCACGGGTACGTGGGCAAGGGGTCGGTGCGGCACCGACCCAGTACCTTTCCTTGGCGCCGGACACCAAATGCGCCCGCGACTGTCAACACCTGTGCCACCAGCCGGAAGCGTCTTACCGCAGCAGCACCCGTATCCGTGGCCGGTCGCACAGTACCGGGCTCCGCGGGGCGATCCGGGGCTATTGCCTCCCCGTCGCATTCTCCCTGCACGAATGGGCGCCCGAAGGCGAGCATCCACGGCCTGCAGTCAGATTCTGTATAGAACCTGTCAAGGAATACCTGCACGCCGGTACGCACCGGGTGACCGCGTATCATCTGGCAGGGTGCGGATGCTGTTCGAGGGCTTACTCCATGTTTCTTACGGCCAGTTCTATGTGAACAGCACCGACGATGCGTCGCACCCGCTTGACGAGGCCTTCGCCGGGCAGTCGAACGGGTTGTGCGGGGCGGCCGTGGCCGGGTTCCTGTTCCTGGTCACCGGCCAGCACACCGGCGAGGTGCCGTTGTCGGTGCAGTTGCATGAGGAGGCGCCGCCGCTGGAGCCGGAGTGGCAGGAGGTGGTCGAGGCGTCGTTTCGGCCGGTGTCGGCGCAGGCGGTGCTGGCGCAGTGGGGTGGCGGGTTCTTCCCGCTGGGGTTGGAGGAGATCAGTTACCGGGTGCGGTATTGCGCGCGCGGGTTCGATGAGGCGCACCAGGGTGGGGTGTACGACCGGTTCGACGCCTACCTGCTCCAGTTCTGGCCCGCACCGCCTGCGCCGGACGAGGTGATCCGCCAGACCGGCCGCGGCCCCGCGTACTGGCACCGCACCATTCGAACCTATCCTCCGCCACCGACGCCGCAGGAACGGGCCGCTGCCGAACGCGCGGCGCGGGAGGAACAGGAGCGGCGCGATGCCGAGGCCCGCGAGCAGCTGGAACGGCAGCGTTGGCAGGGACGCCTGCCCGGTGAACGGCTGGGTACGGTCGGCGGTAACGCCTGGGCGCTGGCGCAGGTCGACCGCGACCTGGTGGATGCGATCGTGGCGGCCGACCCGGCACACCAGCGCCGGGTGGCCGCCTGGTCCGCCCACCGCGCGTACGAGATCGCGAGCCTGGCCGACCTCGACTGGGCCGCGCCCGGTCTGGCCGCGCTGGACCGGGGCGAGCTGCCGGAGTTCTTCACCGACTACGACCGGTACTCGCCCGTGCTGTTCGGCCCGGACACCCCGCGTACCGTCATCGCCTCCTACGACGGCCGCTACCCTCGGGTGTCCCAGCAGGCCATGGCCTTCGGTGCCGTGGCGCGCGCCGCCGACCCCGACCCGCTGCGCGCGGCCCTGGACGCCCTGTTCGCGGCGGTGACCGCCTACGGCCCCGACTACCCGGCCCTGCTCGCCCAGGCCCGCACCGCGTTCCCCGACCTCGAACGCGGCTGACCGCAACTGCGCGGCCATGGCCGTAATTCGGTTGAATCGGTTGGCTGTGTGGTTAGGGTCGGCCGCATGTTCTAGAGACGGCGTAGGACCAGACACCTCATCAGGCAGGCGACCGCGGTCGATCCGAGACTGCGCGTCGCGTCCTGCCCCTGTTTGGCATGCCGTCGACCGCCGCTGTGCGCAGCGGGCCTCAACCTCCCCGATCGATGTCGCGATGGGTGGTCGGCATGCCGTCGCGACGATTTCGAGGAGAGTGTTGATGTCACAACGCTGTGACGTGTGCGGCAAGGGGCCGCGCTTCGGCAAGCAGGTCGCCCGGCTGGGCCGCGGCGCCCAGAAGCGGCGGGTGCTCGGGCGCTCGGCGCGGATGTTCCGCCCGAACATCCAGCCGGTGAGGACCACGGTCGAGGGGCGGCCGGCGAAGCTGAAGGTCTGCACGGCGTGCCTCAAGGCAGGCAAGGTCCAGCGCCGCGCTTCCTAGAACTCCACCATCGCATGGCGCGCGGGCCCGCACCGGCGGGTCCGCGCGTCCTCTCCGCCGTAGGGGCGGGTGATGATCTCCAGGACGTGTCCGTCCCTCCCATCGTGGCGTGGGCACAAACCTCTCTCAGCATGCCGAAGCTTTCCGGTGCGCGCGTGCGGTGGCTGCTGCCTGAGTGGCTGCCCTTCCAGGACGGGCCCGACCACGGCTCGCCGCCTACTGTGCGGGAGCGGGTAAGTGGTTGGCGGGGGACGACGGAGGCAATGGTGAAGTTCGTACTCGAAGTGGATGTGCCCAGCGGGGACGTCGCCGGCGAGCTAGGTCGGATCCTGCGGCACTGGGCCAACAACCTGTCGCACTACCCGCTCGGCCCCGGCAGCGGCGCGCCCATCTTCGACTCCAGTTCCTGCGAGGTCGGCCGCTGGCACATCGTGGGCGGTGCCCTGGCCGAGGATGCGGTCGATGAGGCGTTCGACGACTTCGAGGCGTACGCGAACGGGACCGAGGACGAGGAGACCGCGGCGGAGAGCATGGAGACCGCCGACGCGGAACAGACCGATGGCTACGACTCCTGGCAGTACGGTCCGGAGGGCGTAGGTCCGGACGAGGTAGGTCCGGAGAGGTAGGTCCGTCTACGCGGCCGGTAGCGTCATGCCACAGTGATCGGGTGTGGTGGTGTTCCGCGATGGTGCGGTGCGGCGGCGCGCGATGACCGCGCGGTCACTGGTCGGCAAGGTCGGGGTGGTGACCGCCCGGGTCCGCGGCGGTTCGCTGCCGGGTGAGGTACGGGTGGTGGTGCAGGGCATCCCGCACTACTACCTCGCCTACTGCCCGGTGCCTGTCGAGGTGGACGCACAGGTGCTCGTCATCAACAACCGCGGCCTGCGGCAGGTCGACGTCGAGCCATGGCACGAACAGGGGCCGGTCGGCGGCATCCCGTTGTAGAGCGAGAGGTACGGACAGTGTTTGGTTACCGGGTACCCGCCCCGAATGAGGCGCTGCTGATCAGCGGCAAGAAGCAGCGCGGCGCGGACGCGCTGCAGTTCAAGATCGTCACCGGGCACGGGGTGTTCGTCATTCCGATCTTCTCCCGCGCCTCGACGTTGACGCTGGCGATGCAGGAGGCGGAGGTTGTCGAGGACTGCTTCACCCAGCAGGGCCTGACCCTGGCCGTACAGGCGGTCATTGCCTTCAAGGTGGGCGACGACCACGAGTCGATCGCCGCCGCGGCGCGCCGCTTCCAGGGCGACCAGTCGCAGATGCCCACGTTGGTCGGCCGGATCTTCAGCGGGCACCTGCGCAGCATCATCGGCAGCATGACGGTCGAGGCGATCATCCGCGAGCAGCAGACCCTCGGCGAGGCGATCCTGGACGCCAGCAAGACCGAGATGGCCAGGATCGGGCTGGCCGTCGACTCGCTGCAGATCAGCAGCATCGACGACAAGGGTGCCGGCTACATCAGGGCACTGGCCGCGCCGCACCAGGCCCGGGTCAACCAGGAGGCGAACGTCGCCCAGGCGGCCGCGGACCAGGCCAGCGCGATGGCGCGCCAGGAGAGCGCCCGTTTCCAGGCTGAGTACGCCCGCCAGACCGCGGTCGCGCAGGCCGAGTACCAGGCCGAGATCGACCAGGCGCAGCAGAAGGCGGCGCAGGCCGGGCCGCTGGCCGCCGCGCAGGCCCAGCAGGCGGTACTGGCCGAGCGGGCCCTGGTGGCGCAGAAGAACGCCGAACTGCGTGAAGCGGAGTTGGTCGCCGAGGTGCTCAAGCCGGCTCAGGCCGACGCCGAGCGCATCCTCACCCTGGCCCGGGCGCAGGCCGAGTCCACCAAGCTGTCCGCCGGTGCGGCCGCCGCGGAGGGCCGGATCGCGCTGGACCAGCTGGTCATCCAGCAACTGCCGGAGATGCTCCGGGCCGCCGCCGAAGGGCTGCGGGGCGCCAACCTCACCGTCCTCAACGGCGCCGAAGGCCTCAGCGGCGTGGTCGCCTCCCTGGCAGGCCAGGGCATGGCCCTGCTCGACGCCGTACGCCGCGGCACGACGCCCGACACCGAGCCCGACGCCAGCGAACCGTCCGTCGAGCTGGCCCGCACAGAGGACTGACGCGGGGTGGACCGGCACTTCACCACGACGCCGCGGGGACGTCTGTCCACTGTGGACTAGTCGAGGCCGTCGGCGGGCGCTGCCAGGCGGGTCAGTACCTCCCGTTCACCTGCGCGCAGGTGGATGCCGGCGCCGGTGAGCAGCCCGCGGGCCGCTATCGCGGCGATGAAGTCGCGTAGGTGATCGTCGGTCCAGGTCACCAGCACGGCCATGGGTGCGGACACCGTGACCGAGGCTATTCCGGGGTCTGACCGGTGCAGCTCCTCGACCTCCCACCGTGTGTCGGCAGCTATGTCCACATCCAGCGTGGACCAGTTGTCCTCGGTGAGCAGGGTGGGCCTGCCCAGGAGGTCCCAGACAAGGTCGGTGGCGCGATCGGCGGCCCGGTACAGGCGTTCCGCCGGCACCTGTGCGGGCGGGACCATGAACTGGATCGTGAGCGGCTCGTTCTCCGGGTCGTAGCGGTGCGGGTCGTACCCCTCCGGGAGATCGGGCCACCCGCGGCTGTTCGACATCGAGCCGACGCGGTGGCGCCGGGCCACCTTGATCATGATCCCGTGCGGTGTCCGCTCATAGAACTCCTCAAGCAGGCTGATCGTGCGGGTGCCGCGGGCGAAGGCCATCCGCTGCGGTGTCTCCAGGGCGTCCAGGTAGAACTCGCGGCCGAACAGGAGGGCCGACTCCCGCGCGTGCAGGAACAACTGCGGGGTGAACGGCTGTCCCGGACCCCGCCACGGACGCCCCGCGATCCACCTGGCGTGTTCGGCGGTGTCCAGCGCCGCCATCGCCTGGCAGCACTGGTCGAGCAATTCGGCCCGCCCGCGGGAGCCGAGCGCCTCGGCCGCCTGCACCACGCGGCCGGCGGCCTCGTCGTCGTCGTGGCCGCCGGCCAGACCCACAACCTTCCACAACAGCGTGCACTGTGCCGGCGACCGGCGCCCGAACCTCATACCGCGCAGACTAATGGCCGCCCGTCACCACAGCCTGAAGCCGCAGGCGGTGGTACGGACCATGACCGGTACCGCGAGCCATTTCACGTACCGGCCCCCGTAGCTGATGATCCACACGAACCGCAGCACCCATTTGTTGGTGCACACCCAGCGGTAGATCCGGTGTACCTGGCGGCTGACCCAGGCGGCGCCGGCCCGGGTGTACCTGTTGACGCCGGGGATGTGGAAGCAGGGGAAGCAGGTGCCGTCGAGGTCGTAGTTGTCCAGCGGTCCCTGGTCGACGTAGTCGTAGTCGTTCGCGGAGCCGCCCGCGATCGGGTCGGTCTGCAGGAAGCGGCCGGTGACGGGGTTGTACAGGCGGGCGCCCATCAGCAGCAGGCCGCCGGGGGTGTCCCCGGAGCGCTGCTTGGCGCCGAGCCAGCCGTACCGCGGGTTGGCGGGCGCGGCCGGGTACGGAACGCCGAACTCGTCGGTGTCGGTGTAGCCGGCGATCGAGGCTGCCGCGGCGGTGTCGGCGGCGGTGGCCACGATGTCGCCGTGCAGGTTCGGCAGTTGCAGCGTGACGGTGCCGTCGCTGGACTGGATGGCCGCGAGGTCGCCGTCGATACCGGCGATGTTGCGGGTCCAGGTGCCGTCGGAGACGCCGGTCCAGGCCGGGCTGTCGCCGTCGCCGGTGTAGTGGTTGGTGCTGGTGACACCGGCCTGGGTCCAGTTCCGGATCCGCAGGTCCGGGTCGAGGATGTAGGTGCGGGTGACCGGGCCCCTGGTCTGCGAGGCGACCATGCCGTTGGCGTAGTAGCCCACCGCCATCGCGGTACCGCCGGCGTCCTTGGCGGGGACGCTGGTGATCCGGCCGAACACGTCGTGGCCGGTGCCGTCGCCCACGGTGCGGTCCGCCTCGTCGTAGGCGTACGGCGAGACCGTGGGGGTGGTCGCGGTCGCGCATGCCCCGTTGGCCGGGTCGGTGCCGGCGTCGGGGTAGGAGGTCAGGCTGGTGCGGTTGGAGTCCGCGTCGTACCCGTACCGCCTGGTGGTGCACGATCCGGACCCGGATCCGAACTGGGTGTCGGTCACGGCGCTCAGCCGGCCGGCCGGGTCGTAGCTGGAGGAGCGGGTGGCGCCCGGGCTGGTCGAGGTACGGGTCTGGCCGTACGCGGAGCCGGTCCGGGTGAAGGCCAGCCACGCCGTCCCGCCCTTGGCGTAGGTCAGCGAGGCGGCGGATCCGGCGTTGTCGTAGCGGGTGGTGGCGACCAGGCCGTTCGGGTAGGTCTGCGACTGCAGGTTGCCGTCCGGGTCGTACCCGGCGGTGAAGGTCCCGGGGGCGCCGCCGGTGCCGGTGACGAGGGTGGTGAGCAGGCCGCGGCGTTCGGCCCGGCCGGCGCTGTCGGTGCCGTCGTAGCCGTAGCTGGTGCTGCCCCTGCCGTCGCTGACGGAGGCGAGCAGGCCGTCGAGGGTGTAGCCGAAGGTGGCGGTGTTGCCGTCGGCGTCGGTCCGGGTACGCGGCCGGCCCAGCGCGTCGAAGGTGGTGCTGAGGGAGATCCCGGCGCTGGTGACCGTGGCCTGCTGGCCGGTGGCCGGATCGTAGGTGTAGGTGCGGTCGGGTACGGCGGTGCCGCCGGCCGCGGCCGGTGTGACGGCGAGGGACTCGCTGACCTTGCGGCCGGCCGGGTCGTAGCCGGTGGTGTGGGTGCGGGTGGTGGCTCCGACGGTCTCCACCGTGGTGACCGGGTGGCCCAGGTCGTCGTAGGTGTACCGGGTGGTGGGCAGCGGGCTGCCGGTGCCGGGTTGGGCCGCCGGTGCGGTGGTGCAGACCAGCCCGGCCCAGGAGGCGTTGACGCAGCCGCCGCTGCCGGTTGCGGTGTAGTAGGCGGTCAGCGTGGTGTGCGCGTCGCCGCCGCCGGTGGCCTTGGGCATGCGCTCCTCGACTGCCCGGCCGGCGGTGTCGTAGTAGGTGACGCGCTGGATGTCGGGTCCGGCGGTGGTGGTCCGGGTCGGCTGGCGCAGTGTCCATCCCGAGGTGGCCGTGTCGCCGGCCGTCCTGGGTTCGTAGGAGTAGCGGGTGGAGCGGGGCTCGCCGACGTCGGCCCCGTTGACGTACTGGG
>Ga0081455_10002944_pt1 | contig 19944 bp, 17 predicted proteins | sample TabmetS3T2R1_FD_70207 | JGI IMG/M metagenome (GOLD analysis project Ga0081455, IMG submission 70207) | Tabebuia heterophylla rhizosphere microbial communities from the University of Puerto Rico - S3T2R1 | ecosystem: Host-associated > Plants > Roots > Rhizosphere ... | reverse complement strand
GACCGGCAGCGCGAGCGATCGATGTCCTCGATGCGCAGCAGCAGCCGGCCGCCGGCGGCGCGTGCCATCTCGAAATTGATCAGCGCGGACAGCGCATGGCCGAGATGCAAATAGCCGTTCGGGCTCGGCGCGAAGCGGAACACGGGAGGGCTCATGCGCGCTCGCAGGCTGCCTCAGAATGGGGGTTGCTTTGCCAAGGCATTTGTAGATGCTTCGCGCCGGTCATGTCTTTCTTCATCCACACCGAAGCCGATCTCGACCACGCCATCGCCCGCCTGATCGACGCCGATCCGCGCTTTGGTCCGGTCCTGGCGCGGGCGGGGCGGCCGCCGCGGCGGCGGCGGGCGGACGGATTCTCAGGCCTCGCCTCGATCGTGGTCTCGCAACAGGTCTCGACCGCGAGCGCGAAAGCGATCTGGGAACGGCTCAACCAGGCACTCGATCCCTTGGATCATGCCGCGGTGCTGCGCGTGCGCTCCGCCAAGCTCGCCCGCGCCGGGCTTTCGGCGCCCAAGATCCGCGCGCTCAAGGCGATCGCCAAGGCCATCGACCGCGGCGACCTCGATCTGCCCGCGCTCGTCGAGAAGCCGGCCGAGGACGCCCATGCCGCGCTGACCGCGGTGCACGGCATCGGCCCCTGGACCGCCGACATCTATCTCCTGTTCTGCCTCGGCCACGCCGACGCCTGGCCCGCCGGCGATCTCGCTTTGCAAGAGGCGACGCGGCTCGTGCTCGCGCTGAAGACGCGCCCCACCGTCAAGGAGATGGGACCGCTCGCGGAAGCGTGGCGGCCGTGGCGCGGCGCCGCCGCTTGCATGCTGTGGACCTATTACCGCACGGCCAAGCAGCGCGACGGCGCGCCGATTGCGGCGACGGTGCGGAGGGCCAATGGCTGAACTCGACGGACCGCGGCTCGAGCCGCGCTCGGGCGCGGCGCGCCAGCTCGTCGTGTTCCTGCACGGCTACGGCGCCGACGGCAACGACCTCATCGATATCGGCCGTGCTTGGCAGGGGCTCATGCCGCACGCCGCCTTCGTCTCGCCGCACGCGCCCGAGCCTTGCGGCCAGGCGCCGACCGGCCGGCAGTGGTTCCCGCTCACGTTCCGCGATCCCAACGAGCGCTGGACCGGCGTCAACAAGGCGGCGCCGGTGCTCGAACGCTTCCTCGACGCCGAGCTCAAGCGCCGCAACCTGCCGCCCTCCGCGCTCGCGCTCGTCGGCTTCAGCCAGGGCACGATGATGGCGCTGCATGTCGGGCTGCGGCGCGCCGTGGCGCTCGAACGCTTCCTCGACGCCGAGCTCAAGCGCCGCAACCTGCCGCCCTCCGCGCTCGCGCTCGTCGGCTTCAGCCAGGGCACGATGATGGCGCTGCATGTCGGGCTGCGGCGCGCCGTGGCGCCGGTCGCGATCGTCGGCTATTCCGGGCTGCTGGCGGTACCGCCCGATGCCAATGCGGAAAAGTTTGCGGCCGAGATCACGTCGCGGCCGCCGGTGCTGTTGGTCCACGGCGACCAGGACGATCTGATCCCGGCGCAGGCGCTGTTTCACGCCGCGAGCGGGCTCGCCTCGCTCGGAGTGCCGGTCGAGTGGCATCTGTCCGCCGGCATCGGCCACGGCATCGACCAGGAAGGGCTGCGCCACGGCGGCGAGTTCCTCGCCCGCCGGCTTGCGGGCGTGCGCTGATATCCTCCGAGAGATGCGCTCCGAAGAGAGCAGGCTCATGCAGGCCGAGACCTTCGCGCTCATCGTCGGCGGTGGACCGGTCGGGCTGACCGCGGCGATCGAGCTCGCCTGGCGCTCCGTGCCCGCCGTGCTGGTCACCGACAAGCTCGACACCGCGCAGCATCCCAAATGCAACAACACCAATGCGCGCTCGATGGAGCATTTCCGCCGCCTCGGCATCGCCGACGAGCTGCGCTCGGAAGGCCTGCCGCCCGACGTCGAGCGCGCCTCCGCCTATGTGACGCGGTTCTGCGGGCACGAGTTCGGCCGGCTGCCGCGCCCCTACTCGGACTGGCCGACACCGGAAATTCCCAACAACGTCTCGCAGATCGTGCTCGAGCGCGTGCTGCGGCGGCACGCCGAGCGCTCCTCCACGCAAGTCCATTTCGGCTGGCGGCTCGATGCCTTCGCCGCGCACGACGACCATGTCGTCGCCGAGATCGAGCACACGCAGACCGGCGAGCGGGCGGAGATCAGGGCGCGCTATCTGCTCGGCATCGACGGCGCCGGCAGCGCGGTGCGGCGCGCGCTCGGCTTCCCCATGATCGGCGAGGACGGCAGCACCCATCGCGCCTTCATGGGCGGCACCATGCTGTCCTTCTACATCCGCGCGCCGACTCTGCTCGCGGCGAGCCGGCGGCCGCCGACCAACATGACCTGGATCCTCAACCCCGAGATGCGGGGCATGATGTATTCCCAGGACGGGCGCGAGACCTGGGTCGTGCACTACCAGGTCCCGCCGGGCATGGACTGGCGCGCGGTCGACGCCCGCGCCGTGGTCGCGGCGATGATCGGCGCCGACGTGGCGTTCGAGATCATCTCCGGCGGACCTTGGACCGGCGGGCTCGCGCTCGTTGCCGAGCACTATCAGTCCGGGCGGGCCTTTCTCGCCGGCGACGCCGCCCATCTGTTCACGCCGCTCGGGGGCTTGGGCATGAACACCGGCATCGGCGACGTCATGAATCTGTGCTGGAAGCTCGCCGCCGCGCATCAAGGCTGGGCCGGGCCGCGGCTCCTCGGGAGCTACGAGATCGAGCGCCGGCCGATGGGCGTGCGCAACTCGCAATTGGGCGTGCGCTGCACCCGCATCATGGACGGCTGGACGCTGCCGGGCGAGATCGAGGACGACGGCGCAGCGGCGGACGCCGCGCGGCGCGCCTTCGGCGAGCGGATCATGGCCGAGGACAGGCCGCAGTATCTCACCGTCGGCATCCAGCTCGGCGAGCGCTACGAGACCTCGCCGATCATCTGGCCCGACGACGATGCCGCGCCGCCCGATACTTGGGACAGCTACACGCCGCTCGATCGGCCGGGTGCGCGGGCACCGCATTTCTGGCTGGCGCAGCGGCGCGCCGCCTACGACGAATTCGGCAAGGGATTCACCCTCATCGATTTCGGCACAGCGGAGGGCGCGAGCGCCCTGCAAGCGGAGGCGCAGGCGCGCGCCCTGCCGCTGAAGATCTTGCGGCTGGAAGCCCCCGACGGACTCTACCGCCGCAAGCTCACCCTGATCCGTCCCGACCAGCACATCGCCTGGCACGGCGACGCGGTCGCCGATGCCGCCGCGATCATCGATCGCGTGCGCGGGGCGTAGCGAATGATTCGCGACGTCGGCCAAGGCACTTCGGCTGGCGGCACCACCCATTGGAGCGCAGCAATTTTTTCCCGCCCAGCCAGGTGCCGCGTAAATCCGCGGTCCACGGGCGGTTCCGAGCGCCGCTCTTCCAGTGAGCCTTAACCTGCGGAGCGGGCTTCACAATCCCGTCACGCTCCCCTATAGACTAGGGCCGCGTCGGGTTCGCCGAGAAAGGAGACCAGGAACGCCGTGAACGTGTCGCCCTCAGGCTTTCCCGCTCTCGTGCTCAACGCGGACTTTCGTCCGCTCAGCTATTACCCGCTGTCGCTGTGGGCGTGGCAGGACGCCATCAAGGCCGTGTTCCTCGACCGCGTGAACATCGTCGCCGAGTACGACCGCGCGGTGCGCAGCCCAAGCCTGGAGATGAAGCTGCCGAGCGTGGTCTCGCTCAAGACCTTCGTGAAGCCCGCGACCCAACCCGCCTTCACCCGGTTCAACGTGTTCCTGCGCGACAAGTTCAGCTGCCAGTATTGCGGCGCGCGCGAGGACCTCACCTTCGATCATCTGCTGCCGCGCTCGCGCGGTGGGCACACCACCTGGATCAACGTCGTGGCCGCCTGCTCGCCTTGCAATCTGCGCAAGGGCAACCTCACGATGGCCGAGTCGCGGATGTGGCCGTCGCAGATGCCGTTCCAGCCGAGCGTGAACCATCTGCACCGCAACGGCCGGCGTTTCCCGCCGAACTATCTGCACGACAGCTGGCTCGACTATCTCTACTGGGACACCGAGCTCGAGCCGTAAGCCGCACCTGCGGCAGTACAGCAGTGTTTGCGCCGCTCTCCCCGGCTGTCGTCCCCGCGCAAGCGGGGACCCATAACCACCGGCCTCTGGAATGTGGGTCCCCGCTTTCGCGGGGACGACGACGCGGATAGAATTCGCGCATTCTCGCCATTTCATTCGTCGGGAGAAACGCCATGGACCTCATCGCCGACCGCGGACGGCGCGTGGCGATCGAAGAGCTCAACACCAGCCGCCTGCTCGCGCATGCCCGAAAGCAGGCGCAGCAGCGCCAGCTCGACGACGTGCTGATCGTCGACGTCGACGCCCATCACTACGAGAACGAATCGCTCGACGAGTTCCTTCCGTTCATGGAGAACGACGTCCTGCGCCAGCTCGTGCTCGCCGGCCGCGCCAAGGGCCGCGGCAGCGTCGTTCCCAACGTGGCGGTCGGCTTCCAGGACATGGGCGGGCGCATCACGCGCTATCCCATGCGCGGCTCGGAGAAGACCGCGCAGGGCAAGCTGCGCGACGTCGAGCTCGGCCATCGCTGGATGGATGCGATGAGCGTCGACTATTCCTGCCTGTTCCCGACCCTGATGCTGGCGATCGGGCTGCATCCCGACCCGGCGATGGAGGTCGAGCTGTGCTGGGCCTACAATCGCTGGCTCACCGAGAAGGCGCTGCCGGAAGGCGGGGGCCGCTTCTACTCGATGCTGACCTTGCCGTTCTCGGACGCGGATGCGGCGCTGCGCCAGATCGAGACCTTCGGCGCGCGCAAATACGTGGCCGGGTTCATGATCACCTGCGTGCGCAGCCTGGCGGTGCACCACAACGCGCACATGAAAATCTATCGCGCGCTCGAGGAGCGCGGGCTTGCGCTCTCGTTCCACTCCGCCATCAATCCGACCGAGCCGGTGTTCAAGAGCCTCAACCGTTTCGCCTCGGTGCATGCGCTCGGATTCCCGTTCTACAACATCCTCCATCTCACCAACTGGGTCACCAACGGGCTCGGCGAGCGCTTCCCGAAGCTGCCCGTGATCTGGATCGAGGGCGGACTCGCCTGGATCCCGTTCCTGATGCAGCGCCTCGACCACGAATACATGCTGCGCAGCTCGGAATATCCGCTCCTGAAGAAGAAGCCGAGCGACTACATGCGCGACATGTATTACGCCTCGCAGCCGATGGAGGCCGAGAACCTGCGCGCGCTCGCATGCACGTTCGAGATGATCAATGCGGACACGCAATTGCTCTACGCGTCGGATTATCCGCACTGGGACTTCGACCTGCCCAGCCGCATCTGGGACCTGCCGTTCCTGTCGGAAGAGGCCAAGCACAACATCCTCGGCGGCACCGCCGCCCGCCTGTTCAAGCTGCCGCCGCGCAACGACAAGCAGCGGGCGAACCTCGCGCGCTTCGGCAATGCCGCGGCGTGACCCGCCTATCGTCGTCCCCGCGAAGGCGCGTAGTCGATCGATTTCATTGATCGCATCGCTGCTTGTTGCGGCAATCTCTTTCGTCACACCCGCTCTCGCGCAGGACGCGGTGGAAAATTTCTACCGCGGTAGGCAGATCAACCTGATCGTCGGCTACGGTCCGGGCGGCGGCTACGACACAGCGGCGCGGCTCCTCGCGCGGCATCTTCCCCGCTTCCTTCCCGGCAATCCCGCCGTGGTGGTGCAGAACATGCCGGGCGCCGGCAGCCTGCGCGCGGCCAATTATCTCTACTCGGTCGCACCCAGGGACGGCGCCACCTTCGGCCTCGTGGGCAGCGACATCGCGCTGATCGGACTGATCGCGCACAACCCCAGCGTCCAGTTCGATCCCCGCAAGTTCACCTGGCTCGGCTCGTCGTCGAGCTTCGCCGGCGATGCCTTCATCCTGATGGTGCGCCCGGGCGCGGCGGCGAAGTCGATCGCCGAGGCGCGCCGCCCGGGCGGGGCGCCGCTCGTGCTCGCGGGCACCGGCGAGGGCGCGCGCGACGCCGACGTGCCTAAGATCCTGCGCGACGCCGTCGGGATCAACGTCAAGCAGGTGCTGGGCTATCCCGATACGCCCTCGATCTTCCTCGCGGTCGAGCGCGGCGAGGTCGACGGCCGCACCTTTGATTTCTCCTCGGTCAAGGCCAACAAGCCGCAATGGCTCGCGCCGCAGAGCGGCTTTCACGTCCTGCTGCAGTTCGCGCGCGTCACGCGCCATCCGGAACTGCCGGATGTTCCGACCGCGCGTGAGCTCGCGCTCGATGACGCCGCCCGCGCCCTGATCGCGTTCGCCGAGGCTCCTCTTCTCACTATGGCACGGCCGTTCGCCGCGCCGCCCGGGGTGCCGGAGGAGCGCACCCAGGCGCTCAGGGCGGCGTTCCTCGCCGCGCACGCCGATGCGCGCTTCCGCGAGGAGGCCGCGCGCCTCGGTCTCGACATCAGCCCGGTCGGCGGCGACGACGTGATGCGCGCCATCGAAGCGATGGCGCATGCCTCGCCCGACGCCTTCAACTACATGAAGAATCTCTTCGCCTCGCACCGGGGCGGCTGATCATTGACGACCGCGCCGCACTGTGATCCATCGCGACCAGAAGATCGCTTGTCATCGAAGTGACGACATCAGTCTAGACGCGCTCGCAGGATGCCTCCCCAGCAAAACCAGGCGTCGCGCCGCACCGTGCTCGGTGCGCTGTCGCTGGCGCTGTGGCTCGCCGCCCTCGACCAGACCGTGGTCTCGACCGCGCTGCCGACCATGGTCGGCGACCTCGGCGGCCTGGGCTATCTCTCCTGGGTGGTGACGGCTTATCTCCTCACCAGCACCGTCTGCGGCCCGCTCTACGGAAAATTCGGCGACCTCTACGGCCGCAAGGTCGTGCTGCAGGTTGCGATCGCGGTGTTCCTCGTGGGCTCCGCGCTCTGCGGCATCGCGCAGGACATGCTGCAGCTGATCGCCTTCCGCGCGCTCGAAGGCATCGGCGGCGGCGGGCTCATCGTCGTCACCATCGCGGTGATCGGCGACCTCATCCCGCCGCGCGAGCGCGGGCGCTACCAGGGCTTCTTCGGCGCGGTGTTCGGGGTCGCCACCATCGTCGGCCCCCTGGTCGGCGGCTTCTTCGTCGATCACCTGAGCTGGCGCTGGATCTTCTACATCAACCTGCCGATCGGCATCCTCGCCATGGTGGTGATCGCGGCGGTGCTGCCGGCGCGGGGAACGCGCCACCAGCACGCGATCGACTATGCCGGCGCGCTGCTGCTCACGTTTGCGCTCAGCGCCATCATCCTGTTCACCGGTCTCGGCGGAACCACTTTCCCCTGGACCTCTCCGGTCATCCTCGGCCTGATCGCGGCGGGCATCGCCGCGATCGTGGCCTTCATCGCGGTCGAGCGGCGCGCGCGCGAGCCGATCCTGCCGCTGAGCCTGTTCGCCAACCGCAATTTCGCGGTCGCCAGCAGCGTCGGCCTGATCGTGGGGCTCTCGCTGTTCGGCGCGGTGACGTTCCTGCCGATCTACCTGCAGGTGGTCAAAGGCGTGAGCCCGTCGACCTCCGGCCTCATGCTGATGCCGATGATGCTCGGCATGCTGGCGACCTCGGTGATCAGCGGGCGCCTGATCAGCCGCTTCGGCCGCTACAAGCTGTTTCCCATCATCGGCACCGCGGTCATGACCTTCGGGCTCGGCACGCTGGCGCTGCTCTCGGTCGAGAGCGACCCATGGCAGACCTCGATCGACGCGCTCTGGCTCGGGCTCGGCATGGGCATGGTGATGCAGGTGCTGATCATCGCGGTGCAGAACAGCGTCGACTACCGCCATCTCGGCGTGGCCACCTCCGGGACCATGCTGTTCCGCTCGCTCGGCGGCGCGCTCGGCGTCGCGCTGTTCGGCGCCATCTTCGCCAACCGCCTGCATGCGCAGCTCTCAGCGCCCGGCATGGAGTTCCTCGCCACGGTCATTCCGTCGGCGGTGCGCGGCCTGCCGCCGCAACTGCACGCGGAATACATCGCCGCGGTCATGGCGGCGCTGCGCCCGGTCTTCATGGCGGCGGCCGCGATCTCGGCGCTGGGCTTCGCGCTGGCCTGGCTCTTGCGCGAGAGCCCGCTGCGCGAGGGCGCGCCGGCGGAGGGCATGGGCGAGAGCTTCGCGATGCCGCGCGACGCCACCTCCCTGCAGGAGCTCGAGCGCATCATCACGCTGCTGATCGCGCGCGAGAACCGCTGGCGGGTCTATGCCGATCTCGCGCGGCGCGCGGCCATCGACCTGCCGGCGCCGGAGCTGTGGATGCTGGCGCGGCTGGGCGAGCGCGAGCCGATGACCACGCGCTCGCTCGGCGCCGAGCTGAAAATTCCGGAGGCGGCGCTGGTGCCGCCGCTCGACGCGCTGTGCGCGCGCGGCCTCGCGCAGAAGGACGCGGGCGGCGAGCTTCGCCTCACGCCCGCAGGCCTCGCCATGCGCGACCGCGTCGTCGCCGCGCGAAGGAAGGGGCTCGCCGACATGCTGGCGCGCTGGCAACCCGAGCAGCATCCCGACGTGCTCGCCTTGATCGAGCGCATGGCGCAGGCGCTCACCAGCGACCTGCCGGAGCCGCAGGCGGCTTAGATCAGTGCAACGAGGATGACCCCCTCCCCAACCCTTCCCCTTTCAGGGGGAGGGAGCGCACCGAGCGCGTGGAGAGAAGCGCACCGAGTGCGCGGTGAGATCGTCGGCTACTCCGCAGCCTCGGCCGGGGCCGCGTCGTGCGCAGGCAGGCGCAGGCCGGCGAGATTGGGCAGCCCGAAATGCAGGAGCTCGGTCTCCTCGCGCGCGGTGAAGGTCGCGGTCTCGCCGGCGGCGAGATGGACGGTGGTGAGCGCGCGCATGGGCTCGCCCTCGACCGTCCCTGACCCGCGCGTGACGACGTAGACGCCCTTGCCGCGGGCGGTGAAGCGCGCGCCGGCCTCGAGCCGGAAGAACCCGGCTTCGCTCCGCCGCTCGGTGAACACGCCGAGCAGCTTCTCCGTCACGCCGGGCGCGCCCTCGACCGGCACCCAGTCGTAGGTCGACGGATCCATGAAGATCGGCTGCGGATAGCGCGGCTTGGGATAGACCATGGGCCGCGCGTTCACGTGCTCCCAGATCGCCTGGTAGCCGTCGAGGTTGCGCTTGCCCTCGACGTCGGCGCGGCGGCGAAACACGCCGTCCTTGAACTCGCCTTCGGCCTTGAGCTCCTGCATGCCGGCCTGCACCTCGGCCTGCGAGAGATAGCCCGAGCCGCTCGCGCCGCCGAACTGCAGCACGATGGTCTTGCAGGCGATCTCGGGAGCCTGGCTCTGCGGGCCGTAATAGACGGCTTCCGGGAAATACCCGACCATGCCGGCGACGAGCTTGCCGTCGCGGCCGTAGTCGAGCACGCCTTCGAGCTGGTAACGGATCTGCTCGAAATTATGCCGGTGGCGCGGCGAGTTGAAATCGCCGCCCATCTGGCCGAAGGAGAGCTGGAAATTGTCGAGCGCGCCCGCTTCGCCTTCCACCATGATGCGGCCGTGGAAGGTGCCGCCGCGGTGCTCGAGGCCGCGCTTGAGCGGGATCTCGTCGGTCTGAACGATTTTCATTGTTTCCTCCGTCGGCGCATTGGCCGCAGCAACACGCTTGCCCCGATGTGCTGTAACATTACTCCGACGGATCGCCGTTTGGCAGCCCCCGAGGTCGCGTGATGCTGAAATTTCCGCCACTCCTCGCCGCCCTGCTCGCGCTCGCGCTCCCCTGCCTCGCGCAGGCGGAGACCGACTATCCGAGCCGCGCGGTGAAGATCATCGTGTCAGCCCCGCCCGGCGGCGGCCTCGACATCGCCGCGCGCGTGGTCGCCGACCGGCTCGCGAAGCTGTGGGGCCAGCCGTTCGTGGTGGAGAACCGGCCGGGCGCCGGCGGCAATCTCGGCGCCGAGGCGGTGGCGGCGGCCGAGCCCGACGGCTACACGCTGCTCGCCGCGCAGCCGGCGCCGCTCACCACCAACGTGGTGCTGTACAAGAAGCTCGCCTTCGACCCTTCGGCCTTCGAGCCGCTCGCGATCATGACCACCATCCCGAACACGCTGGTGGTGCGCGCCGACTTCCCCGCGAGCTCCGTCGCCGAGCTGATCGCATACGCCAAGGCCAATCCCGGCAAGGTCAATTTCGGTTCGCAGGGCGTGGGCACGACGCCGCATCTCACTGGCGAGCTGTTCGCGCGCGTGACCGGAACGAAGCTCACCCACGTGCCCTATCGCGGCACCGCGCAGGCGGTGAACGACCTCGTCGCCGGCCATCTTGATCTCCTCTTCTTCCAGCTCGATTCGGTGCGCGAGCAGTACCAGGCGAGGAAAGCGAAGATGCTGGCGGTGACCACCGCCGCGCGCGTCGCCTCGGTGGCGGAGGTGCCGACCATGGACGAGGCCGGCGTCAAAGGCTTCCGCTCCGACACCTGGAACGCGCTCGCGGCGCCGCCGAAGACGCCGGCGCCCATCGTCACCAAGCTCAATGGCGGCATCAACGCGGTGCTCAAGGCGCCGGAGACCGCGGAGCACCTGCGCGCCATGAACATGACCCCGGTCGGCGGCACGCCCGACGCGATCAAGGCCTTCATCAAGGAGGAGACCGCGCGTTGGGGCGAGGTGATCCGCGCCGCCGGTATTCGCGTGGATTAGCGGCGCTTGAGCTTAGAGCGCGCGATGACTCCCTCGCCCTCATGCTGAGGAGCCGCGCAGCGCAGGCAAGTTTACGCAGCCTGCGCAGGCTTGGCTGCGATGCGGCGTCTCGAAGCATGAGGGGCACGGGCCGCCCTCGCCTTCGAGACGGCGGCTTCGCCGCCTCCTCAGGCTGAGGGCGGAGCTGAAGGCGCACCGAGGCGCGCGCTCGGCAGGACCGGGCGCGTTGCCGCGTAATTCCTATTCACCATGTCAAACAGCGCAGTCTTCTTCGTTCCCGCGGCGCGTTGCTGCGCCCGGGTTTTGCTGTCCTCTTTTCCATCCACCCCCACGAGGGGCGAGTGGAGCGCCGAAAAGGCGCACTATCTCTGTTGTCGCGCGTTTCGGCGCGCGACGGTCCACGCTTGTGAGGCGCGGCGCGCGTCCGGCGGGACGCGCTCGCCTCTCGGCGCTCCACCGTAGCAATGCAGCGGCGGAAATAATTCAATTATATCAATTGATTATTCTGAAAGTGTCCCAATAGTGTCCCGAAGAGCAAGTTGAGCCCGGTTTTCGGGCGGCATCGTCGGGCCTACAGTGGCGCGACCCGCAATCGTCCGCCCCCATGCCGACGCCCCGCCGCAAGCGCGACACCAAGCCCGACCGCGTCCGCGCGCTCGAACTACTCGCGGGCCGCGGCGAGGAAGGCTGCACCAAGGCGATCTTGCGGGCAAACGGCTTCGCGACTGCGGAGATCGTAGAGCTTGTGCGTGGAGGGCTCGCGACGGCGACCGCCGAGCACGAGGTCGCCGGTGGGCGCGAGCACGAGGTTGCGCGCGTGCGGATCACGGACGCGGGGCGGCGGGTGTTGGAAAAGGCGCGGCGATGAAGGGGAACGAAGCACAGCGCCAGCGTCGTCGCGACAACGCGGGTAAGCGGCTCAAACTGTGCTCGCGATGCAACCAGCGTTTAGCACGTCACCGAGTGAAGGACAGTCGGCTCTGCTGCGAGTGCTACGTGGGGGCCGGGAATGAGCCCGCAGATTGGCATCCCGACTGCATGGCGGCTGCAGGCCGATGACAGCGCTCATCCTCAAACGCGGATCGGCCTCGCGCTCGTCGGGCCAGTGGCGCGACGACGACTATGACGTGCTTGAAAACGGGGTCGTCGTCGGCCGCATCTTCAAGGTGCCGGTGGCGCCGCAGGATCGCCCTTGGATGTGCGCGAGCGGCCACTTGGCGGCCACCATCAAGCGCGCAGCGCACGGCTACGAGCCGACGCGCGAGACCGCAATGGCCGCGTTCGCGAAGAGTTGGAGGCGGGAGGCATGATCGACATCGCGCCAGTCGTGGCATTGGTGACTGGCTTTTTTGCGTCGTTTAATTCCAACAGGATTACCGCAATAGCGACGGCGGTAAGCGCGCTGTTTGCAGGTACAATTTGGTGGGTCAACCGAAGACAGCTAAAGCACACTCGCAACGTCGAGCGGGCTTACATCTCTGGCGGTGGTCCGCTCGCCAAAGACGATCCCAACACATTCATTTTTACGGTCAACAATTATGGGAAAACCCCGGGCGTGCTCACCGAGTACGCAGTCGAGTTCTGTCCCTTGAATGCTATTCCATCGATCCCCGCCTATGCGAAGCGCGGGTACAAACGCCAAGCCTTCCACGATCGCATCCCGCCGGGAGGGATCAGCGAAACGCGGCCGGTGGCGTTCATCAATATTCCGCCGCTCCCGCGTCCGTTGCTCGTCTATGGGCGCTACTGGTTTGAAGACATCTGGAAGAAGCGACACACGTCCGGCTTCGTTTTAGTCATACGTGACGACGGTACAGATGCCCATGTGCCAACTGACATTCCACGGGCCTACACGGACTGGAATTGAATTCAGCCTTCGGCGCTCGCCCGCACGCCATTGCGTCTGCGGCTCGACCAGCGCGGCGCCGGCTCGCGAGCCGCGAGGAGCGGAAGGGGAAGCCCGTAGGAGATTTCAGCCGGGGCCTTGCCCCAGAAAAACGCCCCAGCGGGCCGCCTGTTGGCGAATGCCGGGCGTCCTGGCGGCGACCTCGCCTTGCCAACGCGCGAGGCGGCGATGGCGGCGTTCGCCAAGAGCTGGCGGCGCGAGAGCTAACCGCGCTCACCCCGCAATGATCCGTTAACCCGCCCGGCGTGTAATGCTCGCGATCGGCCGGGCGTTTCTACGTCCCCAAGAGCCGTGATCATTCCGATCGCGGTAAGCGCCTAGCCGGTCCGCCCCTCCGGCGAGTTTGGCGCTGGATGCGGGCGCGGGGTAGGGCGAAGCCATGAAAGCCTGGATGCAACGCGAGCAGTGGTTCGTCTGGATCGCCGCTGCCGTCGTTGTGACTATGGTTCTGGCGGCGGCGATCGGCGGCTACATGGGGAGCTGGTGGGATTTTCTCTGACGCCGCAACCGGGCCTGTGAGGCGCCGCGCCGGGCGTCGGGGCGGGCCTACCGGCGAGGAGGAAAGCCTGGAGGGATCCAGTCTGGTGGCCGCACCTTCCGCGCCAGCTCGGCCAATTTCTGCGCACGCCACAGGTGGCGGTTCGCCAACTCCGCCAGCCTGTCCGCGAGAGCGACGCGCTGTTCGGCCGACAACTGCTCGCATCGCGCCGCCTCTTCCAGCAGCGCGCGCTCGCCCCCGTCGGGGTGACTTTGCATCAGGGCGCGTTGGCGGGCGCGGTAACGCGCTTGTTTCTTGGCAGGGCTCAGGGCCATCCCGGTAACGTTACCGCCCTCGAGCGCGGCTGTCAGGCCCTAGCGAGGAGCGGTGAAGCGAACGGCACCGAATCGGACGGCACGCAACGGCCCGTTAACGCGACCGGCCTAGAACCCGCCCCCGACCGGCGTCGCTCATCCTCATCCCCGAGCGGTCACCCGATCGCAAGCGCCGCCGGTCATCTATCCCTTTCGCGCGCTGCACCGTCGTGCGATCGAGAGGATCGCAACCTGATGGCCGCGAGAATCAGCGTGTGGCAGCGGCGCTACCGGGCGAAGCAGCCAGAGGGCATGATGGTGGGCACCGATGATCTCAGTCCAGTAGGGCGCAAGATGGGAGCGTTTTCGATTTGAGGATCACCTTCTGAACATTTCCCGGAAGGACATATCCGCCGATGTACCAATCGTCCTCAACGTCGAAACCGTAGCACCGTCGGATCGTGTAGGACATCATTTCCGCGACAAGCCCCCCGAGCGGCCGTAGTTTCATGTCGCGCGCCCGCAACAGCCGAACGAAGGGTTGGGCGAGGTCCTGATCTTCAATGACAATGGGCCTCTCGTGCTGCCGCAGGGCAGCCCTCAACTGCGATTGGCGAGATACACGCACGGGAACCGGCGGAGCGGGCTTTAGCGTCTCAGCCCGAACGTATTCGGTCTCCAACGTGACGACATGCCTAACCGGGCGTGCATGGCGCGACCATCTCAGCGACAATGGAGCGGCCCTGACCTTTAATTTCTTGATTGCCACAGGGGCAGTATTTGTTGCTCGTCAATGGGATCGCTGTGCGCCTCAACGAACGCATGCGTTCCGGTGGTCAAACTCTTGTTCCTCAAACCGAGCTACGTCTTGCAACTTAGCGGCGATGATTTCCGACACATCCCGCACCCAACCTTCTTCGACATTCAGTGCCAAAACTCGCACGGGGCGATCGTATTGTCCCCGTAGGAGATTGCGGACGATGGTGGAGGCATCTGCTTCCGTTGGGTCAGTCTCGACGTAAGCCTGACCGGACCGACCGAAGTCACAAAGGACGAAGTGCAGGTCTTGCTCGGGCACGAGGGATACCGGGCTCATGACGCGGTGCTCTGCATTGATTGGGTCCGACAGTGTTCTCGGTTGTGAGGGGCGTCAACATCGGGCCAACCCCTCGTCGCATCTTCATTCGATCGTCCGAGCGTCCTCGACAGGTTCGGCGGCTGCCGGGATGCGCCGCGCGGTTGGACCGGTGGTTGTAACCTCGTCTGCGACCTCGCCACCTATTGCGGATGGCGCTTCGAGCACGATCACCCGAGAGACGATTGTCTCCTGCTCCTTGGCAGGTTCGGCGTTGGATTTTTCTTCAATTGAGACTGCGTCTTCGTTTCGGGGCAGAATCGAACCGACCAGCGTGTCCTCCAGGTCGTCGTCTAGGTAGAGGACAGTTACTTCTTCATCGATATCTCCGGTGATGACGACCCCATACCGCGCCAAGATCGCCTCAATCGTGAGGACTTCTTGGCAGAGATGGCACCACACTGGCCAGCCGTGTCCTCGTAGTAGTCGTCGGAACACAGCGCCGACATCAATGACAGGTCGAGCGACTGTGCGGGCGAAGCCACGGGAGCGGCTACAGAGACACTGCAAGAGCCATGGCGCAAAGAAGTTTCACCGGGAGCCTCCATTTGTTGCGATGGGGCAGGCTCTCTCAGGTAGGTTAAGAGGAATTTACAATTGAGCGTTGAAGCTCTGTATTCTTGCGTCTGGTTAACTGCGGCGCCCCGGTTCCCTCGCGAGCGAGCGAGTCTTGGCTCGCGAACCTTCGCCGAGCACGTCGAGTACCGCGGCGTCGCAAATGCACTCCAGTCTGATGAAAAGGTTAGCGATCCAACGGAGCCGAAGACGATAGCCGGAAATGCTACGACCCTTTAAGCCCTCCGCCCCAGCGTCGATCTCCCGCAGCTCGGCAGCGGGGCGCTCCTGAGCAAGCTCGTTCTGCCGGGTTTTGAAGGCCGGCGATGCCTCCCGTACTAGTACCGCGACACAGAGGTTCTGACCGGTTGGATGTGGGCTTGCAAGACAGGTAGGTCCTCGAGAGGCACGAGGACCTCGATGCTGCGCGGTACGCCGGGTTGGCGTCGGATGAAGCCTGCACGTTCGAGGGCGAGGATCATCTGGTGGCGGATGGCGGGGTGACGCCGAAGTGACGTTGCATCTCCCATTCGGCGGGCGGTCCGATTCACGCGCGTGTAGGCGTCGATGAAGGCCAGATACTGGTCTTGTTTGGGCGTGAAGCCGGGTCCATGCCTGCCAGACATTTGATTCATCTGTCGATTCATCTGGGCCTCCAACCAAGAGGCTCCGATGAATGTACGCTATCGTGTCACGTTGACCCAATACGAGCGCGACGAGCTTGGGGGGCTGCTGAGCGGAGGCAAGAACCCGGCGCGGAAGCTCAAACGGGCTCAGATTCTATTGGCCGCGGACGCGGGGGTCAGCGATGAGGATATCGCGCTGAGTGTCGGGGTCGGCGGATCGACGGTCTACCGGATCAAGCGACGCTTCGTCGAAGGCAACCTGGAACGGGCGCTGAGCGAAGAGCCGCGCCCTGGCGCAGAGCGCAAGCTCACCGGCAGGGAGGAAGCCCTGCTGGTGGCAACCGCCTGCTCGAGCCCGCCGATGGGCCGCGCCCGATGGACGCTGAAGCTTCTGGCGGATGCGCTGGTCAAGCTGACCGCGCACGAGAGCCTGTCGCGCGAGACGGTGCGCCGGCGTTTGGAGGAGAACCATCTCAAGCCGTGGCGCAAGGATATGTGGTGCATTCCCCAGGTCGACGCGGATTACGTCGCCCGCATGGAGGATGTGCTCGATCTCTACGCCGAAGCGCCCGATCCGAAGCGGCCGGTGGTCTGCTTCGACGAGAGCCCGATCCAGCTCATCGGCGAGGTGCGCCAGCCGATCCCGGCCAAGCCCGGGCAGATCGAGCGCTACGACTGCGAGTACCGGCGCAACGGCACCGCCAACCTGTTCGTGTTCCTGGATGTCAACCGCCCCTGGCGCAAGGTGAAGGTCACCCAGCGGCGCACCGCGGAAGACTTCGCCGCGTGCATGCGCGAGCTCACCGACGTGCATTATCCCACGGCGGAGCGCATCCGGGTGGTGCTCGACAATCTGTCGACTCATTCCGCCGGCGCGCTCTACCAAACCTTCCCGGCTGACGAAGCGCGACGCGTGCTGCGCCGATTGGAGTTCCATTACGTCCCCAAGCACGCCAGTTGGTTGAACATGGTGGAGATCGAGATCGGCGTCCTGGTCGGTCAATGCCTCGACCGGCGCATCGAAAGCTACACGCGCCTCCTCGCCGAGACCGCCGCCTGGGAGAAGCGCCGCAATGCCGAACGCGCCCGCATCAATTGGATGTTCACAACCGAGAAAGCCCGCGCCAAAATGGCGCGCGCCTATCCCACGCCGGCCGGCGCATCAAGCCCGCGTCAAAGAGTCAAAACCTCTGTGCCGAGGTACTAGCCCGGATTATGCATGACGGTGAAGAATTGAGAGACGGCTGTGGCAAGAAAAGAGCGATTCACGTAGCAAATCGTTGTCCAAGCAAGTTGCCTCGCGTATCAGCCCTCCGCCACAGCCGCCATGACCGACGATACGCTGCTTCCCTTCGATCTTCCATCTGTCCGGCGCAAGAAGCTCACAGTTGATTTTGACGGCGGCAATCAGTCGTCGAATGGCGGCCTGCTGCTGTTGCGGGAGGCGGAGCGCAGGCTCGGGGTGTGCCGGCGGCTTGCGGAGGCGATGCCGGATCGGCGCGATCCGGATCGCGTCCGGCACGCGATGTTCGAGATGGTGATGGCGCGCGCGGCGGCGATTGCGTGCGGCTACGAGGACGCCATCGACCTTGACCGGCTGCGGCACGATCCTTTGATGAAGGTCGCGGTCGGCCGCTGTCCGGAAACCGGGGCAGCGCTGGCGTCGCAGTCGACCATCTCTCGTCTGGAGAATGCGCCGAGCAGGACCGAGGCGGGGCGGCTGTCTGCGGCGCTGCTTGATCAGTTCGGCGCGACCGTGAAGCCGGGCAAGCTGGAGGTGCTCGACATCGACGACACGTTCTGCGCGGCGCATGGCGGCCAGCAGCTTGCGTTGTGGAACGCGCATCACGATGAGCGCGGCTTCGCATCGATGCACATCTATCACGTGGCGAGCGGCACGCCGGTGGCGGCGATCCTGCGCCCGGCGCGCACCCCGAAGGGCAGCGAGGTGTGCACCGTTATCAAGCATGTGACCAAGCGTCTGCGCCGCCATTGGCCGAACACCCGCATCGTGTGGCGCGGCGACAGCCACTACGGCCGGGTCGAGGCGATGGAATGGGCAGAAGAGCACGATGCGGACTACATTTTCGGCCTTGCCGGCAATGCTGCGCTCGACGCCCTGGTGGCGGACACTGCTGTCAATCTGCGCTTCCATCATGCGTTGAGCAGCAAGGCGAAGCTGCGCACCTATACCAGCTTCCTGTACCAGGCCGGCAGCTGGAGGCGGCCGCGCAAGGTCGTGGCTCGGCTGGAATGCTCGCTGCAGCCGGGAGAGAACGGCATGCGCCAGGAGGTCGACATCCGTTACGTCGTAACCTCGCTCAAGGGCTCGGCGCAGCACCTCTATGAGACCATCTATTGCCAACGCGGGCAGACGGAAAACCTGATCAAGCTGCACAAGGCGCAGTTGGCGTCGGATCGCATGTCGTGCCACAGCGCGACCGCCAATCAGGTGCGGCTCGTCCTCCATACCGCCGCGTTCTGGCTGATGCATGGCGTGCGCGCCGCGATCCCAAAGGCGAGCCCGCTCGCCAGTGCCGAGTTCGCGACCATCCGACAGCGCCTGATCAAGATCGGGGCGCGCGTGATCGAGCACATCGCGCGGATCCGCGTCCAGCTGCCGACCAGTTGCCCGGACGCGGCCCTGTTCCGCTGCCTCGCACTCGGCCTCATGCCGTCCGGCCCATAGCTCGCCGGGCCATGTGCCCCGACGAGCCGCCGACACGGCACATCAACCCCGAACGCGTCGCATCACGAGTTGCCTCACACCGATCCCGCCGGACGGAACGGCGGCGCGCGCCAGCTCGCCTGACGTGCAAAAAAGCGCCGCGTGATGCATGATCTGGGCTAGACCATCGCATCGGGCGATCGCCTCGTTCAGCAGCCGAACAGTATAATCTCGAGAAAGGTTGAAACGACGCATCGTCTCCGCCGCGGGATCATCGTGACCCGCGATGACTGCATCGCGATAGAAACAGATGAAGTCCTCGTCCTTTGGGTTCATCGTTGTTCTCTCACTCCTTTCCCGGCCACCATCACAGCAAAAGCAACAACGCGACACAAGCAGGCCCCACGCCGGCTATGGCAACAGTCATCACAGCGGTGGCCGCGTTTTCAGCGTCGAGGCGCATCGTTCCTCCTACGCCCAACATAATAACGCTATGAGCACCTCACCGGTTGCCAACGTCCTGACCATCCGGCGCAAGTGGAAAAGAGGGGTACAGGTTGTGCTCATGAAGAGAAAAAATGGGTGTTGTGCTACAAGCACCGACCCTGAGCTTCTCGTCGCGGTCATTTGCCGGAATGGCGCGGACAGGCGCTGCGCGCGACCGAACCAGCAACCATGAAGGCCAGCGCCCTTCGCATTGAGCGTCTGCTCGCCAAGTTCGAGGCCGCACTCGTGTGCAGTGCAGTGCACGTGTGCGACGAGGTCTTTGCCTTACGTGCTCGTACCCAGGGTTTGTTCGAGCAGCCGGGAATGGATGGAGCGGTATGGAGGGCAGCCCGTCACCCCGCGCACCGAAAGGCAACAGTAATGCCTTCAAGCACCGCCACTACACGGCGCAGGCTATGTGGCGCCGTCGGGAGTTTGCCGCGCTGCTGCGTGCAATGAGGGTCCTCGTCAGAACTCAATGAGGAAGCCCAGGGCTGGCCCGGGCCGTTCAAGACCCGCGGTGCGTGACAGAGGCAGAACGAAACCCGCCCCGCGGGAGACATCCACACGACTTTTTGCGGCCCTCAGCGACATCGGACAGTCTAGCAACAGTCGTTTTGCACAATCACATTGAAAGAGCCCCTGCTTATTACCGCTTTTGGCGCGCTCAACATCCCTAATTAGCTTCATTGGAGCACCCTCGGCCATATCACTATGGCCCCTGGGTGGCTAGCGGGCCAATTGTTACAGTGACCTATTTCATGACGGCGCACGCTGTCATAATCCAGCCCATACCGGTGCAAAACATCGTCAGCCACGATGATAAGAACGCACCCGGCCCGATTATTCAGATGGTAGTTGCAGCCGATATAGAACTCGCACCCAAACGATCTCCCCGGCGGGCACAGTATTTTGACCTGATCCTCGGTCTTTATTCGATGCTCGATCAGTATCCCCTCATAGGGCCGATCATACTCCTCCGGCGGAAGAACAGCGGGCAGCGCCTTTTGGGCGCGGGCCATTGTGGTCAGGGCGGGTAATAGGGTAACCAAAAGGACAGCAAT
>Ga0081455_10002943_pt1 | contig 19945 bp, 27 predicted proteins | sample TabmetS3T2R1_FD_70207 | JGI IMG/M metagenome (GOLD analysis project Ga0081455, IMG submission 70207) | Tabebuia heterophylla rhizosphere microbial communities from the University of Puerto Rico - S3T2R1 | ecosystem: Host-associated > Plants > Roots > Rhizosphere ... | reverse complement strand
GGCCGGGGTCGGGTCGAGGTCGTAGCCCAGCACGGCGTGGCCGGCCTCGACCAGCCGGCGGGTGATCCGGCCGCCCATATTGCCCAGCCCGATAACGCCGACGCCGCTCATGTGGTGTCTCCCGCGCTCGATGCTCGGTCCGCTGCTCCCCGCTGGCCTGCGATGATCGTTTGCCGCCGGGCGCTCATGTGGTGTCTCCCGCGCTCGGTGCTCGCTCTGCTCCTTGGCCTGCACCGCGGAGGAGGCCCCGCCGGCCTGGGATGCTCGCTTGCCGCCGGGCTCATGTGATCCGGACCGCGAGGTCGGCCAGTTCGGGGGAGTAGGCCGGGAAGCGGGTCATGACGGCCGGGTCGTGCCCGGGTACGAGCAGCCGGCCGTCGGCGCCGGCCAGGGTGCTGATCCGCTCGAAGCCGTCGGTCATCGCCTCGATGTCGGAGGCGAGCCAGAACGGGCGGCGCAGGGTGAGCTCGTCGTAGTAGTGGACCGCGTCGGAGGCCAGTACGACCGTGCCGTCCGCGGTCTCGGCGGTGACCACCAGCTGGCCCGGGGTGTGACCGCCGACCTCGAGCACCGCGACCCCGCCCGGCAGGGTGGTGAGACCGTCGACGAAGGTGACCCGGCCCTGCCGGTGGGCCTCGCGCAGCAGGTCGAGGTCGGCGGTCTCGGCGGACTCGCGCTGCGCGTGGTCGGCGGGCCGGTCGAGCGGCCCGGTCCAGAACTCGTACTCGCGCCGCGAGATCAGCACCGGGGTCGCCGGGAACACCGCCAGGTTGCCGATGTGGTCGTAGTGCCCGTGGGTGAGGACCAGCACGTCGACGGCCGCCGGGTCCACGCCGAGACGGGCCAGCGCGTCGGCCGGCTCGGTCAGCATGGTCCGGCCGCGGCGCCGGCCGGAGGCGGCGCTGAAGCCGCAGTCGACCACGACGGTACGGCCGGGGCCGCGGACGAGCCAGAAGAAGTAGTCCATGCCGAGCGGGGCGTCCGGTTCGCCGTAGCGGCCGTAGTCGCGGTACACCTCGCTCTTGCGGGTCTGGCGCGTCCCGTAGCGCACGGCGAGCACTTCGTTCATCCAACCGCCCTTCCGTGGTCCCCGGCCGACGGTACCCGATAATGACTGACGATCCTACAATCCTGCGGTCTCCTGGCTGAGCCCGAGCGCGCGCCGCGGGTTGTCCACGACCATGGTCGCGATGTCCGCGGTCGAGCAGCCGAGGAAGTGCAGTTGCTCGGCGAACATGCGCAGCATCTCCGGCTGCGGCGGCACCCACCGGGAGAAGACGTCGGTGGTCAGCACGCTCCGGTGCGCGCCGACCACCTCGATCGCTTCGTAGGTCTGTCGTAGAGTCAGCTGGGCCTCCGGGTGTACCAGCGGGGCGCCGGCGAACTCGAGCAGCGCGCCGAGGTCGGCCAGTTCGGCGAGCTGGGCCGGGCTCTCGACGTAGTGCAGCGGGTGGGTGATGACCAGCCGCTGCCCGTGCTCGGCGCAGTACTGCGCGACGGCCAGGCTCTCCCGGAAGCAGGCGTGGCCGGTGGCCAGCAGCAGGCCCCGCTCGCGGCACACGTCGGCGACCTCCCGTACCCGGGTCGACAGCCGCCCGTCCGGCCCGGTCAGCTCGGTCGCCGTCGCCTGCTGGTACGCCGGGAAGGCGGGCGCGATACCGGTCAGCAGCCGCGCGATGTACCCACCGCGCCCGAGGTCGGCGCGGGTGGACCAGGTCGGCAGGAACACCACGGCGGCGCCGTGCGCGGCGGCCAACTCCACCACCGCTGGCTCGATGCCGCCGGCCGGCGGGTTGAGCGTGATGCTGCCGAACACGGTGAACCCGGTCTCGGCCAGCGCGGCGGTGAGCAGCGCCGCCCGGTCGGTGGTGGCCCACAGGTGCGACTTGAGCACCCAGCCGCGCAGCCCGTACTTGCACGCCAGCCTCGCGACCTCCAGATCCCGGCCCCGGTTGGCGAGCGCCGCCGACAGGTCGGGCTGGCCGTGCACATGCAGGTCGATGCCGCCCGCGACCAGGCGGGCGAAGTCCTCCGGCAGCGCGTTCGCCACACCAGGCATGCGCCAGATTGTATGACAGTCTGATCAGTCGCGCGGCTGGGCAGCGGGTCGGTTCGGGTGCCGGTCCGGGCGTCCACAGGACGCCGGGGATCTCGTCGAGGGTGAACCCGCGTTCGCGGACACCGTCCTCAAACGTTGTTCATACGATCGGCCGTACCGCCTACCCGGGCATCCAGCCACGGGCCGTGGCGCTGCCCGACCGTGTGCGGCCCCTCAGCTCGGCACCCAGCCGTACGCGCCGTCCCGGTGGGTGACGTGGCCGGGCCGGCAGCCGGGGAAGTGCGCGGGCACCAGCAGGGCGTCCGTGCCGGCAATGTCGGCCAGGAGGGCACGCCGGGCGTCGGCGGCCTGGTCGGGGTCGACGCAGAAGCTGGTGCTCCAGTCCGGGTGGGCCAGTTGCAGCGCGTGGTGGACCATGTCGCCGCTGAAGACGGCCCGCTGGCCGCCCGAGGTGATCTCGACGCAGACGTTGCCGGGGGTGTGGCCGGCCGCCGGGAGCAGGCGGATGCCGGGGGCGAGCACGTGGTCCGGCGCGACCAGGTCGAGTAAGCCCGCCTCCCGCAGCGGGAGGACGCTGTCGGTCAGGTGGTCGCCGATCTGGGCCAGCTGTGCCGCGGCGCCCGGGCCGGACCAGAAGTCGACCTCGGCGGCGGTCGCCAGGTGGCGCGCCCGCGGGAACGACGGCTGCCACCGGCCCTCCCGTAGCGTCGTCGCGTAGCCGACGTGGTCGCCGTGCAGGTGGGTGAAGACGACGTAGTCGACCTCCTCCGGCGCGGCGCCGGCCGCACGCAGCGCGCCGAGCCAGTCGTCCTCGCGCCGGTGGAACGCCGCGATCGGGCGGGTCTTGGCGTTGCCGATGCCGCAGTCGACCACGATCGTCAGGGTGGGCGTGCGGACCAGGAAGCCGCCCATGTCGATGACCAGGTCACCGGAGGGCAGCAGGTACGGCGCCTGCCAGTACCACCGGTCGCGGGTGGCGGGCTGGTCGACCTGGGGGAACAACCGCCGCGGCGGCATCGCCCGGCGCAGCTGGACCAGCGGCGTGATGGTGACCTCGCCGACCAGCACCGGCGGGCGTACGGGCCCGGGCATGCCGGCCGGCCTCAGCCGAGGATGCGGAGCGCCTCGGCGACGGCGGCCCCGGCGTTGGCGACGTGCCGCGTACAGGCCAGCTCCGCCCACTCGGCGTCCTTGGCGTCGATCGCCTCGATGATCTCGCGCAGCTCCCGCACGCTCTCCGCGGTGCGGCCCGGGCGGGCCAGCGACAGCGAGCGCAGCGCGCGGACCCGGGCGTGCAGGCCGGTCGCGGTCTGCTGCAACGCCAGGTTGCCACCGCCGGCGAACAGCACGTCGTAGAACCGGTCCTTGGCGTCCAGGATCGAGGCGTCGCGCTCGGCCAGCCGTTCGATGGCGACCATCGCCTTGCGCAGTTGGCGATGGTGGGCCTCGCGCGCGTTCTCCACGAACAGCCGGCCGGCCAGCCCTTCCAGGACGGTACGGACCTGGTACAGCTGGGCGGCGTCCTCGGCGCTCAAGGTCGCGACGATGGTGCCCTTGTTGGGGATGGTCTGCACCAGGCCCTCGGCGGCCAGCTCGCGCAGGGCCTCGCGGATGCTGGTGCGCGAGACGCCGGTCAGCTCGACCAGCTCGCGCTCGATGAGCCGCTGGCCGGGTATGAAGTGGCAGTCGAGGATGGCCTGCCGCAGGTTGTCGAGCACCTGCGCGCGGACGGGCGCGGGAGTGCGCGCCACCTTCAGCGAGGCGTTGGTCATCGGTCCTCCCACGCGTCTGCCGGCCCGACAATCCTACAGTCGCACGACCCGGCGGCCGGTCACCGGGCCAGGTAGCCGCCGTCGACGCTCAGCACCGTGCCGGTGATGCCGCCCGAGGCCGGGTGGGCCAGGAACTCGATGGCCCGCGCGACCTCGTCGGCGGTGGAGAACCGGCCGATCGGGTGCCGTTCCAGCGAGATGCGCCGCGACCGTTCCGGATCGGGGTCCCGGGCGCGGTGCTCGGCCACGAAGTCGGTGTCGATCGCGCCCGGCGCCACGGCGTTCACGCGTACGCCCCGGTCGGCATACTCGACGGCCAGCGCGCGGGTCAGCTGGACCAGCGCGCCCTTGGTGATGGCGTACACCGACTGCCCGGCGACGCCGACGAACCCCGAGGTCGAGGCGGTGATGACGATGCTGCCGCGGGAGTCCAGCAGCATCGGCAGCGCGGCGCGGGAGTGCACGAAGGCGGACCGTACGTTGGCGGCGACCAGCGCGTCGAACTCGCCGTCGGTGGTGTCGGTGATCGGCTTCTGCAGGAACCGGCCGGCGTTGTTGACCAGTACGTCCAGGCGCCCGAACCTGGCGGCGGCGGCCACGGCCCGTTCGGCGGTGGCCGCGGCGCCGGCATCGCCGGTGACCGCGACGACCTCGCCCGGGACCGCGAGATCCTCGACGGCGGGGGAGATGTCGACCCCGACCACGCGGTAGCCGGCCGCGCGGAAGCGGGCGACCACGGCCCGGCCGACCCCGCCGCTCGCGCCGGTGACGATCGCGACGTGACCCGCGGTCACGGCTGAGACCCGATCACGGCTGGGCCGCGCTCGGCTGGACGCCGGGCGCCTGGACGCCGGGTGGCTGGACGGTGGGCGGCTGGACGGTGGGGGGCTCGACGGTGGGCGGCTGGACGGTGGGGGGCTCGACGCCGAAGACGGCCAGTTGGGTGGCTACGAGTTGGTAGTAGCCGACCAGGACGACCAGTTCGAACAGGCCTGCTGTGCCCAGCACCGCGACCGCCGCGGCGTACTCCTCGTCGTTCAGGGTGCCGGTCCGCAGCATTGCCCGCGTCGCCTCCCGTACCGCACGCTCGGCCGGGTCGGTGAAGTCGGGCCCGGGTTCGCTCGCCAACCCCTCGATCTCGGCGTCGGTGAGCCCGGCGGCGCGGCCGGCGGCCCGGTGGGCGTACAGCTCGAAGGCGCTGGCGCGGTGGAAGCCGACCAGCAGGATCGCGATCTCGCGGCAGCGGTCGGGCAGCGCCAGGTCGAAGCGTACGGTCCCGCCGAGCCGTTCCAGCGCGGTGCCGACCGGCGGGCTCAGCAGCCACGCGTTGGCCGGCCCGGTCAGCCCGCCGTCCGGGTGCAGCAGCGTGAACGGCGACCCGGGCGATGCCCGCCGCCCGGTGCGGAACCGGTCGTAGATCGCGACCTGCTCCGCCGACATCTCCTCTTCGCGGATGCGCGGCAGCCGCTCGGTCTGGGTCATCGCTGTCCTCCCCGGTCCAGGTGGATGCCGAACCGTCCGAGCACCCGGGTCATCGCGAGGTACCGCAGGTGGCCGCCCGGCCACTGCGTGACGTTGGCGCCGGAGTCGGAGTGGTAGTAGTTGTGGCAGCCGGACTCCATGGCCGAGGCGTGCGTGGCGATCCGCCGGTCGACCCAGCGCACGTAGCGCGCCTGCGCCCGCGGGCTGGTGTCCACCGCCGCGCCCGGCCGCCGCTCCAGCGCCCGGACGTACCGCACCGCGAGCTCGGCCTGCCGCTCCAGCTGGGCGATGATCGAGACCCCGCCGTTGGTGTTCGGGCCGTACAGCACGAAGAGGTTCGGGAAGCCGGCGACGGTGACGCCGAGGTAGGCAGACGGCCGCTCGCCCCAGGCGTCGTGGATGCTGCGCCCGTCCCGCCCCTTCACCTCCACGCTGCCCAGGAACCGGGTCGGCTGGAACCCGGTGGACAGCACCAGCACGTCGATCGCGCGCTCGGTGCCGGTGGCGTCGACGATGCCGGTCGGCGTCATCGACACGACCTCGTGCGGGACGAGTTCGACGTTGTCCTGGTTGAAGGTCTGGTAGTACGTGGTGGCCAGGATCGGCCGCTTGCAGCCCCACGGGTAGGTGGGGGTCAGGGCGCTGGCGACCGCCGGGTCGGTGACGCTGCGCGCGATGAACTCGGTGCACAGCGCGCGCATCCGCGCCTGGGTCGCGCTGCCCACCCGGTACCCCTTGAAGCGCTGGTTGCCGAGGTGGAACTGGTAGGCGCGGTGCAGCTTCTGGGCCAGTGGCAGGCGCCGGTAGAGCACCCGCTCGCGCCGCCGGTACGCCCGCTCGCGCTTGGGCTCGATCCAGCCGGGTTCGCGCTGGAACACGTACAGCTGGCCGGCGCTGCCGGCGAGGGCGGGTACGACCTGCGCGGCGGTGGAGCCGGTGCCGACGACCGCGATCCGCTTGCCGGCCAGGTCGTGCTGGTGTTCCCAGCGCGCGGTGTGGAACGCGGTCCCGGTGAAGCCGTCCAGGCCCGGCCAGTTCGGGTAGCGCGGCACGCTGAGCAGGCCCAGCGCGCAGATGACCACGTCGAAGGACTCCTCGTCGCCGGATGCGGTGCGCAGCCGCCAGGTCCGGGTCTCGTTCTCCCAGAACAGCTCCTCGACCCGGGTGTCCAGCCGCAGCAGCGGGCGCAGGCCGAACCGGTCGACCACCTCGTTGGCGTAGCGCAGCAACTCGGGTTGGGTCGCGTGCGTGCGCGGCCAGTCGTAGCGGAGGAAGGAGAAGGAGTACGCGTGCGAGGGGACGTCGACCTCGCAGCCGGGGTAGCGGTTGTCATACCAGGTACCGCCGACACCGGCGGACTGCTCGAAGATCACCACCTCGGCGCCGGTACGGGCGCGCAGCTTGACCGCCGCCGCGATGCCGCCGAAGCCGGCGCCGATCACCGCGACCCGTCGCCCGCTGATCTTCCGCACCTGGCGAAGTGTAGTATTGCCATACAATCCTTGTACAGGTGACGGTCGCCACCGGCCCGTGCTCAGGGCGGCGTGGTGACCGGGCGGGCGGCCAGGTCGCGGCGGGCCAGCGGGACGAGGGCGAGCAGCGCGCCGAACAGCAGTGCCGCCTCGGTGATGCCGGCCGCGAGGAGCAGGTGCAGGCCGGTGTACCGGGCGTACGACAGCAGCGAGACGAGGCGGACGGCCAGCGCCGTGGCGGCGAGGATGGCCAGCGCCAGCGGCCAGTGCGCATGCCGGCGGGTCCCCAGGTAGCCGGCGGTGATGGCGAGCAGGAGCAGGTCGTGGATGCCGGGCAGGTCGAGCAGCGGGTCGATGCCCGCCGCGTTCAGCAGTGCCAGCGCCGCGGCGGCGGACATCGCGACCGGCAGCGCGGCCAGCCACGGCCCGGGCCGGACCGGGGGAGCGTCGGGGTGGAAGGCGGGCAGCGCGGCCAGCGGCACCAGGCCGAGCAGCAGGTACGCGACGTCGCCGGCCGCCGCGGGCCACGTACTCCACCCGGCGAGGATCAGGCGCCCGACCGCCACCGTCGACAGTGCCAGCGCGAGCATGGCCAGCGGTGTACGGGTGCGCCGGGACCCGCCGACCACCGCGACGTACGCGCCGACCCAGAGCAGGCCGGCGACCGTCGACAGCCACCACCACGGGCCCGGCGCCGCGTACTCCAGCTGGCCCTGGTGACGGGAGAAGATGACCAGGGTCGCCACGCTGATCCCGGTCGGCGCGGCCAGCAGCAGCAGGCTGATCAGCCCCACCAGCCGCACCGCGGCCCCGTACGCGGCGGCGCGGCTGGCGCCCTGGCCGGCGGGGTCGCCGGCGCCGAGCCGCAGGCGTACGGCCAGGGTCAGTACGCTCCAGGCCTCGGCGAGGCTCGGCCGGCCGAAGTCCGCGACGAACTGCGCCCGGTCCGGGTCGGCCTCCGCCGCGGGCATCGCGGTGAGCAGGAAGGTGTCGACCATCTCCTCCGCCCAGCGCGCCCGGTACGCGGCGGGCAGCAGCCGCAGCAGCCGCCGGTAGCGCTCCTCCAGGCCGGTCATGCCGGGCCTGCCGCGGGACGCCAGGCGCGCAGCCGGTCCTGCGCGGCGCGGGCGGTGGCCTCCTGGTGCCGGGCCTGCTCGGCCAGCGCGTCCCGGCCCGCACCGGTCAGCCGGTAGTAGCGCCGCAGCCGCCCGTTGGCGACCTCCTCGCGGTCGTGTTCCACCAGCCCCTCGCCGACCAGCCGGTCGAGTACGCCGTACAGCGTGCCGACCTTGAGCCGCACCCGGCCCTCGGACAGCTCGCCGACCTCGCCGAGGATCCCGTACCCGTGGCACGGCCCCTCGGCCAGCGCGGTGAGGACCAGGAACGCCTGCTCTGTCATGCGCCACAATATATCGTCTCACAGGATATCTTGCCTAGAGGGCGTGGCAGCCTGGTCCGCGTGAGGATCGGTGTGATCGCGCTGGCCGTTCTGGTCGCCGGGTGCGGGAGCGCGGTGCCGGTCGTGGCGGTCCCCGCCGGCCCGGTGGCGACGGTGGGTCAGTACGCGACGATCATCAGCCGGTACGCCCGCCCGCTGCGCGCCGACGCCGCCGCCCTGGCCACCTGCGCGCCCACCTCCTGCGCCGCCCGCACCCGCCAGCTGGCCGCCCGCGCCGGCTCACTGTCGGCAGCCCTGGAGGCGGCGAACCACACCGGCTCCGCCACCTACATCGGCGCCCCACCCCACGAGATCGCCGCCCTGGTCGCCGACACCCGCTACGACGCCGCTCGGCTGGCCGTACTGTCCAGGGCCCCGCACCCCCACCGGCCCGCCATCGCCGCCGCCCTGGCCGACCTCACCCTCGAACTGGACGCCTGGACCGCCTACGGCGCCTAGGCCGGACTGACCTGGTGGTTCGTATCGCCGGGAGCGTCGGCGCTGACAGCACGGCTATCCGAGGACGTAGGTCTCGTCTCCGAAGTCGGCGATGATCTTGAGGGTGCCGCCGAGAGCGCGCACATACGCGGCGAGAGTGTCGACCTCGCTGCGTTCGAGTTGTCCTTTTTCGATGCGCGAGACGCGGGCCTGGGTCACGCCCATCTCCTTGGCGACCTCGACCTGGGTGGTGTGCTGGCGCCGGCGTACCTCCGAGAGCCGGAACGCGCGGGCTTCGGCCAGCAGTCGCTGAGCGCCGACGTCGATCTCAGCGCGCTCGGCCTGGGTGAATCCCAGGTCGGTCTTGAGGTCGTCCCACGAACGCGCGTCAGGGTCGGTGGTGTGGTCGTTCATGGCTGCCCTCCCTGCTTGGCCACCCGCTCCAGATGATCGGCGTACGCGGTCTCCGCGAGCGGGACCGCGGTCCGGTACCAACCCCGCCAATTGCCTGCCTTGTCGCCGCCAACCAGGATGACGGCTTGCCGCTGCGGGTCGAAGACGAACAGAACCCGAACCTTGCTGGCACCCGACGACCCCCGGTCGCAGCTCCTTGAGGTTCGGCAGAGCCGAACCCTTGACGGTGTCGACCAGCGGCCGCCCCAACGCGGGACCCTCCAGCTTGAGCGCCTCGATCGCCTGGCTCACCAGCAGCAACGTCACCCGATCATTACGGCGGAGCTCATGCAGCTACGACAGCGCAGGCTCCACCACAATGATCGATCACATCACACCCTACCCTCGATACAACCCCAGCGACATATGCTACCAGCAACATAGACAGGGTGGCCCGTACTGGACCTTGGAGCCGGACGCCTGGATCGGCTATGGGGCCTCGGGTTGCGCCTCGATGGCCTTGACGGTGTTCGCCAGGGCCTTGCCCAGTACGCTCCTGCCGGCGACCGCGACCACCAGGCCGAACAGCTTGCCTTTGAGGTTCTTGCCGTCGCGGACTACGACGACGTCCACCTCAGTCGTGCCGTCGGGGCGCTGGGTGAGGGTGTACGTGTGGCCCGAGCGCCCGCCCCAGAGGTTGGAGTCGGTGGTGGTGAGCACGATGCGGTGCGGGTCGGACCAGTCGTAGCGCAGGCGTTCCCAGATGCCGCGGGAGCCTTCGGTGACGTCGGCGGAGGTTGCCCCGGTGTCGTGCACCTTGAGGTAGCCGTCGGCGCTGTTGCCGAAGACCTTCGACCGGTTCGGCCCGAAGTCGGTGAGCGCGGCCAGGAACTGCTCCGGCGTCGCGGTGGTCGTCTGTACCAGGTGGACGGTCGGCACGCTCATTCCCCGATCATGTCGGCAGCTCGTCGCCGGCCCGCTCGGCGATCATGTACCGGGCGTACCACTCCGGCCAGTTCTCGTCGCGGACCCCGCCGGTGCGCTCCTCGTGCTCACCGTGCGCGGTTGCCGCGCGTACCAGCGCCTGCCGCAGGTCCTCGACCGAGGTGTACGTGGTCGCCGCCTCCACCCGGCCGGGCAGCCGGGTCGTGACCTCCTGCAGCAACCACCCGTTGCCGTCCGGGTCGCGGAGGGTGGCGAAGGAGCCGTAGCTGGTCCGGTCGGTGGCCGGACCAGCGGCCCGGCCACCGGCATCCTCGGGCTGGAACTGCCCGCCCGGCGACCCGGGATGGAACACCTCGCTGACCTCGGCACCGCGGCCGGCCAGCTCCGCGCGCGCGGCCTCGATGTCGGTGACGACCAGGTAGAGACCCTGGGCCGAGCCCGGCGGCGCCGAGGTGATGTTGGTACCGAACTGGACCGAGCTGGGCGAGCCCGGCGGGGTGAACTGGACGACCCGGAAGCCGTTGTCGAAGGCGAAGTCGGCGTCCAGCCGCCATCCGAGCCCGGCGTAGAACGCCTTCGAACCGTCCACATCGGAGACCGGGATGACGACTGCCTCGAGCTTCAGGTCACTGGTTGGCACCGGCCCACCGTACCGCCTGGTGGATCACTCGCCGCCGCCTCCGCCGTCGGTGGGGATCTCGGTGTTGATGAGTTGCTGGCCGCTGTTGGCGTGCTGCCACAGGATCACCGACCCGCTGACGACCAACGCACCGATGACGATCATGACGATCACCGCGACCTGCCGCCAGTCGAGCCCGCGGCGCGGCGGCTGGGGCGGCGGCGGGAGAAGCGGCTGCGTGTACGTGCCGAGCGGCGGCGGGCCGGACACCAGGCCCTCGTGCGCGGCGGCCGACCACACCCGATCCAGCGCGCGGGCGGTGTTGACCGGCGGGGCCTCGGCTTCGGCCTGCTGGCCGGCGAGCAGGAGGTGCGACAGTTCGGTACGCCTGTTCACGGTGGTCAGCCCTCCTCGATGAGCACGGCCCTGGTCTGGGCGATCGTGGGCGAGTCGTTCAGGAGTCTCCAGGCCCTGCTCATGTTCCAGCGGACGGTCACCAGGGAGATCCCCAGCATCGCCGCGATCTCGGTGCCCTGCCAGCCGAGCAGCCGCAGCACGAACACCTCGCGCTGGCGCCCGGCCAGCTCGGTCACCGCCGCCCGCATTGTGTGCTGGTAGTACAAGCGCATCAGGACGGTCCGCGGCAGGTCGCTCACCTCGGCGGTGTCGCCCTCCAGCGTCTCGAGGCGCGGCGACCTCGTACGTTTGCGGAGCACGTCGCCGAACACGTTGGCCAGTGCCACGCTGACCCAGCCCAGCTGCCGGCTCTCGGCCAGTTGCCGGATGTCGGCCCACCGCCCGATCGCCCGCAGGTACACCTCCTGCACCAGGTCCTCGCCGAGCATGCCGTCACCGGCCGCGAGCCGGGCGGCCTTGCGGTGGAGGATCGGCGCGGTCCGGCCGTGGAAGATCACAAACTCCCGTTCCTCGGCGGCCGTCAGTGCGGCGCCCGCCTGCCTCGGCTGGGTTCGTTCGGTCATCGGCGCTCTCGAAGGGGTGATGGTGCCCGGATACCCGTACCTGTGGAGTTGCCAACGTCCCCCGCACCGTTGGGCCCCAACGCCGCCGCCCGCCCCGACAACTCCCCACCCGAACCCGCCGTACCCGAACCGTCAGGGGTGTCCGGATGAGAGTTGTCGACGCATTGCTGCTGGAGTTCAGGGTGCTCCTCGCCTACGTCCACATGCGACTGGAACCGCTGCGGCAACGCAGCGAACGGGGCGCCTCCGCGGTGGAGTGGGCCATCATCACCGGCATCACCGTCGCCGCCGCCGTCTCCATCGGCAAGCTGGTCTGGGACAAGATCGACCAGGGCGCCAACGGCATCAGGCAGGAGATCCCGATGAACGGCGGGGCCGGCGCCGGCACCCCCTGACCTACCGGGCCGGCTGGAACAGTTCGACGAGGTTGCCGTCCGGGTCGGCGAGCAGGATCTGCCGGCCGCCGGGGCCGGAGACCACCTCGCCGCGGAAGGCCAGGCCGGCGGTACGCAGGCGGGTGACCTCGGCGTCCAGGTCCTCGACGGTGAGGTGGATGCGGTTGCGGCCGGGGGCGGCCGCGTCTGGTGGGGTGGCGCGGGCGCCGGAGCTGGCCGGTCCGGACAGCAGCAGCCGCAGCGGGCCCCGCGTCACGTCGGCGAAGGCGGGCGCGGGGTGGGTGTTCAGCGTGAAGCCGAGGTGCTTGGTGTAGAAGTCGACGGCAGCTTGTACGTCATCGACGAGGTAGCGGACGCTGGCGTACTGCTCCGGTGTGGTCACGCTGGGAACCTCCTCAGTGGTCGGGTGCCGCCAGCACGTGCAGCAGGTGCCGGATCCGGGTGTCGATCTGCGCGGCGACGTGCTGGAAGTCGGGGTAGCTGTCGGGTTCCGGGATGCTCCAGTGGGCGCGCCTGGCGGTGCCGGGGAAGTCGGGGCAGACCTCGCGAGCCCGGTCGCACAAGGTGATCACGTGGTCGAAGCCGCGGCCGGCGAGCTGGTCCAGGTGCCGGGGGCGCCGCCGGGACAGGTCCAGGCCGTACGCCTCGTGCAGCACCCGGACGGTGTGCGGGTGCAGCCGGGGCTTCGGCTGGCTGCCGGCGCTGGCCACGCTCAGCCGGCCGGCGGTGTGCTGGCGCAGCAGCGCTTCGGCAATGGGGGAGCGGGCGCTGTTCCCGGTGCAGATGAACAGCACCGCCTGCCGCCGCCTGACCCGCGGGACCGGTGCCGCCGCCTCGCGCCGCAGCGCCGGGTGCAACGCGGCCCCGCTGCCGGCCAGCGCGTCCGCGCACCGGTCCAGGTCGAGGTGGTAGTAGCTGTCGCGGCCGTCGAAGCTGCTGCGCGTCACGGTGACCAGGCCGCCCTCGCGCAGCAGGCGCAGATGGTACGACAGCAGGTTCTGCGGCTGGGCGAGCCGGCTCACCAGCTCCCGTACGCGGTAGTCACTGCCGGCCAGCTCGGCCAGCAGCCGCCAGCGCAGTGGATGGCCGGCCAACCGGGCGAACGCCGGCGCCGGGGCGGGATGACCCGCGGTGACCATGAACTCGACCGTACATCAACCTGCTTTGATGCATCAATCGGAGTTGATGGAAGCTTCCGCCAGGTGTGGAGGGTCGCAGCAGTCGCACTGTTCGCCGCGCCAGGCCTGGGCGCCTTCGCGGGCGGCGACCGCGGCGATGGCGAGGGCGGCGACGGGGTCGGCCCACCACCAGGACAGGGTGGTGTTGAGGAGCAGGCCGGCCAGCACGATCGCGGACAGCCAGGTGCACAGGGTGGTCTGCATGGAGTCGGCCAGGACGGTGGTCGAGCCGAGCTCGCGGCCGGTACGCCGTTTCGCCCACGCCAGCAACGGCATCACGACGACCGAGACGGCGGCGATGCCGATGCCGACCGGTGAGGTGCCGGCCCGGTCGGCGGCCAGCAGCGAGCGGGTGGCGTCGAGGCTGATCCAGGCGGCGAGGGCGAAGAAGGACACGGCGATCCCGCGCAGCGCCAGCCGCTCGCGTTCCGCCGGGACGCGGGAGCGGAACTGCCAGATCACCACCAGGGCGGAGGACACCTCGATGAAGGAGTCCAGCCCGAAGCCGAGCAACGCCACCGAGGAGGCGCCCGCGGCGGCGGAGACCGCCACGATGCCCTCGAGCAGGTTGTACCCGGTGGTGGCGTAGGCCAGGCGCAGGCTGCGCCGGCTCAGGGTCGTACGCCGCTGCGTCGTCATGGTCATGCGGTCCGCTCCTGCCCGTCGCCGCCGTAGTTCGGGCACAGCGCGACGGCCGCGCCGGTGGCGGCCAGCAGTTGCTCGGCCGCGCCGAGCACGGTGATCAGCTCGGGGCGGGTCAACCGGTACAGCATCTGCCGCCCCTCCGGCCGCCCGGCGACCAGGCCGCAGTCCCGCAGGCACGCCACGTGCGCCGACACCGTCGACTGCGCCAACCGCAACGTCCGCGTCAGGTCGACGATCCGCCGCTCGCCCGCGGCCAGCTCGTGCACGATCGCCAGCCGGGTCGGATCCCCCAGGCTGCGGAACAACGCCACCGCCGGGGACAGGTCAACCTGCGCACCCATCGCCATCCAACGATGATAGCGACCCCGCCGAATCGGTGCGCGGTGCTACCCGTCCTGGCGCGGGTCCGGCTCGGTGTTCGTCGTCGGGTCGGCGGTGGTCTCCTCGTCGGCGTCGGTGCCCTCGACCTCGGCCAGTTCGGGGACCAGGCGCTCGGGCGGTACGCCCGCGGCGGCGCCACCACCACCCTGTACGCCCGCGCCGGCACCACCGGCACCGGCGCCGACGATCTGCGGGCTGCCTTCGGGCCGCGGCATGGTCATGAGCTCAACTCCTCCGGCTTGGTGATCCCCAGGTCGTACCCGGCGGTGCCCGGAGCACACCGGGTAGGGTCTGCGGCCGTGGAGGAGTTCCGGCGGGCTGGGCTGGTGTTCGAGGTACGCGATGGCGGGCCGGCCGGCGGGGACGCCGTCGTTCTGCTGCACGGCTTCCCGCAGGATCACACCTGCTTCGACGGGGTCGTCCCGGACCTGCACGCGGCGGGGCTGCGCACCCTGGTGCCGTTACAGCGCGGCTACAGTCCCGGCGCGCGCCCACCCGGCCGCGCGCCGTACCGGCTGGGCGAGTGCGCCGCCGACGTACTGGCCCTGCTGGACGCCGCCGGCCTCACGCGGGCGCACGTGGTCGGGCACGACTGGGGCGGTGCCGTCGCCTGGCACTTAGGCCAGCACCACCCCGAGCGGGTACGGACGCTGGCCGTACTGTCCACCCCGCACCCCAGGGCGATGGCGGCGGCGATGCTGCGCGGCGGGCAGGCCCTGCGCTCCTTCTACATGGCCTGGTTCCAGCTCCCGCTGCTGCCGGAGCGGATCCTTCCCCGCGTGCTGCGCCGGGCCATCGTGCGCGCCGGCCTGCCCGCGGAGGTGGCCGAGCGGTACGTGCGCCGGATCGTCCAGCCGGGGGCGCTGACCGCCGCGCTCAACTGGTACCGCGCGATCCCGTGGTCGATGTCCCCGCCCGGCCAGGTCCCGGTGCCCACCACGTACATCTGGGGCCGGCGGGACCCGTACCTCGGTCGCCACGCCGCCACCCGCACCGGCCGGTACGTCAGCGGCCCGTACGAGTTCCGCACCCTGGACGCCGGCCACTGGCTGCCGGAGACCCGCCCGGCGGAGACGGCGGCCCTGCTCCTCAAGGCCGTCACCACCGGCTGAAGGTACGTACCTGTTCCGGTGATGTGCCCCGGATCGCGGCGGCCGGCCGGCAGCGCGGCCCCTAGCCTGGTCCGCGGAACTGACGAGGGGGGATCGCGATGTCCTTACGTACGCGCTGGATCGTGCTGGCCGCGCTGCTCGGGCTGGCCGCCACGGGGGTCGTCGCCGTGCCGCGGCCGGCGAACGCGTTCTCGCTGCTGATCTCGAAGATCGACAGCCCGGCCGCGGGCACCGAGGTGGCGGTGGGCGAGCCGGTGACGATCAGGGGCAGCGCGACCAACGGCGAGTCCGACGGCATCGTGCGGATCGAACTGTCCCTGGACGGCGGCAGCACCTGGACGGTCGTGTCGCAGAATTCCGAGGGCTTCACCTACACCTTCGCCCCGACCGAGCCGGGACCGCTGACCCTGATCACCCGAGCGGCGCTGCGGGGCGAGGTGGAGGTGCCGGCCCGGTCCACCACCCTGAAGGTGACCGGCACCGCCTGCCCCTGCGTCCTGCACTGGCCGGACCCCGGAATCGCGACGCACGAGGAGATCGACAACCTCCCGGTCGAGGTCGGCCTCCGCTTCCAGGTGGACCACCCCGGCGCCATCGCCGGCCTGATGTTCCAGCGCTACTTCGACAACACCGGCCCGCAGTTCGGCCACCTGTGGTCCGGCACCGGCACCCTGCTGGCTCAGACGGCGACCACCCTGGTGGACGGCTACCCGTACCTGCGCTTCGACACCCCGGTCCCGGTCCAGCCCGGTCAGGACTACGTGGCCTCCTACTTCACCCCCAGCGGCTTCTACGCCTCGGCGGAGAACTACTTCGACGGCACCCCGATCGCGACCGGCCCGTTCCTGCTGACCGGCGAGGCGGGCGTCTACTCCTACGGCGGCGGCTTCCCGGACCAGAGCTGGCACGGCAGCAACTACGCGGTCGAGCCGGTCTTCGTCGACTGACTCGGCCAGGCGGTGTCGTCGATGGCCAGCCAGGGGGCGGTGGCGACGGCGGCGGGGGTGAGGTTGGCGAAGGCCAGGGTGTCGCGGTGCAGGTGGGACTGGTCGGCGTAGCCGGTCTCGCTGGCGACGGTGGCCGGCGGGTGGCCCGCCGCCAGGAGGTGCGCGGCGTGGTCGAACCGGACCAGGCGGGCGGCGCGTTTCGGGGTGGTGCCGAGTTGGGAGCCGAAGCGGGACCACAGCCGCTTGCGGCTCCAGCCGACCTCCGCGGCGAGGCCGTCGACCCGGAGCCGGCCGCCGCTGGTCAGGGTCCGCCGCCACGCGTGGGCGACCTCCGGGTCGATGCGGCGGACGGGCGGGCGGCGCAGTGTCCGCGCCGCGATCGCGAAGCGTTCGTCCCAGGAGGTGGCGGCGCGCAGTCGGTCCTCCAGGCGGGCGGCCTCGCGGCCCCAGACGTCCTCGAGCGCGACGACGGTGCCGGTGAGGTCGGTGGAGACGCCGAGCAGCGCGGCCGCCGCGGTCGGCTCCAGCCGGATCTGGAGGCAGTCGACCCGGGTAGGGCCGGTTGCCCGCAGATCGCCCGGGATGAGCCCGACGACGATGCTGCCGCGCCGGTCGCGCCCGGGGAGGTGGTAGACGGCGCCGTCGCCCTCGCTCAGGTCGAGCAGCAGGGTGACCGACGGGTGCGGAACCATGGCCATGCCCCACGGCACGCAGGCACGCTGGCCGAACCCGGCCATGCGGATCCCCGGCAGCCGGTGCGGCGGGCGCGGGAGTGCGACGTCCACCTCCGACCACGCCCAGCCCGGAGGTGTCACCACGAACTCAGCCTAGGGTGCGGTGCTGAAGGACAGCAGCAGCGTGCTGGTGGGTCCGGGCGCTTCCAGGATGGGCAGGTGGCCGACGCCGGGCAGCATCTCGACGCGCGCGTTCGGCACCGCGCCGTACTGCCGCGCCGAGGCCGGGTCCCAGCGCGGGTCGGCTCCGCCGCAGATCGCCAGGATGGGGATGTCGAGGGCGGCCAGCCGGTCCGGCACGCTCCGTTCGGTGACGTACGCGGCGTTCCCGCGCAACACCGCCCGCATGGTGCGGTAGGTGATGCGGCGTACCTCGGCGACCATCTCGTCCGGGACCCGCACCGGGCCGGCGGCGGTGGCGCTGAGCCCGGCGCGGATCCACGCGTCGGACCGGACCGACCAGATGAGCCGGCCCAGCGGCGGGCCGAGCAGGACGCGGAGGATCAGCGGTTGCGGCAGGAGCGCGTCGAGGCTCGGGCCGGTGCTGATCAGCGCGAGCGAGCCGACCAGGTCGGGGCGCTGCTCGGCCAGCGCGGTGCCGACGTAGCCGCCGCTGGAGTGCGCGGCCACGGCGACGCGCGCCAGGCCGAGGTCGTCGAGCACGGCCGCCACCCGGTTCGCCTGCGCGGCCACGGCGTACGAGCGGGCGGGCGCGGACCGGCCGCAGCCGGCGAGGTCGACCCGGACGACGTGGTGGTGGGCGGCCAGCGCCGGGACCATCAGCCCCCAGGAGGCGCCGGCCGCCCCCGATCCGTGGATGAGCAGCAGCGAGGGTGCCTGCCGCGGGCCGTCGTGGGCCACATGGAGGTGCTCGGTCATGCGCTGGAGCCTGTCCGGGCGGCCGGCGGGCGGTCTTGGACAAATGTCGCTGGATTGCTGTGTACAGGCTATGTAGAGTACGGCAATGGGTGGATTCAGGATGACGCTCCAGACCCAGCTGGTGCTCCGCGGGTTCCTGGTCGAGCCGGCGGCCCAGCGGTACGGGCTGGAGCTGGCCGATCTGGTCGGGCTGCCGACCGGCACGGTATACCCGATCCTGGCGCGGCTGGAGCGGGCCGGGCTGGTCGAGAGCCACTGGGAGGATCCGGCGGCGCACGAGGCCGCGGGACGGCCGCGGCGGCGGTTCTACCGGCTGTGTCCCGACGGGGCCGACCGGGTCCGCGCGGAGCTGGCCCGCGCCTACCGGCCGCGCCGCGCGCGGGGGCTGGCCCGGGAGGTGACCCCGTGACCAGGTACGCCGGCAGCCGCCGGGCCGCGGCCGAGCTGGCCGAGTTCCGCCGGTTGGTGAGTGCTCACTACCCGGTACGCGACGCCGAGCTGATCGGGTACGCCTACGCCCGGGCGGCGCACGCACACGCCGGCCAGCGGCGCCGCAGCGGCGACCCGTACATCACGCACCCGGTCGCGGTGGCCCTGATGGCGACGCAGCGTGGCACGCGTACGGCCATGGTGTGCGCGGCCCTGCTGCACGACGTCCTCGAGGACACCGCGTGCACCGAGGCCGAGCTGCGGGCCCAGTTCGGCGCGGAGGTCGCCGACCTGGTCACCGCCGCGACCGGGCCGCACGAGCAGGTCACCGGGGACGACGCGCTCACCCTGCGCATCCTCGACCGCCTGCACAACATGCGCACCATCCGCTACCTGGAGCCCGACCGGCAGCGCCTGCGGGCGCGGCACAGCATCCGGGTCGTGGCGCCCGCGGCCCGCGCGCTCGGGCTGGACGGCGTCGGCGCCGAGCTGGAGGAGCTGGCCGGTACGGTCCTCGCCCGCCCGCCGCGGCCCCGCCGGCTGGCCGACCGGATGCTGGCCGTACCGGTGTCGGTCCTACCGGCGCCGACCCGGGGCCGCTGGCGGCAGGAGTGGGCCGGCGAGCTCGCGACCCTGCCGACCCGGCGGGAGCGTGCCGCCTACCTGTTCCAGACGGTCCGGGCCGCGCCCACCCTCGCGGTCATCCTGCGCCGCCGCTGAACGGTCCACTGTGGAGCATCCCCCGACGGGGTGAATACTTTCTTGGGGGGAGTGGCCGGTCGGGGGAGGTGCTGTGGCGGTTCCGGCATCCGGCGATGCCGAGATCCAGGTGCGGCTCGCCGGGGTGTTCGGTGTGCTGCGGCGCGGGGTGCCGATCGGTGCCGCCTCGCTGGGCAGCCGGAAGGCGCGGGTGCTGCTCAAGCTGCTGGCGGTCGAGCGGGCGACCGCGGTGGCGGTGGACCGGGCGGTCGGCGTGCTGTGGCCCGACGACCCGCCGGCGCGCGCCGCCGACAACGTCGCGACCCTGGTCAGCCGGCTCCGGCGCGAACTCGGCGCCGGGATCATCGACGGCGGCCGCGACGGCTACCGCCTCGGGTCCGCGCCGGCCGTGGCGGTCGATCTGGATGTGGCCGGGCGGTGGGCCGCCCAGGCCCGGGACCGCCTCGCCGCCGGTGAACCCGGCCTGGCACTGGCCGCCGCCGCGACACCCGCGAGCGCGGCCGACGCGACGCCCACCACGCCCACCCAGCTGTTCAACGGCTACCGGAACTGCTCGACCGACGCGGACCTGCCCACGTTCCTCTGGGCCGGCAACGGCCTTGTCGTCGAGGGCATCCCGGGGACCACCGACCCCACCGACAACTCCCCGGTCACCGTGCAGTACCAGGCCTGGCCGGTCGCCGATCCGACGCAGATCACGACGGTCACCCGCAACTACGCCACCCCCGGGTTCGAGGCCACCGCCACCCTGCCCGCCGACGCGCTCGCCGACGGTCAGACCTATGCGTGGCGGGCGCAGACGGTGGACGGGGCCGCGGCCTCGGACTGGTCGGCCCCCTGCTACGTCACCGTCGACAACACCCGCCCGGCGAACGCGCCCACCCTCACCTCGCCCAACTACCCGCCGGACGTGTGGAACCAGGGCGG
>Ga0081455_10002942_pt1 | contig 19950 bp, 22 predicted proteins | sample TabmetS3T2R1_FD_70207 | JGI IMG/M metagenome (GOLD analysis project Ga0081455, IMG submission 70207) | Tabebuia heterophylla rhizosphere microbial communities from the University of Puerto Rico - S3T2R1 | ecosystem: Host-associated > Plants > Roots > Rhizosphere ... | reverse complement strand
TCAACCACCAGGCCAAGGGTCGGGCGACCGCGTGGTCGGGCGGTTCCGAGCCGGCCGGCGAAGTGAACCCCGCCGCCATAGCGGCGATGGCCGAAGTCGGCATCGACATCACCGGCGAGTACCCCAAGCCCTGGACCGACGAGATCGTGCGGGCGGCCGACGTCGTGGTCACCATGGGTTGCGGAGACGCCTGCCCGATCTTCCCCGGCAAGCGCTACGAAGACTGGCTGCTCGACGACCCCGCGGGACTCGACGTCGAAGCCGTCCGGCCGATCCGCGACGAGATCGGACGACGCGTCAAGGGTCTGCTCGATGGCCTGACCATTTCCAGGGCGTAGGAACGGTGTCGAACGGCATCCGGGGGTGAGGAGCAGCTTGGGCGGCCCAGACGATCCCCCTTTTGCTCCGTGTGCTCAGTAAGCCGTCGATGCAAGATGCCCGGCATCGTCATCTCGCAGACAGACCGCCTTCGTCGCCGTGGACTCGCCTTGGCCGGCCTCACCGTGGCCTGGAACGTTGTCGAAGCCGCCGTTGCGATCACGGCAGGGGTGGCAGCCGGTTCCATCGCCCTCATCGGCTTCGGCTTCGACTCCACCATTGAAGTGATGTCGGCACTGGTGGTGGCCTGGCAGTTTCAGCGAGAACTGCACGCCGGCTACGACGAGGACCGTGAGCGCCGCGCCCTCAGGCTGATCGCGGTCAGCTTCTTCGTCCTCGCAACGTACGTGGTCACCGAGTCGTTGCGTGGCCTATTCCTAACCGACACCGAGGCCGCGGAGTCGACCACGGGCATCGTGCTCGCGGCTGTCTCGCTCGTCGTCATGCCCGCCCTCGCGTGGGCGAAACGACGCACGGCCGACGCTTTGGATTCCCGGACGCTTCGAGCGGACTCCACCGAGACGATGCTCTGCGCCTGGCTTTCCGGAGTGCTCCTCGCCGGCCTCGTCTTGAACGCCACACTCGGCTGGTGGTGGGCGGATCCTCTCGCAGCCATCGCGATCGCGGCCTTCGCTGTCACTGAAGGACTGGAAGCTTGGCGCGAGGCGTCGGCCCCTGATTGAACCTGCCTACGGCAGTGGACCGACGTCGCGGTGATCGGCGGCGACCGACGGCGCGAGGTGGCTGAGCTGCCAGGTGACGTCGGTCTGGCAGGTCGGACAGCGCGGCGCGACCACGTTGGCGGCGAACTCACGCAGCGTCCCATCGCCCGGGCAGTCGCCGTGGCCGACGATCTCCCACGTGCCCGCCCGCGGCAGGTGCGCCCCGGCGGCAAGCCGGGTTCCCACGGCTACCGGTTCGTGTTCCGCCTCGCCGGGGGAGCCCATGGGGAGGCTCATTGCCTACGCGCCCGCGATCGTGACGATGATGTGGGGATTGGGCGGGGCGCCGGCGCCGGGCCCGGGGGGACTGGCGGCTCCGGAGCGGGCGTCGGCGGCGGCATCGGGATCGGCGGATTGGGGTCCGGCGGCCGCTCGGGACCCGGGTCGGGCGGCGGCATCGGGGTGGCCCGAGGTTCGATCGCCACCGTTGACCGCTGGGCACGGGTCAGCATCGTTGGGCGGCTACCCCTGTGTCGAACCACTAACCCGCGTTCTCACTACGCGGGCGGTCAGCCGACGAGCAGGGCGAGCGCCAGCGCGTCGGCCAGCGCCAGCGAGCCCGCCAGCAACCCCACGGTCCACGGCGCGGCCGCCCTCGGGACCGGCTGTCGCTGAAGCGCGTGGATGCGCACCATCGCGGCGGCGAAGCCCGGCGCGGCGACGACCAGGCCGAACACCACGGCAAGGACGAGGGACGGGCCGCCGCCCGCCAGGCGGGTGGTGACCGCGGCCAGGGCACCGGCGGCGAGGGCCATGCGGACCCAGGCGAGCTGTGTGCGTTCCGCCTGGAGGCCGGTGGCGCCGGCGTTGGGGCCGGGTGCTCCGTTCATCGCACAAGCAGGACGACGGCCACCGTGCCGGCGACCGCAGCGATCACCGTGGCGAGGACCGGGACGGCCAGGGGATGGGGGAGCGGCTCACCCAGGCGCATGGCGCGCTCGATCTGGTTCCAGCGCACGTAGCTGGCCACCGCGAGGACCAGGCTGAGCACCACGGCCACCACCGCGAGGGTGGTCCGTACGTGCGCGATCTCGAAGGACGGGACGACCTGGCGGAGCGCGATGCCGCCGGCTAGCAGGGCCAACGACGTCCGCATCCAGGCGAGGAAGGTGCGCTCGTTGGCCAGCGTGAAGCGGTAGTCGGGGAAGTCGGGATCACGCTCGCCCTCGTCGCTGGGCACGGTCGTAGCCTGGCAGGCGGTCGACGGCCCGGGAGGGATGCCCATCCGCCTCGGCACCTCGCAGCCCTCCGGTTGCCGAGGCCATGGGTTCCGGCATGCGATGCCCGAGGTCATGGGTACCGAACGGGGAACCTATGACCTCGCCCTCTCGCCGGTGGAACCGGTGGCCTCGTGGTCGGGTCCATCCGTCCGCGCCGGCGTTGGCGCCTCGTCCGGCATTGGGGCCTCGTCCGGCGTTGGCGCCTCGTCCGGCGTTGGCGCCTCGTCCGGGGTTGGCAGCGGCGGCGCCATCGGCGCCGGCTGACCGGCCAAGTCGGGTGCCGGGCGCTCGGCGGGGGCCTCGACGGCGGCGTCGGTCCCGGTGGCCGGCGATGCGGCCTCCTCCGCCCGCCGCCGGGCGGCCAGTTCGTCGAGCACGGCCAAGCCGAACACCGCGAACACCAGCGCGAAGGCGGCACCCCCGACGCCGTAGACCGCGTAGCCGACCAGCACGACGACCCACGGCACCAGCAACCCGACGTGCACGCTGTACAGGGAGATGCGGCGCCGCACGATGTACGAGTCCACGAGCTGGCAGGCGATGATCACGACGGCGGCCAGGATCGCCGCAAGGTCGGAGCGCAGCGCCAGGAGCAGGAGGATGAGCGGCAGGGTGCCGAGGACGATGCCGACGTGCGGCAGCATGGCGAGCAGCCCGGCTGCGAACCCGATCGCCGCCGCCGACGGCAGGTCGAGCAGGTATGCGATGCCGGTCACGAGCAGGCCGATCACGAGCCCCTCGCCGACCATCAGGAACACGGCCCGGCGCGATCGGTTGAGCGCCGTCGTGACGACGTCGGTGACCGCCTCCCGCTGTCGGGGTGAGGGCAACTGGTTCACGGCCGACTGGGCGAACCGGGGTCCGTACGACATCAGGAACAGCGTCAGGATCCCGCCCACGAGGTACGTCGGCGCCGTGCCGGCGGTGGACAACAGCACTTCGTCGCCACCGGTGACGCGTTCGTCGAGGGTGTCGACGAACAGGTCCACGCGGCGGGTGGCGTCGATGTCGCGGGCGAGGTCGCCCACGCTGTCGTCCCGCGCCTCCAGCCTTTCGGCGGCATCCTCTGCGGCGCGACCGAGGCGGTCGAGGCCGTCGGCCAGGTTGTCGAACGCCACGTAGGTCACGGTGAACGCGACGCCGCCGGCGACCAACAGGGCGACGACGACCGCTGCCAGCCGAGGGATGTGCCGATCGAGCAGGTCGACGATCGGGTCGATGAGGACGGCGACGACGATCGCCGCCACCAGCCAGGAGAGCGGGCGATGCGCGGCCACGAAGATCCGCTCCGCCACGACCCCGGCGACGAGGACGAGGACGCCCACCACCGCCGACCGGGCGGTGATGCGCACCACGCGGTGCTCGGTGGGGCGGTGGCCGGGCTGCACCGAGGCGTACCGTACCGGTGTGGCCGACGAGGTGACCGCCGACCAGGCCCCGAGGCAGCCGGGCGATCGGCGTGATGAAGCCGACACTGCGGACGGGCGCGTGCTCGTCGACATCGACCCCTGGTCGTTCGTCGTGCTGGTCCTGGCGGCCGGGGTGGCGGTGGCGGTGTTCGCCATCGGTGATCAGGCCAGCGACATCCTGACGGGAATCGGTGTCGGCGTCCTGCTCGGACTTGCGCTCAATCCGGTCGTCAACGCCGCCCAGCGGCGCTGGCACACGAGCCGCGGCACGGCGGTCGTGATCGTGGGCGCCGGGCTGACGGTCGCGGTCGCCGTCATCGTGTTGCTGGTCGCGCCGGCGGCGATCCGGCAGTCACGCGAGTTCAGCGAGGAGCTGCCGACGACGGTGCGCGAGTTCTACAGCTGGCCGATCATCGGTCCCCGCCTCGAGGAGGCCGACGCCGCCGGCTCCATCGAGGAGTGGATCGAGGACGCGCCCGCCCGTGTCGACGACCGCACCCTGGCCAACCTGGGCGAACGGCTCCTGGGCGGCGTGCTGAGCGCCGTGGTCGTGCTCATCACCGCCCTGGGGGTGCTGGTCGACGGCGAAGGAATCGTTCGCCGCTTCCGGGTGCTCGTCCCCGTGGGCCGCCAGGGGCAGGCAGATCGCATGGGGCGGATCGTCTACTCGACGTTCGGCAGCTACTTCGCGGGCTCGATGTTCGTGGCCATCCTCGCCGGGCTGGTGACGTTGTCGACCGGGCTGTTGCTGGGCGTGCCACTGGCACCGGTGGCCGGCCTCTGGACCACCTTCACCAACCTGATCCCCCAGATCGGTGGCCTCCTCGGGGGTGGGTTCTTCGTGCTGCTGGCGGTGACGCAGGGACCGATCATCGCCGTGATCGCCCTCGCGGTGGTCATCGCTTACCAGAACCTCGAGAACCACGTCATCAGCCCCGCCATCGTCGGTCGGGCCGTCAACCTGTCGCCGCCGGCGACGATGATGGCGGTCCTGGTGGGTGGGGCGGCCGCCGGGGTCCCCGGCGCACTGGTGGCCACGCCGCTGTTCGCGGCCAGCAAGGCCGTCTACCTCGACCGGCGCGGCCAGATGCCCGAACCCGAGACGCAGGTCATGCGCAGCCGCCTGTCGGGCCTGCGCCGCCGGCTTCCGTGGCGGCGCCGGGCCGAGCGGGAAAGCGGACCGGATCCCCCGCGCGGCTGAGCTACAGGGGCAGGTCGCCGGTGGCCGTCCGCGTCGACCCGTGGTCCTTGTAGGCGGCGATGGTGCGCTGTGCGATGCGCATCTGGTGCACCTCGTCGGCACCGTCGGCGAAGCGGGCCCAGCGGGCGTGCTGGAACATGCTCGCCAGCGGCGTGTCCGTCGAATAGCCGAGGGCCCCGTGCACCTGGATCGACCGGTCGATGATCCGGTTGAGCGCGTTGGCCACGAAGTGCTTGGCCATCGACACCTCGCTCTTGAAGTCGAGCTTGTGGTCGATCCGGTAGGCGGCGTGCAGCACCATGAGCTTGGCCTGGTAGAGCTCCATCGCCGAGTCGGCGATCATCCACTGGATTCCCTGCTTCTCCGCCAGCAGCGACCCGTGCGCGAAGCGGTTCAGCGAGCGGTCCACCATCATGTCGAGCGCCATCTCGGCCTGGGCGATCCAGCGCATGCAGTGCGCCAGCCGGGCCGGTCCGAGCCGGTACTGACCCAGCATGTGGCCCTGGCCCCGCCCGCCCAGCATGTGGTCGTCGGTCACCCGGAGGTCCTCGATCCGGATCTCGGAGTGGCCGGTCGAGCCGTGCATCGTCTCGATCTGGCGGACCTCCGTCCATCCGTCCGACGGGATGTCGACGATGAACGCCGTGTTGGCCGCCTGGGGCAGCTCTGGGTCGTCCTCGGTGCGGGCAATGAGGATGGCGAAGCTGGCGCGGTGGGCGTTGGAGATGAACCACTTGTGGCCGTTGATCACCCACTCGTCACCGTCCTGGTACGCATGCGTGCGGATCAGAGTGGGGTCCGAGCCCGCGACCTCGGGCTCGGTCATGGCGAAGCAGCTCATGGCCCGCCCGTCGCATAGCGGGCGGAGGTAGCGCTGCTTCTGCTCCTCGGTGCCCCAGTGCAGCAGCGTGTGCATGTTGCCCTCGTCCGGTGCCTGGCAGTTGAAGACCCAGGGGCCGTACGTCGACTTGGCCGCCTCGGCCTGGACCATGGCCAGCTCGACGTGACCGAGACCCATGCCGCCCCATTCCTTCGGCATGTGGGGGAGCCACAGGCCGGCCTCCTGGGCCGCCGCCCGCATCTCGAGGAGGATCTTGATGTAGTCGGCCCGCTCGATCTCGTCGCGGTCGCCGATTCGGGCCTCGCCGGGCTTGACGACGTCGTCGACGAACGAGCGCACTCGGACGCGGATGTCCTCGAGCTCCGGGGTGAGGGTGAAGTCGATGGTCATGGCGGGGTCAGCCTCCTGCGGCGTGCACGTCGGACAGGGTGTTGCGGTCGGAGTCGATGGCCAGGGCGCGCTCGGCGTCGAGGCGGCGGGTCTCGTCGGACAGGGGTGCGGCCAGCAACCCGGCGACCAGGTCGACCAGGTGGCTGACGAACAGTCGATCGTCGGTGTGGGGCGCGGACCGTGCCCGCCGGGCCAGCTCGACGGCCGCGAACCGCATCGCCACGAAGCGGCGGTGCAGCCGGGTGGCGTCGTTGTCGAGCAGGCCGGCCACCAGGGTCCGCCAGCGGTAGATGCTGGAGGCCGGGTCGTCGAGCGCCGCCGGGTCGATCACCGGGCGGGGCCGGTTCATGAGGTCGGCCATGATCTGCAGGTATGCGGGCCCACCGTCGCCGTCGGCCAGCATGGCGGCATTGGGCCTGACGAGCGCGCCCGCCAGAGCCCGGAGGTCGGCGCGGCCGTCGGCCTCGTAGGCGTCGAGCATGGCGTGGCGGCGGGCCTCGACCGCGTGGTGGTGCTTGGCGAGGACGGCCCGCAGCAGGCCATCGCGGCCGCCGAAGTGGTACTGGAGGGCCGAGGCGTTCCGGGCGCCGGCGGTGCGGTTGATCTCGCGCAGGCTGACGCCCTCGATGCCGTGGGTCGCGAACAGCGCCTCGGCGGCGTCGATGAGCCGCTCGGCGGTTGTCATCGCGGCCGTCTCAGACATTCGTATTAGAGGTTAGGCCAATCGCATTGCCGTCCGGCCATCGAAGGCATCGGACCCGCCCACCACCATCGACGTAGCGTGACCGCCGATGGTCGTCCGGCTGCAGTTCGTCCCCGGCGGCGAGCCGGGTGGCCTGCTCGACCTGCCCTGGAGCACGCCGCTGGCCGCCTGGGACGACCCTCGGCTGGTCGACATGGTGCACGGCACGAGCCGGCACGTCGTCCGCTTCGTGGCCGACGGCGGCCGCGTCTTCGCACTCAAGGAGACCACCGAACGGGAAGCCCGCCGGGAGTACGGAATGCTCCGGCGCCTCACCAGCGAGGGGCTTCCCGCCGTACAGCCCGTTGGCATGGTGACCGGGCGACGGGCGTCGGCCGGGGAGCCGCTGGCGGCGGTGCTCATCAGCCGCTACCTCGACTTCTCGCTGCCGTACCGGTACCTGTTCGCCCAGGAGCGGCGCCCCGACCTTCCGGGCCTCCTGATCGACGCCGGCGTGGTGCTCCTGGTGCGCCTGCACCTGGAGGGGTTCTTCTGGGGCGACTGCTCGCTCTCGAACCTGCTGTTCCGTCGGGACGCCGGTGCGGTCATGGCGTACCTGGTCGACGCCGAGACCGCCGAGCGGCACGACGAGTTGCCCGACGGCATGCGGGCGAACGACATCGACATCGCACGGGAGAACATCGCCGGCGGGCTGCTCGACCTGCAAGCGAGCGGGGACGTCGGCGCCGAGATCGACGTGTTGGGCGTGGCCGACCAGCTGGAGGACCGCTACCAGGCGCTGTGGGACGAGCTCACCGGCACCGAGGAGCTCTCGCTCGACCATCGGCACCTCATCGACCGCCGCATCCGGCGGCTCAACGAGCTGGGCTTCGACGTCGACGAGCTGCTGGTCGAGCACGACCCCGAGGGCTATCGGTTGCGCGTCCGCCCCGTGCTGGTGGAGGAGGGACACCACGCCCGGGAGCTACGGCGCCTGACCGGTCTGGCCGTGCAGGAGAACCAGGCCCGCCGCCTCTTGAACGACATCGCGGCCTTCGGCGCGTCGATCAGCCGCGACGCCGACGCCGAGATCCCGCAGGCCGTGGTGGCGTCCCGCTGGCTCGCGGAGGTCTACGAGCCGGTGATCGCCCGGGTTCCCGGCGCCCTGCGAGGGCGCCTCGAGCCCCCGGAGCTGTTCCACGAGTTGTTGGAGCACCGCTACTACCAGTCGGAGCGGGCCGGCCGGGAGGTCTCGATCGACGACGCGTTGCGCTCCTACCTCGACTCGGTACTTGCGCACCGCCGCGACGAGCAGACCGTGCTGAGGGAGGCGTGATCGACGCGAGCGCCACCCTCGACCTGAGGATGACATCGCGGCCGGTGGGTGCCGGCTACTTGGCGGCCGCGAGCTTGTAGCGGGCGTACTCCTCGACCCGGGCCAGGTGCGCCGGACTCCGGAGGAACCTATCGCTCAGGTCCACCAGGTCTTCGCCCTGGTCGCGCCACCGTAGGACCCGCCGTTCGATGGGACGGAGCAGGTCATGGGGGAGTGGCGTGTTGCCGCTCCGGTCGAGGCCGGCCAGGAATCGCACCTGTGCCGCCCAGCGCTCGCTCCGGCGGAAGCGGTGGCCGATCTCCGCGTCGCCCACACCGGCCTGGGCCCAGCGCAGGACCCGTCGCTCCACCGGCCGCAGGCGATCGTTGTTGACCATGTGTCCTCCTCGACGCGTGGCGGCCAGGTTACGCCGAAGGGCCCGGAAGCGTCCCCCCGGAGGCCCGCCCGGGGTGGTGCGGGCCCTCGAATGGGGCCGGCGGTAGGGTCGCTGGCCGTGCTGCGAAGGAGGAAGACACCGGACGATCCCCTCGCCCACGTCGACCCCGGAGCGACGTCGCCGCGGTTCGCGCCGGCCGTAGCCGAGGCGCTCGAGTCCCGCCGCCGCTACCGCGAGCTGGTCGACGGGCTCAGGCCGGGACCGGTGCGTGACCGCCTGGAACGGACGCAGGAGCGGCTCGACGCCGGCGTGCTGGCGGTCTGGGACACCGCGGTGCGGGCAACGGAAATCGAGCGCACGCTCGCGACCCTCGATCCCGAACGCGTCACCGCCGAGTACAAGCGGGCGAAGCGGGCCGGCGACGAACCCGACGTCGAGGCCGCGCTCGGCCAGCGATTCATGTCCGTGCAGCGCCTGCTCAACACGCTCGACGACACGGACGACCGGCTCCGCTTGCTTGATGCCCGCCTGGGCGCCGCCGTTGCCGGGGCCGCCGAAGTGGCCCTGGACGTCGCCGGCCCGTTCGCCGCCGATGCACTCGAGGCCGAGCTGACGGGCGTGGTCGACGACCTGGCGGCGCTGCGGTCCGCGCTCGACGAGGTGGGGTGACCGCCGGCCCGCTCAGTCGAACTCGAAGAGGTCCTCGAGGAACGAACGGCGCTTCCGCTTCTTCTGGTCCCGCTCGCGGCCCCGGTAGTCGTCGTAGTCCCGGCGGTCACGGTCGTCGTAGCGGGGCTCGCGCCGGTCGTCGTGGTCGCGCCGTTCGTCGTAAGAGCCGGACTCGCGGCCGCCGACAGGGGCGGGGGCGAGGGATGCCGCGGCCCGTTCGATGACCTTGTCGAGCTCGCCGCGGTCGAGCCACACGCCGCGGCATTGGGGGCAGAAGTCGATCTCGACGCCCTCACGTGACGAGATCGAGAGTTGGACGTCGCACACGGGGCACTTCATGACGAGCGACCCTATCGGTTGGCCCCAGGTTCGACGCGGGCGCGTGAGCGTAGGGTCGCGCCCACACGACCCCGCTGGAGCCGCCGGTGTTCCTCGTGCGCCGTCCTTCGGACGCCGAGCTGTCGCAGATCGCAGCCAGCGTGACCGACGCGCCCTTCACCTACGACGAGGTGGCGTCGACCGCCCGTCCGGCTGAGCTGCCGGAGGGCTACCACCAAGTGCATGTCGCCCGTGTGCTCGGCACAGGAGACCAGGCGTTCGCGGCCGCGGTCGACGGCGTCCGCCGCTGGCAACTGCACCGCCGCCAGGGCTACCGCGTGGCGCCCGACGACCCGCCCGTCGAGGTTGGCACCGTAGTCGCGGTCGACGTGCCGCTGGTTGCCCTCCATGTGATCGCTACGTGCCGCATCGCCTGGGTGGTCGACGAGCCCGACCGATTCGGCTTCGGCTACGGGACGCTGCCGATCCACCCGGATAGTGGCGAGGAGGCATTCGTGGTGGAGCGCGACCCGCACGACGTCGCAAGCACCGTGCGGCTGGTCATCACCGCGTTCTCGCGACCGCGGCATCCGCTGGTGCGGCTGGCGGGACCCTTGGCGCGGCGCCAGCAGGCGCGGGCCACGCAGGGCTACCTCGAGGCGCTGGCCACCCACGTGCGCGAGGTGCTTGCCTGATGGTGGTGGACCTGCCGACCGACGGACGTTCAGCGAGGGTCCCAGCACGCTCCGCGGTGTCGCCGACCCGGCACCGACGCGACCCCTAGCCTCGGCCCGATGGGCAGGCAGGCAGTGCACCACGTGTCCGCCGAACAGGTCGTTGCCTTCCGCGTCGCCGCCCACAACCTGAACGAGCGCCTGCCCAAGGAGGGCGTCGTCGAGGCGGCAGGCGTCTGCGGCGTGCAGGACACCCCACCCGGCAACGCCGGGGTGGCGCTCGCCGCTCGGGTCGCCGGGTTCACGCCCATGGCGCTGGAGGACGCCCTCCTCGACGACCGGTCGCTGCTGCGCTTCCTCGGCCCTCGAGGCGCCGCATACGTCGTGCCCCGGGTCGACGCCACGGTGTTCGGGCCAGGGGCGCTGGCGGCGGACGAGGCATCGCTGCGCGAGCAGCTGTCGGGATCGTGGCCGCCGATCGACGCAGCCGGCTGGACCGCCCGAGAGGCGCTGTCCATGGTGCTCGGCGTGCTGGCGGCCGTGGTCGCCGATGGGGAGTCACGGACCAAGGGCCAGCTGAGCGAGGCGCTCCATGGCCGTTTGCCGGCCGAGCTGGAGCCGTGGTGCGAGGTGTGCGACGTCCACCACGTGCCTGATCAGTTGCTGCGGCTTGCCGGCACCGCTGGGGTCTACTGCTACGGCTGGCCCCAGGGCGCTCGCCAGACGCTGATGGGCACCGACATCTGGCTGGGTGGGCCGCTTGGCGGAGACGTCGCCGCGGCCCGAATCGAGCTGGCGCGTCGGTTCGTGCACGCCTACGGGCCGGCCACGCCCGTCCACTTCGCCGGGTGGACCGGCATCGGCGTGGCGGAGGCCCGCCAGCGGTTCGTGGAGCTGGGCTCCGACCTCGTCGAGGCCAAGCTCGACGGGTCCGTCGCCTGGCTGTTGGCCGACGATGCCGGCATGCTGGACGATCCCCCGACGGCGTCGGGTGCGCGCCTGCTGCCGGCGAACGACCCGTTCCTCGCCCAGCGCGACCGGGCCACCCTGCTCCCCGACAAGACGGCCCAGCGAGCCGTCTGGCGGCCGGTCGGGGCCCCGGGGGTGGTCCTGGTCACCGGTCACCCGGTGGGAACATGGCGCGCCCGCGGCGCAGGGAGTCAGCTCGAGGTGACGATCGAGCCCTTCACCAAGTTGAGCGATCGCCAGCGCACGGCCATCGAGGCCGAGGCCGAGATCGTCGCACCGTTCCGGGGGCGTGAGGATGCCACCGTCACGTTCGCCGATTAGGCACGCAACTACCACCTTCGGGACCGCCCTCTCGCCCGAACACGACGCGGGCCAGCCGCTTCCGGCGTCGTCGGGCCGCCAATCGGGTCCCGCTATGGTTGTCCCCTTCCGGCGGCGTGGCCGAGTGGTTTAGGCAAGGGCCTGCAAAGCCCTGTACAGGGGTTCGATTCCCCTCGCCGCCTCCAACAAGAGCCGCGGCCGGCGTGTCGAATTTCGACGTCGCCCCGGGGCGCAAGGGTGAAGAAGCGCAGAGCACCACGCGCTGGAGAACGCTGCGCACGGCGGCCGGTTCGTGGTCTGGCGTCAGGCCGGGTCCCTCAAAGAAGGCGGCTCCAAGTCGGGGGGGAGGCCGCTCGTCTGTACCGTCTCGAGCTGGCCGTCGCCACCGATCCTCACGACCCAGGCCTCGGGGCTCCCCGGATCGTCGGAACCGCCCTCCACATCGGGGACGAACAGAGTCAATGAAACACGGTCCGTCCCATCGGAGATGTGCATCTCGAACGCGTCGTTGCCCGCCCCTGTCATCCAGAAGGTCTCGATCGGCACGGGAGGCTCGTGACGGAACGCGAGGGCGATGGCCTCCAAATAACCCTGACGGGTCACGCTCTCGAACTGGGGTCCCTTAAGGGAGCTGCCCTGGTACGGATGGATGAACTCGTCCCTGCCCCGGTCCGTGGCGTTGAGGGCCTCAACGATCGCTTCGAACGACTCGTCGCTCTCCAAGTAGCGACGGCCTTCCTCAAGGTTCGCCTCGACTTCACCCGAGCTGTACCAGTCGTCGACAGCTACAGCCGCCGGGCCCTTGAACCACTTCCGCTCCGCCATTCCCGCCACCCCCGATCGTGCATCCCGTCCTGGGATCAACACCCGCCAGCGGGAAGATAGATCGTCGGCCTCCGCGGTGCCACCGTGCGAGTCGCAGCACGTTGCACACCGCGATCAATCGGGGACTTGCCTCGCAGGTTGTCGCGGCTCGGACGCCGGGACCCCAAAGTCGTAGCCCGGGTCGACGCCGTTGCGAAAGAATGCCGTGGTGGGCGTGGCGGAAACCAGGTATGCCAAGGCGACGAGCGGGTGGGTCGGCTACCAGGTCGTCGGTGAAGGGCCTCCGGACGTGCTGGCCACCAAGCCGGCCCACCTTCCCATCGATCTGATGTGGGACGAACCCAGATTTGTTCGGTTCCTCAACGGGCTGTCCTCCTTCAGCCGCCATGTTTGGTTCGACTCGCGGGGAACGGGCTCATCGGATCCGATCGCCCCGGTGGAGGGGCGGCTTACCGAGAGCCTGGTTGACGACATGATTGCCGTGATCGATGACCTAGGTTGCCAACGCGTTGTGGTGCTCGACGCGTTGGGACCGCCGGCATTGCAGTTCGCCGCCACCCATCCCGAGCGCACCGCGGCGTTGGTGCTCATCAACCCGACCGCCCGCCTCCGATCGGCAGACAACTACCCCGAAGGGTATGCGGACAAGGACCTCGAGGCGGTGCTCGCCACGCGCCTGGAATGGTGGGGAACCGGTGAGCTGCTCGGTCACTTCAATCCCAGCACTGCAGGCGACGATCGGTTCGCACGCTGGTTGGCACGCTGCGAACGCGTCTCGATGTCGCCACACGATGCTTCTTGGCGCCTGCGCGCCAGCTTCGACACTGACGTTCGCCACCTCCTTGCGGCGATCCGCGTGCCAACGCTGGTGATTGTCCGGGCCGGCGGGCCGGGTTCCGAGCAGGCCCGATACGTCGCCGAGCAGATCGAAAACGCTCGCTACCTCGAGCTCACCGGCGCGGACAGGTTGTTCTTCGTGGGCGACACGGGGCCGCTCCTGGACGCCATCGAGGAGTTCGTCACCGGCCGGGTTCCGACGCGTGACATCGACCGGGTGTTGGCCACGGTGTTGTTCACGGACGTGGTCGGTTCAACCGATCAGGTTGCAGGGATGGGCGACCACCGATGGTCCGAGCTGCTCGCGACGCACGACGGCCTCACCCGCGGCGAACTGGAACGCTTCCGCGGCCGAGAGATCCGAACCACCGGCGATGGGTTCTTGGCGACGTTTGATGGGCCGGGGCGCGCAGTTCGGTGCGCCTGCGCCATTCGCGACGCGCTCCTCGCCATCGGCATCCGCGTGCGTGGCGGCCTCCACACCGGCGAAATCGAGCTGCGCGCTGACGACATCGGCGGCATTGCCGTCCACATCGCCAAGCGAGTCCAGGCGCTCGCCCGGCCGGACGAAGTCCTTGTCTCGCGCACCGTCGCCGACCTGGTTGGCGGCTCGGGCATTGCGTTCGCAGATCGCGGCACCCACACGCTCAAGGGCGTACCCGACCAATGGCAACTCCTCGCTGTCCAGGACCCAGGTCACGGATCCGATCCAGCAGGCGAACTAGTCGGCTAGCCCGACTGACAACACAACGCGCAGTACGCCCGGGGGCCCGATCCGGCGTCCGGAAGCGTTTGATTCCGGCACATGCGAACGCCCGAACGCGCGGCACACAGCACCCGAGCGGACGAACATCGGTGGCAGTGACCGAGTGCAAGCGGACCGTTCCGCCGGCTGTGCGCGAGGCCTTCGGTGTCGCCGGCGACGAGGTCCCCCTGGGAGGCGGCGAGGGCGTCAGCGTTCGCATCGGCAGAGTCGTTCTCAAGCGGGTCCACGACGTCGACGAGGCGGAGTGGACGCAGGGCCTCCAGGCGCGCCTGAAGGAGGACGGCTTCCGGATCGCGGCTCCCGTGCCCACCCTCACCGGTCGCTGGACGCAAGACGGATGGTCAGCGTCACGGTTCGTCGACGGTCTCCGCCCTGCGGCGCCGGCGTGGCCTTTGGTCGCCGCGGTCGGCCTGCGGTTTTCGGATGCCGCCGAGGCCGCACGTCACGGAGGCGGTGCCGAGACGCTGGCGGCCCGGACGCACCGGTGGGCGGTCGCAGACCGCGTCGCATGGGGTGAGGCACGCGTCGACTTGCCCTCCGCCGCCAGCGCTGTGGCCACCGAGCTGGAGGCGCTGCTCGGAGACCCACCTCGGGACCGCCAGGTGGTCCACGGGGATCTGACCGGCAACGTCTACGTCGATCGTGATGACGTGCCAGTGGTGCTGGACTTCTCCCCGTACCTCCGGCCGCGCGAATGGGCAGAGGCCATCGTGGTCGCGGACGCGGTGTTGTGGAACGGCGCCCCGCTCCTGTTGGCCCAATCGTTCGCGGCCAGCGCCCGGGGACGCGATCACCTGGGCCGGGCGCTGTTCTTCCGCCTGGTCGCCGAGCAGCTGGCCGCCGAACCCCGGCACGGAGCGGAGCTCGAGCCGTACCGTCGGGTGCAGTCGGCGCTGCATCGGCCGTAGCCACCTCAGCCCGACGCGCTCCGCGCCACCGTCACGGGATGAGGACGACCTTGCCCAGGGTGTGGCGCCGTTCGAGCTCGCGATACGCCTCTCGCACGTCAGCCAGCGGATAGGTGCCAGCGATCGGCACCTCGAGGCCGCCTGCTTCGATGAGCCCGGCCAGCTCGGCGAGCACCTCGGCGCGGGCGCCGACCATGTTGCCGTCGGTCTTGACGCCGTAGCGGCCGGCGGCGGCCCAGTCGACGATCGTGTCGATGCGTTCTGGGACCACGCCCAGCGAGATCGCGAGGTCGACGTAGCCGCCGCCGAACGTGTCGATGAAGGCGTCCACTCGCCCGCCGCTGGCGTCAAGGATGCGTTGCTCCACGCCGTCGCTGTAGTCCACCGGCACGGTGCCGTGGTCGCGTAGCCAGTCGTGGTGGGGCGGGCTGGCGAGCCCGAGCACCGTCGCGCCGGCAAGGCGCGCCAGTTGTACGGCGATCGTCCCGACCCCGCCGGCCGCCCCGGCCACGACGAGGGTGTCGTCCGGGCCGGGAGCCACTGCCTCGGTCGCCGCGTGGGCGGTCGCCCCCACGACGAAGAGCGCGCCGGCCACCTCCCACGGGACGCCGGGAGGACGGGGAACGAGGTGGTCGGCGTCGACAACGACCAGCTCGGCCTGGCTGGCCCGGTCGTGGGTGAAGCCGATGACCTCGTCGCCGACTGCGACGTCGGAGACGCCGTCGGCCACCTCGTCGACGACCCCGGCAAGGTCGCTGCCCTGCCCCGAGGGAAAGGTTGCAGGCCAGCGGTCGTGCAGCAGTCCCCTGCGGATGGCGGCCTCCCCGGGGTTGATCCCGGCGGCTCTGACCCGCACGACCACGTGTCCCGGGCCCGGGACGGGACGCGGAACATCGACCACCTCCAGCACATCGACATCGCCGTAGCGCTCGAACCTGACGGCCTTGGGCATGAAGCGCCTCCTTCGCGCGGGACCTCCGACGAGATCTTGCCTCGGCGTGTCCACCGATCGGGCACGCCGGGCGTCTGTACGGGCGTCCCTGGCGGACGGGGACGGAGGAGGTTTCTGGCGATGCGGAAGTTCTTGGTCCTGGCGATGGCGGCGCTCGTCCTGCTCACCGGTATCGCCCTTCCCGTGGCGGCGCGTGGCTCGGCCGCTCCCTTCTGCGGCATCCGATGGGGGTCACTGCCCAAGCAGGATTCTCACTACACGACGGCGAACATCACGAACCTGCGGGCGGGGCGCCATGCGTGCTTCGACCGCCTCGTGATCGATCTCGGGCCGCGTGAGCCGGGCTGGCCGGGCCCGGATGCGAACGGCTACCAGGTGCGCTACGTGGGCCAGTTCACGAGCGATCCCTCGGACCGGCCGATCGCGCTCGCCGGTGGTGCGGACCTTTCGATCGTCGTGCATGCGCGTGCGACCGACGGCAACGGCAGAGCGACCTACCGTCCCGCAGACGCGACCCACGCCATCAACGTGGCCGGCTTCTCGACGTTCCGGCAGGTCCTCTTCGACGGGACGTTCGAGGGGCAGACCCAGATCGGGCTCGGCGTGCGCGCCCGCCTGCCGTTCCGGGTGTTCAGCCTGGCCGGCCCCGGCGCGGGCTCCCGCCTGGTGATCGACGTCGCCCATCGCTGGTAGGCGCGAGTGCCCGCCGCGGTGTGGGGCCGGCCGAGAGGACCGGCCCCACACCGCGCCCCGGCCACACGGAGCGACCGCTCAGGGAGTGGTGACGGTCGACTCCGTGGCTGCGGCGGCGGGGGGGTCGGCCTTCAGCTCCTGCCGCTCGTCCTCCGAGATCTCCGACGGCCCGTCAGGCGGCGGCGATCAGCGCCTCGTAGCCCGCCGCCAGGTCGTAGAGGGCGGCCTTGCCATCACCCCGGAACGACGTGCCGTGCATGATCGCGAGGGTCGTGGGGCTCAGGTCGCCGAGCTGCCGCAGGGTCCTACCCGTGTGGGGGGCGAGGCACGTCGCGTGGAACATCTGCTCGGCCGCCATCGCTGGCTCGACCACGTCGTCGGTGGTCACGGCCGGACCGGCCCCGACCTGGGTGAACAGGTCGCCGCACAACAGGGTGCCGGTCGTCTCCTCGTAGAGGACCTGCGCCTCCCAGCCGTGGGGCACGTGGGGTGTCGAGATTTGCCGGACCCGCTTGCCGCCGAGGTCGATCACCTCGCCTTCGCCGAGCGCCCGGGGTGGACGGTCGCAGAGGTCGTTCAGGGAGATGTCGCACCCGAGGGCGCCGTGGGCCACCTGGCTGTCGGGCGCGGCCGTGAGCCACATGTTCATCGAGCCGCACTCGTCGGCCTCGATGTGGCCGAACGTGATCCAACGCAGCGCCTCGACCGGCACGACCGTGGCGACCGCCTCGGCCACGAGGGGGAACATCCCCCGCAGGCCGGTGTGGAAGAGCAACGGCTCGTCGGCCTTGACCAGGAACTGGTTGAAGGTGAATCCCTCCGGGCTCACCTCGGGGACATACGTCGCGATCCGGTAGATGTCGTCCGCGATCTCATCGACTGTGGGTTGCATGGGTTCCATGCCCAGATGGCGTTCAACCGGGCCCGATCTCGTTCAGTCAGGACTGAACAATCCAGCGAACCTCGTCGGTGGGATCGGGTTCGTATGCGCAGTACAGGCCGGTGCGGATGCGACGATCCAGCACCTCGCCCGCGCCGGGCATAGCGTCGACCAGCTTGGCGACCGCCGCCCGCAGCGCGCGGGTGACGTTCAGTCGCGCCCGCTCGGCGGCCGACGCCGCCCGCCGCTCCCGGCCACCCAGGCCGAACGCCTGCGCCAGCTGGGCGACCAGCTGGTCGAGCTCGGCCTGTTTGGCCTCGGCGGTGTCGAGCTGGCCGGCAGCCAGGGCCTCGTCGGCGTCCGCCCGCAACTGCTCGACGCGGTGCCGGTAGGCGGCACGGGCTCGGGCGTCCAGCACCTCGCCAGCGTCGCCCAGCGCTCGCCGGTCGGGCGCTCCTGTGGGGGCCGGCCCCTCGAGCCGGTCGACCAGGTCGAGCGCGTGCCGCTCGACGCCCGGGCGCGCCAGGAGCTCCGCCAGGTAGCGGAGGCCCTTGGTGTCCACCATTCGGACGCTGGACCCACCGGACGACACCACCCACCACTTCCCCTCCCGCCCCAGCGCGGCGGTCTCAGCTGCGGCCCCAGCGATCGACGGTGACCCACCGAGGCGCGCGAGCAGGGACGCGTCGTCGGGATCCAACACCACATCCAGGCTCGTGAGGACGGCGGCCGCGGCCTGGGCGTCCAGCGTCGCCGCCGCCTGCGCGCCGGACCGATCGCGTAGGCGGGCAAGGTCCAGCAGCAACGTGGTGCGAAGCCACGGGAGCTGCGCAGCGTCCAACCGGTCGACCGCCGCCTCCAGTTCGGAGATGGCGCTGCCGGCGTCGCCGGCCGCCGCCAGCGCCCTGGCGCGGGCCGCAGCGGCGCGGGCCTGCAGCGCCGGCAGGTCGAGGCCGCGGGTTCGCGCGCTCAGGTCCGCGCAGGCCGCCAGGGCCGCCCCCACGTCGCCTCCCGCCAGCTCAGCGTCGACCAGGACGGTCAGAAGCTCGACCGCCCGCAGGCGATCGTCGCCGATGACCCGGAGGCCGCGGAGGGCGGCGGCGCGGGCCAGGTCGTGGTCGCCGCGAGCGAGATGGAGGCGGGCCGCGGGGAGGAGCGCCTGCACGGCCTGGTCCTTCCCCAGGAGGAGCGCCTCCGCCTCGGTCAGGCGGCCCTGGCGGACCCGCAGGTCGGCGAGGGCGATGTCGGGGTGCCAGCTGGGCGCGTGCATGGCGGCCTCGAAGTCGGCCTTGGCCCGGGTGAGGACGGCTTCCGCCTCGGTCCATCGGCCCAGCTCCACCAGGAGCGTCGCCTGGACGCTGTCGCAGTGACTGGACAGGAACACCGTGGCGCCTGGGGCGAGGGAGATCAGCCCGTGCCGGCGAAGCAGGTCTGTCCACGAGCCCGCCCTGTCGAAGTCGGCGGCGAAGTAGCAGGCGGTGAAGAACGAGCACACCGACTTGGCGGCCGTAGGGGTGTCGTCGGCCGGACCACACGCCAGCGCCATCGCCTCGTCGAGCAGGGCCATCCCCTCGGTGACGCGCCCCGCCTGCACGTGGGCCAGGCCGGCATCGGCCAGGGCCTTGGTCTCGAGGTTGACGTCCCCGAAGCGGCGGGCGCGATCGAGCGCCAGCTCGGCGGCGGCCTGTAGCTCGGCCGGGTCGTCGACGTCGCAGCCCATCGCCGCCACCGCGACCCACCCCTGCTCGAGGCATGGGGGCTCGGTCTCGACGAGGCGACGGGCGCGGGCGAACCAGGCTCGGCTCGCCGTGAGGTTGCCCATGCCGTTGGCCAGCGTGTCGCCCAGGCGGGCGCACGCCATCGCGGCCCGGCGCTTGTCGTCGGCGGCCGTGAATCCCCGGATGGCGCCCGACAGGTGGGCCACCGCATCCTCGACGTCGGCGCGTGCGATGGCCTCGTCCGCCAACTCGAGCGCTCGCTCCGCTGCTTGGACGCCCGCCATCCCCCACGATTACAGCCGAGTGCCCGGCGGAACCGCTACGGGACCGGCCCTGGGCGTCCGTCAGATGGCCGTGTCGTGGCGCGGTTCGTAGAGCATCACGTCGAGCCCTCCCGGAAGGACCATGGTGGTCGTGACGCCGTAGCCATCGTCTCGCGGCTCGCCGCGAACCTCGATCCCCTTGGTGCGGAGGTCCGCGACCGTCTCGTGGATGTCATCGCACATGAACGAGAGCTGATGGCGGACGCCGCCTTCGAACGTCGGCCCCTCGCCCGGGTGGATGCCGAGTTCCGCCGGGGGCAGGGCGAAGATGAGCCAGCCGTGACCCGCATCGACGTGCCGCCATCCGAACACGTCGCGGAACACGGCCCGAACGGCCTCGGGCTCCGACGTATAGAGCAGCGCGTGCGTACCGATGATCGCCATGGGCGCATCTTGGCACCGCCACTCCGTCGCCACCCTGACGAGCCGAGCGTGGGCGACGCAGCCCGAGCTGCATCGGATGGCTGCGCACTACCCGTTGGTCGGACCACACAGGCCGAGTTCGACATCCAGTTGCGGGCCGCCCGGGGTACCCCGCACCC
>Ga0081455_10002941_pt1 | contig 19952 bp, 16 predicted proteins | sample TabmetS3T2R1_FD_70207 | JGI IMG/M metagenome (GOLD analysis project Ga0081455, IMG submission 70207) | Tabebuia heterophylla rhizosphere microbial communities from the University of Puerto Rico - S3T2R1 | ecosystem: Host-associated > Plants > Roots > Rhizosphere ... | reverse complement strand
GTAGTAGCGCGTCGGCAGCCCGGTCTCGAACAGCAGCACCGGTGAGTTTGACTCGGCGAGCACCACCCCATCCAGCTCGACGCGTATCCTCCGCGTGGAGCGGAGCGCGTCCATCCGCACGTACGGATCGCGGGGATGGACGAAGACCTGTTCGTCCTCCTCGAACCAGGCGTCCAGGGCGTTCCAGTCAAACCGGACGGTGTCCGCGAGTGCGTCCACGGTGGATTCGGTCAACACGCGGGCGGCGCCGCGGCGGTAGGTGTCGCCGACTCGGATCCCGTGGAGCCGGGCCTTGCCCCGCCGGGTCTGCTGGACCTGCTCCTCATCGATCAGCGCATCGGCCCGCACATCGGAGCGCGGAATGTAGTACTGCGGATACCTGGGTGTCTCCCACACGTACAGCGCGCGGGTGGTATCGATGATCGGTTCGCCGGCCAGAACGGCGCGGATCCGCCGCGGAACCGGCTCGACGTGATTGGACGGCACGATCGCCGCCGGATAGTCACTCATGTCCAGCGTCAACGCCAGAGCCTGAGATCTTAGTTCCGGATCTGGCGACCGCAGCATCTCGAAGCGGAGTGCGCACGAATTTCGACAAGCCGTGTGACCCGAGCCCAGCTCTCGGCACCATCCGGACGCTTGGTGCTGGACAGGCTGTCGTCAGCAGCCTGGGGACGAGGTTCCGGCCCGCGGAGTGCCCACGATGGCCGCAGAGAGGTGACCCTCGTCAGGCTTGGCTTGCGGGGGCGAGGTCGCAAAGGCTGGCGCGCAGGGGTGAGCTGCCGCTGATGGGGTCGCTTGGGGTTTGGCGGAGTACGAGGTTGAGGTTGGTGGTGTCGGGGCCGTAGGGCGGGTAATCGGGGAGGCCGAGGTCGGCGCACTTTTGCCACCAGCCGTGTTGGCCGCAGACGACGCCGGGGTTGAGGCGGGGGTTGAGCTTGGCGCGGGCTCGGACCTGGCCGTGCGGTGTGTCCACGTGCACCCAGTCGCCTGAGTCGATGCCGCGGGTGTGGGCGGTGTCGGGATGGACTTCGACGAGGGGGTCCGGGAGGTTGCCGCGGAGGGCGGCGATGTTCCGGTGTTGGGTCTCGCAGAACCACAGCGGTTTGGCGCAGGTCAAGATCAGTGGGAAGCGTGCGGCCAGGTCGGGCCGTGAGCGCGGGCTGATCGACGGTTCCGCATGCTCGGGCAGGGGCGGGTAGCCGTGTTCGACCAGCTCGTCGGAGAAGAGCTCGACCTTGCCGGTTGGGGTGTGGAAGCCGCGCGGCGCGGCGCTGCTGGGGCGTCCGTCGGGGTCGGCGTACTTGCGGTGGCGGGTGGTCAGGGGGACGCGTTGGCCGGCCGGCTCGGCACGCAGCTGCTCCAGCGTCACCCCACTGGGTTCGAGCTGGTGGCGGAGGGCAGCGTCGATGTCGCCGCCCCAGAACTTGTCGCCGAGGCCGAGGCGGGTGGCGAGGGCGAAGACGATCTGCAGATCGGAGCGGGCCTGGCCGCGAGGCGGTACCAGGGGGCGGCGCAGCTGCACGAGAGACTGCGCCTCCTCGCTGACCTCGAAGCCGACCATAAGGGCTTCGGCCTCGAATGCGCTGGTCACCGGGAGCACGATGTCGGCCTGCTCCGCGGTCGGGTTCATGAAGAGGTCGGCGTGGACGAACAAGTCCAGCGCGGCGAGGGCGTCGCGGACCCGGGCGCTGTCGCCGTGGGCCATGGTCAGGTTGGCGCCGAAGTTAACTAGGCCGCGGGCCCGGTACGGCGTCGCGTCCAGTGCGGCGTTGACCAGGCTCTCGCCGGTGACGAACTCGAACCGGGCCGGGCCCAGGGGCCGGTCGGCGACCCCGAGGGTCTTCGACCGTTGCGCGTCGGAGAGCAGGTCGGCGCCGTCGATCTGGTGGGTCGGGACGCTGGGGAACAAGACGTTCCCGCCGGGGGCGTCGAAGCTGCCGGTCAGGGCGTAGAGCTGGTTGATCGCCCGCACGGTCTGGGTGGCGTTGCTGTGCTGCTCCAGGCCGCTCCAGGCGTAGAACGCGACCGGGCGGGACTCCCACAGGGTGCGCGCGGCGGCAACGATGTCAGCAGCGGAGACGCCGGTGATCTGTTCGGCGACGTCGGGGGCCATGCGGGCGCAGCCCTCGACCAGGAGGCCGAAGACGGGCCGACAACCGAGCGGGCCGTCGGGCGTAGACACCGCGACGGTCCCATGCAGCGCGAGTCGATCCGCGTCAACAGGGTAGGTGCCGCGGGCGGGGTCGTAGGCGACCGGTGTGTCGTCGACGCCGTCCCACGCCACGTAGTGGCTGGGATCCCCGCCGATCCGATCGGCGCGCAGCAACCGGCCCGTGTCGCTACGCACCAGCAGCGGGGCGTTAGTCCAGTCGCGGACGAATCTGGCGTCGTACCAGCCGTTGTCGATCATGGCGTGGGTGAGTGCGAGGGCGAGCGCTCCGTCGGTGCCGGGCCGGACCCGCAGCCAGTGGTGGGCCTTGCTGGCGAGGCCGGCGCGGCGCGGGTCGACCACGACGAGGCGAGCGCCGCGGGCCAGGGCGGCGACCGTTTGGGTGGCGTGCACCAGCCGGGAGACCGACGGGTTGTAGCCCCAGAACAGGATGCAGCCGGCGTTGTCGAGGTCGGGGAGGTAGGCGCCCGGTACCGAGGCGCCCCAGGTGTAGAGCGAGGCCAGGTAGCGGCCCCATCCGCACAGCTCCATGTAGACGCACTGGTTCGGGCTGCCGAAGGCGCGGCGCAGCCGCATGATCCAGTCGAGCGAGTCGCTGATCGCCGACGTCGACGGCGAGGCACTGCCGAACACGACAGACTCCGCGCCGTGGTTTGTCCGCAGCTCCAGCAGACGTCTGGCGATCTCGTCGAGTGCCTCGTCCCACGAGATGGTCTGCCACCCGGGATCGCCTGCTCCCTTGGGATTCGTTCTCCGCAGTGGCTGCAGCAGCCGGTCCGGGTGGTGGACGATCTCCGGCGCCGCCTTGCCCTTGACACACAGGGCGTGACCAGTCGGATGCGACGGATCCGGCCGCAAAGCGAGCAGGGTGTCGTCGCTGACCGTGGCCCGGGCTCCGCAGCGGGAGACACACAGCGGGCAATACGTTGAGACCTGCTGCTCCCCTTGCGTCTCCCTCACGGTATCGATCGCGCTCCCGTCACTGCCTTGAAGCCACGGCGGGCGGACGCAAGCTCCGGCTCGTCAGTCCGAGCCCTTCGATGCTACGCCGGTTAGGCCGATCAGGCGGCGTGTCGTCATCCTTGGGCAGCCGAGTGACTGCCACGACCGAGACCACGGGGACCAGGTGAGGAGCAGAACCAGCTCCTTCAGCTTCGAGGCCCACACGCTGTCCAGGGTCGTGCGCGTACGTTGCCCGACGTATCCGGACAGCGCCGTCGCGGATCCGGTGAGCCCCGCAGAGCACCTGGCGGAGTCGAGCGGCTGGCCGGCCCGGGCGAACAGTTGTGCCCGCCTGGCGACACTTCCTGGCCGAGGTCGATGCGTTCCTGCCTACCGCGACGCCAGGGGTGCCCGGCCGCTAGCGAGAGCGTGTGCCTGGGCCTTGGTTTGGCGAACGACCCCGTGGGCGGCGTGCGCGGCTCAAGTCTCTCCTCCGATGTCGATCTGGAAGGCTTCATACACCAGGTCCGAGCCGCGTTGGCGGTGGCGGACGAGTGATCCGAGCAGCGTCGTTCCGAGGTCGCGGACATGGTCCACGTTTCGGTCGGCTATCGGTGTGTTGGCATGGTCCAGTAGATCGTTGAGCAGGCCTTTGATCGTGGCGTGTTCGCGGGTGAGGCGAGTGACGGCACCGGATAGTCGCGGCACTGTCTGGAGGAGCTCGTGGTAGAGCCCGTCGGGGCCTTCGGTGATGGCGATGTGCTCACGGAAGTCGGCGGATAGTTCGACGAGGGCAACGTGGACGCGTTCGGCCCAGTGTGCCTGACCTTGGGGCGTGGGGCTGGCCAAGGCGAGTTCGAGGGCGCTCATCGACTCGCGGAGCTCGGCGCGCCGCCGGCGCAGTGAGTCCACGATGGTCGGCTCCGGCCCGGCCGGGCTTGGTTCCATCGGTGTATCCATGGCGCCAATGCTGCTGCTGCCTCTCGCCCAGCCTCGGCTAGAACATCTGGCTGGTCCTCGGCGTCGATGGTACGGATGCATCACCCGCACCGGAAGCATGCGACCCAACGAAGCGGACGTACAGACCAGATCTACTTCCGCCCAACCGCATGCCTTCGATACAGCACCACGCCCGACGATCCCGGTCGCGGAGGGCGCGACGCCGGTTCGTTAGGCAGTGGCGGCCAAGCCGTTTGCGTCTCGGCGGCAGGATGGGAGCCGTGCGGAGGACAGGGGTCGGCTCGAGGGAGGTGACGCGAGCCAGCGTTGGGTTGAGGTCGGAGCGTGGACCGGTCCTCGCAGCGGTCATGATCACGATCGCGCTGATCGCGCTCGAGGCGACCGTGCTTGCCACCGCGGTGCCCACGATCGTCTCGGACCTCGGTGGCTACACCCAGTTTCCGTGGCTGTTCTCGGCCTATCTGCTGACCCAGGCCGCCACCGTCCCGATCTACGGCCGGCTGTCGGACATGGTGGGCCGACGGCCGATCATCCTCGTCGGCATCGGCCTGTTCCTGGTCGGATCGATCCTGTGCGGGCTGGCCTGGAGCATGCCGGCCCTCATCGTGGCCCGAGCGGTGCAGGGCTTGGGCGCGGGCGCCATCCAACCGGCCGCGATGACGATCGTGGGAGACATCTATACCGTCGCCGAGCGTGCCAAGGTTCAGGGCTATATCGCCAGTGTTTGGGGGATGTCGTCGGTCGTCGGTCCGTTGATCGGTGGCCTGTTCACCGAGTACGTCTCATGGCGGTGGATCTTTTTCGTCAACCTGCCGATCGGCGCGCTGGCTGTGTGGATGCTCCGCCGACATTTCCACGAAGCCGTGATACCACGCCCACACCGCGTCGACTACCTCGGCTCGACATTGCTGAGCATCGGGTCCGCGGTGATCGTCTTGGGACTGCTCGACGGCGGAGTCTCCTGGGAGTGGACGTCGGTCTGGGGTATCGGCGTCCCCGCGCTCGGTCTGCTCGTGCTCGGCGGGTTCGTGCTGACCCAACGCCGGGCGTCCGAACCGGTGCTGCCGCCATGGATCCTGACCAGACGCCTGCTGGCATGGGGCAACCTGGTGCAACTCGGGGTCGGAGCGCTGTTGATCGGGCTCGTGTCGTACGTACCGACCTATGTGCAAGGCGTGCTCGGGCACGGCCCCCTGGTCGCCGGGTTGGCGCTGGGCGCGATGAGCATCGGCTGGCCGCTGGCCGCCAGCAACTCGGGACGACTGTTTCTGTGGATCGGATTCCGCAACACGTCGCTCATCGGCCTGGCCGCGTTGGTGCCCGGCACGCTGCCGCTGCTGCTGTTGGGTCCGGATTCACATGTGTGGCAGGTGGCGTTGTGGTGCTTCCTCATCGGCGTCGGCCTCGGACTCGTGGCCAGTCCCACCCTCGTCGCGATGCAGTCCTCGGTCGGATGGGCCGACCGCGGCGTCGTAACCGGCGCCGCCATGTTCAGCAGAACCCTGGGCAGCGCCATCGGAGTCGCCGTGTGCGGCGCCCTGGCGAACGCCAGCCTAGTGGCCGGCGCCTCACCGACGACGATCGCGAGCGCCACCCATGACGTGTTCGTCGCCGTCGCCGTCGTGGGGACACTGATGATCGGAGCCGTCATGGCGATGCCACCCGGACACCAGATCGACCACCCAGACGGCCCCGGCGGGTGATTGGTGTGGGCCGCTTCGCGTTCCCGCGGGTGCCTTGACTACTTGGCGGTTCTGGTGACGTCCTGCGTGAGGCCGGACCGCGCGCGTTTTAGGTCTCGTCTCCGATGTCGATCTGGAAGGCCCGTAGACCATATCCGAGCCACGCTGGCGGTGTCGGACGAGTGCTCCGAGCGGCGCTGGTGGTGACGCTGACGCGGGCTGCGTGCGCCGGGCGACCCCGCGGGCCAAACGTCAATGGTCCCCGACAAGATCCTGGTAGCCGGGCCGTGGGCTTCGGTGAGCACGACCTGGTCACCGAGCGATTGCGTTACGCAAGACCGGTGTGATCGACGTTTCACCTGGCCGGGCCGTGGGCGCCTCTGGGGCAGAGACTCGACTGGGGCCCTGAGGTTGGGACGCTTCGTCGTGCCGGCTGTTTGTGCGGGACCGGCCGGGCGATACGCCGCGTGCTTTGGTGAACGCTCGGTTGAACGCGTACTCGGAGGTGTAGCCGAGGGAGCGGCCGATGGCGCCGACGGTGTCGACGGTGTCCCGTAGTCGTTGGGCGGCGAGGTCCATGCGCCACCGGGTCAGGTAGGCGGCCGGGGTGGCGCCGACTTTGGCCGGGAAGCGGCGCGCCAATGTGGCGCGGGAGACGCCGATTTCGGCCGCCAGTGAGTCGACGGTCCACTCCCGACCGGGCTGGGTGTGGAGGCTTGCGAGAGCCGGGCCTGCCACGGGATCTGTGAGTGCACCGAGCCAGGACGCGGGCTTGGCGGTGTCCTCCTCCGTGGCGAGCCATCTTCGCAGGAGCTGCACCAGGAGAATGTCGACCAAGCGGTTCAAGACGGCGGTGGCGCCCGGCCGGGGCTGGCCGAGCTCATATGCGAGCAGCCGAAGCGTCGCGTCCAGCCCCGTGTCGGCCGGGCTGCCGGCGATGTGGAGCACCTGGGGCAGCAGCGTGAGCAGCGGCAAGGTGACGGCTGGGTCCTGGTGGTAGGAGGCGCACAGGATCCTCGTTCGGGCAGTGCCGACTCCCACGGTGAGTTCGCCACCCGTGGACAATGCCTGCTCGGCGGCCAAGTGGTCGAAGGGCTCGACGCTGGCGTCTGGGCCGCTGTCCAGCGTGTGTGCCGTCCCGGTGGGCAACAGCACCACGTCACCGGGCATCAGCCGGATCTCTGGCCGGTCGGTGACCCGTAGCCACGCGGTGCCGTCGGTGATGGCGTGGAACGCCGCACCGGGGATCGCGTCTAGGGCGAGTCCCCACGGATCGGCGGCGCTCACTCTCGCGGCGACCGTGCCTCGCACCCCGGCCACAGCGAGTACGGCGGCGAGAGTGTCCACATGTTCACCTTACCGATACGACCACTCGCTTAGAAGGATGAGAGCAAGAGACAAAGTTACGAGCGAATCGGGCATCGAAATGAGCAGATGCCGCTGCATACGGTGGATCTGCCGGGTCCACCGAAGGAACCGGATCCGTACGTCTCGTATATTCCGCAACCGACAGAAAGATGCCTGTCTATGAACCTCAAGGGAAGCGTGGCACTGGTCACCGGTGCCAACCGAGGCCTAGGGGCGCGGCTGGTCCAGGAGCTGGTGAGCGCCGGTGCCGCCAAGGTCTACGCCACCTCGCGTTCGGGCAGTATCGTCCGCGCCGACGTCGCGGCAACCCCCCATGTGGAGACGCTGACGCTAGACGTCACCGATCAGGCGAGCGTGAACGCGGCCGCTGAGGCAGCCCAAGACGTGACCGTGCTGGTGAACAACGCCGGCGTGCTCGCCTTCGGCAGCGCGCTGGACGGCGATCACGCCTCGTTCGAGCGGGACGTGCAGACGAACTACTTCGGCACGTTGCGCGTCACCCGCAGCTTCGTGCCGATCCTGGAGCGCAACGCGCCCGGTGCGATCGTCAACGTGCTGACGCTCATCGCTTTGGCACCCGTAGCGCCGATGGCGGGCTACTCCGCCTCCAAGGCGGCGGCTCATTCGATCACCCAATCGCTGCGCGCCGAGCTCCGCGACCGGAACATCACCGTCCTCGGCGCCTACCCAGGCGGGATCGACACCGACATGCTGGCCGGCGTACAGGCAGAGAAGGCGCCCCCGGAGACCGTCGCGCAACGCATCGTCGCCGCCCTCGCGGCCGGCGAGACGCTGGTGTTCCCCGACGACGCCTCGGCGACGGCAGGGTCAACGTACCTCCAAGACCCGCTGAGACTTGAGCAGATGCTGAGCGCAGGCTGACCAGCAGCCGACATCTACGGTGGTTGAATGCTGGCTTTGACCTCGACCCCGATTTCACCGCATGTAGCGCTGACCGCTGTCGCGGATCCGGTGCCGTTACCCGATCAGGCGCTTGTCCGAGTGCGGACGTTCTCACTCAACCGCGGCGAGGTCGCTGGCTTGGCGGAGCTGCCGGAAGGGTCGACCACCGGTTGGGATGCGGCCGGCCTCGTCGAACGGGCCGCGGCCGACGGAAGCGGGCCGCCGGTGGGAACGCGTGTGGTGGGCTTGGTCAACGTCGGTGCCTGGGCGCAACTCGCCGCGATTCCAACGTCGAGCTTGGCGCCGATCCCGGACGAGGTATCGGATGCTCAGGCCGCCACGCTGCCCACGGCCGGGATGACGGCGCTTCGGGCGCTCGAGGCCGCCGGCCTGGTCCTGGCCAAGCGGGTGCTGATCATCGGCGCGAACGGTGGCTTCGGCAGGATCGCAGTTCAGCTCGCTTGTGCCAGTGGCGCTGATGTCAGCGCCCTCGTCCGTGATGTCGCGGCGTCCCGCGAACTGCTTCGACGCCTGGGCGCCCGGGATGTCGTTGAGCAGCCTGACGGCGACTTCGACCTGATCCTCGACGGCGTGGGAGGTGCCCTGTTCGGGCAAGCCATCGAGCATGTCGCCAAGCGCGGTCTCGTGGTCAACATCGCAACACAGAGTCCGAACGAGACCGTCGCCTTCCGCGCGGCACGGTTCGACCGAGCAGCCGGCGCGAGGATCTACACGCTCAATCTCTTCGATGAGCTCTCGTCGCACTCCAGCGGAACCACCGATCTCAGCCGTCTGTGCGCACTCGTCGCCGAGGGACGGCTCGACGGCCAGATCGAACTGGAGAACTCCTGGCGCGAGCCCACACCAGCCTTCGAGGCACTTCTAGCCCGCCGCATTGGCGGCAAAGCCGTACTCCACGTCGACTGACCAGCATTCGACACCGGCCGATCCCGCCGGGACTTTTGGCGACGGGACCTGCCGGTTGTTCGACGCGACGGGAGCCGCGACCCTGACCGCCACGCCGGACGGCGTCGTCGCGCACACCGGCGGCGGCTCCGGCGGAACGATCGACCTGGCGATCACCCGCGACGGTCGGTTCCTCTACGCGGAGAACGCGTTCGCCGGTAGCCGTCGAGGGCTACGCGATCCAGCCCAACGACACGCTCACCCTCGTGCGCACCACGATCGGGGTGCCGCAGTTCGACGGCCACGGCACCGAGGGCCTCGTCGCGATCTAACCCACACCGTCGTGGGCGCGGCCGAACCATCCGCGCCCACGGCTCCCCCGATAGACGCCCCCATTTCGGTGCGAAGCGATCCAGCCCAACGCGACAGACCGCGGGGGTGTCGAGGCGCGTCGTCCGTGAGCGACGATCCCTGGCGAGTCTCACACCTGCGACGACCACCTAGTCGCATCGAGCGATCGGCTCGAAAGACCCGCATTGTGGCGGCTGTCGACGTCACAGGTTTGTAAGCGCCGTTCGGCCCGGATTCGGGTTGGCTTGTTGGGAGCCGACAGGTCCGCTGTCGGCCTGTCGTACGCCGTGATCGCCTTCGGCGAGGCGGCGCTGCCGGTGATGTAGGCGTCGGTGCCGTAACCGACCACGGTGAAGGTCTTGGCGGTCAGGTCGAGGCGGTGGCGCCGTATGGTCGGCCTCGGATACGTCGGCGCCTCCGCCGGGCGATGCATTGCATCGACGAGGTACCGGAGAGCCGTCCGTTCTGGCACGTACGGCCGACGATGACCGTGGTCACATCGGTCGCCGTCCGGCTGATCGTCGCCCTCGCGTCGGGCTGGTCGTGACGGGTCCGCTCGCGGATCAGCGTGCGTGCATCCGATCGCTCTGCACCGGGGCCGTCGGGCCGGCAGAGTTGCTCCGCCAGGGCCGCCGCCGGCTCTGGCTGGGTCGGGTGACTACCCGAGCGCTACAGGAGCATGATCTCCGGGATGTGGTACTGGATCCGGCCGAGCACGGCGGCAAGCCTCATCCGGTTGGCGGTCCAGGTGCCTGCGTGCCGCGCCCCACGGCACGCCCCGCGAACGCCGCCAGCCGGTTGTAGACCGGAGCGTCGTCGGGGACGCGCACCGCAGGCGCGAACGCCTGCCCACGGTTGCCCGGCGTCAGCATCGCAGACATGAACGCCAGCCCGCGCTCGGCCACCTCCGGCAGCAGAGAAGGTGACTGGCCGGTCGCCTGGGCGACATCCCATGTGTGCACGGCGATCTCCGCGATTTCCCAGTCGATCTGCCCGACGTCCGCCGCGGCGCCGGCCTGGTGCCAATGGTGGATTAGGTTGTCGGCGTTGGTCCGGAAGTCGGCCACCCAGTTGCCGGCGACCGGCCGCGGCCCCGCCGACCAGTCGGGTTCCTCGCCCCGAGCCATGTCCAGGAACCGCACCGGAGCGTCGACGATGTGGCCGATCAGTTGCGCAACATTCCAGTCATCACACGGGGTTGATCGTGCCAACTGGTCAGCGTGGACTGCGGCGAGCACGTCGCCGGCCTGGTCGAGCGCGCGGGAGAGGACGACGACGGATTCGGTGGGAGCAGTCATGGTTCCTCCTCGTCTCACACGATATCCACGAGGAGCTCTCCCCGAGGCGGCCGCGAGCAGCGATGGTTTGCGCTGACGGCGGCCTCGGCTGCGCGACTGTGGGCCTGCTCACCCGACCACCGCCTGGCTTGGGCGGGCCGCCAACGCACCGGCAGTCGGTGGCCCCGTACCCCTCGCCAGGCCGTTGTTCGGCCGTCACGGCACGGGCCAAGGGCGCTGCGGCGTCGCGACGCGATGAGCTAACGCTCAGCCTTGACCCGCACCGCTCCGGCCCTACTGCGGCACCTAGGGGGAGGATTGGGGAGATGCAGTCACGCGAGCGGACCCTGCGCCACCACGCGACCAACCGCCGCGTCACCGTAAGGAGCTGACCATGACCTCGCCGCCCGGCACGACCCTCCTCGAGGAAGCCCGCAGCATCGCGGCCGGCGCAACCAATGCCTATTACGACGGCAACCAACACGTATTCGAAGAAGCCGCCAAGCTCGCGACCACTCTCGCCCTGGTCGACATCGCCGAATCGCTACGAACGCTGTGTGCCGAGCGACCCCAACACGACCCCAACCGATCCTGACAAGAAGCACCAGATCCCACACCCGACACCGGAGCGGCCGCAACGCAGAGCCTGGCCATCAGGTCGGGCTCGCACCTTTGCGAGCAGGCGGTCGCCGGTTCGAGTCGTTCGCACCAGGCAGCGCCCTCGATCGGGTCGACCGTGGCGCTGGGCAAGGCGAACCGTGGGTCCCGACCAGATCGGCGCCCTTGCGGGCATTCGGGATCGAGCCAAAGGTCAACTCGCCGTCCTTGAAGGCCGCCTCGATCCCGGAGATCCGCGGCGACCCGGCGCGCAAGGGTGCAATCATCTTGCGTCTGCGTGCTTCGAACAGTCCACGTACGCGCTCCGCGAACGCCGCCCCGCACGCTCAATCTCGTCCCACCCGGTCATGCGCCATAGTCACACGGCGCCGTCTCCGACACGGCTCTCGCTATCGAGTTCGATGGCGGCGACACCCGCATCGGCACCGATGGAGAGAGGGTGCTGATAAGCCGATCTGTGCTGCACAAATCGTCCTGGCGGTCAGCCGACTTGCGCGTCTAGGGCCGCGGCGACACGCCGGTGGGCCTGCCAGATCTCGTCTGGCAGATCCCTGAACTTGGTCAGGTGCTTCTCCCGGTGCTTCATCTCCTGGCGCCACCGCTCCACGTCGATCGACAGGAGTCTCGTGAGATCCTCGGCCTGTACCTCCACGGTGTCGAGGTCGAGCTCCTGGGCGGTCGGGATGATGCCCACCGGTGTCTGCACGCCCGTGACCTCGCCCTCCTTGAGGCGCATGAGCCACAGCAGAGCCCGCAGGTTCTCGCGGTAGCCCGGCCACAGGAAGTGGCCGTCGTCGGGATCTTTCTGGAACCAGTTCACGTGGGCGAAGATTGGCTTCTGCTCGGTGTCGCCGATGATCTTCAGCCAGTGCGCTGCGTATGCGCCCTCGGGGTAGGACATGAACGGGCGCATGGACATCGGGTCGTAGCGCAGCACCCCCTCGACGCCTTCGGCTGCGAACGTGGCTTCGGCTCCCAGCGTCAGCCCGTCGTACACGCCCTCGGCGACGTCGATCATGGCCCTGATCAGCGGTTCGCGGTCACGCGTCCGACCGCCGAAGATGATCGCATCGATCGGGACGCCGTTCGGGTCCTCGAAGTCGTCGGCGATGTTGGGCACGTTGGCCAGGGTGGTGGTGAACCGGCTGTTCGGGTGCGCCCACTGCTCGCCCGCCTGTTCCGGAGTGCGGTCGGCCACAGGTTTGCCCGTCCAGTCCAGCCAGCCGTCGAGATCTTCCGGTGGGTTCTCGGTCTTGCCCTCCCACCAGACCTCGTGAGTCTTCTCGTTGTAGGCAACATTGGTGAACAGCGCCTGGGTCCCCGGCCCGATCGCCTCGAGCGCAGTGGGGTTGGTCTGCTCGTTGGTGTCCTTGGCGACGCCGAAGGCTCCGAACTCCGGGTTCATGCCGTGCAGCCTGCCGTCGTCCGGGCTCACCCAGAGCCATGTGATGTCGTCGCCGTAGAACGAGACGTGGTACCGGTCGCCGAGCGCATCCGGCGCCAGCGTCATCGCCAGGTTCGTCTTACCCGACGCACTCGGGAAGCCACCGCAGATGTGGTACCGCTTGCCGGTCACCTTGTCGGTGATGCCGAGCAGCATGAACTGCTCGCCGAGGAACCTTCCGGATGTCCAGCCGTCGTAGGCCGCTTGGCGGAGGCCGTGGGCGATCTTGGCGAGCAGAGCGTTGCCGCCATATGACGAGCCGAAGTGCAGGATCGTCCGCTCGTCGGCGAGCGTGACGAAGTAACGCTGGTCGTCCTTTGTGCCCTGACAGAGGTTCTCCAGATCACCGGTGACATGCACGGCGCGCACGAAGCTGTTCGGATCGGCCAGGCGGTCGACGTAATCCATGCCGACCCGGGTCATTCGGATCATGTGCAGGACGACGGTGCGGCTGTCGGTGAGCTCGACACCGGCGCTGTACCGTTCGAGCGGCGAACCGGGCGGGGCCATCAGGTAGGGGATGACGTACATCGTCTTGCCCGCTGAGGCTCCTCGCATGCGCTTCTCGAGGAGAGGCTTCATCTCCCACGCCGGTCGCCAGTTGTTATAGACCCCCTTGTCGGCCGGGTTGCCGGTGGCCACGACGGTCCGCTCCTCAGAGCGGGCGGTGTCCTTGTAGTAGCTGCGCGAATAGTAGGCGCCCTCGCCAGCGCGGTAGATCTCTCCCGTGTCGAGCGACTCCCGGATCAGCCGGGCGTCATCGGCCGCGTTGACCACCTCGACGCGTTTGACTCCCGTGAGCTCGGCCCAGTAATGCACATAGTGGCGCACATGCGGATTCTGCAGCCCCGCCGCATCCAACACACTTTCGATGTCAGCCAATGTTGGTCACCTCCGTCGGGTGCCCAGGCGCTGACTCCGGGTTGCAGAGCCTCAGTCAAACACGGATTGTCGACGAAGATCCGGCCGACCGTGACTCGACGGCTGCAATGCCCGATTCGAGCGCGTGAAGAAGGTCGATCGATGGACCCACCTCGCCGCGCGGCCACCGCCCGTCGCTGCCGCGCGGGACGAGCAGCGCAGTCTGGCTAGGCCATGGTCAACAGGACATATGCCGATGCGACCGATCCGAGGACTGCGCCGCCATAGCAGAGCATTGCGATCAGCTCGTTCAGGTGCTGCATCCGCAGTCCGTCGTACAGCGTGTAGCGGAACCGGTGAGCGGCGTGGAGCAGGCCCAGGGAGAGGACGACGAACATGACGACGACCGCCACCGGGTTACTCACCACGGCGAGGAGGTGCTCCCGGTCGGGTGGGTCGATCCAGCCGAGCGGGAACGCTATCCCGAACAGGAACAGCAAGATCGGGGCGAACAGTGCCGCCAGCACACCACCCGAGGTGAATCCCAGCCACAGGAACGGCTCGACCGGTGGGCGCGACTTTCGCTGTGCGGACCGCGAGGACATCTATGCACCCACCAGAAGCCAGACCACGAAGGCGGACACGATGAGCCATGCGACGTACTGCGACACCATGATCCAGCTCGGCCGGACCCGCCGGCCGCCAGCCCGGATCACCATCGCCTGCGGAGTGAGGTTGAACCAAGTGACCATGTGGAAGGTGACGAACGCCAGCGCGACAAGATTGAGCAGTACGACGAGTGGGTGGTCGACCCGGTCCAAGAACCGCTGGTACTCCGCGTCGCCCTGACCGACCGCCCGCACCAGCAGCAGCATGAAGACGACGAACCACGCCACGGAGAGACTGCTCAGCTCGCGCAGGATGAACAGGAGGTACGTCCGCTTCCCGAGCCACCACCAGGTGGAGATCGGCCGCCGATACCACCGCGGGTGGAACTCCGTGTACGCCGGCCGGTCGCTCACCGTGCGCCCCTCGGTAGGAGGATCCGCTTCAGCGACGCAGTGGCGGCGGTGAGCTTGTAGCGCTGGATGGCACCGGCCGGGTCGACGTCCTTCGGGCACACCCGAGTGCACTCGCCGACGAATGTGCAACCCCACAGACCTTCCGGCTCGATCAAGACTTCGAGCCGGTCCGGCCCGCCTTGGTCGCGCGAGTCGAGGTTGTAGCGCTGGGCCAGCGCGATCGCCGCGGGCCCCATGAACTCCGGGTCGAGCCCGTACACCGGGCAGGCGGCATAGCACAGCATGCAGTTGATGCACATGCTGAACTGCTTGTACTCATCCACCTCGTCGGGCGTCTGCAGATACTCCCCGTGGGAGACGGGCAGCTCCTCCTCACGAACGAGCCATGGGTTGACCTTCGGCAGCTTGCGCATGAAGTCGCCCAGCTCCACGACGAGGTCGCGGATCACCGGGAAGTTCTGCAGCGGCTCGACCCGCACGGGGCCAGGAGCATAGTCGGTCAGGAAGGTGGCGCAGGTCAGTTTCGGCTCGCCGTTCACCGTCATGCCGCAGCTTCCGCAGATCCCCATCCGACACGACCATCGGTAGGAGAGCGTCCCGTCCAGGTGATCCTTGACGTGGTTGAGGCCGTCTAGCACGGCCCAGTCGTCGCGCAGCGGCACGTCGTACTCCTGCATGACCGGCTCGGTCTCGACCTCAGGCCGGTACCGCGCCACCTGCAAGACGATCGTGTTGGCCATGGGCTACCTCCCGTATACCCGCTCGCCGGGCGGCCACCGGGTGATCGTCACCGGCAGATAGTCGATGCGGCACGAACCGTCGGGCTCCCGGTATGCCAGCGAATGGGCGAGGAAGTTCTCGTCATCGCGAGCCGGGAAGTCGGTGCGCTGATGAGCCCCGCGTGACTCCTGTCGCCGCTCGGCGCTGTGCAAGATCGCCTCCGCGACGTCGAGCAGGTTGCCCAGCTCGAGGGCGGCAACAAGCTCGGTGTTGAATGTCCGGCTGTGATCGTCCAGGGCGACCGCGCCGAACCGCTCTTGGAGCTCCCGGACCGTGTCGGCTCCCTTGGCCAGCGAGTCGCCGGAGCGGTAGATGCCGGCGCTGGCCTCCATCACGGACTGCAGATCGTTGCGCAGGCCCGAGAGCGGTTCACTGCCATCTGCGCGGCGCAGAAACTCTTGCTCGAGTCGTCGGCGTTCGTCGCGCCCCTGCGCAAGCACGGCGGGGGTCGGGTCCTTCGCCGTGGCGGCGTACTCCGCGGCCGCCCGGCCCGCTCGAGCCCCGAACACCAAGAGCTCAGGTAGAGAGTTGGAGCCGAGCCGGTTGGCGCCGTTGATACTGACACAGGCGACCTCGCCGGCCGCGTAGAGACCGCCGAGCGGAGTGGCGCCGTCGATGTCGGTGTGGACGCCGCCCATCATGTAGTGGACCACAGGGCGGACCGGGATCAGCTCGGAGACCGGGTCGATTCGCTCGTAGCTCAGGCAGAGCTCCCGTACGAACGGGAGCTTGCGATCGATCAGATCCGCACCGACATGCCGAAGGTCGAGATAGACCACCTGGCCGTACGGCGTCTCGATCGTGTTGCCCTTCTCCTGTTCGTGGACAAAGGCCTGTGACAGCCGGTCGCGCGGCCCGAGCTCCATGCTGCGCAGCACCGGCTTCGGCTCGGGGACGCCGAGGTCGTAATCCTGGAGATAGCGGTAGCCGTCCTTGTTGACCAGCCAACCGCCTTCCGCCCGGGCCGCCTCGGTGATCAGGATGCCGGTGAACGGCAGACCGGTCGGGTGGTACTGAACAAACTCCATGTCCTTGAGCGGGGCGCCGGCACGGTAGGCCAGGCTCATCCCGTCACCGGTCTTGATGACGGCGTTCGTCGTGAACGGAAAGACCCGCCCACCCCCGCCGGTGCAGAGGATGACCGCCTTCGCCGTGATCGCCTCGATCCGACCCGACATCAGCTCCAGCGCGACAACGCCCTGGACGCGCCCGTCGTCGACCAACAGCTTCGTGACGAACCATTCGTCGTAGCGCTTCACGTCGTGGTACTTGAGGGACGTTTGGAACAGCGTGTGAAGCATGTGGAAGCCGGTCTTGTCGGCGGCGAACCAGGTGCGCAGCTTCTTCATACCGCCGAAGGCCCGAACGGCGATCCGTCCGTCGGGCTCCCGACTCCAAGGACAACCCCAGTGCTCCAGCTGAAGCAACTCTCGCGGTGCCGCTTCGACGAACGCCTCGACTGCGTCCTGGTCGCACAGCCAGTCGCTTCCCGAGACGGTGTCGTAGGCGTGCTCGTCGAGGCTGTCGTCGGCCCCCACGACGCCCGCCGCGCCGCCCTCGGCCGAGACCGTGTGACTGCGCATTGGGTAGACCTTGGAAATCACAGCCACCCTGAGAGCGGGGTTGGTCTCAGCGATCGCGATGGCCGCCCGCAGGCCGGCGCCACCGCCACCGACGATCAGTACGTCCTCCGTGGCTGGCATGGTGTGGTCGCTACTCGCCGAACACCTCGTCCAGCAAGACCTTGCCCTTGTGGTGCACGATCATGTGGCGAACGCTGCCATCGTGGTACTCCTCCCGGCCACTGCGGCAGCCACAGTCGTAGCGGAACTCCTGCGTAACCAGACCCTGCAGATCCTCGCTCTGGGTGCGCTCCCCATCCACCTTTCGGCCGCACGGCGCGAGCTGACGCTCGAAACGCGTGCTGGTGGTCGTCATAGGATTCACCTCCCACGGAGGCGATCCAGCACTAACCCACAGCCTGCACCCGATCCGGCGCGAAGGGAAGCCCACACCGGAAGGAGCTGCTCAGCACTGATTCCTTACATACCTGTGAAGCTGACGTGAGACGGCAGCCATGCCGATCACGAGCGAGGACCGATGCGACGACGTCCTGTGTCGATGTTCTTCTGCGGCGACGTGATGCTCGGCCGTGGCATCGACCAGATCCTTCCGCATCCCGGCGATCCACGACTGCAGGAGACGTACGTGCGAGATGCCAGGCACTACGTGGAACTCGCCGAGCGGGTGAACGGTGCGATACCGCGGCCGGTCGACTACTCCTGGCCTTGGGGTGATGCGCTGGAGGTGCTCACGGAGCAGGCGCCGGATGTCCGCGTCGTCAACCTCGAAACGAGTATCACGCGTGGCGGCGTGTTCACGCCTGGCAAGGCGGTGCACTACCGGATGAGTCCTGACAACGTGGCCTGTCTCGCGGCGGTCCGGCCGGATGTCTGCGTGCTGGCCAATAACCACCTCCTGGACTTCGGCCGTCATGGCCTGGCGGAGACGCTCGAGACGCTGTCCACGGCGAAACTGCGAACGGCCGGCGCGGGTCGGGACACCGCCGCCGCGGAGCGGCCTGCAGTCGTGCCAGACGGCATGGACGGGCGAGTACTGGTCTTCTCGTATGCGATGCCCTCCAGTGGCGCGCCGCTCCCGTGGGCAGCGACCCCGGAACGGCCCGGGATCGCGCTAGTCCGGGAACCGTCGATGGCCGAGGCGGATCGGATACTGACCCACGTACGCGCGTCGTCCCGACCGGGCGACCGCGTCGTAGTGTCGGTCCACTGGGGGTCCAACTGGGGCTACCGCGTCTCCCGACGCGACGTTCAGTTCGCGCGCCGGCTCGTCGTGGGCGGAGTCGACGTGGTCCACGGACACTCATCGCACCACCCGCGACCGATCGAGGTCTTCCGGGGCAAGCTGATCATGTACGGCTGCGGCGACTTCGTCGACGACTACGAAGGCATCAGCGGAAACGAGGAGTTTCGCGACGATCTGCGGCTGATGTACTTCGTCACTGTAGAGCCGGATACCGGTGTCTTGCTGAGTCTGCGGATGGTGCCTCTACAAGCCCGGCAGTTTCGGCTGCATCACGCGTCGAGCGAGGACGCCACCTGGCTGCAGGCGACGCTCACCCGGATCAGCAACCGCTTCCGCACCCGGCTCGTCGCAAAGGCGGACGGCAGCCTGGAGCTGGCATGATGATGCTTGGTCACGAACCACTTCAAGCGGGTTCGGGCCGCAACAGATCTGTCTCCCGCCGCTGGGCCTGGCTCCGGCAGGCATTCCCACTCGTGAATGACCGTTCGCCGGACACGCGGCTGACCCAGCGGCGCCGGCAAGTGGCCGGGCTCTGGCAGTTCGTTCCCCCGATCATCCGACCACAGACGGCATCGGGCTGCTGATCGCCCCTCGCGCCCGCTGGAGAGGAGTAACGTCAATGCGGCTCAAAGGGAGGAGCGGCGATGGCTCACTTCAGCAAAAGCATTGACATTGAACGGCCGCCCGAGGCGGTCTGGCGGGCGCTTGCGACCCCCGAGCAGTGGTTCGACGGTTACCTCGAGACCCGCTCGCGCTCGCCCGAGTACCCCGGGCCGGAGTCTCGGGACGACCACCTGTTCCGCACCCGGATGCGGGAGGAGGTAGAGGCTCGAGTCACCCGGTCGGAGGCACCCGCCGTGCTTGAGGAGGACCAGGAGGGGAGAACCTTCTCCCGCCACCTCCGATACAGCCTCGACCGCTCCGATCGCGGAACCCACCTCCGTGTCGAGGACGAGGTCGAGTTCAAGGGTCTCGGCAAGCTCGCCGCGCCAATCGCCGCGCGCGATATCGGGAAGCGATGGGACACCTCGCTGCGCAACCTGAAGGCTGCGGCGGAACAGCAGCAGCAGTAGGTCGGCGCGGGATACTGCGGCGGCTTGGACCACAGACCCATCCGAATCCAGGAGCGCTCGAAGCCTGAGGAGTGCCAGACCGCCGTTGGCAGTCCTGCTGTGAGTAGACCGTTTCGTGGTGCGAAATGCAATGAACCTGCGCTCTAGGACACGCCAGATGGGCCTAGAAGTCGGCTCCCGGTGCCTGAAATCGACCAGATTCGGTGGGGAGGGTGGCGCTACGGATCACAGGTGGGGTTCAGGTCCCCATGGCGCACACCTCCGACCAGCCGCCTGTGACCAACGTGGTGACCGGGTACACCCTAGCCCGCGGCCTCGGCGACCTCGGCGTAGTGGCGCAGCATGCCGCCCCAGGCGTCCGGGGCCTCGAAGGTCTCCTGCATCTTGGCTGCGTCGGCGCCGTAGGCCTCCAGGTCGCGGTGCTCCAGCTCGACGAGCGTGCGGCCGTCGACGGTCGGCGTGAACCGCACGTCGATGGTCGTCACCAGGTCGTCGTGGAAGGCCCAGTCGGCGCCGATCTGCCAGGTGACGGTGAAGCCGTTGGGGGCGTCGTACGCGGTCACCACGCCGGTCCGCGTCTCGGACCCGTCGGTGTGCTTGGTGTACCAGCGGCCGCCCACGAACGGCTCGACGATCACCTTCTCGATCGGCGCCTCACCGATGTGGTGACCCTCCGGCCACCAGGACGTCATCTCGTCGGTGAACACCTCGAAGCAGCGCTGCTGGTCGAGCCCCACTGACACGCTCACGCGCACCGGGTTGATGG
>Ga0081455_10002940_pt1 | contig 19956 bp, 14 predicted proteins | sample TabmetS3T2R1_FD_70207 | JGI IMG/M metagenome (GOLD analysis project Ga0081455, IMG submission 70207) | Tabebuia heterophylla rhizosphere microbial communities from the University of Puerto Rico - S3T2R1 | ecosystem: Host-associated > Plants > Roots > Rhizosphere ... | reverse complement strand
GGGGGAGCGTCCGCGTGGAGCGAGCCGGCGGCGGTCGAGGCCGGGCTGCTGGATGCGTCCGACTGGTCCGCCCGGTTCATCACGCCCGACGAGGCCGAGCCGACGGAGGCGGCCGAGGACGAGCCGCCCACCACCCGACCGTCGCTGCTCCGCCGCGACTTCGAGGTGCCCGAGCTCGTCGAGCGGGGGCGCCTGTACGTCACGGCGCTCGGCGTCTACGAGGTCGAGCTCAACGGCTCCCGCGTCGGCGATCAGGTGCTGGCGCCGGGGTGGACGAGCTACGACCATCGACTGCGGGTCGAGACGTTCGACGTGACCGGCGTCGTGCGGTGCGGCGCCAACGCCATCGGGGCGTGGCTGGCCGAGGGCTGGTACGGCGGCCGGCTCGGCTGGGATGGCGGGCGGCGCGTCTACGGCCACCGCCTCGCCCTCTTGGCCCAGCTCGAGCTCACGCTGGCCGACGGCAGCACGCTGACGGTCGCCACCGCGGCCGACGGAACCTGGCGTGGCCACGCGGCGCCGATCGTCGCCAGCGGCATCTATGCCGGCGAGGCCTACGACGCCCGGCTGGAGCAACCGGGCTGGTCCCGAGCCGGCTTCGACGACCGCGACTGGCGGCCGACCACCATCGTCGAGCGCGACCTGGGCACCCTGGTGGCGCGCACCGGGCCGCCCGTCCGCCGCACCGAGACGCTGCGACCCGTCGCCGTCACCACCTCGCCGTCGGGGCGCACAATCGTCGACTTCGGCCAGAACCTCGTGGGCCGCGTGCGGGTCAGCACCGAGGGTGATGCGGGATCGACTCTGACGATTCGCCATGCCGAGGTCCTCGAGGGCGGCGAGCTGTGCACTGCGCCGTTGCGCGGGGCGCATGCGACCGACCGCTACACGCTGCGGGGCGAAGGTCGCGAAACCTGGGAGCCGCGGTTCACGTTCCACGGCTTCCGCTACGCCGAGATCGGGACGCACGGTTCCACGACGGAGCCGCCGCGGCCCCAGGCGATTACCGCTGTCGTCTGCCACTCGGACATGGAGCGCACCGGCTGGTTCGCCTGCTCGGACGAGCGCATCACCAGGCTCCACGAGAACGTGGTGTGGGGGATGCGGGGCAACTTCCTCGACGTGCCCACGGACTGCCCGCAGCGTGACGAGCGGCTGGGTTGGACAGGCGACATCAACGTGTTCGGCCCCACCGCCAGCTACCTCTACGACTGCGCCGGCGTGCTCGTGTCGTGGCTGGCCGATCTGGCGGCCGAACAGCGCGCCGACGGCGTTGTCCCCCTGGTCGTGCCCAATGTGCTCGAGGGCATGTTCCCCGCCGCGGTGTGGGGCGATGCCGCCGTCATCGTCCCGTGGGTCCTCTACCAGCGGTTCGGCGACGACGGCGTCCTGCGCGACCAGTACGCCAGCATGCGCGCCTGGGTTGAGCTCGTCGTCGGCATGGCCGGCGAGAATCGGCTGTGGGACCAGGGATTCCAGTTCGCCGACTGGCTCGACCCCTCGGCGCCCGAGGATCGGCCGCAGGAGGCGCGCACCGATCCCCACCTGGTGGCCACGGCGGCACTGTGCCACTCGCTCGACGTACTGGCCGCCGCCGCGGACGTCCTGGGCGGCGGGCGCGAGGGCCAGGGCGACGACCCCGCTCGCTACCGGTCGATCGCCGCCGACGTACGCGCCGCCTTCGCCCGCGAGTACATCGCGCCGAGCGGCCTGCTGGTGTCGGACTCTCAGACCGCCTACGCCCTGGCGCTGCGCTACGCCTTGCTCCCCGAGGCCGACCAGCGCGCTCGGGCCGGCCGCCGGCTGGCCAAGCTCGTCCGCCACGCCGGCTACCGGATCGCCACCGGCTTCGTGGGCACGCCGATCGTGTGTGACGCCCTGTGCGATGCCGGCGAGGCCGCCACCGCCTACGAGCTGCTCGTGCAGGAGGACTGCCCGTCGTGGCTGTTCCCCGTGTTGCGCGGGGCCACGACCGTCTGGGAGCGCTGGGACGGGCTCAGGCCCGATGGCTCGCTCAACGGCGTGCGGATGAACTCCTTCAACCACTACGCGCTCGGCGCGGTCGCCGACTGGCTGCACCGCACCGTGGGAGGGCTCGCACCGGCCGCCCCCGGCTACCGGCGGATCTGCATAGCCCCGGTCCCGGGTGGCGGGCTCTCGTGGGCGAGCAGCCGGCATCGCACGCCGTACGGGCTGGCGGAGGCATCGTGGCGGATCGAAGGCGGATCGCTCGAGGTCACGGCGCTCGTGCCACCGAACACGACGGCGGATGTGGTGCTGCCGGGCGTGGCCGTTTCCCGCGAGCCCCTCGTGGTCGGGTCGGGTCGCCACGCCTGGCGCGTGCCCGATCCGACGGCCGGCCAGGACCGCCTCGGCCTACGGGGTGGCTTCTCGCTGGCGGCGCTCCACCACGACACCTGAGCACCGCCGACCCCTCCAGGTCTGGGCCGCCGTGCTCGTTGCCGGGGCGGCCGAATGTGAGTTAGTGTGAGAATTAACAGTTGCGAACGTGGACTCGACGGGGGGTGCGAGTGGTCCGTTCGTTCGGTGTCGCGGCGGGGATGGGGCGGGTGCAGGTCCGGTGAGCGACGGCAACGCCCCCATCCTCAGCATGCGCGGCATCTGCAAGCGCTTCGGTGCCACACGCGCGTTGGACGACGTCTCGCTCGACCTCCACCGCCATGAGATCCATGCCCTCGTGGGCGAGAACGGCGCCGGCAAGTCGACGCTGATCAAGGTGATGACGGGCATCTATCCGCCCGACGAGGGCGAGGTGCTCGTCGACGGTGAGCCCGTGTCGCTGCGCAGCGCCGCCGATGCGCAACGCCTGGGCATCGCTGCGATCTACCAGGAACCCCTCATCTTCCCGGACCTGAGCGTGGCCGAGAACATCTTCATCGGCCACCAGGATCAGGGCCGCGTCGTGCACTGGCGGCAGATGTGCGCCGACGCCGAGGCCATCCTGGCGCGACTCGACGTGCACATCGATCCCCGGATCCCGGCGAGCGGCCTGCCGGTGGCCACGCAGCAGGCGATCGAGATCGCCAAGGCCATCTCGCTGGACGTGCGGGTCCTCATCATGGACGAGCCGACGGCCGCGCTGTCGGCCCACGAGGTCGAGCGGCTGTTCCGCCAGGTGCGCCAGCTGCGCGACTCGGGCGTGGCGGTCCTGTTCATCAGCCACCGGCTCGACGAGGTGTTCGAGATCGCCGACCGCGTCTCGGTGTTCCGCGACGGCCGCCACGTCTCCACCGACGCCCGCGACGCGCTCACCCGGCCCCGGCTCATCGCCGCCATGGTCGGGCGCCAGATGTCCGACTTCTACGCGCGGCACGAACACCACGCCGGCGAGGTGATCCTGCGCGTCCGCGACCTCGGCCGCACCGGTAAGTTCGCCGGCGTCTCGTTCGACCTACGGCGTGGCGAGGTGCTCGGGCTCGCCGGGCTGGTGGGCGCAGGCCGCACCGACATCGCGCTGGCGCTGTTCGGGATCGCCCCGGCCGAGGCCGGGTCGATCGAGCTCGACGGTCGATCGGTCGAGATCGCCAACCCCCGACGGGCTCTGGACCTCGGGATCGCGTACCTGTCCGAGGATCGCCACCATGTCGGGCTATCGCTGCCCCAGTCAGTGACGGCGAACATCACCCTGCCGTCGCTGCGGCGCTACGTGTCGAGGCTCGGGCTCGTCGACGGCCGGGCCGAGCGGTCGGCCGCCGAGCGGTTCCGGCGGCAGCTCAGCATCCGCACGGCCGGACTGTCGCAGCCGGTCGGCCTGCTCTCCGGCGGCAACCAGCAGAAGACGATGCTCGCCAAGTGGCTCAACACGGAGCCCGCCGTGCTGATCCTCGACGAGCCGACGCGGGGGATCGACGTCGGTGCCAAGGCCGACGTCCACCAGATCATCGACGAGCTCGCCCGCTCGGGCATGGCCATCATCCTGATCTCATCGGACTTGCCCGAGGTCCTGGCGGTGAGCGATCGCGTCCTGGTCATGCGGGAGGGCGCGCCGACCGGGCTCTTCGACCGGTCCGAGGCCACGCAGGAGCGTGTGATGACCGCCGCGGTCGGGGTCGCGTGAGGGAAGAATGAGCACCGCCGACGTCGCCGGCCTCCGCGGGACACGCAGCCGACCCGGCCGGACCGCGGTCTGGATCCGGCCCGAGCGCGTGAAGGAGCTGTCGCTGCTGGGCGTGATCTTCCTCGCCCTGCTCGTGTTCGGGTTCCTCGTCGACGACTACTTCAGCGGCCGGTTCTTCAACCGGGTGACGACCAGCGTCGCGATCACGGCGGTGCTGGCCGTCGCCCAGACGCTGGTCATCGTGACCCGCAACATCGACCTGTCGGTGGGGTCGATCGTCGGCGTGAGCGCGTACCTCACCGGCCAGTTCGCGTCGTCCAACCCCTCGGCGTCGCCGGCGGTCGCCATTGCTATCGCCGTCGGCCTCGGCGCGCTGCTCGGAGCGATCAACGGGGTGATCGTGGCGTACGGGCGGGTCCCGGCGATCATCACGACCCTCGGCACCCTGGCGATCTACCGAAGCTGGCTGATCTCGCACGGCGAGGGCAAGACGATCACCGCCGACTCCCTGCCGTCGTGGGTGGTGGACCTGCCCACGCGCACGGTGTTCAGCATCGGGGGGCTCGACATCCGGGTGGTGTTCGCCGTCGTGATCGTCATCGTCGCCGTGCTGCAGGTCGCGATGCAGCGGCTGCGGTGGGGCCGCCGGCTCTACGCGATCGGCTCGAATCCCGAGGCGGCCGCCCAGGCGGGGCTGCCCACACGACGGCTCGTGCTCGGGGCGTTCATCGCCTGCGGCGCGCTGTCGGGGTTCGCCGGGTTCCTGTTCCTGTCGCGCTTCGGGAACATCACGGTCGTCGCCGGCCAGGGGCTAGAGCTGGACTCGATCGCCGCTGCCGTCGTCGGCGGGGTCAGCGTCCTGGGCGGGTCGGGCACGCTGGTCGGGGCGTTCCTCGGAGCGGTGCTGATCGACGTGCTCGACCAGAGCCTCGTGCGCGTGCCGCAGGTGAGCGAGTTCTGGCGCAACGCGATCCTCGGCGCTCTCATCCTCGCCGCCGTGATCGCGGACGTCGTGATCGGTCGGCGCTTCCGCCGGCGGTGGTCGGCCGAGGCCCGTCCCCACACCAAGGTCGGGGACGACTCGACGGACCTACCGACCGAGCCGCCAGTCCTCACCGGGGCGAGTCCCAAGGGGGACGCGACCGATGCCTGAGCGAGCGTCCCGAAGGGCAAGAGAGCGAGCGGGGCCCGAGCGGCCCGGCCGCAGGCCAAGAGCGGGAGACATCGAGTGGGCGCGCGAGCGCACCTGGGAGCTGCTGCTGGCGGTCATCCTCGTCGGGACGATCGTCTACAACGCCACGCAGTCGCCCGTCTACCTCGACGTCGACAACTTCGTGAACCTGTTCCGGCTGTCGATCGAGAAGGTGATCGTGGCGGTGGCGATGACCTTCGTCATCATCAACGGCGAGATCGACCTGTCGGTGGCGTCGGTCATGGCCTTCGCCGCGTGCGTCCTCGCCGCGGCCCACGAGTCGGGCGTGCCGTTCGGGCTGGCGATCGCCATCGCCCTGGCGGCGGCGGCGTCCGCCGGCTTCGTCCAGGGCCTCGTGGTCGCCAAGACGGGGATCTCGTCGCTTGTGGTCACGCTCGCCGGCCTGATCGGCTTCCGGGGGGCGGCGCGCGTCCTGCTGGAGGATCGGTCGATCGGCGACTTCCCCGACTGGTTCGGCGACCTGGGTCGCGAGGACTTCCTCGGCCCGATGCCGTTCGCCCTGGTGCTGTTCCTCGTGATGCTGTTGGTGGGCGGCGTCATCCTCCACCGGTCCTCGTTCGGCCGGCGGGTCTACGTCATCGGCAACAACGCCGACGTGGCGCGCTTCTCGGGCATCGACGTTGCCCGGGTGAAGCTGGTGCTGTTCACGATGTCGGGGCTTGTCGCCGGCGTCGCGGGGGTGCTGTTCGCGGCCCGCCTGGGCTCGGTGCGCGCCAACATCGGGGAGGGCTTCGAGCTCGACATCATCACGATGGTGCTGCTCGGGGGCGTCAGCATCTTCGGCGGCTCGGGGACACTGCTCGGAGTCGCGCTGGCGATCTGCATCGTGCTGAACCTGCGCAACGGGCTGGGCCTCGCGAACGTCGAGGCGAACACCCAGACCGGGGTCATCGGGGCGCTGCTGATCGTGTCGGTGCTGGCCCAGAACGTGCTCGACAGGCTGCCGCTCCGCCGGCGCGAGGTGGAGGCCGAGGCATGACGCCGACCACCGCGCCCGGGCGCGCGGCAACACACGGATCTACGTCGAGGGCGGCCCTCGGCGAGAAGGAGAGGGGACGATGAGACGTCACAAGTTGCTGGCAGTGATGCTGAGCCTGGCCCTCGTGGGTGCCGTCGCGTGCGGTGATGACGACGACGACACCGACGCGGGAACGTCGGGCGAGGGAGGGTCCGAGGGAGCCGGCCCTGCTGGGGAGGCCGTGACCATCGAGGGGGGTGACGACATGAACGCCATCCTGCTCCCGAAGTGCACCGGCATCGCCGTGTTCGATCAGGCCAACGAGGGTGCACAGGAGGCCGCGGGGGAGCTGGGGACCTCGGAGCCCGAGTTCCTGGGTCCGTCCACGTGCGAGGACCCGACCGGGCAGATCGAGACGATGACCAACGCCGCGACCCAGGGCGTCGACGCGGTGATGATCTCGAACAACGCCGGCGAGCAGATCCAGTCGGGCGTCGACGCCGCGACCGACGCCGACGTCGCCGTTGTGAGCTGGGACTCGCCGATCCCTTCCGGCGAGGGTGAGAGCCTGTTCGTCGCCCAGGTCGACTTCGACGAGACCGGTGTGGTCATGGCCGACATGGCGCTCGAGATCCTCGGCGACGACGGCGGCCAGTTCGCCATCCTGTCGGCCTCGCCCGACGCGGCCAACCAGAACGCGTGGATCGCGGCCCTCGAGGATGCGCTCCAGGACGAGAAGTACGCCAACCTCGAGCTCGTCGACACCGTCTACGGCAACGACGACGCAGACGAGTCGTACAACCAGGCCCTGGGCCTCATCGACTCGCACCCCGACCTCGCGCTGATCATGGCCCCCACGACGGTCGGCATCGCCGCCGCAGGCAAGGCCATGACCGACGAGGGTCTGTGTGACCGCGTGAAGGTGTCCGGCCTGGGTCTGCCCGACGAGATGCGTGAGTACACCCAGAGCGGCTGCGCTCCGGAGTTCGCCCTGTGGAGCTTCGTCGACCTGGGCTACCTCACCTACTACGCGACCTACGGCATCGCCACCGGTCAGATCGAGGCGACCGAGGGGCAGGTGTTCACGGCCGGCCGGATGGGCGAGTACAGGATCGAGCAGGACCCGACGCGCGACAACGGCCTGCGCATCGTCATGGGGCCCTTCACGCTCTACACCGAGGAGAACATCGACGAGTCATGAGGCCGCGTGGCCGGGGGTGGGCGGTCGGCCGCCCATCCCCGGCCCGCCTGACGGTGGCGCCCGGGAGGACGTGCCGGTGAACCGGTTCGGATTCACACTGAGGATCAGGCCCGAGATGGCTGACGAGTACCGACGCCAACACGCCGCGGTCTGGCCGGAGATGCTCGACGCGCTGCGCCGGGCGGGCTGGCACAACTACTCGCTCTTCCTGCGGGACGACGGCACGCTGTTCGGGTACGTGGAGACGCCCAGCAGCCTCGCCGACGCCCGTGCCGCCATGGCCTCCGAACCCGTCAACGGCAAGTGGCAGGCGATGATGGCACCATTCTTCGAGGGGCCGGGCCTGCCCCCCGACCAGATGATGCAGGAGCTCGAGGAGGTGTTCCATCTCCCATGAGCGAGGCCGCGGTGGTGCAGCCCGAGGTCGACGCGCTGATCGGTCGCTCTCATGCGCTCGGGTCCGACCCGCGGGTGACGAACTACGGCGGCGGCAACACGTCGTGCAAGGCCACGGTGGCCGATCCCGTCACGGGGGAGCCGACCGAGGTGTTCTACGTGAAGGGCTCCGGCGGCGACCTCGGCACCCTCCGCCCCGACGGCCTGGCCACGCTGCGGCTCGATCGCGTGCGTGCCCTGCGGGGCGTCTATCGGGGCGTCGACCACGAGGACGAGATGGTGGCGGCGTTCGACCACTGCCGCTGGGGGACCGGCGGCGCCGCGCCGTCGATCGACACCGCCATGCACGCGCTGGTGGACGCCCGCCACGTCGATCATCTACACCCCGACGCGGTCATCGCCCTGGCGGCGGCGAGCGACGGCGAGGCGTTGACCAAGGAGTGCTTCGGCCGCGAGGTGGCGTGGGTACCGTGGCGCCGGCCCGGCTTCGAGCTGGGCCTGCAGATCGCCTCGCTGGCGGCCGACAACCCGGGCCTTCGGGGCGTGGTGCTGGGGGGCCACGGGCTGACGACCTGGGCCGACACGTCCGACGCCTGCCAGGAGATCTCGCTGGACGTGATCCGCCGGGCCGAGCGGTTCATCGCCGAGCGGGGGCGGCCCGACCCGCTCGGCTTGATGCGCGCCGGGTACGGCCCGTTGCCGGTCGACGAGCGCCGGCGGCTCGCCGGCGAGCTCGCTCCCCACGTGCGCGGCCTGTGCTCCACCGACCGTCGGGTGGTCGGCCGGCTCACGGACAGCGACCTGGTCCTGGACTTCCTGGGCCGCGAGGCGATCGGTCGCCTGGCACCGCTCGGCACCTCGTGTCCCGACCACTTCATCCGCACCAAGGTGCGTCCGCTCCTGCTCGACCTGCCGCCGACGGCGCCGGTCGACGAGCTGGTGATCCGGCTGCGCGAGCTGCACGCCGCCTATCGCGACGACTACGCCGGCTACTACCGGCGCCACGCCGGCCGCGACTCACCGCCCATGCGTGGCGCCGATCCGGTGATCGTGCTCGTGCCCGGCGTCGGCATGTTCAGCTTCGGCACCGACGCGCGAGCGGCCCGCATTGCCGGCGAGTTCTACGTCAACGCCATCAACGTGATGCGCGGCGCCGAGGCGCTCTCGTCCTACCGGCCCATCGACGAGTCCGAGAAGTTCCGCATCGAGTACTGGGAGCTCGAGGAGGCGAAGCTGCGCCGGCTGCCGGCCCCCAAACCGCTCGCCGGGCGGGTCGCCTTCGTGACCGGCGCAGCGTCCGGCATCGGCCGCGCGATCGCCGCCCGGCTGGCCGCCGAGGGTGCCGCGGTGGTCCTCGCCGACCGCGACGCACCGGGCGCCCGCGCTGCCGCCGAGGAGCTGGGCGGCGCCGACGTAGCGGCGGCGATCGCGGTCGACGTGAGCGACGAGGCCGCCGTGGAGGCGGCCGTCCGCGAGGCGGCCGCCACGTACGGGGGCGTCGACCTCGTGGTCAACAACGCCGGCCTGTCGATCTCCAAGCCGCTGGCCGAGACCACCTCGGCCGACTGGGACGTGCAGCACCAGGTGATGGCCCGCGGCTCATTCCTCGTGAGCCGCGAGGCTGCGAAGGTGATGGCCGAGCAGGGCCTGCCCGCGGACATCGTGTACGTCGTGTCCAAGAACGCGGTGGTCGCCGGCAAGGGCAACGTGGCGTACGGCGCCGCCAAGGCCGACCAGGCCCACCAGGTGCGCCTGCTGGCGACGGAGCTCGGTCCCCTCGGCGTGCGCGTGAACGGCGTCAACCCCGACGGGGTGGTGCGTGGCTCGGGCATCTTCGAGGGCGCGTGGGGCGAGGAGCGCGCCAAGGTGTATGGCGTGCCGCCCGAGGATCTCGGGAAGTTCTATGCGGGACGCACCGTGCTGGGTCACGAGGTCCTGCCGGAGAACGTCGCCGACGCCGTCTTCGCCCTGTGTTCCGGCGACCTGGCGCTGACGACCGGGACGATCCTGCCGGTGGACAGCGGGGTGCCGATGGCGTTCCTGAGGTAGGGAGGAGACCGGGATGGCGAACGATCGCAGCCGCATCGAGGAGGAGAACCAGATCCGGTTGTCGTGGCACGAGTCCGACCTGGCGCACGCCCTCGACGTCGTGGGCCGGTCCGGTGTCGACGGCGAGGCGGTGATCACCGAGGTGGCGCGGTTCAGCGCCGCGGCGCCGTCGTGGGCGGTGGGGACGGGCGGCACCCGGTTCGGCCGGTTCCCCGGTGGGGGTGAGCCCCGCGACACCTACGAGAAGATCGACGACGTCGCGATGCTGAACTCGCTGACCGGCGCCAACCGCACGGTCAGCCTCCATGTGCCGTGGGACGATCCGGGGTTGGGCGCCGGAGCGGCCGGGCTGCGGCGTCACGCCGCGGAGCTCGGCATCGGCTTCGACGCCATGAACTCCAACACGTTCCAGGACAATCCCTCGACCACCAACGAGGGCCGCGTGTCCTACAAGTTCGGCAGCCTGGCCAACGTCGACGAGGCCGTCCGGCGGGCGGCCATCGAGCACAACCACTACGTGATCGACCTCGGCATCGAGCTGGGCTCGCACGCGGTGACGGTGTGGCTGGCCGACGGGTTCAACCACCCGGGGCAGGCCAGCTTCCGGGGCCAGTTCGAGCGGGTACTCGCCGGCCTCGGCGAGATCTACGCCCACGTGCCCGACGACTGGGAGATGTACACCGAGCACAAGCCCTACGAGCCGGCGTTCTACTCGTCGGTCAACAACGACTGGGGCACGTCGCTGCTCCTGGCGCAGGGCACCGGCGACCGGGTCAAGTGCCTGGTCGACCTCGGCCACCACCTGCCCAACACCAACATCGAGCAGGTGGTGTCGCGGCTGGCGATGGTGGGCCGGCTCGGCGGCTTCCACTTCAACGACTCCAAGTACGGCGACGACGACCTCACCGTCGGCTCGATCACGCCGTTCCAGCTGTTCCTCATCATCGGCGAGCTGCTCGATGCCGGCGGAGGGCGGATGCCCGATGCCGCCTACATGATCGACGAGAGTCACAACCTCAAGGACCCGCTCGAGGACCTGATCCAGGCCACCGACGCCCTCCAGGTGGCGCTCGCCCAGGCCCTGTGCGTCAACCGGGCCGACCTGGCCGACGCCCAGCAGGCGAACGACGCGGCGCGGGCGGCCGAGGTGTTGCATCGGGGGTTCCGAACCGACGTTCGGCCGCTCGTGGCCGAGGCCCGGCGTCGCAACGGCGCGGCGCTGGACCCGCTCGCCACGTTCCGGGCGATCGGGTACCGGCCTGGGGTGACCGCCGCCCGCGGCGCCGACTCGGTAGCGACGGGGCTGTAGTGCCTTGACCGGGGCGCGGGTCGCGGTCGTCGCCGTCGACTTCGGGGCATCCTCGATCAGGGTGTGCCGCGTCGAGCTCGGCCCGGGGACGCCCGCGCTGTCGGTCTGCCACCGCCGTCCACACGCCCCCGTGGCGGACGCCGGCGGGCGCCTGAGGTGGGACTGGTCGCGGCTCCTGGCCGAGATGGAGAAGGGGTTGGCGGTCGCGCTCGAGCCCGGGCCCGTGGCGTCGATCGGCCTGGACACGTGGGGCGTGGACTACGGGCTGCTGGACGGGCGGCGCGAGCTGGTGGCGCCGCCCATGTCGTACCGAGACCATCGCACCGACGGGTACCGCTCGGTGGTCGAGCGGTTGGGCGGCGCCGGGGCGCTCTACGCGGTCACGGGGGTGCAGCTGCAGCCGTTCAACACCGTGTTCCAGGTCGCGGCCCACGATCGAGACGAACTGGCTCGCGCCCGGCAGCTGTTGATGCTGCCGGAGCTCCTGGTGCTCCACCTGACCGGCGAGGCCGTCGGGGAGCGCACCAGCGCCGGCACGACCGGCCTCATGGACATCCGCTCCGGGGACTGGTCTGCGGCGCTGGCCGACGCGGTCGGGCTCGATCACACGGTGCTGCCGCCGATCCTGGCCGCGGGGACTCGGGTGGGCAGCTGGCAGGGCATCCCGGTACACCTGGTCGGCGGCCACGACACCGCATCGGCCGTCGTGGCCATGGGGGCCGACCCGGGTGCAGGCTCGGCGTTCGTCTCGTCCGGCACGTGGTCGATCGTGGGCCGCGAACAGCCGGAGCCCGACCTGAGCGACGGCGCTCTGGCCGCAAACTTCACCAACGAGGTCGGGGCGCTCGGCGGCGTGCGGTTCCTGAAGAACCTGGCCGGCGCATGGCTGGTCGAGCGATGCCGTCCGTCGTGGGGCGACCCGCCGATCGCCGACCTGATGGCGGCCGCGGCCTCGGTCGACGGCCCCGAGCGGGTGCTCGACGTGGCCGATCACCGCTACCTCAATCCGGACGACATGCTGGCGGCGGTCACCGCCGACCTGGGGCTACCCGTCGACGCGTCACCGCCGGTGGTGGTGAGGGGGATCGTCGAGTCGCAGGCGGCCGGCACGGCGGCCGTCATCGGCCAGCTGGGCGACGTCACCGACGTGCACGTGTTCGGCGGCGCCCAGTCGGCGCTGTACCGCCGGCTGCTGGGCGAGCGGACCGGCCTACCGGTCAGCGCCGGCCCGGTCGAGGCCACTGCGCTCGGCAACGCGCTCGTCCAGGGCATCGCCCTCGGCGTGTACGACGACCTCGCGGACGCCCGCCGCCACCTGGCCGAACGCCGGGAGGAATCGTGAGCATCGACGCCATCGATCGGCTGCAGCGCATCGGGGCGCAGGTCCAGAGCGAGGGACGCGTCAAGGTGGTGGAGCTGGCGGCGGCGTTCGACGTCAGCGAGATGACCATCCGCCGGGACCTGGACATGCTGGCCGAGCAGGGCGTCGTGCAGCGGATCCGCGGCGGCGCGGTCGCCATCGGCCCCCAGCCGTTCGCCGAGCGGTTCAGCCGCCATGTCCGGGCCAAGGACCGGATCGCGTCCAAGCTGGTCCCGCTGGTGGGCGACGGGGGGGCGATCGGGATCGACGCCTCTACCACGCTCCAGCGCCTGTCGGTCCACCTGGGAGACGTGCGCGATCTCACCGTCGTGACCAACGGCCAGGACACGTTCGCCGCGCTCCAGGACAAGCCGGGGGTGACGGCCCTGCTGACCGGCGGGCAGCTCGACCTGCGGACCGGCAGCCTGGTGGGCCCGCTGGCGACGCGCACGGCGCACGACGTGTTGCTGCGCCGGCTGTTCATGTCGGCCGCCGCCCTCCACCCGGCGCACGGCACGTCCGAGGCGACCCTCGAGGACGCGGAGGTCAAGCTGGCGCTGGCCGACGTCGCCGCCGAGGTCGTGGTGGCCGTCGACTCCAGCAAGCTCGGCCAGCGGGCACCCGCCCGCGGCCTGTCGCCCGAGCGGGTGCGCCTGCTCGTCACGGAGCTCGACCCCGACGACGAGCGCCTCGACCCCTACCGCGAGCGCTGGGAGCTCCGATGATCGAGACGCTCCGGTCGGTGCTCCGGTTCCGCCGCCTGGAGCTCGATCCGGTGGCCCGCCGGCTGGCGCGGGCCGCGTCGGTCGCCGACCTGAGGGCCATCGCCCGGCACCGCCTGCCGCGCGGGGTGTTCGACTACATCGACGGCGCCGCCGAGGACGAGCGCACGTTGGCGGCGAACTCGGCGGCGTTCGCCGCGGTGACGTTCCGGCCGCGGGTGCTGCGCGACGTCGGCGAGGTCGATCCGTCGACGACGCTCCTCGGCCGGCCGCTGCCGCTGCCGCTGGTACTAGCGCCGACCGGCTTCACCCGCATCGCGGATCCCGACGGCGAGCTGGCGGTGGCCCGGGCCGCGGCGCGGGCCGGCGTGCCGTACACGCTGTCCACGTTGAGCACCCGCTCGATCGAGGAGGTGGCGGCGGCCAGTGCGGGACCCAAGTGGTTCCAGGTGTACGTCTGGCGCGATCGCGGCCTGGTGAAGGACATGATCGGCCGCGCCGCCTCCACCGGCTATGAGGCGCTGGTGCTCACCGTCGACACCGCCGTGCTCGGCCGGCGGGAGCGCGACGTGCGCCGGGGCTTCTCGCTGCCCCCGAAGATCGGGCTGGGCACGCTGGTCGACGGCGCCGCGCACCCGGGCTGGACGTGGCGGTTCCTGCGGTCCGAACCCATCCGGTTCGCGAACGTGCAGGAGTCCGCGGGCGTCGGCGACGGCACGACGGCGGTGACCCTGTCCGACTACGTGAACACCCAGTTCGACCCGGGCCTGTCGTGGCGTGACGTGGAGTGGATGCGGTCGGAGTGGCACGGTCCGCTGGTCATCAAGGGCATCCAGACCGTCGACGACGCCCGGCTGGCCGCCGAGGCCGGCGTCGAGGCCATCGCCCTGTCCAACCACGGCGGACGCCAGCTCGACTCGGCGCCGGCACCGCTGGACCTGGTGGCGCCCGTGGCCGACGCCGTGGGCGACAGGCTGGAGATAATCTGCGACGGCGGCGTGCGCCGGGGCAGCGACATCGTCAAGGCGGTGGCGCTCGGGGCGCGGGCGTGCATGGCGGGCCGCGCCTATCTCTACGGCCTGGGTGCGGCGGGCGAGCGGGGCGTCGACCATGTCCTGGGACTGCTCGACGCCGACGTCCGCCGCACGATGGCGCTGGTGGGCGTGAGCGGGGTCGCCGAGCTCGGACGTGAGCTGGTCGACCCGCGATCCTGAGGCGATGACGACCTGGTGTGGGCGATGGCCGTGACCCTGTGCGTCCTCCTCTGGGCCCGCCAGGGGCGAGGGGAGGACCTGATCTCGTACGAGGACCGGGTGCTGCGGTTCGTCCCCGACCACGGCGGCCGGGTCCTGCAGCGGGCACGAACGGCGGGTGAGGCGGGCCAGCCGCTGGAGGTGCAGCTCGTCCAGTTCCCGTCCGAGGATGCCCTCGCCTCCTACATGGCCGACGAACGGCGCACCGCGTTGAGCGGCGACCGGGACGCCGCCATCGAACGGACGGAGGTCCTGCGCGTCGACCTGGTCTGACGCCGGCGCCGCCCCCCGTGGTCGGGACGCCTACGAGAGCGCCCACCGGGCTGGGAGGTGACGGCTACGTTGGCCGCCATGGCCGGGCCGTTTGATTTCGTCGTCGTGGGTGGTGGGTCTGCCGGCGCGGTGGTCGCCGCGCGGCTCTCGGAGGATCCGGACTGCCGGGTCGCCCTTGTCGAGGCGGGTGGTCCCCCGCCTCCGGCAGAGCTGATGCCGGCGGCGTGCCCGGCGCTGCAACAGAACCCCGCGACCGACTGGATGTACACCGCGGACGCCGGCGGCTGTGGGCGCGGGCTCATCGGCGGCCGGATGATGGTTCCCCGCGGCAAGATGCTCGGCGGGTCGTCCGGCATCAACTACATGGCCTATGTCCGGGGGCATCCGGGCGACTTCGACTCGTGGGCCGCGGGCGGCGCCGACGGGTGGAGCTACGACGACGTGCTGCCCTACTTCAAGAAGAGCGAGGGCCTCGCTCCGAGCGGCGACATCGTCGTCGACACCGACGCCCACAACACCCACGGCCCACTGGGCGTGTCCGTGCGGGCTCCCGTGCTGACTGGCGCCGAGCAGTTCGTCGGCGCCGCAGTCGCGGCCGGGATCCCGAGGGGCGACTACAACGGCCGGGACCGGGGCGGTCCCGACGGCGTCGTGTCGCTGCTGCAGACCACGACCCGCGAGGGGAAGCGGTCGAGCACCTACCACGCCTTCCTCGAGGGCGTAGTCGAGCAGCGCCCCAACCTCGAGGTGATCTGCGGCGCACAGGTGACGAGGCTGATCCTCGAAGGCGGTGCCGGCGAGCTGCGGGCGACCGGGGTCGAGTACCGCACGGCCGACGGGGAGACCGTGATCGCCGGGGCCGACAAGGAGGTGGTGCTCAGCGCGGGGGCGGTGGGCTCGCCCCAGATCCTGCTGCTGTCCGGGGTGGGCCCCCGGGAGGAGCTCGAGGCGGTCGGCGTCACGTGCCAGCTCGACGCCCCCGATGTCGGCAAGCACCTCAAGGATCATCTGCAGGTCGGACTTCTGCACCCGGCGCCCGGCGTCGGCGTGTCGATGAGCCAGATGGGCCTGTCCCTCGGTCCCGACGCGCTGCGGGCACCTGCCGGACCGCTGCCCGCCGATCCCGCCGACGACGCCGACATGCCCGAGGAGCTGCAGGCGCTCAAGGCAGAGGCCGAACGGCGTGTCGCCGAGTGGGCGACGACCGGCCACGGCCTGGTGGCATCGTCGCTCTACGAGGCGTGCGCCTGGTTCTCCACGGGGCTGGGTGACGACCACACGCACGACGCCCAGCTCGGGTTCTTCGTGTGCGGCTACAACGACGCCATCTGGCGGACCTGCCTCCGGGTCGACCCGGGCGAATACTTCGACGACCCCGAGCAGCGGCTCGCTCCGGACGCCGAGACCGTGATCGTGCTCGCCAACCCCGTGCAGCCCCACAGCGAGGGCGAGATCGTGCTCGCGAGCGCCGACCCCCTGGATCCACCGGACATCCGGATGAACTACTACGGCGACCCCTACGACATGGAGGTCATGATCGCGGTGCTTCGCCGGGCGCTCGACGTCGTGGCCAACTGGCCCGGGCAGCGGCTCGGCCCGCTGCTGGTCCCCCCGGCCCTAGCCGCCGAGCACGGACACGTCGCCGGCGACACCCCGAGCGACGAGCTGCTCGAGGACCTGGCCCGGCACTTCTCGTTCACCGTGTACCACCTGACGTCGACGTGCCGGATGGGGAGCGTCGTCGACTCGCGGCTGCGGGTGATGGGCGTCGACGGCCTGCGGGTCGCAGACGCCAGCATCATGCCCAACGTGGTCAGCGGCAACACCAACGCGGCGTCGATCATGATCGGCGAGAAGGCGGCAGAGATGCTCGCCGCCGACCATGGCGTGCAGCTGGCGGAGTTCGTCGCGCAGCCGGTCACTGGGACCTGAATGCCGCCGCCATTGGATCGCCGCGTCATCGAAGCGGCGCTGTTCTGCGTTCCGCTCCCCATCATCGGTGGGGCTCTAGTGGCAGCCGGCGCGACGACGGCTGCCGCAGTGGTCCTAAGTGCAGCAGTCATGGTGGCGTTCGTCGGCGGCGTCCGCGTCTGGCGCACCCGTCCCTAGGGGCGTTGGCCTCGTGCCGACGTGCCGATCTTCCGCTCGGTCGCCTAGGCAGCAGGATCATGGGGGTGGACGGGCTCAAGCGAGTGGTGCGCGACGGGTACGACCGGATCGCACTCCAGTACGAGATGTGGGCTGACCACGCTGGCGTTCGACGGAAGTACTTGTCGCACGTCCGAGCGGTTGTTCCTGCCGGCGAACGCGTCGTCGACCTCGGATGCGGAACCGGGCGACATGCGACGCGCCATCTCGCTGACCGGTACCAGGTTGTGGGCGTGGACATCTCACCGGTGAGCACGTCACTCGCTCAGAAGACCATCCCCGCGGCTCGGTTCGTCGTGGGCGACATGACTGACGTGTCGTTTCGAGAGGGCGTCCTCGGCGGCGTGACGGCGTTCTTTTCGTTGATCCACGTTCCTCGCAACGAACAGGCAGACGTCCTCAGAGCGACGCGGTCATGGCTCAAGCCGGGAGGGATCCTCGTCGTCACGATGGGTGTGAGAGCGTCGGAGAACGACACCGGCTCGTTCCTCGGGACGCCGATGTACTGGAGCAGTTGGAGCCGTGCGGACAACGTTCGGCTCGTCGAAGAAGCCGGGTACCGGCTGCGCTCAGCGACCGACGAGACCGAACTAGAGAACGGGACGCCTGTCACTCATCTCTGGGTGATTGCTCAGGCGCCATAACGTCCCTATGAACGAAGAGAAGGAGGCCCTATGGATGGACAGTACGTCGGTATCGATCTTCATCAGCTGGACGCACCGCCCCCGTGAGCAGCCTCGTTCGCGTCGCGCTCGATGTCGGCCGTATCGGCTTTGAGCTCCTTGGCCTCGACGCTCTCCGCCCGGCGCATCGCCTCCCTGACCTTGGCGCCCATGTCCGAGACGGCGACCACCACCAGGCCCGCCTCGCCGGCGTCGAGCCGCTCGCCGAGCTCCTTGAGGTCGCTGCGGCTCATGCCTGCCGCGGCGTGCCCTGCGACCGCCCCGAGGGCAGCCCCGCCGGCCGTTGTGGCGGCGAGCAGCCCGCCGCCGATGGCGGCGAACGGGAACAGGGCCACAACCAGCCCTGTGGCCAGGCCCACGCCGGCGCCGAGCACACCGCCGACCCGGGTCGGGGTCTCGTGCTTCTTGGTGATCTTCACCTTGCCGTCGGGTCGTCGCTCGAGCAGCGCGGCGTCGTACGCGTCCACCAATCCCGCCTCGGTGTGAAGGTCCTTGACGAGCTCGTAGTCGGCCTCGGCGTCGGCGACGCTCGGATAGACGCCGACGTAGGCCATGAAGGTGTCGACCGCCATCGTTCCTCCCTGTGTTGGGTACACGGCCAAGCTACGTTCGACGAAGGCCGAGTCAAGGGGGTGGTCAGGTGGCCGAGGTGGTGTCAGCGGACCAGTTTCTCGAGTGGTATCCGGGGTGGACACCGGCGCTGACGGCCTCGCCGTGGGTGGCCGAGCCGAGCGGGCCGTTCGTCAAGGAAGACGAGGATCGCTTCTGGTTCATCGACTTCCATTGGCCCCGCGGCTTCTCGCCGCTGGGGTACCTGTACATCACCGACTGCGCGGCATGGGGAACCCAGACTGCGGCCCACTGGCTGCCGCTGCCACCCGGCAAGGGACTGGTGCAGCGCATGGGCGGGCCCTTCCCGTACGAGTCCGCGGTGCCCAACCCGTCGGAGTGGGAGGTCGGGTTCCGTGCCGCACGCATCGAGCGCACGATGCCGAGCTTCCTCCAGCGCTTCGACGCCATTTGGGACGAACGCAAGTGGGAGCTGGAGCTGGGCCTCCAGTACTTCGAGACCTACGACTTCCAGGGCAGCTCGCTCGCAGACCTCGGGCAGTACCTCGCCGACGCCCGCTCGTTCCACCGCCGGGCTTGGGAGATCCACTTCGAGATCATGTACCCCCTCCTGGCCATCTACCTGCAGCTCTACGGGTTGTGTGCCAGCAACGGACTCGATCCCGCCAACATCTCGAAGTTCCTCCAGGGCCGTGATTCGAAGATCATGGAAACCGACCGGGCCATGTGGGACCTGGTGGCGGACGCCAGGCGCCTCGGCATTGCCGATCTGTTCGCCACGGCACCGGAACAGATCCGCGGCCGACTCGCGAAGGCGGGCGGCAACGCATCGGTCTGGCTGACCAGGTTCGACGACTTCTTGAACGTCTATGGCTGGCGGACCGAGGGCATCGCCGACGCCAACCTCGCACCCTGGATCGAGGACCCCGTGTCGCCACTCGGGCAGATCCGCAACTTCCTGGCGATGGACGAGCCCCACGACTTCGAGAGGGCGGCTGCCGCCGCTCGGCAAGAACGGGACGAGGCGGTCGAATCCGCGCGCACCCAGCTGTCGGGTGAGACGCTCACCGCCTTCGACGAACTGCTGGCCGTGACGCAGGTCGCCAACTTCGCCTGGTGGAACGAGGACCACAACTATTGCATCGACCTTCGTGCGACCATCCCGCTTCGCCGGGCCGCCCTGGCCATCGGGGCGGCGTGTGGCGCAGACGTCTATGACGACGGGCTGTTCCTTTTCTTCCCGGAGGCAATGGACGTGTGTGCCGGACGCCGCCCGTGGCGCACCCTCCAGTCGCTGGTCACCGCCCGGCGCGAGTACTACGACCATTACAACGCCATCCGTGAGACCCTCCCGAAGGCCGTCGGCACCCTTCCCGAGCAGGTCGATGACCCGGTGCTCATCGAGATCTTCGGCCTGCACCACCATTGGTTCGAGGCGTTGAGAACCGACACCGACAGCTCGGTGCTCAAGGGCTTCCCGGCATCGGCCGGCACGGTGACCGGGCGGGCTCGGGTCATGGTCTCCGCGACCGAGCTGGTCGACCTCCGCGAGGGTGAGATCCTCGTCTGCGAGGCGACCTCACCCAACTGGACGCCGGCGTTCGCCGTCATCGCCGGCTGCGTGTGCGACGGCGGTGGGTCGCTCACCCACGCCGCCATCGTCAGTCGGGAGTACGGCATCCCGTGTGTCGTCGGATGTTCGGTGGCCACGGCGCGCATCCGCACCGGCGATCTCGTTGAGGT
>Ga0081455_10002939_pt1 | contig 19959 bp, 17 predicted proteins | sample TabmetS3T2R1_FD_70207 | JGI IMG/M metagenome (GOLD analysis project Ga0081455, IMG submission 70207) | Tabebuia heterophylla rhizosphere microbial communities from the University of Puerto Rico - S3T2R1 | ecosystem: Host-associated > Plants > Roots > Rhizosphere ... | reverse complement strand
CCGATCGCCTTGCGCCGAGACCGCAATTGGGCTTCCGGCGCTCAAGCTGCCCTTGCCGGAGGCCACGATCCAGCGCCGGCTGGAGCCGCCGAGTACGTAGCCGTTGAGACCGTCTCCGAACGAGATGGTGCCGCCCTTGTCGTCACGCAGCTTGAGATTCGAGATGCGCAAGTGGCGATCACCGGAATTTTTTGCCACGACTGCAAGCTTGCCGGCGCTCTGTTCAACAGACCAGGTGAGAGTCGGCGGGTTGCCGGCGGCCGGATAGAAGAACACTGGGATCGAGTAGCGCAGCAGCAGATTGACCGCGCGATTGCGCTGGTTGGCGGCGTCAGGCAGCTCGTCGACGAACAGCCGATAAGTCTCTTCCTTGGCAACCGGCGTCTTGTTCACGCGCACCAGCCGCACCGTGTAGTCGACCTTGGGAGCGAGCTTGGCGATCGGTGGGCTCGGCACAACATCGGTGGTTGGCTCGAGCTTGTCCTCGCCATTGACCTGGCTCCAGCGGAACACGCGGATTTGCGCATTGAGCGGCGTCGTGCCCTCATTGCGCAGCTTGAGCGTGGTGGCAGCACCCGGCGCCGCAACTTCGACCAAGACGGGGGAAACCTGGAGCGAAGCAGCCCACGACGGGTCGCACATCGTGAGCATGCTGAAGGCGGCCAAAGCCGTACCGCGAAGCGAACGCATGTCATTCTCCTGGACTGGCGCCGTGGAATTTGTGTTCTAGTTACTACGATACCTCTAAATTGATTCAGTCTTTCCGCAATTGATTGTCGTTTCCGTGCGCTTGCTGAATGAAACGTAAATGTGCGTGGCGGAGAGTTCCGGCGCGCTCACCAGCCAAAGAGCCCTTGCATAGGAAAGCTCGAGCGCGTCGCGATGAACGTGCTCAAGCTTGTGGCGAAGCGAATCTCCTGGCGCTTGCGATCGCGCTCAGTAGGTCACGGTAATGGTGATCGTGTCGCTATATGCGGCGGGTGCCGGCGTCGTCTGCGCTGGAATGCGTCCATAGACCGTGTAGGACTGCGCTGCGCCGTTGCCGGTGGCGTTGACCGTATCGGTGGAGACCGTGTTGCCCCACACAGTGGTCCGGCCGGAGTCGGAATAGAGCCTGTAGTTGATCGTGGCGCCGCCACCGGTCAGCTTGCGCGTTGCCACTGATGCACCCGTGCCGGTGCCCGCATCGAGGCCGATGTCGTACGTTGTCGTGTCGGTGCACTGTACGACGATCGTCGACGTCTGGTCGACATTGGCGGAGAGCACGCCCTGCGTGCCAAAGCCCAGGGTTGAGGCGCTGTTGATCAGGCATTGGGCCGTGATCGTCACATTGACCGTAAACGTCGACGTGGTCGTGGCCGCGTCCGCGCCGCCGGCGACAATCGCGAGCCCGACAACAATGCATGGAACGACTTTGCGCATTACGACTATTCCCCTCCGACCCTGGCGGTTGCGCTGACGCCGCTGTCAATGCGCTCTCACCGCAGGTATTCTGGGAAGGTAAACTGTTAGTGATGATTGATCTAGTTAATGTAGAATCGTTGGTTAATCGACGCGCGGCCGCAGCGGCTGCAGCAGCTATTGCGCGAGCGCTGCGCGCACGAGCTTCACCGCGTCCTCGCTCGCCCATTCGGCCGGGCCTGCGATGGTGCCGATCTCGCAGCCTTGCGGATCGACCAGAAGCGTCGTCGGCATTCCAATGGCGCGGCCGACGAGCTTGAGGTCCTGAAACACCTTGGCGCTCGAGTCGGCGTAGTAGCCAAGCCGCGTGATCCCGACCTCCTTGAGCCAGGCGCGCGGCTTGTCGGCGTCGCGGGTATCGATATTGATCGAAACGACCTCGAATTGCGGGCTGCCGAGCTTCGCCTGCAGCGCATCGAGCGCCGGCATCTCCTTGCGGCAAGGGATGCACCACGTTGCCCAGAGGTTAAGAAGCACGGTGCGGCCCCGCCATTGCGCGAGATGACGCTCGGCGCCGCTGCCGTCGCGGAATGCGAGATCGGGAATGCGCAGCGGCCGGCTTGCCGCCACGACGCCAGCGACCTCGCCGCGGGCGAGCGGCGCTACTCGTCCGGCCGTTTCCACTGCCGGCCGACATTGGGCATCGCCGGCCCGATTGCCTATGAATGCGCTGATCCCGTATACCGCCGCGAGCCCGACAGCGATGCCGGCGAGGCTGCCGGCCGCAATCACGGCAAGACGCCTCTTGGCGTGGCTTTTGGCTGCGTTCCCGGTACCGGTCATCGGCGGCGTTAACCCTCGGCAGGTTACAGGTCAGGTCATGAGCAACAAGATGTGGGGTGGGCGCTTCAGCGAACACCCCGACGCCATCATGGAGGAGATCAACGCCTCCATCGATTTCGACCGGCACCTCTACCGGCAGGACATTGCCGCGAGCAAGGCCCATGCCGCCATGCTGGCGAAGCAGGGCATCCTGACCAGCAACGATGCCGCGGCCATCGCCAAGGGTCTAGACACGATCCTGGCAGAGATCGAGGCCGGCAAGTTCACGTTCAAGCGAGCGCTCGAGGACATCCATATGAATGTGGAGAGCCGGCTCGCCGAGCTGATCGGGCCGGCGGCCGGGCGGCTGCATACCGCGCGCTCGCGCAACGACCAGGTTGCGACCGACTTCAGGCTCTACGTGCGCGCCATGATCGACTCCATCGACCAGGCGCTCGCCGCCTATCAGTGCGCGCTCGCCGAGAAGGCGCTCGCGCATGCCGCAACCGTGATGCCGGGATTCACTCATCTGCAGACGGCACAGCCGGTGACGTTCGGGCATCATCTGCTTGCCTATGTCGAGATGGCGGCGCGCGATCGCGCCCGCTTTGCTGACGCGCGGCGACGGCTCAACGAAAGCCCGCTCGGCGCCGCAGCGCTTGCTGGCACGTCGTTCCCGCTCGACCGCAAGCAGAGCGCTACGGCGCTCGGCTTCGATCGTCCGATGGCGAACTCGCTCGATGCGGTCTCCGACCGTGACTTCGTGCTGGAGACGCTTGCGGCGGCTTCGATCGCGTCGGTGCATCTGTCGCGTTTTGCCGAGGAGATCGTGATCTGGTGCTCGCCGCTCTGCGGCCTGATCCGGCTCTCCGATCGCTTCACCACCGGCTCCTCGATCATGCCGCAGAAGCGCAATCCGGACGCCGCCGAGCTCGTGCGCGCGAAAACAGGCCGCATCGCTGGCGCGCTCCAGGCGCTGCTCATGGTGATGAAAGGCCTGCCGCTCGCCTATCAGAAGGACATGCAGGAAGACAAAGAGGGCGCCATCGACGCGCTCAACGCTTTGCTTCTGTCGGTTGCGGCGATGACCGGGATGGTGCGCGACATGGAGCCCGATGCGGCGCGCATGCTTGAAGCGGCGGGCGCAGGCTACGCGACCGCGACCGACCTCGCCGACTGGCTGGTGCGTACCTTGAAGATGCCGTTCCGCGATGCCCATCACGTTACCGGGCGGATTGTAGCGGCGGCGGCCGCGAAGAACGTGCCGCTGCACGAGCTGCCGCTCAAGGACATGCAGACGATCGAGCCCCGCATTGCCGCCGACGCGCTCTCTGTGCTTTCGGCCGAGAGCTCGGTGAAGAGCCGCGTCAGCTACGGGGGTACCGCTCCCAAGAACGTGCGAAAAGAGGCCAACCGCTGGCTGAAGGTGCTGGCTCCAAAAACTGCCAAGAAAGGCGGTTGAGTTCCGTGGACGGATATGGCCATGCTCTCGCCTCGGGCGGCTGATCTGCTATGATGGCAGGGGACTGAGAGGGGGCTCTCGTGATTCAATCGTCCAATCGGGCTCTGGCCAGGATGGCCGTGGTTGGCGCCATGATCGCCGTGCTTGCCCTTGCGGGTTGCGGGCGCAAGGGCGGGCTCGATCTGCCACCAGCAGCCGCGACCTCGGAGCCCGGGATAGCCGAGCCAAGACAGGGGCCGGCGGTCGGAGCGGACGGCAAACCGATCGCGCCCAGGTCCGGCCCGAACAGGCCGACGATTCTGGACTGGCTGGTCGAATAAAGGCCTTCCGCGCCCGAGCGGCTTGCGGGAAGGGGTATTTGCGCGGCAAGAGGATATGATCGGGCGCACCTCACTCCCGTACCCGATCCCAGAGCCGCGGACCTAACGCCAATGCACCACTTCGCTTATCGCAACGGTGTCATGCACGCCGAGGCGGTCGATCTTCTGACGCTCGCGGAGGCGGTCGGCACCCCGTTCTACTGCTATTCGACCGCAACGCTCACGCGCCACTACCGCGTCTTCGCCGGCGCTTTCGCCGACGTGCCCGCGCTCGTCTGCTACGCCATGAAGGCGAACTCGAACCAGGCCGTGATCAAGACGCTCGCCGCGCTTGGCGCCGGCGCTGACGTGGTGTCGGAGGGCGAGCTCAAGCGCGCGCGGGCGGCCGGCATCGCGCCTGACAAGATCATGTTCTCCGGCATCGGCAAGACCGCGCGCGAGCTCGCGCTTGCAGTCGATGAAGGCATCCTCTGCGTCAACGTGGAGTCGGAGGGAGAGCTTGCGCTGCTCTCCTCGATCGCGGCCGAGAAGGGGCGCGTCGCCAATGTGTCGGTGCGCGTCAATCCCGACGTCGATCCGAAGACTCACCACAAGATCGCGACCGGCAAGTCGGAGAACAAGTTCGGGATTCCGTTGAGCCGCGCGCGCGAGGTCTATGGCCACGCCGCCAAGCTGCCGGGCCTGAAGGTCACTGGCGTCGACATGCATATCGGCAGCCAGATCACCGAGCTTTCGCCGTTCGACAATGCGTTCGCGCTGCTTTCCGAGTTCGTGCGCGCGCTGCGCGCCGACGGCCACACCATCGAGCATGTCGACCTTGGCGGCGGGCTCGGCATTCCTTATCGCGACGACAACGAGCCGCCGCCGCATCCGGAAGCCTATGCGGCCATGGTGAAGCGCGCGACCAAAGACCTTGGCTGCACACTGATCTTCGAGCCGGGGCGGCTTCTGGTCGGCAATGCCGGCATTCTCCTGACGCGCGTGCTCTATCTGAAGCACGGCGAGGCCAAGACGTTCGTGATCGTCGATGCTGCCATGAACGATCTGGTGCGCCCGACGCTCTACGACGCGCATCACGAGATCATGCCGGTGCGCGAGCCCGCCGCCGGGGCGCACCGCATCGTCGCCGATGTGGTGGGGCCGGTTTGCGAGTCGGGCGATTTCCTGGCGCTCGGGCGATCGCTTCCCGACCCGCAGCCGGGTGATCTTCTGGCGGTGATGACAGCGGGTGCCTATGGGGCGGTGCAGGCCGGCACCTACAATTCGCGCGCGCTGGTGCCGGAAGTGCTGGTGCGCGATGCAGAGTGGGCGCTGGTGCGGCCGCGCATGGAGGTCGATGAGATCATCGCACTCGATCGGCTGCCGGGGTGGTTGTGAGCGGGGATGCGATCACCGCCGAGTCAGGGCTCGCCGCAAGGCGGACTGCGGTTGGATCGTCTTGATGCTCGCATTGGCCTGGGTGGTCATTTGGGCAGTCAAACGAGTCTGACCGGGAATCTTCGAGCAATCGGTCCAGCAAACTCCGTCCTGACAGATGCGGGCGCAGATTCTCGCTGACACGGGCAGCTGCGACACAACAATGAGGGCGGCGGCGGTTGTAGCCGTGAGTGCAATCTTGAGCATGTCAGTCTCCCTCGGTGATCTCGTTTGTTCGAATGACGTGAGCGCGTCATCACATCGAGGCTGGAACCTTAGGAAAGAACTGCTCGGCGAGATGTGACCGTCGTCACGTCTGGTATGAATTTCCCCGGCCCGCAATTTCTCTGTCCGACGGTCGCATTCCCGACACGACCTAGGTTCCTCCCCGGGCCGGCGAAACAAGTGCCCAGCCATGCGCGTTTGTTCTGTGCCGGCGAGCGACCTCAGCTTCTTCTTGGGCTCAATCAGCCAGGAGCGAGCGAAACCGCGACGAGGTATTGGTGCCCGACAGCCGTCGAAAAGGCTTGTGATTTCAACGGCGGAATGGGTCGCGCTGGCGGTTGCCCCGCAAGCTCCGCGCGACCTGCACTATGCCCGGGCAGTGCCGTCAAAATGATCAGTGGGCGCCTTGCTTTTGCCCGCTGGCGGGCTGGCGGCAGGCATATTGCATGCTATGATTAATAAAGTTGGGGCAGATTCCCTTGATGGGAGAGCACTCTTGACCGATCGCCCGATGGACAGTGCAGCAACTGATTTTGGTCAACGCAATGGCGAGGCGTTACTGGCCCGCGCCTTGGGACGCGCACGCTGGTCGATCCTGTGGGAGCGCATGTGGCCTGCGCTCGCCACGATCGCGACCGCGGTTGGATTGTTCCTTGCGGTGTCCTGGTTCGGCATCTGGCTCATGCTGCCCCCGCTCGGCCGCGCCATCGGCGTGGGCCTCTTCTTCCTGCTCGCCGCCGCCGCCTTTGCGCCGCTCCTGATGGTGCGGGTGCCGAGCCGCAACGACGGGCTGCGGCGCCTCGACCGCAACAGCCTGATGCAGCATCGGCCGGCTACTACGATCTCGGATGAGCTTGCCGCCGACAAGCAGGATTCGTTTGCCGTTACCTTGTGGCGCGCCCATATCGAGCGCGCATTGCGCGCTGCGAAGACGTTGCGGGCCGGACGTCCGGTTCCGAGGCTGGCGGTACGCGACCCCTATGCGCTGCGCGGCCTGGTCGTGGTTGCGGTGATCGCCTCCTTCTTCATCGCCGGCAGCGATCGCATGCGCCGCATCAACGCGGCCTTCAACTGGCAGGGCGTGATCGCGCCCGCGAACTTCCGCATCGACGCCTGGGTGAGCCCACCGAACTACACGGGCAAGCCGCCGATCGTGCTCGCCGCGATGCGACCGGGCGAGCCGGTGCCGCAGCAATCGGCCGGAACCACCGTCACGGTGCCGGCGGGCAGCACGCTGATCATCCGCGGCAGCGGACAGGTCAACCTCGACGTAGCCATGACGGGCGGCATCGAGGAGGCCAAGAGCGAGGACAAGAAGGGCGCGACTGGCGACAAGGTCGCCACTGTCCAGCCGATCGCTCTGAAGGCATCCGACCGGGGTGGTGCCGACGAGCGCCGCCTGGTCATCAGCGAGGGCGGCACCGTCACGCTCCGCAGCGCGGTGGCGAACGACATCGTCTGGCGCTTCACCGCCATTCCGGACCGCCCGCCCACGATCGCGCTCACCAAGGACCCCGAGGGGCAGGAGCGCGGTGCCCTGCAACTCACCTACAAGATCGAGGACGACTATGGCGTCGTCGGCGGGCAGGCCAACTTCAAGCTGAAGGACGGCTATAAGGGCACTATCGGAACCCCGCGCAGCCTGTTCGAGGCGCCGGACGTGTCGCTGGTGCTGCCGCAGCCGCGCACCAAGAACGGCGTCGGGCAGACCACCAAGGATATGACCGAGCATCCGTGGGCCGGTGCCGACACCGTCTTGACACTCACCGCCCGCGACGAGGCCGGCAACGAAGGCTCAAGCGCGCCGTTCGAGCTGAAACTGCCGGAGCGGCCGTTCCTGAAGCCGGTCGCGCGCTCCCTGATCGAGATGCGCCGCACGCTGGCGCTCGACGGCGAGGCGCAGGCGCGCGTGCTCAACGCGCTCGATGCGCTCACCTATGCGCCCGAGAAGTTCAACATCGAGAGCAAAGTCTATCTCGGCCTGAGCTCGATCTATTGGCAGCTGCGCAACGCCAAGAACGACGATCAGCTGCGCGACGTGGTCGCCCGCATGTGGGACATGGCGGTCACGCTCGAGGACGGCAGCATGTCCGATGCGGAGGCCGCGTTGCGGCAGGCGCAGGAGGCGTTGCGCCAGGCGCTTGAACGCGGCGCGACCGACGAGGAGATCAAGCGGCTCACCGATCAGCTGCGGGCCGCGCTCGACAAGTTCCTGCAGGCGCTTGCCGAGCAGGCGCGGCGCAATCCGCAGCAGCTCTCGCGTCCGCTCGATCCGAACCAGCGCCAGATGCGGTCGCAGGATCTCAAGAACATGATCGACCGCCTGGAGCAGATGGCTCGCAACGGCGCCAAGGACGCCGCCCGCCAGTTGCTGCAGGAATTGCAGTCGATGCTCGACAATCTGCAGATGGCGCAGCCCGGCCAGATGCAGGATGGCGACGGCGACGACGAGATGATGAACCAGCTCAACGAGCTGGGCGAGCTGATCCAGCGCCAGCAGCAGCTGCGTGACCGGACCTTCCAACAGGGGCAGGACCAGCGCCGGCAGCAGCGCGGTCAGCAGGGCCAGCGCAACCAGCAAGGCCAGCGTGGTCAGCAGGGCCAGCAAGGTCAGCAGGGCCAGCAAGGTCAACAGGGCCAGCAGGGTCAGCAAGGCGACCAGGACGGCATGGGTGACCTCGCGCAGGAGCAGCAGGCGCTGCGCGACCGGCTCAACAAGCTGATCGAGGAGCTCAACAAGCGCGGCTTCGGTCAGCAGCAAGGGCAGCAGCAGGGCCAACAAGGCCAACAAGGCCAGCGCGGCCAACAGGGTCAGCAAGGTCAGCAGGGTCAACAAGGCCAGCAGGGCATGGGCGATCAGCTCGGTCAGGCCGGCGAGGCCATGGGTGACGCGCAGGGCCAGCTCGGCCAGGGCAATGCCGATGACGCGGTCGGCTCGCAGGGCCGGGCGCTGGATGCCTTGCGCCGCGGCGCCCAGAATCTGGCGCAGCAGATGCAGCAGCAGGGCATGATGGCAGGCCCCGGCCCCGGTCAGCCCGGCGGCAGGATGGGTCAGCCGCGCGCCAATCAGCAGACCGATCCACTCGGCCGGCCGTTGCGCGGGCGCGACTATGGTGACGACGTCACGGTCAAGGTGCCGGGCGAGATCGACGTGCAGCGCGCGCGCCGCATCCTGGAAGAGCTGCGCCGCCGCTTCGGCGAGAGCTTCCGGCCGCAGCTTGAGCTCGACTATATCGAGCGGCTCCTGAACGGCGGGCTCTGATCAGCCAACGCATCTGTCTCGCATGACAAGGGCCGCGCCGCGAGCGCGGCCCTTGCGTTCAATGCGCCTTCTCCCGGCAGGCCGCGAGCGCCTCGTTGACCACGCTGCGGATGGTGCCGAGCGAGAACGGCTTGGTGATCACGTCGTGAATGAGCGCGTCGAGGCCGCTCGCCCGCTCGCGCTGGTCAGCATAGCCGGTCATCAGGAGAATGCCGACCCGCGGGTGATCGCGCGCGGTGGCGAGCGCGAGCGCAATGCCGTCCATTACCGGCATGCGGATGTCGGTCAGGAGCAGATCGAAGGCGCCCTGGGTGCGCACGATGAGCTCGAGCGCCTCGGCGCCGTCGTTGGCGGTGATGACGTCGTGACCGTCGAGCGCCAGTGCGCGCGCGACCAGGGCACGCAGCCCGGCTTCGTCCTCGGCGATCAGAATGCGCGCCATATCGACCTCACGTCATCAACCTCACCATGTCAACCTCACGGAAGCTCGGCGTTGAGATCGCGCCGGCTGAAGAAGCGCACCTGCACCCGCTCGGCGTCGCGCGGCGGCGAGGCCAGGCGCGAGCGGAACGGAACCGATTCGCCTGGCAGCAGCGCGTTGCGGTTCGGCAGCGCGGTCCAGCTGTAGACCTCGTAGCCGCTCGTGTTGCGCACGGAGAACCGCAGGCGGGGAACCTCGACGGCGCGCTTGAAGGCGTTGACGATCGTGCCCTCGACCACCAGCACTTCGACGCCTTCGTGGGTTTCCCGCTCGGTCGTGACGCCCGTAAAGACGAGCCCGCGCAGATTGACCGGCAGCCCGATCGCCGCATAGAGCGAGGCGGTCTGCGGCAGCCATCGCACCACGTCGCTGCGCCAGCCGATCAGCATGAGATAGATCGCCACAAGCGCCAGGATCGCAACCGTCCAGCGCGAGCGCGCCCAGCGCCGCTGGTGCGCCGCCTGCCGCTGCGCACGTCGCGCTGCGACCGACTCGATGTCCTCGCCGACCGGTGCCGCGGGTGCGAGCGGCGGCGATTCGATCAGCGGTGGCGGTGGCGGATCGTCGGACGCCCGCGCGGGCTGGGGCCACGCCGGCGGGCTCACGTCGGTGTCGTCGGCGGGCGCCTGATCGACCTCGGCGGCCTGTGGCGGCGCGGGAGCGGGGTCCTGTGCGGGGAGCGTCGCCTCGGGGTGCGGCGGATCCTCGGGAATCGCGGCGAGGTCGGCGCGATGGGCCTCGGCGACATCCGCCATCGCCTCTGTGTTGGCGGCGAACCACGTGTGCTGGCAGCGGGCGCAACGGACCGACCGGCCGCTGGGGCCGAGCGAAGAGGCGGCGACCTGATAGGAGGTTGCGCAGTTCGTGCAGGTGATCAGCATCGGCGAATCGTGGCCCGACGGGGCCTTCCCCGGCACGCTACCGGGCCTTCGTTAACGGAACGGAAACCATGGGTGGCCACGCCGCCGGACCTCAGGGGGTGTGGGCGCGAGGGCGCCAAGGCGTGGCTAGAAGGGGCGTGGCGACAAAAAGGCGTGGCGAAAAGGGTCGGGTAAGGCCATCGAATTGGCCAAAAGGTAGCCCGACTCCAATGCCATTGCCGTTGCTGTATAAGGTCCTAGTGCCGCCGATTTGAAGTTCCTACAGTGCCTGCAGCAAACTCTGTTAGGAACAAATCGCAAAGCGGCACCAGAGTCATAGAGTTGCTAGTGCGCCTTTTCCGAAGTTCGCGTCAGGAGTGTGCTGAGGCGTAGCGCGAACTTCAGAAACGGGGCACCAGGCGGGGACTGTCGGGTGGCGCGCGCGGGCGCCGCCGCCCTGCGGAGAGGCACGTGGTTCGGTTCGAGAACGTCGGTTTGCGCTATGGCTTGGGGCCCGAGGTCCTGCGCGACCTCAGCTTCCGCATCGAGCCTCATTCCTTCCAGTTTCTGACCGGGCCGTCCGGTGCCGGCAAGACCTCGCTCATGCGCCTGTTGTTTCTGGCGCTGCGCCCGACCCGCGGGCTGATCACCCTGTTCGGCCACGACATCGCCACGCTCGGCAAGGACGCTATGGCGACGTTACGACGGCGCATCGGTGTCGTGTTTCAGGATTTCCGGCTGATCGATCACATGACGACCTACGAGAACGTCGCGCTGCCGCTGCGCGTCGTCGGAGCAGAGGAGGAGAGCTTCCGCGACGAGGTGGTCGAGCTGTTGCAGTGGGTTGGTCTGGGTGAACGGATGTGGGCGCTGCCGCCGGTGCTCTCGGGCGGCGAGAAGCAGCGCGCGGCGATCGCCCGCGCGGTGATCGCACGGCCGCAGCTCCTGCTTGCCGACGAGCCGACCGGCAACGTCGACCCGAATCTGGGGCAGCGTCTGCTGCGTTTGTTCGTCGAGCTCAACAAGTCGGGCACGTCGATCGTCATCGCCACCCACGACATCGCGCTCATGGATCAGTACGACGCGCGCCGGCTGGTGCTGCACGAAGGGCGGCTGCATGTCTATGAATGACGACGTCGATGCGGTGACGCCGGCGCCGCAGCCGGGCGCGCTGCCCCAGTTCGTGACGCCGATCGTGCCCAGGAGCACGATTGCGGGCCGCGCGCTGGTGGCCATCGTGGCGATCATGACATTCCTGGCCTCGCTTACGGCCGGTGCGGTGGTTCTGGTGCAGTCGGCAGCGAGCGACTGGCAGTCGGAGGTGGCGCGCGAAGTCACCATCCAGGTTCGCCCGGTGTCCAATCGCAATCTCGATGCCGACGTTGCTCGGGCTGCCGACATTGCGCGCCGCTTTCCGGGCGTGGCCGATGTCAGGGTCTATTCCAAGGAGGAATCCTCGCGCCTGCTGGAGCCTTGGCTTGGCACCGGCCTGGTGCTGGAGGAGCTGCCGGTGCCGCGGCTTGCGGTTGTGCGCATTGCCACCGGCGCCGCGCCAGATTTCGGCCAGCTGGGCAGGGCTCTGGCGGCGCAGGTCCCGAGCGCCGCCGTCGATGACCATCGCGGCTTTGTCGAGCACATGCGCTCGATGGGGCGGGCGGCGTTCCTGGGCGGGCTCGCGGTGCTGGCGCTGGTGCTGGTCGCGACCGTGCTCTCGGTCACCTTCGCGACCCGCGGGGCGATTGCGACCAACCGCACGGTTGTGGAGGTGCTACACCTGATCGGCGCCAAGAACACCTTCATCGCCCAGCACTTTCAACGCCGCTTTCTCGGCCTTGGCCTGCAGGGGGGCGCAATCGGGGGCGGCTGTGCCCTGGCACTGTTCGTCCTGATCGAGCTTGCGAGCGGCCAGTTTCTCGGCAGCGCCGCCGGCGAGCAGTTCGCGGCCTTGTTCGGGAGTTTTTCGATCGGCTACTTCGGCTATGCCGCCGTGATCGTCATGATCGCCCTGATTGCGGGGGTGACGGCGCTCGCCTCGCGGCGCACCGTCAATCGCACGCTGGAAACCTTTGAGTAACCATTGCCTGTTCAGCTAGTGCCGCCGATAGCGGGGCAACCGTAGTTCCCCGGCGCTTCGTCATCGGGCTGCCGGAATTTGCGCTATGATTCGGCGCAATAGAACCTGGACCATGCGATGGCAGCAGTCGGGTCAAGTCTCGACGATGCAATGCCCGGCACGGGTCTCGCCCGCGAGCGTGCCCGTCCAGCGAGCGTGCTTTTGCGTGGCATCGGCTGGGTTACGGTGCTGGTCTGCATCACTGTTCCGCTGGCATTCGTGTTCGGATTTTTCTGGTTTGCCGCGCGGGTGCCGGCCGGTGACACCAAGCGCGCCGGCGCGACCGACGGCATCGTCGTGCTCACGGGTGATTCGGCACGCGTCAGCGAGGCGATCGAGCTGTTGGCCCATGGCCATGGGCAACGCCTGCTGATCAGCGGCGCCAGCCCCTCAACGAGCGCGACCGAAATCTCGCGCCTCAATCCCGAGTTCGCGCGCTGGATTCGCTGCTGCGTCGATTTTGACCGTTCGCTCAATACGCTCGGCAACGCGGTCGAGACCCGGCGCTGGACCGAGCGCCGGCGGTTCCGCTCGCTGACGGTGGTGACGTCGGACTACCACATGCCGCGCGCCATGGCGGAGATCGCGCACCAGCTCCCGCGCATCAGGCTCGTCGCCTTCCCGGTCACGTCGGATCGGCTCCGGGCCGAGCCTTGGTGGGCGAGCGGCCCGGCCATGCGGCTGCTGCTGTCCGAATATGTCAAATACATCGTCGCGCGGGTGCGCATGCGGCTCGATCCGGCATCCGCCAGGCTGGCGTAGAACGCCGACCGCCAAGAGGCCCTCTCCGGGGACTCGCGAGCGCGGCGCGGCAATGCTAGGAAACGTCACCATCGTCACGTCGGTGGCGTGCTCACAACAAAACTTGGGCTTGTTGCCGTGCTGATCCGTTCGATCCTCTTCAATCTCCTGTTCTATCTGAACCTGATCGTCCAGATGCTCGCGGTCGTGCCGACGCTGGTGATGCCGCGCGGCGCGATCGTCGCTGTCGTGAAGTTCTGGGCGCGCACCAATCTCTGGCTGTTGCGCCGCGTGTGCGGCATCACGGTCGAATTCCGCGGGCTCGACAAGATCCCGCCAGGCGGGTTCATCGTCGCCTCCAAGCATCAGTCGATGTGGGAAACGTTCGCGCTGTTTCCGCTGTTCGCCGATCCCGCCTTCATTCTCAAGCGCGAGCTGCTGTGGATTCCGTTCTTTGGCTGGTTCTGCTGGAAAGCCGGCATGATCCCGGTCAATCGCGGCAAGCGCTCGCAGGCGCTGGCGGAGCTGAGTGTCAGCGTGCGCCAGGAGCTCGCCCGCAACCGCCAGATCGTCATCTTTCCCGAAGGCACCCGGCGCGCGCCAGGCGCCGAGCCGAGCTACAAATATGGCGTGACCCATCTCTATGCGGACACCGGTGCGGTCTGCCTGCCGGTCGCGCTCAATTCCGGGCTGTTCTGGCCGCGCCGATCGTTCCGCCGCTTTCCCGGCACCGTCATTGTCGAGGTGCTCGATCCGATCGCGCCCGGCCTCAGCAAAGAGGACTTCGCCGCCAGGCTGCAGCAGACCATCGAGACGGCGACCGCGCGCCTCATCGCTGAAGGTGAGCGCGAGCTCGCGCGCAACGGCATCAAGCAGGCTTCGCTCGCGCCCTCGTCATAGCGGCGCGCTTATTGCCGCCTCATGCGCGCCCTTGAGCCGCTCCGCCAAGAGATGTAGCCCGGTTTCTCTCAGTCCCAGCGATTCCAGCGCCGCGACCGTGGCAATGACATAGTCGCGGTTGGCGCCGGAGTGGCCGTGGCCCTGGCGCACGTGATGGAGCTGCTGCTCGAGCGAGAGCCGTCCGGCATATTGCGGATGGCTGCGGTCGACCATGTAGCACAGCGCGCTCACCGACCGCTCGGGGTCGCCCTTGAGCCACACGCGCCTTGTACACTCGCGGTAAACCATGGTGACCTGCTCGCGCTCGCGCAGATACGCGATGGTCTCGGCGCGCGCTGAGGCTGCGACCCGATAGGCGATGCCGCGGCAGGCGCCGCCACGGTCGAGGCCGAGCACCAGCCCGGGCCGCTCGGCCGTGCCGCGATGGTAGAACGAATATACGCAGAGCGCCCGGTGGGCACCGATCAGCCGCGCCTCGACGCGCTCCAGGAACGCAAAGCCCGGCCGCCAGATCAGCGAGCCATAGGCGAACACCCAGAGGTCCGCGGTGGCGGCGGAATCGGGCAGCAGGTTCATGGGAGGTTCATACACGAAAGCCGTAAATCTCGAACCCTCCGTATGGACAAACCAGCGGCTCGGAAGAACACTCCTCGGAAACGCCGCATTCAGCGGCTTCGGGTTGAGCGGGGACGGCTGCCGGTGTCCCGATTCCAGGTCGAGGAGCGCGAAATGATGCGGCAACCGGAATCCGCCCCTCGCCGCCGGCTGTGGCCGGTGTTCGTGCCGATTGGCCTCGTGGCGGTGATTGCGCTCGGATGGAGCGGCTTCTGGTTCTTGGCTGCCGGTGCGGCGGAGAAGACGATTGCGGGCTGGCGCGAGCGCGAGGCCCATGTCGGGCGCATCTATACCTGCGAGAAGCAGACCGTCAGCGGCTTTCCGTTTCGCATTGAGGTCCGCTGCGTCGATCCGTCGATCGAGCTTCGCCGCAACGAGCCGCCGATCGCGCTCAAGGCGAGCGATCTCGTGGTGGTGTCGCAGGTCTATCAGCCGACCCACCTGATCACCGAGCTCGTGGGGCCGATGACGATGGCCGAGCCCGGCCAGCCGCCGCGCTACATCGCCAAGTGGGTGCTCGGGCAGTCGAGCGTGCGCGGCACGCCGGCGGCGCCTGAGCGGGCCTCGATCGTGTTCGATAGCGTGACGGTCGACAGCGTCGGCGGTGCCGCGCCCGTGGCTGTGCTCAAGGCGCATCGTATCGAGGTGCACGGGCGCATCGCGGAGGGCTCGGTGGCGGGCGATCCGGTGATCGAGCTCGTGCTTCGCCTCGCCGCCGTGACGGCGCCCGAGCTGCACGCCTTCACCAAGCAGCCGGTCGATGCCGAAGTGATCACCAAGCTCTATGGCCTCGCCGACTTCTCGCCCAAGCCCTGGCCGGTGCGCTTCAAGGAAATCCAGGCGCGCGGCGGCCGGATCGACGTGACGGGGGCGCGCGTGCGCCAGGGCGAGGCGATCGCGGTGAGCGCGGGAACGCTCGGCCTGACCGCGCGCGGCGGCCTCGATGGACAAATCCAGGTAACGATCGCGGGTCTTGAAAGCGTTGTGCGCTCGCTCGATCTCGATCGCGCCATGTCGCAGGGGAGTCTTGGCTCCACCATCGGGGCGCTTGACCGGCTCATTCCTGGATTGGGGCAGGTCGCGCGCCAGAATGCGGCCCCGGGCATTCTCGCAGCGCTGCGCGCCATGGGGCAGCAGACCACGATCGACGGCAAGCCCGCGACTACGCTGCCGTTGCGCTTCAATGACGGGCAGATCCTGCTCGGACCGTTCCCAGTCGGCCGGGTGCCGCCGCTGTTCTAAAATCCGGGGGAACGAGCCTCCCGTCTTGCGCGTTTTCTTTAGCGGGACAAATCAGGGAGGTGATCATGCAAACCGATGCTTTGGAGCCAATTCCATCGACCTCTCAGCCTCATAGCTTAATCGCCAGCGATCGCGTGGAGGGTACGCCGGTGCGCCGGTCAGATGGCAGCAAGATCGGAACGATCCAGCGCCTGATGATCGATAAGCTTAGCGGCAATGTTGCCTACGCGGTGCTTGGCCTTGGCGGCTTTCTCGGGATCGGACAGAAGCACCTGCCGATTCCATGGGCGCGGCTCAAATACGAGCGGACGCTCGGCGCCTATCAGCTCGATCTGAGTGAAGAGGAATTGAACCGCGCGCCATCGTTCGCGGCCGACAAGGACTTCGACTGGGGCGACCGCAGCAAGGAGCTCCAGATCCACAACTTCTACCGGGTGCGGCCCTACTGGGGAGCATACTAGGACGTGGACTCGTTAGCGCGCAGCCATAGCCGCATGGATGCAAGCTGAACGGATGCGAGGATCGCTCCGCCCCCAGATGCCTGATCACTGGGGATTCGATTGCTCCACCGAGGCCGGCTGGGTGCGCGGTTCGACCGTCACGGCGCGGTGGAGGTTGGGCTCGACGGTCGCGATGCTGGCGCCGAAGCGCGCGCGATAGACCTGCAGGTTCTCCATGACACGCTGGACGTAGTTGCGCGTCTCAGAAATCGGGATGCGCTCGACCCAGTCGACCGCGTCGACCTTGGGATCGCGCGGGTCACCATGCAGCGCCACCCATTGCTGGACCCGGCCGCGGCCGGCATTGTACCCGGCGAACGTCATGATATAGGAGCCGCGGTAGTCCTTGAGCAGGCCGGCAATCTCGGCGGCGCCCATCTGCATGTTGTAGACCGGGTCGGACACCATCCGCTTCCAGTCGTAGACCGCACCAAACCGCTTGGCGGTGTCGCGTCCCGCTGCCGGGGTCACCTGCATCAGGCCGACCGCGTTGGCCGGCGACTTGTCGCGCTGATCGAAGGCGCTCTCGGTGCGGACGATCGAATAGATGATGCAGCGATCAACCTGGGGACCGATCGCGCTGTAGGACGGCACGCCGATGTCGGGAAAGGCGTACAGGTCCATTGCCAGACCGCGCGCGAGTGCCGTCTTGCCGATGAGCAGCATTGCTCGGGCATCGTTGTAGCGCGCGGTCAGCTGGCCGAGCGCCGCAAGCGCGGCGTCGTCGCTGCTTTGTTCGGCGAGGTCGCTCACGAACGATACGACAAGGTCGCGCTCGCCGATTGCATAGAGAATGTCGGCAGCGTGCAGCAGCTCGCGCGAAACGTCGTGCATCGGTTCTGCCGGCGGGCGGCGCAACGCGACCTCCTCGTCGAGACCGAGCCGGGCGCGTGCCAGCTGGCCATAATAGGCGGTGGGATGGCGGGCAGCGACCTCGTACTGCGCGCGCATCTCATCGAATTGCCCCGCCGCTTCGGCGGCGCGGCCGCGCCAGTAGGCGGCACGGGCTCGGACGATTGGATCAGCCGAGCCTTCGTCGACACGGGCGAAATGGTCAATTGCGGTGGCCGGATCGGAGAGGAAGCGCAGCGCGATCCAGCCGGCCATGAAATGGAATTCGGCACGATAATAGGGATTGGCCGGGGACGCGGCCTCGCGCACGACCCGATAGGCGGTCTCCGCCTTGCCGAGATCGAGCAGCCTGCGGGCTAGCAGGCGACGCTCGCGCCACCATTCATCGGTGTCCTGGCGCTGGAGGTCCTGACGCTGCGGATCCTCGCGCGATGCCGCGAGCACCAGGTCGGCCGCGCCCGCGATGTTGTCGCGCCGCAGCAGCCAATGAAGGCGGCATAGCGTGTAGCCCAAATTCCGGCGGGCCTCGGCGGAAACCGCGTCGAGGGCTCCGGCCTTGGTGGAATTCGCCTGCGCGGCGGTGCAAGCCTTGACGATCGCGACTTCGTTGCTGCCGAGGCGCTTGGCTACGCGCATCGCTCCGCCGAAGTCCTTGGCGCCGATGCGGCGGTCCATGCGCGCCGTATGATCGGCGCGAGTCAGCACGTCGCGGAACTCGTCGAGGATGGCGGCTTCTGTTTCAGCCGACAGCTCCGCCGACTGCCATGCCGCTCGAATTTCGCGCTCGGCGCCGGCGCGGTCACCTTCGGCCATCAGCACCCGTGCGAGCGCAAGTCGGCCTCTCGCGCTGGTCGGTGCCCCGTCCAGGAAGCCGCGTACCGTAGCGGCGTCACGCCGGTCCTGCCACAGCCGCGCCTCCGCGCGCCGGCGCAGTAGCGGGATGCTCGGCCAGTGGGGATTGCTGCGGATGAAGGCGGCGTAGCGTTCGAATCCAGCACCGCTCTCCGAGCGCAGGAGGGCCCATTCGACGAGCTTCTGCGCCACCGGATCGCCAATCGACCTCGCGAGCGCGGTCGCTTCGCTGGATTTGCCCTTGCGCACCAGCCCGATTGCCTGTTTCGCCGCGTCGAAATCGGGCGTTATTGACTTTACCACCGGTTCGGCGGCCGCCGGTCCTGCGGTCGACGGACGCTCCTTGGGCAACGGAATGCGCTCCGTGACCGCCTGTGCTCCGCCACGCGGCTGCGCTGCTTTCCGCTCTTTGTCCGATGTCGAACCGCTCTTAGGATTCTTTTTCTCGACCTTCGTGCTCTTGTGCGCCGAGACATGCTTTTTGCCCGCCGCGGCGAGCGCGCCCGCAGGCCCGAGCGCGACCACGGCCGCGCCGAGCATCCAAAGGAAGACACATCGACGCGCTCGCGATGGTGCTCGACGCTGCTGCCCGCCGGCATGCGCGTGCGCGCGACGGCCGAGAGCTGCAGCAAACCATCGATCCAGAAACCTTCGATCTAGCTTTGGCCCCAAGCTGCTGGTGATCTCAGTTCTCCCCACGACGACGAGCTAGATGGCAAGTCTAACATGCCCGATCGGGCTGATCACCATCCAATAGGTCGATGCCGTGCGGCAATACGGCCGCCGCAGAGGCCACAACGAGATAGCGCGCGGTATTCGCGGCAGTGCGGACGTATGTCCGGATTTGCGGGCTCAGCGGACTCGTTCCGCTCACGTGGGTTAGTCGGTCATGACCCAGAGAGCGCAACCGTAGTGACGACGAAACGATGATGCCGTAGGATAGCTGAATTCAATTGCATGAGCAGCTTCGTCCAGGACCGAGCCGCGCACCACCTGGGCGCAGGCACGTCCTGTGGCGACCAGGCCGGTCAAGCGAGCAATGCATGAGGAGCGCAACGATGTCCACATTCGGTTTGAGAGAGGCGTGTCTCGCGGGCGGCCTGGCTGCCCTCATCTGTGTGGTGATGAGCGGCGAGGTGACGGCGCAATGGATCACCTCCGTCCCCGATTTCTCGTCCGACCAGGTCGGATGGGTGGCGGTCGGCGACCTGACGCCGGTTCCCGGCAAGCCGTCGCCGGTCAGGCAGGACCCGGCCCATCGCTACGTGCCGAACAACGTGGGTGGACAGCCGACCTACCGTATGGGCGATCTGAGCAATCCCAATCTCAAGCCGTGGGTCAAGGAGCGGATGAAGAAGGACAACGACGAAGTCCTCGCGGGAAAGATCGGCTACACGGCGCGCTCAAGCTGCGCGGCGGCCGGCGTTCCGGGCTTTCTGACCTATCCGGTGCGGCCGGTCTACTTCATCCAGACGCCGAAGCAGGTCGTGATGATCTACTCCGGCGACGCGCAGGTGCGACGGATCTATCTCAATGTGCCGCACTCGGAGAACCCGACGCCGACGTGGTATGGCGAATCGGTCGGCCATTACGAAGGCGACACGCTTGTCGTCGATACCATCGGGATGAACGATAAGACGTTCGTGGACAATTATCGCACCCCGCATACCACCAAGCTGCATGTGGTCGAGCGCTGGAGAATGGTCGAGGAGGGCAAGAGGCTGGAAGTAACGATCACCGTGGAGGACCCTGACGCATTCAATGAGCCTTGGTGGGGGGTCCGCCGCTATCGGCGGGTGGCGGAGAAGATGGGCGAAGAGATTTGCGCCGAGAACAACCAGCACCTGTTCGACTACCACATCCCCATCGCCAGCAAGCCTGATTTCTGAGCGGGT
>Ga0081455_10002938_pt1 | contig 19960 bp, 8 predicted proteins | sample TabmetS3T2R1_FD_70207 | JGI IMG/M metagenome (GOLD analysis project Ga0081455, IMG submission 70207) | Tabebuia heterophylla rhizosphere microbial communities from the University of Puerto Rico - S3T2R1 | ecosystem: Host-associated > Plants > Roots > Rhizosphere ... | reverse complement strand
AGCCGCACCGCACCACAGCCCGACGTACGCCGATGGTGCTGCCGGCAGCATTGAAGCTCAGCCCCGGCTGCTCCGGCGTGACGCTGCCGATCGCCTGCACGATCACCGAGCCGGTCGTGACCACCGGGCAGACGACATACAACTTCTCCTTCCTGCCCGGTGACCACGTGACCGTCTTTGCCGGCGGCTGCGTCCAGACCGGCGGGGCCGGCCTGACCTGGAAGCGGTATGTCGACCCGGCCGCCAACAATGACCTGTACCACGGCCTCATCACCATTCCCGGGGCGACCCCGAATCTGGTCCGGCTGCTGACCGTGGTCAACCGGACCTTCACCGTCGGCGGTCGCGGCGGCAGCCTGGTCCTCGGCTACCAGGACGACAACTACGGCGACAACGGCTACTGGGGACACGACAACGGGACCGGCAATCAGTGAGCCTTTGCCAACCTGGTCAGGTGTTGGCGATCATGAGTGTCTGAACTGCGGCGATGAGGTTGGTTGCGCGGTTGGGGCTGGAGCGGATCTTGCGGAGGATTCTCCAGTTCTTCAGCTCGGCGTTGACTCGTTCGCCCGGGCCGCGGAGGCGGGCGTGGGCGGTGTTGACCGCCTTCTGATTGCATGACAGGCGCCGGTAGCGGCCGGTGTCCGGGTCAAGACGTCGGCGGCGCTGCGGAACCCGGATCGCGGGGCCACCACCTTGGTAGGCGGTGTCGGCGATCGCGGTGATCTGGGCCTGGTTGAGGGCGTCGATGATGCCGTGCTCGCGGGCAGCACCCATGTCGTGCCGGGCGCCGGGCAGCGGTGGTGAGATCCACACCAGCCGGCCGGCCGGATCTGCGATGACCTGCACGTTCAACCCATGGCACTTGTGCTTACCGGAGTAAAAAGCCCGGTCGTAACCGCCGGCTGCACTGGCCATGCCCACCCGGTCGATCCGCAACAGGGTGCCGTCGAGGATCACGTACGCCTTGCCCGAGGCGACCTGGACGGCCCGCTGCAGGGTCGGCGCCATCGCCGCCAGCAAGTCGATCGCCTCGCGTATGTACCGGTAGACCGTGGAGGTACCGACCGCAAAGCCGCAGGCCAGGTCGGCGTAGGTCTCACCCTTACGCAGATAGGCCACCACCAGCAGGGCCTGGCGGCCGGCCGACAGCTTGCGCCAGCGCGTAGCCCGCTCGTAGCGACGCCGGCGTAGCGCATCGGCGAGGGTGGTCAGCACGCGACTGGACACGCTCACCGCAGACGGGTAGGACAGCACACGAAGCTCCTGGTCAGGCCGGTTGATCTAGGCAATCGCCCGTCTACCAGGAGCTTCACCCATCAAGATCACGCCACGCCGAACATCCACCGACCCACCTGACAGCCAGGTTGGCAAAGGCTCAGTGCCTGAACTCGGTGAACGCGTTCGTGACCATCGTCATCAGCTGATCCGCCGTCCCCGCTCCCGCCCCTAATGCCCAGGGGCGGGAGTAGGGGCCCACGGCACGTCCAGGACGACCACCTCGTCGGAGGCGTCGCCGCCCTGGGTGAGGACGGTGCTGCCGGGGTCGGCGGCGGTGTTGTCGCGGCGGTAGGTCAGCCGCAGGCGGTATTCGGCCGGCGGTAGTGCCGTGCCGAGCGGCGTGGCCGCGGGCACGAACACGGCGAAGGCGGTGCCGTCCGCCTTCCGCAGGACCTCCGCCGGTACCGGGGTGTAGGCGGCCGGCGGTACGAACGGCCGCGCGTGCCCGGCCCGGTCACCCGCGTGCCGGAGCCGCAGCTGGACGGGCACGTCGGTGGGCAGCCGCCGGCGGCCCCGGTCGAGCAGGGTGGCGGCGAACCGGTGGGTCAGCCCGGCGACCGGCGGCCCGGTCCAGTCGGCCTCGTTGCCGGAGTGGATGGCGATCCGGGTGCCGGCCGGCACCGGCGGCTCGTCCGGGCCGAACCGGTAGTGCTCGCTCCAGCCGGCCGCGGTGACCCGGACGGAGGAGAACCGCGCCGTGGGGTTCCGCCAGCAGTACAGCCCGATCCCGCCGGCCGGCACCGCCTGGTCCCGTACCGCGAACAGCGGCACGCCGTCCAGGTAGCCGGTCAGGGTGTCGCCGACCGCGTCCACGGTCAGCAGGTAGCTGCGCCCGGTCTCGTACAGCTCGACGTCCTGCCACAGCACGGTGATCGTGCCGCCCGCGCACCGCACCAGCCGCCGGTAGGCGAGGTTGCGGTCCATCGAGAACCGGTACCAGTTGTCCGGGTCGGCGTACCGGAAGACCACGCCGACCGCGTCCGGGAAGACCGACATCAGCCGTACGGTCACCCGGTAGTCGGTCCAGGTGGTGTCGCCGGCCAGCGCGACCGTACCCGGCTTGGCCAGTTCGGCGAAGGTGACCGCGCCGCCCCACACCCCGCTGGTCTGCCGCAGCTCGCCGCCGGTGGTCTGCCAGACCGCCGGCCCCGCGTGGTCGCCGTTGGTCACGAAGCTCCACCGCCCGGCGGTCTCCACGCCGAAGTCGTCGGCGAGCAGCGACGCGCCCGCCAGCCGGTCCGGCCGGTACACCCGCACGCCGGAGAACCGCGCGCCGCCGTTGGCCCAGCAGTACAGCCCGATCCGGCCGGCCGGCAGCGCGGCGTCCTCGACGTCGAAGGCCGGTACGCCGGACAGCCAGCCGGTCAGCCGGCCGCCGACCGCGGCCACCACGAGTTCGTAGCCGTGGCCGATCTCGTGGCCGGCCGGCTGCTCCCACAGCGTGCTGAAGACGCCGGCCACGCACCGGACCAGGCGCCGGTAGCCGCCGGTGTGGCTCATCGAGAACCGGTAGAAGTTGTTCGCGTCGGCGTAGCGGAACAGCACGCCGATCGCGTCCGGGTCGGTGGAGGTGAACCGCGCCGCGAGCACCACATCCCGCCACTGCGGGTCGCCGGCCAGCGCGATGGTGCCGCGCTTGGCCACGGCGGCCGGATCCGGCGGGAGGCTGTGGATGTCGCTGGTCTGGAGCAGCTCGCCGCCGCTGACCGACCAGGCCGAGGGCGCGCCGACGGCCCCCTCGTCCACGATCGTCCACGAGGCCAGGTCACCGGCGTCGAACCGGTCCCGGAAGGTGGGGTACGCGTCCAGCGGCGGCTCGGCCACGGTGATCCGGTCGACGCGGGCAACGCCGTTCGCGGCGTACAGCCCCACCTGGCCGGCCGGGTGGCCGGCGTCGGTCAGGTCGAACAGCGGCTGCTGGTCCAGGTGGCCGACCAGCCGGTCGCCGAGCGCGTCCACCACGAGCGTGTACGGCTGCCCGGCCGGGTATCCCCGCGCCTGCTGCCACAGCACGGTGGGCACCCCGGCGGTGACCCGGACGAGCTGCCGGAGGTTGGTCCGGGTGTCCACCACCAGCCGGTAGAGGTTGGCGTGGTCGGTGCGGCGCAGGACCAGCCCGAAGGCGGCCCCGGCGTCGACGCTGCCGCGCACGGTGACCCGGTAGTCCCGCCAGCCGGCGGACCCGCCGACCGCGCTGCTGCCGGGCACCGCCGCGCGCTGGGTCAGCAGGCCGGCACCGGACCGCCACGCCGACTGCCCGGCGGCGTCCACGATCCGCCACCGGCCGACCCAGCGGCCCGGGTCGGTGACGGCCAGGCCGCTGAACCGGGCGGCCGGCGCGGCGCAGGCGTACAGGCCGATCCGGCCGGCCCCGAGGGCGGCGTCGGTCACGTCGAACAGCGGGGATCCCTTCAGCCAGGCGGCCAGCCTCGACCCGTCGGCGACCAGCGTCAGCGGGTAGTCGTTGTCGAGGTCGTGGCCGGTGGAGTCCTGCCAGAGCACGGTGACCACGCCGGCGACGCACTTCACCAGCCGCCGGTAACCGGGATTCCGGCTCATCGAGAAGCGGTACCAGTTGCCGGGGTCGGTGTAGCGGAAGACCACGCCGAGCGCGCCGTCGGCACCCGAGCGCAGCACCACCGACACCGTCGCGTCGGCCAGCCGCGGCGCCAGCAGCGCCACCGTGCCCGGTGCGGCCGGCCCGGCCGGGCCCGCGATCGGGCTGGACTGGGTGACCGTGCCGGCCGCCACCGCCCACGCCGACGGCCCGCCGGTGCTGCCGCTGTCCACAATGGACAGTTCGGTGCGGCTGGCCAGCGGCGGCCGGAACAGCAGCGGGTCGGCGGGCAGCGACTCCACCCGCAGCGCCTCGAACGAGCAGCCGGTGTTGCGCCAGCAGTACAGGCCGACCTGCCCGTCGCGTACGCCGCCGTCGCGGACCGCGAACAGCAGCCGGTCGTCGAGGAACCCGACCAGCCCGTCCCCGAACGCCTCGACGCGCAGCTGGTACAGCCGGTTCAGGTCGTACGCGACCGCGTCCTGCCACAGCACGGTGACCGTGCCGCCGACGCACCGGACCAACCGCCGGTAGGACAGCTGGCGGTCCATCGAGAAGCGGTACCAGTTCTGGTCGTCGGAGTACCGGAAGACGATCCCGATGGCGTCGTTGTCGCTGGACCGCAGCGCCGCGGTCAGCCGGAAGTCGCGCAGCCGCGGGCCGGTGACCGCGACCGTGCCGGCCTTCACCGGGTCGGCGGCGCCGATCGGGTTGGTGTGGATGTTCGAGGTCTGCACGATCGCGGCGCCGGACACCGCCCAGGCCGACGGCCCGAACACGGCGCCCGGCGCGTCCACGATCCGGTAGCCGGCCAGCGCGTCCGGGCCGAACCGCTGCTCGTACAGCACCCCGCCCGGCGCGTCGAAGGTGTCGTCCAGCAGGCGGTCGCCGCCGGCCTCCAGCAGCGGGCCGGGGATGCCCAGCGCCACCACGCCCAGGTCGCCGAGCGCCGCCCCGTCGGCGGCCAGCAGCGTCACCGTCTCCTCGTTCGGCTCGGTCCCGCCGGTGGCCACCTCGGTGAGCTTGACCGTGCCGGGCACCTGCCGCGCCGCCGCCGTGAGAGGCGCGGCGGAGACGGTGAGCGTGGTGCGCGACCAGTCGATCGGCTCCGGGCCGCGGACCAGCAGCCCGGCCGGCGTCCCTGCGGCGGTGATCCGGTCCACCGTGACCGTCTCCGGCAGGGTGGCCGCGCCGGCCGCGCCGAGGACCTTGCCGGCCAGCGACGCGTACGCCCGCGACTCGGCGTCCGAGGGCGCGGTGCCGGGCGCGACCGCGGCCGCCACCTCGGCCGCGATGCCCGGGTCGGCCGCCGCCGCCACCCAGGTCTGGTCGGGGTAGCTGTGCAGGTGGTGGTGGAAGTTCGCGTACCGGGAGGTGGTGAACGGGAAGCGGTAGGCGACCGGGGCGGTGGCGCCGAGGTCCTCGACCCGGACGTCGGCGAACCGCGCGCCGTCGTTGGCCCAGCAGTACAGCCCGATCCGGCCGTGCGCGAGCGCGCCGTCGGTGACCGCGAAGACGGTGGCGCCGTCCAGGTACACCCGGATCCCGGTGCCGACGACCTCCGCGGTCACCTCGTAGTCGCTGTCCCCGCGGTAGCCGCCGCCATCCTCGGCGAGCACCGTGCACACGCCGCCGGCGATGCGGACCAGCCGCCGGTAGCCGAGCTGGGCGTCCATCGAGAACCGGTAGTGGTTGGCCGCGTCGAGGTAGCGGAACACCACCCCGATCGCGTCGTCGTCGGAGGAGCGCAGCTGCACGGTGAACCGGTAGTCGGTCCAGTCCGCCCCGCCGCCGACCAGCATGGTCCCCGGCTTGGCCGGGTCGGCCGCGTCGGCGACGCCGCCCCAGATGTTGGCGGTCTGCCGGACGCCGCCGCCGGCCTCCGCCGCCCACGCCGACGGCCCCTCCATCGTGCCGGCGTCCACGACCGTCCAGCCGGCCAGCCCGCCGGTGAACTCCTCGTGGCACAGCAGCGGCACCAGCCGGGCCTCGCACAGCGCGTCCGGCTCCAGCACCATGCCCTGGTCGGCGCCGAACAGCGTGAGCTGGCGCGGGATGACCACCGGATCCAGCTCCAGGCAGGTCGACCGGTCGATCAGGGTGAGGTAGCGCTGCTCGCTCGCGCTCAGCGTCAGCGACTCGGTCCGCCCCCACCGGTTCGCCGACCCGACCAGCCGGCCGGCGGCATCCCGTACGAGCGTGTTGTTGGCGCCGTACAGGTGCAGCCGCAGGTCTCGCCGGGCCAGCCGGTACAGCAGGTCGACGTAGTCCTCGTTGAACACCACGCCCACGTCGTAGCCGCGGTACACCGGCCGCGGCAGCAGCGGCTGCTGGCCGGCGGCCGGCACCGTCGCCGGTACGGTCTGCGCGACGTAGCGGGTCAGGTCGGACAGCCCGGGGTCGGGGTCGGCCGGCGACAGCGTGGTCAGCGCCGGCGGCCCCTGGGTGCGGAAGTACGCCAGCTCGGTCAGGTCCACGGTGTGCCGTACGCCCGACAGCGCGCCCTCCCCCACCGCGTCCACCGAGGTGACCACGGTCAGCCGGTACGCGGTGTCCGGGGCGAGCACCTGGCTGGTCTGGCTCCACTGGGCGAGGGAGTCGGTGAGCCGGGTGGCCATGTCGCTGTACGCGGCGACCTGCCCCGGGTCGGGCGGGTAGCTGGCGCAGACCTGCACCAGGCCCAGCCGCCCGTCGCCGCGCACGTGCACCGAGCGCAGGCCCGGCCGGCTCACCGTGATGGTGTCGCCGACCGGCGTGAACGGCCCGTGCTGGGTGCCCTGGTCGTCCACCGCGGTGACCCGGGCGGTCAGCGTGCCGGGCGCGGACCGGCCGTAGCCCACCTCGGCGAGCAGGTTCCCGTCGCCGGGCACGGCGACCACGAGCCGGGTGATCCCGCCGCCGGCCAGGACGAGCTGCGTCACGCCGGCCACGGCCGGTGCGGTGGTGCTGGCGACCTGGTTGCCGCCGGGACCGAACGCGGTGAGGGTGGCACCCGCGGCGCCCTGCAGCACGGTGACCGCGACCCAGTCCACCGCGAACGGGAGGTCGAGGGTGGCGGTGCCGTCCGCGCCGATGCCGCGCCGGCCCGAGGTGGTCCGCAGCGGCGCGGTGCCGAGCGGCCGGTTCTGGTGGTCCACCATGGTCAGCCGCAGGTCGCCCCACTGGAACGGCAGGGTGACCCGCTGGCCGGGGATGGTGTCGGCGTCCACCCGGGTGGTCTGCCGCACCGGCGGCGGCGGGGCGAAGACGAGGGTGACCGTGCCGGCGGCCGGGCCGTCCAGCCCGACGGTGAGCTCGCCACCGGGGCCGGTCGGGGTGGCGTCGAAGTACAGCGCCTGGGTGTGGCCGTGCGCGGCGGCCGGCAGGGCGCTCACCACCGGCGGCGCGCTGGCCGTCAGCCCGATCTCCGGGTGCGGCGGCCCGGCGTACGGCAGCGGCAGCACGGTCTCGGCCGGGATGCCGTCGAAGTCCCGGCAGATCGTCCGGCTGGGCACCGGCGGCAGGCACGGGTAGCCCGGGTACGCCCGGGTGAACCACTCGTCGTACGCGGAGCCGCCGTGCCGGGTGTAGTCGAAGGTCGACCTCGACCACAGCCACAGCTTCACCTGGGCGACCGGCGGGTCCGTACCCGGGGTGACCGTGCCGGCCGGCAGCTGCGGCACCGGCGCCCACGACCCGAACAGCTCCGGCAGGCCGGCCGCGGACGGCCCCTTGCCGGCCACCGGCTCCCAACCCGCGCCGGTCCAGCGGGACAGCACGATCTCCTTGAGGCCGGACCGGACCCGCATCGGGCCCTGGTTCGCGGCCGGGTCGCCGATCCGCTCGTAGCCGGCCGGGACCGCGGCCGGCCACGGCGGCTGCGGGTTGCCCCCGACCAGCGCGTCGTCGTGCACCGACCGGCTGAAGGTGAGGTGCGGCCGGGCGTCCAGCGGTACGACCGGAGCGTCGACCGGCGGCGGGTCGTCCAGCGGTGCCGGCGGCAGCGGCAGTGGGGGCAGCACGCCGCCACCCGCGTCGAGGTCCGGCCGCAGCAGCGAGGCCCGGGGCAGCGGCCAGCTCGCGGTCGACTTGAAGTGCTCGACGGCGATCTCCTGCAGCGGTAGCGGCAGGGCCGGTTCCTGCGGGGTCGGGCCCCACTCCAGGGTGAGGTCGACGTCGAAGTCGGGCAGCGGCCACGGCGTCTTGACGTGCACGCTGAGCTCGGCCAGCAGGTGGAACGGGTCGAACACGCCGGCCGACAGCCGGGCGTCCACCCCGAGCCCGAACCCGATGCCGAACACCGACAGCTCCACCTTGCCGTGCAGCCACAGCGCGCCGGACAGGTAGGCCGGCTTCCGGCTCAGCACGGCGTCGCCCTGCAACCACGACTCGAGCGCGATGGTGACCGGGCTGAAGTGCCAGTTCGCCGCGTAGCCGACCCAGGCGCCGAGCGCGAGCTGGTCGGCGTTCAGGGTGAGGTAGCCGTTGGACTCGAAGATCTTGATGAGCTGGGCCCGGACCCGGCGCTCCCGCGGCTCCGGCTCGCCGAGGTGTACGTGCCATCGGGTGGAGTCGTGGAAGTCGAAGTACGCCTCCGCGTCGGCGCCGATCTCGATCAGCTCGCCGCCGCTGCCGAACCGGTAGCTGGCACCCAGCCCGACCAGTACGTCGCCGGCCTTGTAGTCGAGCACCATCAGCGCGCGGAAGTCGGGGTCGTCGCCGAGCGTGGCGCGCTCGCTGAGCAGGTTCGCCCGGCCCTCGAGCAGGATGACCGGGCCGGGCAGCGAGATGACCAGCAGCATCGAGCCGTTGAAGGTGAACCCGTTGTCGGCCACGGTGCCGATGGTGATGCCACCGCCGACCGCCAGGCCGCCGGGCTGCGGGTCCCACTTGCTCGCCAGGTCGGTCACGCCCGGCTCGGGCCGCTTGTACCAGCCGGGGCTGCCGTCGGCGTTCTCGTACCACTCCTCGTCGGTCCTGCTCTGCGGGTGCAGCGCGTTCGGGGCGGCGCCCTTGTTCGGCGCCATCTCGACGGCGACCAGCCCGGCCAGCCCGTACAGGGCGAGGCCGGTGCTCCACAGCGGGATGCCGGCCGGCAGGTCCAGCCCGACGTAGAGGGCGAAGTAGTTCACCGGGCCGTCCGGGCCCTCGCGCCGGCCGATCACGATCTGGCCGTCCACCCGCAGCCCCAGCGCGAGCAGGTCGAGGGTGACGGCGCCGTCGAAGCGCCGCTCCGGGCCGGGCAGCTCGTGGAACGCGACGGTGCCCTTGAACTTCAGCGTTTCCGGGATCTCCAGCTCGACACCGACGCCGTCCAGGGTCAGCTTGGGCGCCCGGGAGCCGCCGTACCAGGTGATCCGCAGGCCGTCCACGGACCCGCCGATGCCGATCCCGTCGACCAGCTTGACGCTGCCGGAGAAGCCGATCCACCGGCCGCCGTCGTCGGAACGGCCCATGCCGAGCCGGGTGAGCGCGACCTGGAAGCCGTGGAAGTCCAGGCTGTACTGGCTGGGCAGGTTGAGCCAGCCGCCGTCGATCCGCACGTTGCCGGCGGAGTCGATGGACAGCTCCTGGACCGTCACGCCGGGCCAGTGCAGCTCCGGTTCCCCGATGCGCGGGGTGAGCGTGCCGGACAGCACCGCGGTGAAAACCCCTGCGGCGTACCGGAAGCCGAGGCTGTCCAGGCGCATGGTGAACAGGTCGGCCTTGGTGAGGGTGAGCAGGCCGCCGTCGTTCTGCGCGCCGGGCGGCTGTACGGCGGCCACCGTGACGCCGATCGAGCCGTCGATGCCGACCTGGAGGTCGACGCCGACCGGCTGGTCGAAGAACGGCAGGGTGATCGTGCCGGACAGCGCGCAGGACACCGGCGCGTTCTGCACGAACTCCACCTCGGCGCTGGCCAGCGTGACCTCCATGCCGAACAGCTCGGCGCTCAGCGCGGGGGTCCAGGTGTCGGAGACCGCGCCGGTGAACCCGCCGTTGCCGATGTAGGCGTCGGTCAGCGCCAGGGTGCCCACGGTGGCCGCGAGGTCGCCGGGCAGCGACAGCGAGGCCGAGCCCAGGTGGATGCCCTTCCAGCCGGCGGGCTGCCCGGGCGGCGGGTCGTCGGCGGACAGGTGCACGCCGATGTCGTGCGCCTCGACCACCACACCGGACTCGCCGATCATGCACGGCGGCAGGGTGATCGCGCCGTCCGCGGCGAGGGTGATGTCGCCGTCGGCGGTGACGGTGATGGTGACCTCGGCGAGGGTGATGTCCAGGTGCTCGCTGGTCGGGTCGGCCTCCCAGCCGCCGCCGGCACGCCGCACCGGGCGGAGCAGGTCGCCCCGCAGCCGCAGCGCGACCGGCAGCCGTTCCAGGGTGATGGCGAACTCCGGCAGCACGGTGATCCGGGCCGGCACCCGGGTGCCGCCGTCGGCCGCGGCGAGCACGACCGCCACCGCGTCCAGCCCAGGGATCGAGAGCACCAGCTCCCGCTCCAGCAGCAGCGTCGCGGTCGCGGCCAGGGTGCCGTCCGATCGCTCGGTGGACAGCCCGGAGACCCACAGGTGGTCCAGCACGGTGTCGGCCGGCAGCTGCGGCAGGGCGGCCGGCCAGCGCGCGGTCAGCAGCTCGGCGAGGTTGAGGTAGCCGACGGTCTGGTAGTCGGCGACGGGCGTCGTCACGGCCACAGCCCTCCCCACGGGTCGCGCGAGTCCGGGTCCTGGTACGCGTCGTACCGGGCCCTCGTGCTGTCGTCCAGGTCGACGGCGGCGACCGCCGGGATGCGTTCCAGCCAGATCGGGCGCGGTGGCGCGGCTCCCGGGGAGCCCCAGGCGGGTTCCCAGGCGTGCAGGGCCGCGTCCAGGACGGCGAAGTCGGCCGGTACGTGGTGGCCGAAGTGGTCGGCGAACAGCCGGCACCGGTAGTCGGCGACCGCGGCGCCGTCCTCGTCGATGAACGACACACCGTGCTCCAGGTCGGTGAGCAGGCTGCGCCGCATGCAGTTGCCGGACCCGATGACCGCCCACCGGTCGTCCACGAGCACCGTCTTCGCGTGCATGACAACCCCCTCGCGCCGGAACAGCTGGTACACGCCGGCCGCTGGCGGCGGGCCGCCGCCCTTGTCCACCCGGAGCACCAGTGGCGCGCCGGCGGCGACCGCCGGGTTGCCCACGACCCGGTAGTGCAGGGCCGGGCCCCCGATCGGATCCAGCCGCAGGTGCGCGCCGGCCACCGCGTCCGGCGGCAGCGGTCGGTCTGCGGCCGTGGCCGTCGTCACCAGGGCGGTGGTCGGCCCGTCCACCACCGACACCGCGATCAGCAGTTGCGGCCCGCCGTGCTCGTCCAGTACCGGGACGTCGTTGCCGAGGCGGCGGAACATCCGGACCCGGTCGAGCTGGCTCGCGTCGAGCCGGTCGAGCAGGCCGTGGTTGATCGACTGGTTGAGGAACGGGGCGTCGTCGAAGGCCGCGTCATTCGGGTCGGCCCCGCCGGAGAACACCAGGATGATCTTGGTGTCCGTGGTGTGGCGGACCGCGTCGTTGGCCCAGCTCAGGATGTCCTGCGACCAGAACGACTGGTCCTCGATGTAGATGTAGGACTGGGCCGCCCGCAGCGCCTTCTCCAGCGCCAGCTTGTACTCGAAGACGCCGTCCGGGGCGAAGCTGATCGGGTCGTTCTCCGGCAGGCAGTTGTACCAGACGTAGTTGAACCGCGGCACCGTGCGCAGCGCCTGTACGTGGTGCTTCGCCCCGGTCGGGGCCAGCGTCAGCGTCCGGGCCGGCAGCACCGGCGTACCCGGCAGGTGGCTCGACAGCTCCCGCCCCTCGAAGTTGAACTGCCGGGGGTCGCGCGACAGGTTTTCCTGCCACAGGTCCCGGAAGTAGTCATAGAGCTGCTGTACGGCGGGGCCCTCGACCTTCGCCACCACGTCGTGCCAGATCTCCCCCGGCGGGTGGCCCGGGTGTGCGAACCGGCCCATCTCGAAGTCGAGGCCGCCGGTGAAGCCGACCGCGCCGGTGCCGGTGCCGATCACCACGAGCTTGGCGTGCACCGCGCCCGCGGTGTGGCTGATCACGTTCAGCAGGCACTTGTCCGCCAGTGTCGGCTCCTCCCGGAGCTCCTGGATCGACTTCATCGTCAGCGCGTTGACCCTGGCGATGCTCCCCGCGCCGCTGCGCTGCGCGATGGCGGAGTCCATGACCGCGAAGGAGACCCAGCCCAGGACGCGTACGTCCACGCCTGCCGCCGACTTGGCCTTCAGGATGTCGGTGAGCACCTTGGTGTCCGTGGGCGGGTCCAGCGTGTACTGCCGGGACCCCACGATCTGCGGACCGAAGCTCGACAGCAGGCTCGGCACCGCCTCGTACCGGCCGCCGGTCAGGCCCAGCCACCAGTTGGCGACGAAGACGAAGTGGGTGGCGTTGTCCGCGGGGGTGCCGCCGGTGCCCACGCCGGCCAGCGCGGCGTCGATCTCGGCGTTGTACGCCGCGCCGTCGATCAGCGGGGTGATCCGGCAGCCGTCGAACGTCCGCGGCACCGGCTCGCTCGGTGGGGTGGCGTCCGCGGGCTGGACGAAGTACGTGGTTAGCAGCTCGTCGATGGTCATGCCAGCGGCTCCAGGGTGAGCGGGGAGCCGGTGACGACCGCGCCGGTGTACTTGCGGGCCCACAGCCGGTACTGGTAGCCGGTCGCGGGGTCGGAGAACGGGTCCCGGACGGTGCCGGTGCCGGGTGGTTGCCAGCCGCCGAGGTCCACCCAGCCGCCGCCGGCGGGGGTGCGGCGCTGCACGAGCACCTCGTGGTCGCTGGTCCAGTCCAGCTGTGCGAGGGTGCGGTTGGCCCGCTCCCGCCAGGCCAGCGTGGCCGAAGGCACCACCGGCAGCGCCTGGTCGTACGCGCGGCCGGACCGGGCCGGGGCCGCGTCCGAGACGTTGCCCGCGGTGTCCACGGCCGCCAGCCGGTAGGCGTAGGTCACCAGACCCGGCACGGTGTCGGTCCAGGTCAGCGTCGCCGGCCGGTCCGCCGGGGCGCCGTCCGGCACCGCGACGGTGTGCACCAGGTCCATCAGCCGGACGTCCCGGGCCTTCGCCGGGTCGGCGGTCCGGTAGATCCGGTACGCCGCCAGCGCACGCTCCCGGTTGGAGAACCACTCCAGGGTCACCTGCCGCTCGCCCGCGACGAGCCGGACCACCGCCGGGGCGCGCGGCGGGGTGACCAGCGGCAGCCGGACCGGCGCGCTGGACAGGCCCAGCGGCCCGATGTTGTGCACCAGGTCGGCGTACGCGGCGCGGTAGAGGTAGCGGTTGTCGGCCCGCCCGTCGAGGGTGTCGACGTAGCAGCGCTGCCCGGCCGGCAGCGGGCCGGCGGGCCGGTCCGGGCCGGGGACGAGCAGCCGCGGGTCGTCCGGGTCGAGCGGCTGCGGGGTGAGCTGGACGAACGCCGACTCCATGCCCGGCAGCCCGGCGAGCACCCGCAGCCCGTCGTTGGTCAGCCTCCCGTACGCGGTGCGCGCGGCGGCCAGATCGGCCGGGTCCAGCGCGTTCAGCCCGTTGAGCTCCGCGGCCACGTCCGCCCGCTTGGTCGGCGTCCAGGCCGGCTCGGTCCCGACGGGCGGGAAGTACGCCAGGTCGTTGCCGGACAGCGGCGGGCGCGGGCGGCGGGCCAGGTCGGCCTGGAACACCGCGTCGTCCAGCGCCCGGTACACGTGCGTACGCAGGTGGTCCGAGCGCAGCCAGCGGAAGGTGTAGTACGAGCGGTGGTGGTAGTCGGCGGGCGAGGCGAACACGTCCGCGCTGTCCGCCGGCATCGCCGGTCTGTCCGGCCGGACCCGGCGGACCCGGAACACGGTGGCCGGCCCGCCGATGCCGCCCTCGTTGCCGTACCGCGCGGGATCCCCCCGCCGGTCCGGGGTGTGCTGCTTGTCGTCGGCGGCGGTCACCCCGACCAGCGCGGAGGCGAGCGGTACGGCCAGCGTCGTGGCCAGCGGCAGCCCGGACCGGTTCTGGTCGCCCGGCCCCGGCAGCAGCACCTCGTAGGTCCGCATCCCGTCGTCGTCGACCTGGACGTGGTCGCCGTACGGCACCACGTACAGGCGGGTCTGCCAGCCGGCCTCGGTCCGGTAGCCGGGCCGCAGCGCGTCGACCGGCGCCGGTTGCAGGTAGATCCGGAACTCGCGGGTGTCCGGCGCCTGCCGCTGCTGGGCCGGCGTCCACCGCCAGCGCACCCGCAGGCCGATCACCCCGGTCCGCTCCGCCGGGCTGAGGCTGTCCCGCCACGCCTGCCAGGTCGCGTCGTGCAGCACGGTGGGGTCGTCCGGATCGAGGGCGAACGCCTCGACGCCGGCCGGCGGCGGGGGCGGCAGCATGTCGAGCAGCCGGATGTGCGCGGCGTCGACGACGTCACCGGCGTCCTGCCAGTACCACGGCGCCGGGTCGGGCGGCGGGTCCCACTGCCGCCACGCCGCGGGCGCGCTGCCCGGCGAGTGCCGGCCGAACAGGTCGACGGCGCTGACCTTGTAGGCGTACCAGCCGTCGGGCCGGCCGCGGTCGGTGTAGTGCAGCGCGAACGGCGGCCAGTCGCCGGGCCGGTCCGGCGTCTGCGGCGGGTCCAGGAGCGGCCGGCCGACCGGCAGCGGCGCGGTCGCGGTGAGCGCGCTGTAGTCGGCATCCACCGGTTCCTTCGGCGCCTGGCCGGTGCCCAGGTCGGCCCGCCACACGTGGTACAGCACGGGTGCGCCGGCCACCAGCGCCCGGCCGCCCTCCTGCCGGTCCCAGGTCAGGCCGGCGTTGTTGGTGCCGTCCAGCACCGGCCCGCCGCCGGCCGGCGCGAGGGTGGCGCCGGGCAGGGCGTACGCGCTGAGCCCGGTCGGCGCCGGCAGCGGCGGCGCGGTCGCGGCCATCGCCCCGGAGCACAGGAACCCGTCCACCACCGACCAGTTCGGGCCGGCGGTCAGCCAGGCCAGCGCCGAGGCGGCGGACCCGCCCAGGCTGCCGTTGTGGTCGGCCAGCAGCAGGTAGTCGTACCGGATGTTGGGCGCGGCCGTGGCGTCCACCCAGTACAGGCCGAGGATCTGCGCCAGCGCCGGGTTCAGGCTGCCGAGCAGCAGCAGGTCGAGCGGGCGCTGCCGCCGCTGGGTGATCGCCCCGCCGGCCTCGGGCGGCGGCGCGGGGGTGCCGGCGGGGCTGTCGTACCGGTCGGCCATCGGCTGCCCGGCCGGCGGCGGTCCGCCGCTGACCAGCCGGATCAGCCGGTCGTGTACGGCGGCGAAGCGGGCGCCCGCCCAGGCGTTGGCCGGCCCGTAGCTGATCCGGCTGAGCGCGGCCGCCTGCGCGGCCTGCGGCGTGCCGGGCCGGCCGGGGCACGGGTAGTCCGGCCGGGCGACCGGCAGGCACAGCGGGTAGCTCAGGCCGGCCAGCGCGGCCCAGCCACCCGGCAGGCCACCCACCGCGGAGGAGACGCACAGCTCGGTGATGGCGGCGGGGGCGCCGGTGACGGTGACCGTGTCGAAGGCGCTGGCCGCCACGGTCACGGTCTTGACGTCGCCGGGCAGCCCGGTCAGCACGGTCTCGGCGACCGGCAGGCCGCCCAGCACGGCGGTGATCCGGACCGACAGCTGCGGCGGCGGTCCGGGCCGGGTGAGGGTCCGGAAGCCGATGGTGACCTCGGCCTGCCGCGCCGGGATGCCGGCCGGCAGCCGCCAGGCCAGCTGCGTGCGGGCGGTCAGGTCCACCTCGACCGTCCCGGCGGCCGGGAAGTTGTCGGTGAGCACCAGCGGCCGGTCGCTGACCAGCGTGCCGTAGGTCAGCGCCAGCTCCCCGGACGGCAGCGTCCCGGTACGCCGGCCGGCCAGCAGCGCGGACAGGCACTGGCGCGGCCCCTCCGGCGAGGCGGCCCGGCGGAACAGGTAGTACCCGTACCACGGGAAGCCCTTGGCCGCGGCGAACGCCCAGCGCAGGTGGATGCCGTCCTTGAGCGGCGGCTGCAGCGCGTTCGGTGGTACGTCCCCGATGCTGCCGTGGGCCAGCATCCACAGATCGGTGGTCTGGAAAGGCATGCGGCGGTGTCTAACCGGGCCGTGTTGTGCGGCTGTTGCCACCGGTACGCCCGCGCCACAACCGATCCACAACAGGGAGCCGGCTTCATGGCCGGATGAGACTGATGGCAGTGCGGCTCGCCGCCGCCGCTTGCGCGACCGCCGTGCTCCCCGGACTGCTGGCCACCCCGGCCGGGGCGGCCGGCCCGCCGGGCCTGTTCCTGGTCATCGGCGGCACGATCTGCGCCGAGCAGCCCCGCTCCCCCGGGTCCGGTGCCCCCCCGGGCGGGCCGTTCGACCCGGACGTGTGCTCGGTGCGGGTGATCGTGATGGGCGAGGGCCAGAGCGTGGCCGCCGCCGGATCCGCCGCACCCGTGCCGGCGCCGGTGCCGATCACCTTCTCTGTGTCCACTGTGGACGGTACGGCGACCGCGCCGGCCGACTACGCCGCGGTGGACCGGCGGGTCACGATCCCGGCCGGTGCGACCGGCGTGGACATCCCGCTGCGGATCGCGGCCGACGGCGAACCGGAGCCGGAGGAGTGGTTCCTGGTCACGATCTCCGCGCCGTCGGTGGGCAAGATCGGCGTCGGTACCGCGGTGGTCACGGTCAGGGACGCTGGCCGGGCGGGGCCACCGGCCTGAGGCCGCCCGCCGCGAGGCTCGGCTGGCCGCGCTCCCCCCGCAACCGCGCGGTCAGCCGGTCCGCCTCCCCCTGCGCGTTCGCGCTCGCGTACAGCCCGACCGCCAGCCCCCAGTGGCGTTCGGCCCAGGTGCGGTTCCCGGCCCGGTCGGCCAGGTCGCCGAGGCCGTGCTGCAACCGCGCCTCCTCGTACGGGTCGGGCGCGCGGGCCCGCAGCGCGAGCGCGAGCGCCAGGTGCTCGCGGCTGGCCGCCAGGTCACCCGCGCCCAGCTGCGCCCGGCCCAGGTTGGTCAGCGTGACGGCCTCCAGGTGCTGGTCGGCGGCCTCCCGGACCAGCGCCAGGGCCGGCCGCAGGTGGTCCAGCGCGGCTGCCGGCTGGTCGCGGTCCAGGTCGGCCAGGCCGAGGGCGTTCAGCACCTCCACCTGGTGCCGGTGGTCGCCGAGCTCCCGGTAGATCGCCAGCGCCTCGCCTAGGTGCCCGCGGGCCCGGTCGGGTTCGCCGCAGCCGAGGTCCGCCTCGCCGAGGCTGTGCAGCACCGCCGCCTCCAGCCACCGGTTGCCGATCCGGCGGCTGGCGGTCAGGGCGCCGCCGAGGTTGTCGAAGCTCAGCTCCGGGCGGCCCATCCGGACGTAGGTGTGGCCGATGTTGTTCAGCGCCATCGCGACCCCGAGCGGGTACCGGTTGGCGGAGTGCACCACCAGCGCCTGCCCGAACGCCTCGATCGCCAGGTCGAACCGGCGCAGCCCGCTGTGCGCGGCGGCGATGTTGTTGTGCACGTTGCCCTCATCGCGCGGGTCGCCACCGGCACGCACCAGCGGCAGCGCCTGCCGCAGGCTGTCCAGCGCCTCGGCGTACCGGCCGGTGACGACGCAGGCCACGCCGAAGCTGGTACGCATCAGGGCCTCGCCGGCGCCCCCGTCGTACTCCGCCGCGCGGACCCCCCAGCGGCACATCTCGACCCGTTCCTGCCAGTGCCCGCGCGCGTTGTAGAAGCCGGCCAGCAGGTAGGTGAGCTGCCACGCGGCGGTCGGCCGGCCGTGCTCGGCGGCGTAGCGGACGACCGGCAGCAGGTTGTCCCGCTCGCTGTCCAGGAACGCCAGCGCGGCGTGCCGGTCGGTACCGAACGGCGGCTCGGCCGGCGGGTGGCGCAGCGCGGGCGCGACCCGGTCCCGGCTGGGGTCCACGGCCCGGTTCGCCGCGGCGGCCACCGCCAGGTACCACTCGACGAGCCGGTCGGCGGCGTCGGCGCGGTCCGGCGCCGGCTCGTCGGCCAGCGCGCACCGGTGCGCGAACAGCTGGATCAGGTCGTGCAGCCGGTACCGGTCGGGTCCGGCGCCGCCGACCAGGTGCGCGCGGGCCAGCTCCGCGACCGCCTCGGCGGCGATCCCCCACGGCACGCCGGTCAGGACCGCGGCCAGCCGGGTGCCGAAGGTCGGTCCCGGGTGCAGCCCGAGCAGCCGGAACAGCCGCGCCGCCGCCGGGCTCAGCGCCCGGTACGCGCTGGCGAACACCGCCCGGACGCTGCGCGAGCCGCCGTCCAGCGCGAGCGCGTCGAGCCGGTCCGCCGCGGCCAGCTCCGCCGCCCGCTTCACGACCTCCTCCGGCAGGTCGTGCAGCTTCTCCGGATTCCGCACCACGACGTGGCTCCCGGCCGTGCCGCCCGCCACGTGAATCCAGAGGTCCATCGGCTCGCCGACCTCGAACGTCAGGTGGTCGTTGTCCTCGTCGCTCCGGCCGACGAGGATGTCGAAGCCCTCGAAGTGGATGGTCTTGTACGGACGGCCCTTGCTACTCACCCGGCGCCCGGCGGTTCCCGAAGCGGTTCCAGTGCGTGACCTGCTCGATCGGCCGGCGGCGCCCCGGCCTGAAGGGCTTTCGCGGGCGGCCCATCGGGATCAGCGCGACGACCTCGTAGCGCCTGGGGATCGCGCACACGGTGCGCACCTCGTCCTGGTAGATGCGATAGACCGTCGTGAGCGTCGTGCCGATGCCGAGGCCGCGCGCGGCGAGCAGCACGCGCTCGTCGAGGCTGCGCATGGCCGACGCCAGCGGAAACACCGCGAAGGGGATGAGGAAATGCGACATGCCGACGATGACGCCGAACTCGTTGTACGGGACGAAACTGACCTTCACCGTGCCGAGCGCGCCGGTGGCAATCCAGTCGTCGCCGCTCCGCTCCAGCCCTGAGGCAAGTCCGGACGCCCAGAGCGGCATGTTTTCAGGTGCGGCGGCAAAAGCATAGACGTCGCGCCAATTCCGGTCGATGGAGCGGTGGATGATCCTTGCGGGCATCGTAGACATGGCGATTTCCTGTGTTGCTCGGAATGGAGATAGCAGAGCCGTCGGCTTCGTATTGAAGAAAACGGACGTTCAGCCGGCCATCTGTTGCTGAAGCTGCATGGGCGTCAGCGTGGAAATTTCGCGTGCATCGCGGGTCATATGCGCCTGATCGCAGTAGCCGGCCGCCACTGCCAGCTCTGCGAGCGGGAGGGCCTTCCTGCTGTGGCAAAGGCTGAGCATGCCCTGAAACCGACGAATTCGGGCGAGCGTCTTCGGTCCGTAGCCGAAATGGGTGTGGCAACGGCGGCGAAGCTGGCGCGCGCCGATGGAGAGGTCGTCGAGCATCAGATCGGCGACGTTTCCGGACGGCGAAATGTCACTTGCCCGCGCAAATACCGAGGCCATGTCCCTTGCCGGTGCTGTACGTTTTGCGGCCTCGATCTCAAGTGCTGTTTTTAGCTGCAACAGCCGTTCGTCCGAATTGGCGCAGGCGCCTAGCAATTCATTCAATCTCAGCGCCGCTGCTCCCCATAAATCGTCCAGAGGAATTGATTGGCCGACAATGTCGCAGAGCTGCACTTTCAGCCATTCGGCGGCCGCACCCGGGGCAAAGCGCGCGCCCACTATCCTCTCGCCACCGGCAAGGGACGGGAAGGCACTGCTACGGTCCGGCCCGGCGACCAGAAGCCTGCCACCCATCCAGACGATGTCGCAGTAACCGTCCGGAACGATCGCAATCCTGCGATTGGGGCCATCATGGATAGCGTGCGACCACAGGCAGCGAAAATGCGCCTCAAGTACAGGCGAGGGCGCGCGCTCCCTGTAAAGGCCCGCGCGGGCGGCCAGAAAGACCTCCTCTAGTCGTTCGGCACGGTCCATTAATCCTCTTCTCCTGTGTCTAAGAGAGAATATGGCTTCGTTCGCGATGCGGGCAATACGAGGCCGATTCGAAGCCGAATCGAACTTGCCGTTTGAGCCAGAGAGTGCCACAACACCGGTCCAAAATGACTCATCGGAGGTGTATCGTGGAAAAGGCAGAAATCGGGCTGATCGGCCTTGCCGTCATGGGTTCCAACCTGGCGCTCAATATTGCGGAAAAAGGCAACAAGATTGCTGTTTTCAACCGTACTCCTGAGAAAACGGATGAGTTCTACGAAAGTGCTGGCGATCTCAAGAAGCAGATCATTCCCTGCAAGACGATCGAA